>Ga0180301_10000212_pt1 | contig 44404 bp, 46 predicted proteins | sample GuaBasSediGuay16_FD_121797 | JGI IMG/M metagenome (GOLD analysis project Ga0180301, IMG submission 121797) | Subseafloor sediment microbial communities from Guaymas Basin, Gulf of California, Mexico - Guay16, Core 4569-2, 12-15 cm | ecosystem: Environmental > Aquatic > Marine > Hydrothermal... | reverse complement strand
GTAAGGTTTTCTTTCGCTTTTCTGATTGTTTCTTCTTTTACTCTATATCTCTCCAAATAGGTTGGTGGGCCACTTACGTATATTACGTCGGGCTTTTCTTTCAAAATGAGGTTTAATGTTTTTTCGCTAACAGGTCCTTGGACATCTGATGTGTGAATGAAGGTTTCGTTCTCGTATTTTATCGTGCACATAAGTACGTAGCCTAAAGGTGTGTTTTCCTCGCCATGAGGTACTGGAGTCGAAAATTTTACTATAGTGTTTCCAAAGACATAGGCTTTTCCGTCTGCAAATTCGACCTTCCTAGCTACTTTTTTAACATCTTTATAAAATGAATACCCTCGTTTTCTTTGGCTAAAATTGATATTTTCCTGATAATCTTTTCCTAATATGATCTTATCCGTGTAGATTGCCTCTGCTATCTCTCTGTTACTCCAAATGTATCTATATTCTTCAAAAAACGGTTTAAAATGATCCCAATGTAGATGACTGAGCGTAATGATGTCTGCGTAATATGCGTACCTCATAATTTCATTTGTTGCCCTTTCAACAGCTCTATACTCAAGCGGATGGGGTACTAGCCCGTACCTGAAACCAAGCGCCGCTGAAGCATCAATTAATATATTTACATCGGGAGTTTTTACAAATGTCGCCATGGATCGAACGCCGAGACTTTCAGCCGCCAAGGGTCTAATCTTTATATATTTTAGCGCTACTCTCCTCGTCGAAGACATCTCCTTTCCTTAAGTTTAGATTTCCATATTAAAAAATCGATTAAGTGTTATTTACCTTTCTCGTTGAGTCATGTATTTTAGAAGGTCTACTAGCCTGCATGAATATCCCCATTCATTATCGTACCAACCCAAAACCTTCACCATATTATCCTTTTCGCCTAAAACTCTCGTACTTAGCCCATCTATTATACATGAGTGAGGATTTCCTACTATATCTACAGAAACTATGGGATCCTCAGTATATTGAAGAATGCCCTTTAATTTACCTTCCGCTGCCTTTCTATATGCTTCATTTACTTCATCCCTTGTTACTTCGCTTTCAAGCTCTGCAACTAGGTCCGTTATTGATCCATCCGACACTGGAACTCTTAAAGCCATTCCATCCAGTTTTCCAGCTAGTTCTGGAACAACCAAACCTATTGCAATCGCAGCTCCGGTCGTAGTGGGTATTATTGAGAGATTTGCAGCTCTAGCTCTCCTAAAATCTCTGTGAGGGAAATCTAATAATCTTTGATCGTTTGTATATGCGTGACATGTAGTCATAAAGCCCTTTTTGACACCGAAGTTTTCATGCAGGACCTTTACCATCGGAGCCAAACAATTTGTAGTACAAGATGCCATCGAAATTATATGATGCTTATCAGGGTTATATGTGTCCTCATTTACCCCCAGCACAAGTGTTACATCCGGATTTTTAGCAGGAGCCGAAATAACTACCCTTTTTGCCCCGGCTTTCAAATGTTTTTCTGCGTTTTCCCTATTTCTAAAGCGTCCAGTCGACTCAAGTACAATATCGATATCTAGTTCTTTCCATGGAAGCTTCTCCGGCTCTGGTACCCTCAAAACTTTTATTTCTTTTCCATCAACTATTAGAGCACCCTCTTTATGTTCAACTTCTTTCTCAAGTACTCCATGCACAGAATCATACTTCAGAAGATACGCTAAGGTTTTTGCATCCGTTAGGTCATTTATTGCCACTATTTCAAAATTCTTCTGAAATGATTCATCCTTCAAAGCTGCTCTAAAAAATGTTCTCCCTATCCTTCCAAAACCATTCACACTTACCCTTATGACCACGTTATATCTCCCCATTCCAGCTTTTATACGGTTATTGAGGATGGTATTTTTGATAAGATTTCATAACTTTTTAAAAATTCTGACAATAAATGTCTAAAATCTACTGCCTAATGGCAAAACCCTGACAGCATTTAAGGTTACAGAAGATCAAATTATCTAAAATATACTGTGTAATCAATTACTTGGGCATAATGTTATTAACTTCTATTTCAAGGTGAAGTTTTATCTATATCGTTCGTTAAAGTCTAAGAAGAAAATATATTACAAACAATTGAACTAAATTATGGTATGAAAGCGGGTAAACAGTTTGAGGGGTAACGATGCCCTTTAAAGTTAGCGATATTATGACTAGAAATGTTGTAACTATAGAAATTGGTAAAACAGTTCGAGAAGCTGTTGAGATAATGAATAAAAAAGAAATTGGGTGTCTAATTATAACCAAGGGCGGCAATCCGGTAGGAATTGTTACTGAAAGAGATATTTTAAAGAAAATCGTAGTTAAAGCTAGAGACCCGGAAAAAACGAAAATTGAAGAAATAATGTCTACCCCCCTCATAACAGGGTCGCCTAATATGACTTTAGAGGATGCAGCTAAACTTTTGGTGCTAAGAAGAATTAAAAAACTACCAATAGTTGAGAAGGGGAAACTAGTAGGCATTGTAACTCTTTTCGACATTGTTAGGTGGGAGCCTTTAGCAATTAATATATTGAAAAAAGCTTTAGCCGAGGAAAGACTTCCTTTGCATATGAGGAAGTTCCTAAAAGAATAGATATGAGGTGTCTTCCAGTGATTATACCATATAAAAATAAGTTACCTGACATAGAGAAAGCCGTTTTCGTTGCCCCCAATGCAACTCTTCTTGGAGAAGTTAAACTAATGAACGGTGTAAGTATATGGTTTGGAACGGTTCTGAAAGGTGACACTAAAGGAATATATGTGGATAAAAATTCAGCAATCCTCGAAAACTGTTTCGTTGAAGGATCTAATATCGGGAAAGAAACATTAATCAGTCACGGGGCAATCCTACATTTATGCAATGTTGGAAACCATGTTTTAATCGGTGTAGGAGCAATTATATTAGATAACGCAAAAATAGGTGATAACAGTATAGTTGCCGCTGGTTCGGTAGTTTCACCTAAGACTAAAATTGATGAAGGCACTATGGCTGCTGGTGTACCTGCAAAAGTGATTAGAAAGATAAAAGAAGAAGATATAATTAATCTCGAAAATTCGCTAAAAACTATTAGGGAGAAGGCACGAGTGTATAGTAAGATGTTGAAAACTTAGGTGGGGATAGAAATGGATGTATTTGAATGTATTAAAGGTAGGAGAAGTATTAGGGCGTTTAAACCTGACCCAATAAGTGAAGAGGATCTTAGAAAAATACTAGATGCTGCCATCCATGCTCCTAGTGCAGGGAATCTCCAAAGTTGGGAATTCATTGTGGTCCGTGACAAAGAGAGAAAACTTCAACTAGCTCGAGCAGCATTAAATCAGATGTTCATTGCTGAAGCACCCGTAGTGATAGTAGTTTGCGCAAACCTTGAAAGGTCGGGCAGAGGATATGGTGAACGAGGGCGTACTCTCTACTGTATTCAAGACACGGCAGCAGCCACTCAAAACATATTACTTGCAGCCTATGCGCTTGGTTACGGTACCTGCTGGGTCGGAGCATTCAGAGAAGATCAAGCTAGAAAAATATTAAAACTCCCTCATGGTATTCGTCCTGTTGCTATTATCCCAGTTGGTAGACCGGCTGAAAGCCCAGCTCCAAGGCCGAGAATGTCGCTTGACAGAGTAGTGCACTACGAAACCTTTCGAGAAGAAGCTAAAACATAAGTAAAAGGCACTATTTCACCTTGATTGCGACAATTCTAACGAATTCAGCAGTATCCTCACTAAAGTCAGCAATATTTTCCATACATTCTATGAAGGTATGTAAAGTTATTGCATTAAAGGGGGTTTTTAACTGTTCCCAAGACATTTTTACTAAATATTTTCTAACATCCATATGACTTTCGTCCACTACATGTTCCAAACGATCAACGGCATCAGCATACTCAATAATTTTCTCAATGGGATCCTTACCTAGTCTAATGATCATTTCATACATCTTTCCTACACATTTCACCACATCTTCCATCATTTTCAAAATTTTTATCTTAAATTCTTCATCTTCTATGATAATATTTTTATCTAAAAGGTTTAGTCGCCTTGCAGCTGCATTTGCAAAATTTGCTACACTATCTAGCCGCTTAGTGAGATGAGCAAGATCTTCCCTATAAGCTGAACTTAAAGCTCCTTCGGTTAATAATGTCATAATTCTCTTCCTAATACTATCAGCTTCACTTTCAATTTCTGATATTCTCCTTATTCCTAGCTTTGCATCGCTTATTTTCCCGTCACTAAAGAGCTTAATCACTTTTTCTAATTCTAATACGCAATCATAAACCTTTCTCGCATGGTCTCTTAACATTGTTATAACTTTCGCTTCTCTTCTTCCCTTAAGCCATTCCAGTAGACCCGAACTCAAGAGCATCCACCATACATGATTTAAATAATATTTTACGTGCATTTTCTTTTTTAAAGATTTGGCAAAACCTTATGCAAATGTGAGTATCACTTCAAATGGCCATATTCTTCCAAAAATTCTAATGCTGCATCAGACAGGTTTTCCTTCACAAATTTCACACCTTTTTGAGTCAAATGAACCCTCACATAAATCGGACCAATTGAAAACAGCTCCACATATTCTCTTTTTTTAAGTTTCTCAAGTGAAGTTACGACTAAACTGGTCATTTCACTATCATTCAAAATCGGCTTACCGTTTGGTAGTTGAAACATTGAAACGTGACATAGAATTCGTTTAATACTCGTGAGGTAACGTTTTTTCGCTTCATAGGGGCTAGCATAAAGCCACAAAAGTATTATAATGTCCACTAATGTAAGCTCAGGATCTAAGCTACGTACTTTTTCTATTGTTCGTGCTAATAATTCAACAACAGGCATTCTTATCACAAACATATTCGAATTAGGAATCCAACTTTACTTAAAGTAAGAAACTTGTAAACTTTTCCTCAACTTGTAATCCACTATTGCAACTAAAAGTTTAAACTGGAAGAATTTAACGGTTTCCCGCCCAGAGGAAGTATCCCGGTCTTGGTTCCATAAGCAATCCTTCCATAGAAAGTTTTCGTACAGCTTCCTCAATTTCCGTTAAAGTAAATCCTTTTGCTTTTAAAATTTCGACTAATTCAGCATAACTAATTGGGTTAACTCTTTCCCTTAAAATGCTAGTTAACACTTTGCGTAAGTTTTCCATCTGATATAAAGAATTTTTCTTTTGTAAAGTTTTTTTCTCTGGAACGTACCCCTCTACATATTCATCACTTATATATTGTAAGAGCCATGGCTTTGGAAATATTACAGTTCCCTCCCTTGCAAGTATTTCTAGCTGCTCTCTAACCCAATCCCACTCCAGATTGTATTTCTTACATAGTTCCTTTAATTCGTCAATATTTATCGGATTTATGCAGTTTTCTTTTAACATATTAAACATTCTTCTAGTTTTAGATGAACTTACAGCTGTCCTTCCCTCTGGCAATGATTCAGGAAGATGTTTTCCTTCTTCGATTAAATTCAATAATTCCTCTTTCCGCGATTTTAATGCTTCAAGGTAGCCTTTCTCTCCTCCCTTCAAATTGAACCTCTTTACAAGAAGAGATGCTTGTTTAGCATCGTCGGTAACAATAGCATGTCTAGCATCTATTCGAATAATCTTTCCACAGAAACTGCACAATCTAGTCTTTTGGCCTAAAGGGGCATACGTAAATTTACCACAGACAGGGCATCTAAAAACAACAAATCTTTTCTTCACATAACCGCCTCACGTGTGACTATTTCAAGTTATCCAAATATGTTATATGTCTCGAGAACCTCACTTTACATAGACATTCCGAACTTAATATATCAACATTTCCTAAAATATTGAGGGAAAAATATTGAAAAACCAAGAAATAGAAGACGAAGTTAAGACATTGGCTGACCTTAAAAAATATTTAGAAAACGAATTAGAAAAAAGGAAAAAAGAAATAACACAACTAGAAAAATTTCTCAACATTGTCAACAATATATTAGCAAAACTTAGTTTCAAACCAGCAGCAATGCTAGTAGAAGAGAAAAAGGAGCCAGCATTAGTGAAAGAAATAACTCTAAAATCAAAGACGGGTGAAACTTTAGCTTATATGAAAGTATATCCAACAATGGTAAGAATTACGATTCCTCAAGGTTTAAATGTAGGTGTAAAATCCCCTCCATTTAGATCGTTTTTTATAAGACAAATATTGAGAAAAATGCAACAGGAAGATCTAGACCTTGTAAAGAAAGGAAAAATACCCAGCGGAAAAGCGCTAGAATATAAAATAGAAATAGAAAATGGCAACGTAAGGGAAATTCTAATTAAAAATTATAGGAACGAAGAAAGGTTAAATGAAATAGAGAAAACAATAAGATGGGCATTAGAAACAATACTTAGTAAAACCAAATAACCTAAATTATTTTGGGTAAAAGTATTGTAATTACAATGAACGCAGCTGTTTAGCGGTATCGAAGTTAATCCTGGTAAGTTTTAACTTCTTCGACGAGAACCTTACCTGCAACTACTTGGTCAATAGAATGAATACTTGCACCCAGCTTCTCAAGTTCCTGCCTTATTAATTTATAATCTAAACTACTTCCCTCGATAGTTATCTTCACATTCTCTGTATCCGCGTCTACCTCTATAAGTGAAATATTCACACCCTCTACTCCAGGAAGTTTTGCGAGGGTATCTGCAAGTTCTGGAGTAATGGGCCGGTGAGGTTTTAAAACATCAAGCACAAGTCTTTTTATTCCAAGGTTACCCATATTTTTTCAAGACCTCCACCTAAACATCATATACACTTGCTTTTAAATCTAACGTGTGTTACACCTAAAACATCATGTCTCTCCAAAGATCTTCAGTTTTATTAGCAACTGTAAAAAGTAATCAATAAGTTTGATAATATTCAAATTCTGTTTCATCAACATTATAGGTGCAGAGTAGGGTGTAGGGTGATGCGTAAAGCAACGGTGGAGACGTATATTAAAAAGTTGTTAAAATCAGAAATTGGCAAGAAAATAGGAGAAATACTACAAGAACAATATAAAAAATGGAAGCAAAACTTAGAGTTAAAGGACTTTTACCACTTCATTCAGCTCATATGGAAAAAATATGAGAGAGAAATTATGAAAGCACTAAAGGGAGAAATACAATTAATCGGACAATTTAGAGCATTCGCCTTCGAAGAGTATGTACATGATCTTATTTTAAGAAAAACAAATCTAAAAAACCTCGGTCTAGATATATATTGGAATGAGCCAGTAGAAGTTTGGCGTGGAATAATAATAGATCAAGGAAAATTAGTGGAAGAAACATACACCACGCAATTTGACCTAACAATAGGCAAACAACAAGAAAACAAAACAATAATACCTTTAATAGTAATAGAAACAAAAGTCGATGTAGATGCACCAAGACTAAAGGCAGTCATGGCAAATTTCTCCCTCCTCAAGGCACTAAATCCCTCGGTCTCTTGCATGCTAATATACATAAACTGGAATGCCAAAAAAACATTAAAATACATAGCAAAGGCAGTAATAAACCACATATATCAATTTAATCCAGAGGAAAGAGATGAAACCCAAAAATTCATCCAAGATATAATAAGTTACCTAGCAATTTAACGAAAACGATCGACGAACATCTAGTTCAAGCTAAGCAGTTAATCGTAAAAGATTGAAGATTGAAAGCGTAAATTAACTACTAAAATAGGATGTTGCCGTGAAGTTTCGTTTCACGACATGAATCACTTAAGTATTATTGCTAGACTGTAAAATGTCTACATTGTATTACGGCATTTTGTTAAAAGTTCCGAGTTTCTAATCTTCAGTAACGGCGGTGTTTTCGAATGGTAGAGTTGAAGTTACCTAGGAGGTACGAATATGTTGTTTCTGTTTTGTCTAGGGTTGAAAGAAGGAAGATTCCTCTTAAATCTGGGTTGGAAGATATTTTTTCAGGGGAATCTCCGGGTTGGAGGATTCGTAGCGCTGTTACTGCTCATGTACTTGGGATCTTACGTAATTATCGTTTAATTGATCAAGCTATCAATTTGACGTTGAAGAAAGGTTCCGTCCATATGTTTAAACCTGAACTTAGGAATATTTTGAGGGTAGCTGTTTATGATATTCATATTAGACGGATGGTTCCAGCGAGAACTGTAACCATGGTTGCAGTTAATCTAGCTAAGAAAATACTCGATAATAACGCTGCTCGCTTAGTTAACGCATTATTAAGGCAAATAGAGGGCTTCAAAATTGAAAAAGTACTGGAAAGAGAAGATAAAGCCGAGGTTTTAGCGTTAAAATACTCTCATCCTACATGGTTTGTTCGCTATATAATGGAACTGTTAGGCGAAGAAGAAACCATAAAACTTTTAGGGGCAAATAATTCTCCTGCACCAGTTTGGATTCGTGTAAACACCATAAAAATAGATAGAGACAGATTAATAAAAATTTTAGAAAAGGAAGGAACAAAAGTTACTTTAGATACAGATCTTCCAGAGGTTCTCAAGGTCGTTGAAAGCAAAAAGCCTCCAGTCCGTCTATCTAGTTTCTCCAAGGGACTCTTCTATATTCAAGATAAAGCCTCAGTATTAGCGGGACATGTTTTAAATCCTAAACCTGGAGAACTAATTGTTGATGTATGTGCAGCTCCAGGTGGGAAAACTTCTCACATCGCACAACTTATGGAAAATGAGGGTAAAATTATAGCAGTTGATGTATCAAGGCTTAGAATGAAAGCTCTTAAAAATAATATGAAAAGATTAGGCGTAAAAATTGTAGAAACAAAGGTTATGGATGCAAGAGATATTCCTAAAAAACTTAAAATAGAGGCTGATCGTGTAATTGTTGATCCAACCTGTTCCTCCACCGGAAACTTTCGTTCCAGGCCTGAAGTTAGATTGTGGGTTAAAAAGAAGGATGTTAAAAGATTCGCTAAACTTCAGTGGGAAATATTAAGGGCTGCTGCAGAAATAGTTAAAGAAAATGGAGTACTTGTATATTCTACATGTTCTATGACATTGGAAGAAAACGAGTACATAATTAAAAAATTTATAGAAAATACATCTTCATTTAAGATTGTCAGAGCAGAGCCATTTATCGGAAGACCTGGATTTAACAATCTAATGGATGCTCAAAGACTTTTCCCATACCTACATAATACTGAAGGATTCTTCATAGCTAAACTTGTTAAAATAGGGTAGTATAAATTTCAACGTATTCTATACTTTTCCTTAATTGCTGGGTCTCCCTTACAGTTTTTACATAAGTAAGCTTTTATCTTTTTCCCTCTTCTTGTATAAATAACTAGTGGTTTTTCCTTTCTATCCGAAAGCACTGCGCCACATTCGTAACATTTTCTTCTCGACATTGTTCTCACATCCACATATCGAATTTTCTCATTTTAATATCTATTCTTTTACGTTCTAACTCTTGGATCACCTTGTTCTGAGGTTTTCCTCTAATAATTTTAAGTAATGCAATTCTAGCTATATCGGCATTTTCGGGTCTTCCAAGTATTCCAACTGTTCCTTCTTCTTCATCTATTTTTATTTTTGTCTCCGTTAGATTCTCTATAGCTTCTTTTACTTTCCCTTTTGTTCCAATAAGTCTTCCTAAAGTTCTTTTAAGCTTGTTTCCGCCACCCACCAGTTCCTTAACATCTATCACCTGTAACACTAAGTCAAAATCCATCATTTGAAGTATATCCAGCTTACCATAGCTCATGGATATTGCTTCAATGATTTGTTTTACTTTCATAGCTGTATAAGGGTCTTCTGTCTCTATTCTAACAATACCACTAGATTCTAATGTTAATGTAACCTTCATTTTTTCCTCTATATGTTCCTTTAAAGTTTTAAACTTTTCAATAGCCTTCTCTTCAATTTTCGTATACACTGCAGATGTCATTACAAGGTCCTCAAGTGCTTGTTTCCCTTCTTTCTTTAGAAAAATTTATTTTTTGATTTTGTGGTGTAAAGCTGGAACTTAGGTGGCCGTGAATATAATTCTCACACATAAATTTAAGGACTGCGGGGGTGGTATTGGTGGCCACGGCTACCAAGGAAGGAAAGATAGAGGTTAAAACCTGTTCTGAAAAATTCTTAAATGGTATTGAACAAATATCTGAACTTGCTATCAAAACTGCAATAGAAAACAATCATAGAAGAATGTTTGTTTTTTGTGGGAGTGATAAGAGAATAATTGATGCCGCTTATAAAGTCTTCTCTAAGTTCATTGAGATTAGGAGCGGCACACAGGTAAGAATACTCTATGTTGCAGTAGATATTTCTTCTGGAAGCGAAAAGGAACTATATGCAGAATTTAAATCAAGGGTGGAACAAAACTATAAAGCGTTTGAGATTAACGGTATCAGTTTTAAAAATACAGATAGTGTTATGGGGCAAACTTTCGATGTACTAGTTTTGGATCTAGATAGAGATTTAAATCCTAATGACCTTGGCCGGTTAATCGAAACTGTCAGTGGTGGTGGAATTATATTAATATTAGCTCCTCCAATGGATAGATGGCTAGTTATGAAAACACGTTTCCACAAAAAACTTATAACTCCTCCTTGGACAATTGATGATGTTCCCGGTAGATTTAATAAAAGATTTATAAGAAAATTAAAGGAACATCAAGGTATTTACATTTTTGATGTAGATGAAGAAGTTGCCTTAAAAGTTGACAAAGAACAAACTATAGATAGAAGTCAAGTAGCCACGAGCATTCCTGAAGAACATCTACTGCCAAAAGAAGTTTACGAAATGGCTTTAACCCAAGGGCAGGTGAGAGCCCTAAAGATAATGGAAAGATTTTTGATAAAAAAGGAAAAGAGACCAGTTATTGTTATGATTGCTGACAGAGGACGAGGAAAAAGCGCTATAGTTGGAATAGCCATAGCTGCAATAGCGCATAAATTAAAGAAAAGTTTTCCGTCTGGTAGGGTGTCTATTCTCGTAACCTCTCCACAGATAGGAAATGTTAGAACACTTTTGGAGTTTGCGGCGAGGGCGCTTAAAAGACTCGGATACTCGCCCAAAATTAGAACGCGAGATTATTATATTGAGGAAGTAAGGGCTTCTGGAATTAGGATATTTTATGAGTCCCCGTGGGATGCAACTGAGCGAAAAGCCGACATTACCGCTGTAGATGAAGCAGCAGGCATACCTATTCCGGTGCTTTTCCGCCTATTAAAAAGAGCTAAAAGAATTATATATTCATCTACCGTACATGGCTATGAGGGAGCTGGGAGGGGATTCTCCATAAGATTCCTAGGAGGATTAAGAGAGATTAAAAACATAGAGATTAACATGATTGAACTGGAAGAACCCATCCGCTATAGTGAAGGTGACCCTATCGAAGAGTGGCTCTATGATGCTCTTCTTCTTGATGCAGAACCAGCTCAGCTCTCAAGAAAAGACATAGAGCAAATCAAAAAGATGCAAGTTACGTTCAAAAAAGCTGACTTAGATGACTGGTTTATAGGCGGTAATGAAGAAAAATTAAGGCAATTTGTTGGCATTTACGTATATGCGCATTATAGAAATCAACCTAAGGATGTAGCTCTTCTTGCTGATGCTCCTCATCACGAAGCTTTCATGCTTGAGACAAAAAGCGGGAAAGTCGTTAATGCTATCCAAGTCGCATTGGAGGGAGGGCTACCTGACGAAGTTATAAAAGAGATTTACAGCGGTTTTGAGCCAGATGGAAACATCATACCAACTCTAGTGGAAAAACATTTCCGAGACATAGAGTTTCCAAAACTTAAAGGATACAGAATTGTTAGAATTGCAACACATCCACAAGTTATGAGCATGGGATTAGGAAGTGAAGGGCTATTAAAACTTTGTGAAGAAGCTAAAAAAAGAGGATTAGATTGGGTTGGAGCCGGTTTCGGAGCAACACCAGAACTTCTCCGATTCTGGATTAAAAATGGTTTCATTCCAATACATGTTAGCCCAAGAAGAAACCCTATCAGCGGAGAGTACTCTACAATAGTAATAAAGCCTCTTTCCAAGAAAGCGAAAGAAATTACTAAGCTTATCTTCAGAGAGTTTAAAATAAAGTTTGTTGAGTGGCTAAGAGACATACACTATGATATGGAACCTGAGATAGCTATGTACATCCTTAACTCAAGACTAGAAGATATAGCAGAAAGATTTCACGAATTAAGTTTAACAGATAGTCAAAGAAAACGGCTCGAAGCATATGTTAAGGGCGCACTATATTACGAAGTCGTTTGCGATGTAATTCGTGAAATAGTAAAAACATACTTCTTAGATCATACTTCAGAAAGAGTAAAACTCTCTGAGGGAAAGACGTTACTACTTATCCTAAAAAGCCTTCAAGCAAGAAGCTGGAAACAAACCCTAGACGTAATTAACTTAGAACCAGCAGCAGCATATACGATGTTCAGAAGCGCCATAAAGAAGCTCTATAAAACATACATCGGAAAAATAGAATAATCCAAGGTGATATCATTGCCAAAAAAATTCAGAAAGCACTTATTTTTCGATGGAAGATACGCCGATAAGATATTAAAAGAGGAAAAAACATCGACGATCAGAGTGGGGAAATATTCGATAAAAAGGGGAAGAAGTTTTTACATTCATGCTCGAGGACATGTACTTGGTAAAGCAGTTGTAACTAACGTCAAAATAAAATCATTAAAAGAACTTACGGACGAAGATGCAAAACGAGATGGTTTCAAAAATAAAAAGGAACTTTTAAAAGCTTTGAAAAAGCATTACGGCAAGCTCGATAAAGACACTCCTGTAACAATTATAGAATTTAAAATGCAAGACAGATTTAAGGAAGAAATAACATCCTCAGATTTTGCGTATGGTGGATATAAGGCAACTGAAATAGCTAAATTAGCGCTTACTCATAATATTGATTTATCCGAAAAAGAAAAAGAGGTACTTAAAACTCTACTAAATACAGGGAGTATAAGAAAAACCGCTAGGCAAATCGGTAATCCAAATAAACGTTTCATGATCAGAAAGATTCTGAAAAAAATCTTTAATATTTTAGTCAAAGAGAAAATTATAACACCAAAAATTAAAAACTACCAAGCAGAAAACAATAACAAAATCTAGGTTCAAAATTTGTTAGAGGGTTGAAAATGTCAATAAGAGAACCAGCAGCAATAGGTTTTTACCCTATAGATCCCCAAGAAACAATAGAAATAATAGAAGAATCCTATCTAAGTGCCCATGGCCCGAAGTCTTTACCAAAAGTTAGTGAAGATGGAGAGAGAAAAATTATCGCAGGAATAGTCCCCCACGCGGGATACGTATACTCAGGACCCGTAGCGGCTCATTTCTACTATGAGCTTGCAAAAGATGGGGAACCCGAATCTTTTATCCTTCTCGGTCCAAGTCACACCGGATACCCGGGTATCGGAATAATGGTAGAAGGCATATGGAAAACACCTCTAGGAGAGGTATCAATAGATGAAAATCTTGCAAATACTATTCTAGACAATTGTGATATAATATTGGATGCTCCAGAAGCTCATGAGGGTGAACATAGCTTAGAAGTTCAACTTCCTTTTCTCCAACATTTATATGATGCAAAATTTAAGATAGTACCTGTAGTAATGGGCATGTCAGACTTTGAATCTTGTCAAGAAGTGGGTTTAGCAATAGCAAAAGCCGTAAAGAACACAAATAAAGATGTTGTAATAATAGCCAGCACAGATATGACACATTACGGCACATACTACGGATACACACCAGCTGGTGTAAAACCATTAGATAAAGTCTTGGAATGGATATATCAAATGGATAAACAAATCATTGAAAGGATTAAAAAGCTAGATGGGGAAGAAGTAATAAATTATGTCTTTGATCAAGGCTTAACAATGTGCGGATTTGCTCCAGTAGCTGCAATGATAGAGGCAATCAAAAATATCGGAAAAATAGAAGCAAAAGTGCTAAAATATGAAACCAGCTATGAAATCAGGGGAGGAGATGCCACAGCAATAGTGGGATATTTAGCGATGGCTTTTTATAGGGCACCTTAAATCGATAATCCGTATTCTAGATAAGTATCGGACAGAGTTGCAATCCGAAATTAGATCGTAAGATCAATTCAAGAGCAAGTGGGGTGAAGAAATGACTGAAAAATTTCTCCCGATTGTTAAATCACCATCCTGGAGGCATGGACTAAGAAAGGGGAAGGGATTTAGCATCGGTGAAATCAAAGCAGCCGGAATAAACATCGACATGGCAATAAAACTTGGTATACCAGTTGACAAGAGAAGAAAAACAATACGCGAGGAAAACGTAGAAACTCTAAAAAAATATTGCCAAGAATTTGAAAAGGAACTTAAAAAAACGGGGCTTCCAAAGGTCGACAAAAAAATAGTTGAGAAATTAACTAAAGTACCGGGCATAAACGTTCATATTGCACGGATTCTCGCTAAAAAAGCATCGATTTCATCGATAGAAGAGCTCATAAATAGCGACATTGATGAGTTATCAAAGAAAACTGGTTATTCAAAAAGCAGAATCAGAAGATGGGTTTCAGCTGCAGAAAATATTGTTCATTAATGTTGTGGCACACCCCTTCAGCTTCTTCTCATCAAATGTTCGAAGAAGCGTTCGGGTGTGTGCCTCATCGGTGTCCCCCGCTGCGGAGACACGGTATCATTGCACCCGCCGAGGGAAAGCTCAACCAGCACTGTGACGGCGGGGTACTGCCCTCTACTAAGTACTCATACTACATGGACTTTAATAACCTTTGGTTAAATGAGGAATATCGTTATAATTTTTAAATTGCAAATAACATGTTAGTACGCGGGTAGGTGCTTTTATGAGTTACAGCAAATCAGTAGTTATTGGCATAATTAGTATCCCACTAGTATGTTTATTTACTATCGTTATGAAGATACTTCCATCTGACTTGTTATATCACTTTCAAAATCAAGCAGTGAGCGATGTCTCTACCTTTCTCATAAATATATCAAACTTTATCCTTTTTTCTCAGGAACAAATCCTTGCGTGGATAATATGGTATGTTTGCGGAGTAATAACAGGCTTAACTGCGAGAGGAGTTCTTAAAGGAATATTATCCGCTTTTTCTATTCCAATAATATGGTCAGTCCTTTACTGGGCGCTGTTTATATTTCTATCCATTGAGGTCTCTGTAAACACGTGGGGGATTATCAATGAATTATATTATCTCACCGATGTTATGATAAAGTTTGGAATGATATCTGCAATTGGTGGGGCCTTAGGAGGAGCAGCAACAAGACAGAGGTAGATATTTACATGCCAGCCAAAGACTTTATCTCAAAAATTATTAATGTAATATTTCCCGTTTTCCTAACCTATCTACTAACATTTAATAAATACTCTGAGGTAGATTACAAGGTTCTGTCGCTATTTTTATTCATGGTACTCAGAGAAGTCGGTTTTCACTCGTGGGAAGCTTTACTAGCATGGATTATAACAGGCATTTTTGTGGGAGGAATGTTGAGGGATGTTCAAAAACATGGGGCCTCCATTTTAATTGCTATTTTTACATATCTGTTTCTAGAATTGTATTTACTTTCCCATTATAATATAATGTCCTGGGGCACCTTGCCTTTATTACAAAAAATTTTGAGCGCTTCTGTAATAGGTGTAAACTTTTTGTTAAATGGAGCTATCTCTATCATACCTACAATTCTAATACTGTTTTTTAGAAGGAAAAATGAAGTTCGATCCTTAATGCAGGAGTTTGAGCCGATAAAATGCCCCATATGTGGAAGGGTATACGAATCTAATCCAAAGTACTGTGTATTTTGCGGAGCAAAAATAAGAGAGGAGAAAGACTACTAGTCATATATGTTTACAATTTATTGACTTTTGTAAAAATCATATGTCTTTTCTGTAGTCCTATGTTTCATTAGGAATATTACAATTTATAAACGAAACATTTAAATAGTTCGCAATGTAGAGTGATATTGGCCGAGCCAGTCCTGCAAAATGTAGAATATTTCTACTTGTCGGATTTTTGGTTCTCGCCCTCCTCCCCTCTCCCCCCAGGACTGGCAATGAGGCCGGCACTCACATTGTTTTAATTTACTTAATTAGTCATGGGCATAGTAGCATATAATTTTTCCGTTTGTTGAATCAACTCTTACGAATCCAAATCGTTCAAACTGAATAACTTGGCCAGCCTTCAAATTTTTACAGTTATGTTCTCCGACCCCATTAATCTCGTTTCCATTGGGCATGATTATCTTTATGCTTACGTTATCCTGCGCTGGAACCCAATGGATAATTGAAGCTTTTATCGCTCTTGCTTCCTTGACACTCCAACTATGAAATTCCCCCATAACTACGGTCTTTTCAGTCGAAGTAACTTTAAAATTGAATAAGTCTTTCAGTCTTATCACGTTTCCTTCTCTTAAGAGATTTAAATCTCTTTGACTTACAAGCAACTCGGTAACTCCATCTTCTATGGTAAGAGGAATGCTTCTAAAGCCTAATTCTGGCTTTTCAGGGTGAAGAGGAGGTCTTGCAACAACTTTTTTCCTTGGAATGTTTTTGATTTTTAACTTTATAGGGCTATCTACGAAAAAATACCTTAACGCAATAGGATCAATTAATCTACGATTATATGCATATAGATTTGAGGGGCTATACTCAATATCCACTATGCTCAGCCCTAAATCTAAAATGGCTTTCCTAAGAGCCTCAGGTCTTATTCCCCTTTTTGCTAAGGATTGCAAACTCCAAGTTCGGGGGTCGTCCCAGCCTCTGTAAATCCCGTCTTCGATGAATTTTCTGGCCTTACGTTTACTTAATGTTATTCCTTTAAACAGTATTTTCCCGTAGTGTATAAATTCTCTTTTAGGCCAGTTAAAAAGCCTCCATATAAATTCTTCCATCATATCTTCTTTAATTAGATCTTTCCCTCTAAGTATGTGAGTTACATTTAGAAGGTGGTCGTCAATCCCCCAAGAAAATTCTAGTAAGGGCCATACTCTATATTTCGTGCCTACTCTTGGATGTTCCCTTTCGGATATTCTCATAATTACGTGGTCTCTTATCGCTGGGTCTGGGTGATCCATTCCCGTCTTTAACCGAACAACAGCTTCTCCCTGAGAATATTCTCCATTAAGCATCTTTTCCCAGTGTTCTAAGTTTTCCTCTATAGCTTGGCCTCTATGCGGACAAGGTTTACCTTGTATCTTATATTTTGTTCTCCATTCATCAGCTTTACATAGACATACATATGCATGACCTTGCTCTAAAAGTCGTTTACAATATTTATAAAAAATTTCTAGGCGATCAGACTTGTAAATAGTCTTATGCCATTTAACCCCAAGCCATTCTAGCCCTTCTTTAATCAAATCATAAGCTTCTGGGATAATTCCATGTTCTTCTGCTCCAATGGTATCATCATAAACTAGGAGAAGCTTTCCATTATAACGCTTAACATACTCATGGTTAAGAATAGCCATTCTCGCATTACCTATATGAAGAGGCCCGGAGGGGAAGGGGGCCATTCTCATAACAACTCTTTCCCATTTCTCAACATTAGGCAATGGTGGAAGTCCCTTTATTTCCTCTCTTTTCTTCTCTTCAAGTAACTCTGGTGCAATTTCCTTTAGTTTGTTAAGTTGTTCTTCTAATGTGAGGGAATTTATATCCTTTACTACGTCTTTTACGATTTTAATTATTTCACGAGCCTTAGACCTTAGCTCCGGGCGTTCACCCATAATTTTATTCATAACAGCTTTTTCATTGGCCTTACCGTTGTGCTTAACAGCATTAGCCAGTGCAAATTTAACTATTGTTAATTTTATTTCACTGCCCATGTCTGCTAACACTTTCTATCCCTCAAGAATAAATCGACAGTTTCTTAGTTTTATAGTTTATTTTCAAAGTTTCTCCTAAAGATATACATTATTTAAAAGTTTTTCGTGAAATTAATCAAGGTCCCCAATTCTACATGGAATATTGGGAGAGAAATCTTATGAAAAAGACTGTTATTTGCTGTCTTAAGTTCTTAGGAAATCTCTAAATTTCTTCGCATCCTCGCCCATATACAAATTATTAAATAATATGTAAACTTCCTCCACGGGTAAAGCTTTTACTTTAGAAGATAAATATTCAAAATCTTTTGTCGAATATTTGTATCTATACATTTTTTTACCCGGCGGAGCGCCATGAAGTCTAAAATACGCAATATTTTCAATAAAGTGCTGCGGATCTTGTGCAAATGGGTCAACAACATGAATAAGATTCAGTTTTTCGCACATTTTCTTAACTAGGTCAGGAGTCCACTCTTTCCCCCTAGGTTCCCATCCAATGATAATGTTCCCTCTGTCAATGGAATTAAAAAATTCTGACATATTTTTTAGGTTTCCTTCAGAAGGCTTGAATTTTGCGGGAGTTTGTATTATACATATTTTACTTTTTAGAATTTCACAAATATTTTTGGTGTTTTCCCAAGCTTCAAATACCTCGTTTGTTGGTTTAAAAAATCCATATTTATCTTTAATTTCTTCTGGAATCTCTATTCCAGCCTTTTTATAGGTTGGCGAGGTTGCAGGATGAGTTATTAGTTGCCATGCCTTTACAACAAATTCAAAATCGCGTGGAGCATTTTTTCTCCATTTTTCGAGAGTGTTTAACCTTGGGGGTTTATAGAATGTTTTCTGAACTTCTACAAGTTTGAATTCTTCAAAATACTTTTTCATCCCACCAGGAAAGCCGCAACATCCAACTTTAATTTTCATTTGGTTGCTACCCCAAGGCTAGTTTCATATATGAATTTTGCAAGTTTTAAAAAAACATCGTTGACATTTTCACCTGTTTTAGCACTAGTTCTATAATGAGGAATTTTAAAATATTCTGCAAGCCTTTTTTCTTCAGCTACGCTGACTTCACTGTTTTTAATTAGGTCTACCTTATTTCCAACCAAGATTAAAGGGATTCTTCCACAATATTTTTGAACCTCATTAAACCATTCCTTTAAATTTTTAAAGCTGGTTCTGTTGGTTATATCGTACACTAATAGTCCACCAGCGGCTCCTTTATAGTATAGGGGTCTCAATTTTTTAAAACGTTCTTGACCTCCAGTATCCCATATTTGCAATTTTATAGGTTTCCCTATACCTAGATCAACATTTTTCGTGTATAAATCAACTCCTATTGTCATTATGTAACTGTCGATAAAATATCCGTGAGCGAACCGAATAGTTAGGCTAGTTTTTCCAACACCAGCATCGCCGACAACAATAACCTTAAACAGGTAACCCTCTGTCATTGCAAAACCTCAAAATTTCACTAAAACTATTTTATTAAAGCAATATAAAATTGTTTACATATATGATAGGTTAGGAGAATAAAATTATATAAAGGGAATAATTGATGTAATTTCGTTAGGCTGCCTTAATGAATTTCTCCTCATATCTTTTAAGAAATTCTGAAGCCTCCTTAATGTCTGAGAACAATTTTCGCACCCGCTCGATGTCTTCAATGTGTACTTCTTTTCTACCTTTTTCCTTGGCATTGACAGCTGCCGGTGTGATCAAAAGGGAAGCAAATCTTAAAGAACTTCCTACAGCAATCTCCGCTAACTTATCTAAGGCATCTTTATTAAGCTCAACTCCCTCAGCTTTAGCTCTAATCTTTAGTATTTCCATAACTTCCTCTCTAGAATAGGGCCTTGTACGAATTATTAAGAGTCTATCTAGAAAATCGAGAGGCATTCCCATCGGAGAGATGTAGTCAGTTCCGCGAATCTTCGTTATACCTCGGTTTGTCGCTAAGATAATGATTGGCGCCAATTCACTTTCCATGGCTCGCGTTAGGAAGGAAAACGCTTCTAAATCTAGAAGGCTCGCTTCATCGATAAATAAAACCCCTGGAAGAATTTCTGCTTTGCCTTGTTCCACCCATTCCTTAACCATCTCATTGACTTGCTCCCTGATTTCAGGGTCAATTTCCTTTTCCTCCCTTCCTCCAAAGAAGAGTGAAATAAGAGTTCCACCCGATCTCCTTGCAGTCATTTCATCCAAGTCGTCTAAGGTAACAGTATAAACAAATTCTTTTTCTTTTAATATCGGCCCTGAAGGAACTGGAATTATTCGTTCAGCCTCAATATCATACGTTTTTTCTCTTTCCGCGCTACGTCCAAGTCTAGTTACTCTTCCAGTTTCAGCATCTATCATTATTACGTCGCCATCTGCTATTCCTTGATTTATGAGTTGCATAGCTACACTTTGACCTACTTCAAATGTTTTTGTCTCATTCTTCGTCCTTAAAGTGATTCTTGCAGATTCCGGTATTTGCATGTAAGGATTGTAGGGATTTCTGGTCATTTTTACATCCAAGCTTTTAACTTCCCCTTCGTATATTTTGCGTAATTCATGTATCCTGACACCGATGGACTTGCGCATGGCGCTCATGAGAATTTCCGTTTTCTTCTTCTCTTCGCTATAGATTTCACTACCCGCGATCATCACAAAAGGCACATCTTCTCCTAATTCCTTTGCAATCGCTATAGCGATTGCTGTTTTTCCAGTTCCTGGAGGACCTGCCAACAAAACAGCCCTTCCCGCCATCTTTCCATCTTTAATCATATTTACTATTATGCCTGCTGCTTCTCTCGCCTCTGTCTGACCAACCATACCATCCGCAATAAGTTCAGCTTTTAAACCTTTTAACCCGAGACCCCTAATATGGCTGTGAGCACCGATTCTTTCAAATCTTCCTGATCCTCGTATTTCTCGGATCTTCGCCATCCAAAAACCCTCCTTTCATCTAATGACTATTATTAGAAACAACATTTTAAATTTAAAGTTCACGTTGATAATATCGTCTTCGAAAAGGTTTGTGATCATATAAGGGTGAGTTTTTATCTCTAGTTTCTTCATTATGAAACTTGTTCATAATGACAATTATTTTAGCCAATAGTGCTTTTTAGTAATGTTGCAGCAGCTGTATAGATGATATATATATTCTGAAAATAAAACAAAATCTTTAATAATTTTAATCATAGTTTTTAAAGCAAAGCTTAAATTTATATATGGCTACATACTATTAGAGTGGAAGCATGAAAAGAAGACCAATGTAGGGCGAAAGGCTCCGTCAAATGTGTGAGTAGGTCTCCCCCCTCCTCCCCCTCGCCACTGACATTGTGCATTTGTGGCGTGTTTCTATTTTTTGACGGAGCCCGCCAAACCTTAATTTACTACTTTTAATAAAAATTAGTATTGAATTTTTGGGGGCTTTCTCGTGTTTCATCATCTACTTGCAAATGCGAACATTAAATCAGAAACAATAGATGTGGAAAAAGGAGCTTCCCTATTTATTTTCAGACTAGGAGAAGGGAAACCGCATGTTTTTGTCATAAGTGGAATTCATGGAAATGAACAAACCGGAGTTTATGTAGCAGAAAACCTTATCAAGAAACTTAGCAAAATGGACCTTTGCGGAAGTATAACCATTATTCCAATCGCAAACCCACCAGCTTTTAGATGTAAGTCCCATGATTCACCAATAGATGGTTTAGATCTGAATAGAGTTTTTCCGGGAGATAGGGAAGGAACTATCACGGAACGCCTAGCTGCAGAAATCTGGGAACAGGCCCTACAAGCAGATTATATTGTAGATTTACATTCTTGTGGAGAGGAATGTGTACCATATGTACTTGCCTTACATAGGGAATTTAGTTATGTCAAATCTTTGTCATATAAAATTGGGATACCTTACATTGTTGAATCGACAGGAAAACGTGGCCAACTTTTTGTTGAGGCAAGCCGAGAAGGAATACCAGCAGTAATAATAGAAATGGGAGGCACTAGATATATAGATTTGCAGTCAGCGGTGCTGGTTAGAGAAGCTCTTTTAAACTTTCTTACATCTTTGGGTATAATTCAAGGACGTGCATTGGAAAGTAGACCTGAATTCTATGGAAGAATAATCGAAATAAAATCACCTGTAGACGGACTGTTTGTACCAAAAATCGTATGCGGATCAGAAATAAACGAAGAAACCTTAATTGGTGAAATAAAAAACAAAAACAAAATAATTTCACCTTTTAATGGTCTGTTAATATATATCAGGAGGATGATGTATTTATTTAAAGGCGAAAAAGTCGCGAGGGTTGCATCAAAACTAAAGCGCTGACGGTTTGCATGAACTATGAGCTGGTTAAGATCATTAGACACTTAACAACTATTATTAAAGATATAAGAAGAGCTGAAAGATTTATTATACTCATTATTGTTAAGTCGTCAATTAAAAAAATAAAAAATGCTTTTAGTATGAAAAATGATACTACAAATGGTATACATGAAATAAATAGACTTACAGCGTCATTTGACATAGCTATTATGACGGCGTCAAGGAACCAAACAATTAACACGATAAGAACAGCTATAAGCGGCGTCATAGACATCCACCTCATAAATTTAGTATTAGCTTTAACGTATATAAAGAATGCAAAAACTAAAATAAGATTAAAATCTTCTAGGACTCTGCATCTTTCTAATATGAGTAATTAACGTTTATGGAAGTGAATAAGTTGCCTAAAATATGGATTGACATACTTACCCCTAAACAACTTTTATTCTTCATAAAAGTTTCTGAAAAACTAGAAAGCGAAGGCTTCGAAACATCCTTAACCTCAAGAGAATACCAAGAAGTTTGTGAACTCATTAAATTAAAAGGACTAGACATACCATTGATCGGTAAGCATGGAGGTCATCGCCTTAAAGATAAATTATTGGCAAGCACTGAAAGAATTTTACTTTTAACCCGACACGTAGAAAAAATAAAACCAGACATTGCCTTATCTTTCTCATCTCCCGAAGCATCACGAGTAGCGTACGGACTTAACATACCCCACGTATGCATAAATGACTCCCCCCATTCGGAAGCAGTAGCCCGGTTAACAATTCCACTATCTAAATTATTATTTACGCCAAAAGTAATTCCTAAGAAAGTTTGGGAAAAGTACGGCATACCTAAACAATACATCGTTCAATATAAAGCGTTAGACCCTGTTACGTGGATTAAAGACTTTCAACCAAACCCAGAAATCCTTAGAAAACTAAGACTGAGTTTGGAACAACCAATCGTCACAATAAGACCAACAGAAGCTTATGCAGCCTATCTTAAGGGAAAAATACTTAGCGTATGTCCAGTTACAACAAAAATAACACAAAAGCTGCTTAAATTATTAAAGAACAAGGTCCAGATAGTAATTGTACCAAGATATAAAGAACAAAGAGAGATTTTGAAAGAAACTTTTCTAGAGAATGTTATAATACCTGAACAAGCCATCGATACCGTCAGTCTCCTATACTATTCAAGTTTACTTATAGGAGCAGGAGGCACGATGAACATAGAAGCAGCTCTTCTGGGGAAACCAGTCATATCATGCTTCCCAGGAAAGACTACACTTATTGAACGGTATCTAATAAATGTAAAATTAGTATATAGAGTAAAAGATCCAGAGAAGGTAGCTAAACTAGCACTAAATATTTTACAAGATGTGGAAAAGTTTTTAAGTTTTCATAAAGAACGAGCACTTAAAATATTAAAGCGAATGGAAGACCCAGCCGAAGTTATTACAAAAGAATTAAAAAAGCGGTTAAACAAATTACGATAAAACAGGAGAAGAATAGCGATGGTTACGTTCCTTAATTTGGTCTGCATAACAATAGGCTTTACCTTATCTTTTATCATAACTTTTGCTGTAGTGCCATTCTTAATCCGTAAATTCAAAGAGAGAGGCATTGTAGGTATCGATGTTCATAAACCCGAAAAACCAGAAATACCTGAGATGGGAGGAGTAAGCATTTTAATATCCATTACCGCTACAACAATTTTCCTAACCTTAATATATAGGGCTTTAATGAAATTTTTTATCACATTTCTCGTGGTAATCGTTGTTGTAGGAATTATAGGGGCAATAGATGATGTTAAGCCCTTAAATCCAAAACTAAAGCCAACTCTAACAGCATTGGCGTCCTTACCAATAATATTTCTTAGAACATACGTTCCAAGGCCAGTACTTCCCATAATCGGAAGAACAAGATTGACCATAGTATACCCACTACTTATAGTAGCAGGCTTAGCTGTATCGACTAATGCTGTCAATATGTTGGATGTATTTAATGGTTCCATGGCTGGCACATGTAGCATAATTTTCCTTGTACTCCTAATATCGTCAATCATATTAGAATCCGAGATTGGAATTATATTATCTGCCATAATGTTAGGATCTTTACTTGCCTTTTACTACTACAACAAATACCCAGCCAAGATATTCTCTGGAGATGTTGGTTCCCTAGCAGTTGGAGCCGCAATAGCAACCACCGCCATAATTGGAAGGCTTGAAATAATAACAATAGTTGCAATGATGCCACATATAATGAACGGTTTTCACAGTCTAACAAGCATAGGAGGCCTTTTAGAAAGAAGACAAATAAAAGTAAGACCAACTAAGGTACTCGATGACGGGAGACTCGCGGCAAATGAAGATCCTAAAGCTCCAATAACACTCGCTAGACTTGTTCTAGCGGGTGGTCCTCTTCGCGAGGATGAAATAGTAAAAGTATTCATTATTTTATCGGTATATAGTGGGATGCTTGCCATTTTAACTGCATTATTAATTGCATGGGGGTTATAAACATTGAATTATAAACATATATTTAATATCCTTTGCATAATTACGATAGTATGGATTACGATGTTATTAGGTCTTATTTTCATTTGGAAATTCATTGTCCCAGTATCACACCCTTCTGAATCATATTTTGTTCAGTTTGTAATCGGTGCTTTTAAGGTAGGGGCTTCTGGAATATTAGCCCTTATATGGCTTTATTTATGGAACAAACTTGTGAAGACATATTTTTGGAGAACACTAAAAGGCAGGTACGTCAATGAGTAAAGACAACATTGAAACAAAAAGCATGGAAACAATGAGATCAATAAAGTTTTCAGAAATTAGCCCAAAAGACATCTTTATGTTGTCCTACCTAGCTGTTTCACAACTAAATGTGAAAATATTAAAGATCGCTGGAAAATTTAAAAAAAGCGAATTAACTTTTAAAATCCTAAAAGACAAAGAGATACCTGTAAGTCTTCTAATTGATGGAGAATCCAAACAGATTATAATAACATGTCGATATAAAGATAAAGAAATAAACAAAATTAACAATATACTTCAAAACATTAAAAGCAAAATCTTGCAACTCATAGAGAATTTCACAAAATTAAATGAAGGAGACAGAAAAGAAATTAGAGAAATCTTCAAAGTAATAAAAGAAATAGACAGAACAGCAACTTCCCTTTTAAATCAGGACAACTTAGAAAAAATATATTTTTTGCTTTCACTATTAAGAGAAAGAGCATGTAACTATGGGAAAAACCTAATAGAGATATCTATCAAGTCAGCACGGTGGTTAAATATCCTTAACAATCTCAGGAAGGAGCGCGCAGTCCAACTTAGCACTAAGATAACTGAAAATTTACTGCTAGACTTATCTAATTGGAAAGAAGAACTTTACAAAAGATTGAAAATATAAAAGGAGGAGTAATTGTGGGGAAAATAAAGAAAGGGGTTAGTTGTAGCGTAGTGGGATGTAACGGTCGGGCAACGCATTCAATATCCCTAGACAAAATGCAAGGGGCAATTCAGGCTGTAGGTTTAAAAGCCGACATTAAAACGTCGAGAAGAGTATACTTATGCGAAAAACACTATAAAGAAATTAAAAAACAACTTAAGAAAACGAAGAAGATAGAAAAATGGCAACACGGTCTTCCATTTACCTAACTACACTAAGATAGTCCAGCTAATACACGGTCTATATGTTCCCGTATAGTTTTCCAAATAATGTCAATCTCCCCGGCAGCCAACCCAATGCCAATTAATGAAAGTGCAATCGAAATGTATATTAATGCAATTATTTTGTCACGCATTTCCGAACCTCCATAAAACATTATAATAAATTTGAAATTTAAAAATTATGAGAAATGCAAATTTTTATAGCAAAGTTTATTCGAAGGTGGAACAATACTAATTATGCCCGATGATCTCGCTCGGCCATCTGATAAATAACTTACTTTATGATGAACTCACGCAGGAGAAGAGGGTCTTAACATAATATAATAAAACACTTAGGATTAATAAGTTCCTCAATATGTAAATGGAGAGAACTTTCAACCAAGGGTAGGCTACGAAAAAAGATAAAAGGGAAACTCTCTTTAATATCACTAAAAAATAAAATTAAACTATGGGAGGAGAAAAATGCAACTTTTAGACTTGTTACTGGGACCTTGGTTTTGGGCAATAGCATTTTTTCTAATTATAATGGTGGTAATAATACTTTCCAGCATACGAGTACTAGCGGAGTATGAAAGAGGGGTAATATTTAGACTTGGAAGGGCTCTACCTGGAGTAAAAGGACCAGGACTTATCTTCTTAATACCTATAATCGATAAATTAATAAAGGTAGATCTAAGAGAACACTTCTTCGAAATACCGAGGCAGAGATGTATCACGAAGGATAACGCTCCAGTCGATATAGATGTCCTAATATACTATAAGGTAGTTGATGCAAGAGATTCGGTAATTAAAGTAAAGGACTTTAAAGGCGCATCCGTAGGAATTGCACAAACAACATTAAGAGCTGTGGTTGGAGACATAGTTTTAGACGATGTATTGGCCAAAAGAGAATACATCAACACCGTACTCAGAGATAAACTTGACGAAGCCACTGAAAGATGGGGAGTGAAGGTTACAACGGTCGAAATAAGAGAGATAGATCCTCCAAAACAAGTGCAAGACGCAATGATTAAACAAATGGAAGCAGAAAGAATCAGAAGGGCGATGGTAACCGAGGCAGATGGTAAAAGAGAAGCAGCAATTAAAGTTGCTGAAGGAGAAAAGCAATCAGCAATACTAAAGGCGGAAGGTAAACGTAGAGCAATGATTCTAGAGGCTGAAGGGGAGAGGCAGGCAGCAATACTAAAGGCGGAAGGTTATGCTGCCGCGCTTGACAAAATATACTCTATCGCAAAGAACCTTGACTATAAGACAATGGCACTACAATACCTGGAAACATTGAAATCTCTTGGGGCAAGCCCTTCAACGAAATTTGTATTCCCAGCAGAGTTTATGCAATTGATTGCTCCAATAAGAGAATTCCTAGGCGGAATTTCAAAATCTACGAGCAGTGAAGAGTAACACTATTGCAAAATTTACCCGCTCTTAGCTATTTCTTTTATTTTATCTAATATTTTGTTTAATTTCTCTCTGTCCTCAGCGGCAATTACAACATTTTTATAGTTTGGAAGAGCAATAGAAACTTCTTTAATAAAGAGTTGTAAGGCTATATGTGCGGGATGTTGAGAAATCTCCAACGAACCATCCTCAAAAACAAAAGAAGCTTCCTTCCATGTTTTTCTCTCTTCATCCGAAGGCCATAATGCATAGACATAGTCATCGGTCATTAACACCACTGATGGTGAGCTTTTCCAAGCATCTTCAATAAGTTCTAACATTTTCTGGGCGTTTTCTTTTTCGGCCATTATCTTCTGTCCTCCATCATCGAATTAGTGTATTAAAGTGTCTTTTGATACATATATTTGATGAAATTTTCCCTTGGTTTTAAGTTTACATTATATACTTAAGTCTAATAAACACTATTATCTACAACTTATATTTTATATCAATGATTTTCTTTCTTAGATTAGCACCATCTCTAACAAGGTTAATTCAAAGGTACATATAAATTAAAAATTAGATTAAGTTGTCTACGGAAACCTTTAACTTATTTAGAAATACTACCAATAAAACAAGTTTATAGCGACACCTGCATAAAGATGTTAGAAGTTAGGAGGCGTAAATTTTGAAAGCTTTATTTGAACACGCCTGTCCGAACTGTGAAGGTAGAATTTCCGATGAAAGGTTACTTATAGGAGTTCCCTGCGAGAAATGTTTACCTCTAAATAACAAAGAACTAAGAGATCTATGCTCTAAAATGAAGCCTCTAGAATTTAAAATAAAAATTATGGAATTTTTAAAAAAACGGGGGAACCTACAAAAATACTATAGTCTTGTGAAAGTCGAGAGGGAACTAGCTGAATTCGAAGCCTTGTTCAAAAGGGGGACTGGAAGTAGACTTTGGAGTGCCCAACGAGAATGGGCTAGAAGAGTTCTAAAAGGAGTAAGTTTCGCTATAACTGCTCCTACGGGTATAGGTAAAACGGTATTTGGAATGAGTATGTCCATTTATCTTAGTACCAAGGGCAAAAAATCTTACATTATTCTCCCAACAACAGTACTTGTTAAACAAACGCTAGATAGAATTAAAGAGTTTTTAGAAAAAGCTAGGCTGCAAGTTAGGGTTGCAGGATATTATGCTAAACTTTCAAAAAATGAAAGAGAAGAATTTAAACAAATGATTGAAACTGGAAACTTTGACATACTTATAACAACATCGCAGTATCTTGCGTTAAAATTTGATGAAATATCCAAGCATAAATTTGATTTTATCTTTGTTGACGACGTAGACGCCCTTCTTAAACTATCTAAAAACATAGACAGAGTTCTAATACTCTTAGGTTTCAATAACGAAATAATCAACCTAGGCTTAAAACTGATCAAACTGAAGAAAGAATATCTCCAAGCAAGAACAAGTGAATTAGATAAAATAGAATATGAAATAGAAGAAAAGAAAAGCAATCTAAATGGTCTAAAAGAAGCAGTAAAGCCAGGAATACTAATAGTTTCTACCGCGACTGGTAAAGCAAGAGGAGATCGAGTAAAGTTATTCAGGGAACTACTGAATTTCACAATAGGGTCAGCAAGTGAAGGCTACAGAAACATACGAGACCTCCATATATCAAGAGAAGAAAACGTAAAAGAACAACTACTTTCACTAGTTAAAAAATTTGGTACTGGAGGGCTCATATTTGTTACGCTCGAAGAAGGAATAGAATTCGCTGAAAAAATAGCAGAATTCCTAAAAGAAAAAGGAATAAGAGCTGAAGCTTTTCATGCAGGCAGAAAAAGTCCAGAGATTATAGATCAATTTTCCAATGGTGAAATAGATATACTTATCGGAGTGGCAAGTCACTATGGACTCTTGGTTAGAGGTCTTGACTTACCGCATCGTGTACGATATGCCATTTTTACGGGTGTACCTAAATTCAGATTTAGCCTAGATGTAAGTGAAGAAACCAGTCCAACAAGAATATACATACTTCTCTCAGAAATCATGGAATATTTGCCAGAGAAAGAAAGGGAAAAAGCAAATAATCTTCTTAGAAAACTAAGACAATACCTAATAAGACTTTCACCAGCACAACTACAACAAATTAAAGACGCATTGACCAATAAAGTGAAAATAGGTAACACTTATCTCCAAAATATCCTTAATCTATATATCAAGGTTATTAATTTTGTCGATTCTATGCTTAAAAGAAAAGATGTCCTCAATAAATTAAGGGAAAGCCCATTTATAGCAATAGAGAGGGGGGATGAAAAACTTTACATGCTAGTGCCAGATGTAAGAACCTACATACAAGCTTCAGGAAGAACATCACGATTATTTGCTGGAGGGGTGGCAAAAGGAATCTCGATTCTCCTAGTAGATAACGAGAAGGTTTTCAACGGACTTGTAAGACAATTAAGATGGAGATTCGAAGAAAGTGAGTGGAAGCATTTAAATGATGTGGATCTTAATGCCATTCTCACGGAAGTGGATGCCGATAGGGAACTTATATTAAAAATTAAACGAGGAGAAATATCAGTAGAGCTAAAGGATCCTGTAAAATCAGCACTACTCATAGTAGAGTCTCCAAGTAAAGCATTCACTATTTCCACATTTTTCGGTAAACCAGCGAGAAGAAGACTCCACGGACTGCCAGTCTACGAAGTTGTGACAGGAGATTTAGATCTAAACGTAGCAGCAAGCGGTGGGCACGTTTTTGACCTAGTTACCGATAAAGGGTTCCACGGTGTACTAACCGAAAACGGGCGCTTCATACCCGTATATACATCAATAAAGAGATGTATGGTGTGTAAAGAGCAATTCGTGGAAGATACAGATAAATGTCCACGATGTAAATCCACGCAGATAAAAAATTCCTTAAATAATGTAAAAGCCCTAAGCGAAATAGCATCTGAAGTGGATATGATCCTTATAGGGACAGATCCAGATACTGAAGGGGAAAAGATCGGCTGGGATATAGCTACAGTCCTAAAACCATATGCGCATCAAATTAAACGTGTAGAATTCCATGAGATAACAAAAATGGCAATTAGAAAAGCACTTGAGAATCCCAAGGAGATAGATGAAAATAGAGTGTCAGCACAGTTGGTTCGTAGAATAGAGGATAGATGGATAGGGTTTGAACTAAGTAGACGACTTTGGCAAAAATTCCGAGACTACCATCTTTCCGCAGGTAGAGTACAAACCCCAGTTTTAGGATGGATAATAGAAAGATACAGAGAGTTCTTAAAAAGTTGGAAGTATGTCTACTGGGTAAAACTATCAAATCAATATATCGTAGAACTAAAAGATATCAAAGGAGACCCTCATAAAATCGCAGAAAAACTTCGTGAGTCAAAGGTTAAAATAATATCCATCGAGGAAACTTCAGAAGACCTGAATCCGCCTCCACCTTTTACAACAGATGAAATGCTAAGAGAGGCATCAAAACTCTTAAAGTTTGGTGCGCAAGAAACTATGGCCCTAGCGCAAGCACTCTTTGAATCCGGTTTAATAACTTATCATAGAACAGACAGTCACCGAGTAAGTAACGTAGGAATAAGAATCGCCAAAGAATATATAACACAAGAAATTGGCGAAGAATACTTTCATGCAAGAAAATGGGGAACGGAGGAGGAGGGCGCACACGAATGTATTAGACCAACACGCCCATTAAATGTAGAAAGATTAAGAAGTCTAATAGGAGAAGGAGTAATAAAAACAGCAGAAACCATGACTTGGCAACACTACAAGTTATACCAACTTATATTCAATAGATTCATGGCAAGCCAAATGATACCTGCGAAAATAAAAAGATTAAAAGCAAAAATAAGATTTGATGAGGTAACTGAAGCCGATATAGAGGGAATTGCGGAAGTTATTGAGCCAGGATTCACAATAATACAGCCAATTAAAACAATACCCCGAATAGAAGAGCCTTTAAGTGTAATTGATGTGAAGTTCAAGAAAATACCCACAGTAAGCCTCTATACACAAGGGGATATCGTCGAACTCATGAAAAAGAGAGGAATAGGAAGACCGTCAACGTATGCAACAATAATACAAACATTACTTGAACGAGGATACGTAGAAGAAAAAAACAAAATGTTAAAACCAACAAAGCTAGGAATAAAAATATACGAATACCTATCAAAATTTTATAACAAATTAGTATCCGAAGAGAGGACTAGAGAGCTAGAGAGAAAGATGAAAGAAATAGAAAAAGGGAGAGTAAACTACCAACACATTTTAAATGATCTCTACCAAGAGATAAAAAGCTTAATGTAATTCTCAATTTACAATTGCTAAGAATCTACTAATTTTATTAAAATAGTGAGTTAATAACGCTTAGGCTCTAAACCACGTAAACACGTAATATATTGGCTTCCCCTCGGGGCTTATTGTTGATATTATAAACTTCTTCCTTACCGTAGTTGCAAGTCTGCCAGCCCTTACTATCTCCAGTGCAGAAAGCTTTGAATCTACCGGTAAAACATGAACCAAGAAGGGTGCATGGTCAATTCCAGGGCCATGTTCATATACAGCAAAATCGGCACCAAATTTCATTCCAGGCCGAACAACATACCCCTTATCCCTAAGATCCTTATAAACTATATACTTTTCCTCTAGCTTATCATGAAACTTTGATGCCATTTTTTTGAACCCATCAAATGAAAGCTCACGTTTTGTTTCGGCATCCACTAAAATAAGCTTCCCCTTTTCCATAAGATATAAAGCTTCTAAAAGGGATAATTCTAATGGCTTATTAAAACTAGGAGCTTTCGGTTTTCTAATTCCGAGGGGTTTACCGTAAAACCCCTCCGCATAAAGTTTTGATCCCTGTTCAGGGTCCCAAACAACAACCCTGTTTCCAAGGAATTCTCCTCTAAATTTTTCCGACATTTTCTTCCTCCTATCTAAACCTAGCAACTGCCACTATCCTTACAGCATCTGCAGCATCTTCTGCCAGATCTGCGATCTCTTCAACATGTTCCACAAAATCTATTACCTTTATCAAGGTTTTCGCGTCTAATTCCAAGTTATAAAGAGTATGGACGATATTTCTTTGTAGTGTGTCCACTTTCCTCTCTGATTCATCTACTTCTTCCGCAATTTTTATAGCTTTTTCAGCATTTTGAGGGAGTATAAAAATAGCTTCCCTAAATTTTTCGACTGATTTCACCACTCCTTCGACTAGTTCCTTGAACATGTTTGCTAATTCGCCTTGAGGACGCCAATCACGTAAATGCGATAGTCTGAAACTGGTCGCATCAGCGTAATCAGCTATTTCATCGGCAATGAGACTTAATCGCATAAGATCTTCCCGTTGTATCAATGTAGCGGCCTTAGAAACCTCATCTAATAAAGCTCTTTTTATTTCATCAGCTTCTCTCTCCAGATGCGAAATCTTTTCCAATCTCTTTTCAATGGTTTCCCATTTATCGTTCATCCAATCCTCTACCATAAGAGCTAGTTCTTTTACCGCTGTAACCACTTTTCTTATGTGATCCTGATACATGTCAAGAACTCTTCTCTCTTCATTATTGGCGTAGGGATTTAATACCATAAAGCTTAAACCTCCGCAATTAACATTCAATTTATCCAGTTTTAGATAAAACTTTGATATATTGCACTTCATCCTAGACCGACGTGCATCAAATACTAACCAATGCTTATAACATTTTCGTAAATTTTAAGAAAGCGATATAGCTATCAGTCAACGTTAAGCAAAGACTTTAAATGCTTCAAAATTCACTAAATATAGCTTTAACCTTAGATACACATCTTATCCTCGCTCACTTCGCTAAAACTTTCTCCGGAAATCTTATATAACTTTTACAAGAACATACTATGCCGATGAAGAATGGCATCAGCTGGCTAGGCTCTGCCGATGGCCTAGGATCAACCACCTGAGCACTTTATAATTTCCTCGAAAAATACCGTAACATCGCTACTTACATACTACACTCCAACAACTGAAATAATTTTTAAATAGGAAGTTATGACCTAATCCATAAAATGCAAGTCTTATAGCATTCTAGGCGAGGAAAATGTTGTTAAGAGACCTTTTTGAGAAAAACAAATTAAGGTTTCTGCTATTTGGTGGCAAGGGCGGTGTAGGTAAAACAAGCTGCGCAGCCGCAACTGCCCTCTGGGCTGCAGAAAACGGAAAGGAAACCTTGGTACTTAGTACAGATCCAGCCCATAGCTTATCTGACAGTTTCGGAGAAAAAATAGGAGACACTATTAAAAAAATAAATGGAATTAAAAACCTTTATGGGCTCGAAATCGATCCCAAAAAAGCGATACGTGAATACAGCGAAAAACTAAGGTCAACACCAGACTTTGGTTTACCAATGGCTGTACAGGCAGATGAGCTTGAGGAACTAACAACACTTACACCGCCAGGAGCAGACGAAGCTCTTGCCTTTGCAAAGGTTTTAGAATTTATAGAAAAGCCAGAGTACGATCTTATAATATTTGATACAGCTCCCACAGGCCATACTCTACGACTTCTCAGTTTACCAGATATTTTGAATAGTTGGGTAGGAAAGCTGATTAAAATGAGGGCATGGCTTCAAAAAATGACCTCCTTCTTTAAAAAAATTTTAGGCAGAGGCGAAGAAGAGGATAAGACCATGGAGTACCTCGAAAAATTGAAAAAAACAATAGAAGTAGCTAGGGCAGAACTATCAAATGAAGAAGAGACACGATTTATACCAGTTATGATCCCAGAGGCGATGTCAATTTACGAAACAGAACGCTTAGTGAGAACATTGTACGAATATGAAATTCCCGTTACGCACATTATTGTGAACATGATTCATCCAAAAGTCCCAGGTTGCACCTTTTGCGCAGCTCGTAGGAGCATGCAAATTGAAAACCTAAAAATTATTAATGAATATTATTCCGATTTTTCAATAGTGTACATGCCTCTATTTCCAACCGAAATTAAGGGAATCCCGAAACTAAAAGAATTTGCAAAATATTTATTTGAAGAGGAATTCGTACCAAAATTTGATTGAATAGGTGGGATTGTAATTTTGGGCGGGAAAGTTAAAATTAAACTACTAGCGTTATTATTTCTTTTCTTAGTTTGCATTAGTTTCTTTTTGTACGCCTTTTTAATTTTCAGTCCTTAGTCACACCCCTCAGAAATATATTTTAATTTAAGTTATGATAATAGTTAGAGTCGCCAACAATCTGTGAGGGCCATAATTGAAGCAGACATCAACTTTAGTTTTTTTGGGAGGAGCACGCGAAGTAGGTAGAACTTCGATGCTATTAGAACTTGAAAATATGAATATTTTGCTTGATTGCGGAATTAACATAGGTGTGAAAGGGGAAAACAGGTATCCAATTCCTCCACCTAAAAAACCGGATGTAGCAGTTGTGTCACATGCTCATCTGGATCACTCTGGCTACATACCAGTTATCGCTAGAAAATATGGTTGTAAAATTTATGCCACACCACCAACTCAAGACATATCCGAAATCTTACACATGGATCTGTTAAAAATTGCCAAGGAATGCAACGAAACCCCACCATTTGAGGTTAAAGATGTTATGGCCCTTAGAAAATATTTCATCGATTCCTCCTACAGAACACCACTCGTTCTGGAGAAAGGCACTCGTCTTACAATGTATAGGTCTGGCCACATTTTAGGCTCAGCTATGATAAAAATTGAAACAGACACTTTGTCTATTCTTTACACTGGAGATTTATCGATGCGTAATAGTAAAACACTTGAAATGGCAGATATAGACGTTGGAAAAGTAGACATTTTAATAATTGAATCTACCTATGGCCACTCCTCAGATAAACACCCTAGCAGACAGAAAACAGAGCAAGAGTTCATAAAAACAATCGAAAGAACCATTAAAAGAGGAGGTAAGGTTCTGATACCTGCATTTGCAGTCGGCAGAGCTCAGGAAGTCATGCTTACATTAGAATCACATATGAGAAGTAAGGCTCTAACAAGTGTACCAATTTATATCGATGGAATGATTAAAAAAATAAATGAGCTTTATAGAATGTACTGGTTCTATTTAAGACCACAAATAAGAAGAGCCATAAGATATGCCAAAAGAAACCCATTAGAATCTAAACTATTTACGATAGTAAAAGATAGAGATGAACCTGTTGAACAAGAAGAACCGTGTATCATCATAAGTACCTCTGGAATGCTAGAAGGTGGACCAGCAATATTTTATCTAAAGGAATTAGGCAGCGATCCAAAAAATCTCATATGTTTAACCGGTTACCAAGTGCCCGGTACCAGGGGGAGAAGACTACTTGATGGAGAAAGAAAAATAGAGTTACCAGAAGAGGGGGCAATCGAAGTTCTAGCAGAGGTGAAAATGTTCGACTTTAGTGCCCATGCAGATCAACCCAGCTTGTTCAGATTTATCTCCTATTTAAGGGGATTAAAGAAAGTCTTTTGCGTACACGGAGAAGAAATTAAAGTTCTAGATTTTTCGGAAAGAATAAAGAAAAATAAGAAGATCGAGGCACATGCACCAAAGGTTGGTGAGGAAGTACCACTTTAGATTCAAGAATAAGCCGATTTCCTAACGGTTGCTATAGAGTTGTCTGCAATACCCTTTTCCTGTAATTCATCCGGATTCATCCACACCTCATTAATAGGAACTTCACTTTTTGAAAAAACTACGCTTCTGAATTTTTTCTTTTTCGCCACAACAATTTCAATTTCCTGCCCGTCTTCAACCTCAAGAAAATTCATAATATCTGGGTTTAAGAAAGATTTCCCTCTTTCCACCTCTATGCGATGTCTAAGTCTCATCCTTTTTTGTTTTACCTCACCCATCCCATCACCTCATCCCTTTTTAATAACTACCAAGTTCATCAAAGCTTTTTTTACACCTAAAATAATCTAAAAGTTCGTCAATCAATCTATGCACTGAAACTCTCACTTGTCTCCACGTATCCCTATCCCTTAATGTAACTGTATCGTCTTTAGGAGTTTGATAATCAACAGTCACTGCAATTGGAACACCAATTTCATCAGCCCGAGCGTATCTTCTTCCAATAGACCCAGAGTCATCATATGTTGCTCTAATTCCCTCATTTTTAAGCATTTTCCATATATTTTGCGCGATATCTGGAATAACGTCTTTGCTAACTAGAGGAAATACCGCAACTTGTATGGGCGCCAAGTCTCTTGGCAACTTAAGAACTATCCGATTTTCCCTTACAGAATAGCTGTATTCAAGTGTAGCATACACTAACCTATCTGCACCAAAACTGGGCTCAAAAACATGAGGAATAAACCTTCTACCAGTAACTTTCTCGATTCTTTTCTCTATTTTCACATGTTTAGGTTCTATGCGAGCGTCACCAAATTCATAGTAACCTTTCTTCTCAAACGATTCCTTTACCTCCACCGGGTCGATATTCTTAAGTAGATTAAAAACCTTTGAGGCATTGCCTCCAAAATCCGCTTTAATAACTTCTTTTAAAGGCTTTATAATGGTTTTTTCAACAACACGAGGTTCCTTGTATCTTTTAAATACGGTTAAATCAACCTTACTATGCTCCATATGTCTCTTTAAATCGTAGTCCGTTCTATATGCATGGCCAGCAACTTCCACCCATCCAAAACGCTCAAGATAAACTTCGTGATCAAAAGTTTGTTTAGAGTAATGAGCCTTCTCCCAGGGCATCTGTTCTTTAAATCTTTGCCTCTCCCATGGAATACCCAAACTAGAAAGGAAGTACTTTGAAATTACCATGAAGTAGGCTTGCCATTCAGCAGAAATATAACCCTTATTAACAGCCTCACGAGCAGTCACAATTAGGGGCTGTTCTTCATTTCTTGCTCGCATCTTTGCAGTTACCAGCCTTAACTCCTCATCCTCAACTTCGCTTAACCTTGGACACGTAAGGTCTTCTGGATCTACGAACACCTCAACCTCCATAATGGTAAATTCTCTTAGGCGAATCAATCCTTTCCTAGGACTAATTTCGTTTCTTAAAACTTTACCAATTTGAGCAATACCGAGAGGCAATTTTTCACGCATAGCTGTAAAAACCCTCTTAAACTCAACAAACATACCCTGAGCAGCTTCAGGTCGTGCATAGCCCCTATTCTCACCATAAGGCCCAATAATGGTCTTAAACATCAAGTTAAATTCGTTAACTTTACCAAGCTGCCCCCCACATTCCGGGCACCTAATATTTTCCTTCTTGATAATTTCCTCGATTTCTTTGACACTTAATCCCTCCACAACCATGCCAGTTGCTTCTTCAACAACATGATCAGCTCTAAATTTCCTTTTACAGCTCATACATTCAACAATAGGATCTGTAAAATGATCAAGATGCCCACTAGCTTTAAAGACTACCTCAGGCATGATCACAGGGCTTTCGATTTCAACAAACCCCTGCTTATAAACAAACCACTCTCTCCACTTTTCCTCTATCCTATGCTTCAGCTCAGCCCCCAGAGGACCATAAGTAACAAAACCTCTAACACCACCATATATTTCGAAACTAGGCCAAAGAAATCCTCTTCGCTTTAAGAGCTCTATAATTTTCTCATAAATATCCATTTTACATTCCCTCTATCGTCTTCAGAGGTTAAACTGTTCAAAAACGACTATTTATAATCAATAGGGGTAATCTATATGAATATGAATGTTATCTAGCTTTTACCTTCTTGATTAAGGGTGGTCTCGCCTTATATAGTATTCTATGACCACAATAAGGGCATCTTACCCCTGGTAAAGCCTTTAAATCTTCTGCTGTCATTTCACGTCCACATTTTGCACAAACATAAGGCATTATACAATCCTCCATCTGTGAGAAGTTCCTTCTCCTTTTTGCTTAGTACTCTAGGTTACTTAAATTCTTCGGCAGAAGTATATAATAAGGTTTTTCCGTGCCAAGTATCTTAAATCTAATTTAAAAGTTCTTCTGCCTCTACTAACCTATCAGAAATGGCTCGTATAACCTTAACCTTAAGCTTTCTGCCAACCTTATTACCGGCATTTCTAACAATCACCACAGGACCTTCAGAAATCACATAGCCTACACCATCATTTTTTCTTTTTCTAAAAGACTCGGCTACAATGACATTAAGAACTTTGCCAACGAGCTTACGTTTCATTTCACTATTTATCTTTTCTACCTCATCAACTATTTTTCTACTTAAAGGATCTTTAACAGCAGGAGGAGGGGTAGGAAAATCTCCAAAAGCAGAAAATGGAAGAGGCCTAAACTTATAAATGGTTATTTTTTCAACATAATTTTTCATTTTACGTATAATGTTAATGGTTTCATGAACAGTTTCGTCAGACTGGCCAGGTAAGCCATGAATAAAATAAACATAGGGCCTTAAACCATTTTTCCTAGCTATTTTAATAGCATTTAACACTTCTTTTGGAGTTGATGGTCTACCAATCAGCTTAGAATGTAGTTCCGACCCGGTTTCGCAACCCATATGAATAGTACTATCTGGAAGATATTTAGAAATGATCTCCGCTACCCTTTCATCAAAAAGATTGGGTTTCACATTTTCAACAGACACATATACTTCTCCGCTACCGACTTCAGGAATGTTAGCAATCTCTGAAAGCAGACGTTCAATAGCTTCATAATTTGGCGGCGGATACCTAGGATCCGTTAAGGGTTCAGGATACACAAGTTCATCACGTTGATAATCCAAAAAATCCGACGCACCAAGAACAATCCTTTTAACACCCATATTAATCAGTGATTTTATTTCTCTAACAATAACTTTATAATCTCTACTTCGAGAGGGACCGAAAAGAGAGGGCACAGAACAATATCCGCAGCCCGGAGGAATATTTTGAGGGCAAAAATATCTTTGCAAAAAACTTCCACTAAAACAGTTACCACAATTTGTACATCTTCTACCATCTGGTAACTTTAACTTTGTTCTATAAAAATTTGAGCAACCACGGACGCATTCAACATAAACCCTACGAGCCCAAAAAACTGGGTAATCCCTAATTCTTTCAACAGAAGGGAAAAAAGCATTTAATTTTTCTCTGGACAAAACAGGGCGCAGAGAGTTAATATAAATATTATTCCCATAAAGCCAAGCTATACCCCTAATATTTTTTAGGATATGTGCTTCAGGAAGAATTCCATCAATTAGTCCATTGTTTAAAAGCTCCATTAATGTTTCCTCTCCCTCACCTATAACTGCGATGGAGCACTTTGTTTTGAAAATTAAGGCGTATGGGTCAGATGCTACTGGGCCACCTACAATAACTGGAAAATTATTTCTAGTCTTAATTTTCCTCCACTTTGAGACAACTTTTGCAATGCACGGCAGATCCATACTCATTCCGCTTATAAACAACATGTCAAAAATTTTTATGTCATCTTTTTTACTTGTTAGAAAATGTTCTGCTAAAACTATTCTACAGCTTAAACCAGCATGTTCCAAGACCCCAGCGATACTTCTTGGACCAGCACCTATTACATCTCTTGAAAATCTTCTGTAACCCTTTTCGGCGCCTAAAGCATCAACAATAAGTACATTCATATTATTCCTTCCGATATTCTTAAGAACTATTTAATTTTAATTACAACAGTCTACCTATTCAAAACATTAATAAAATTAAAAATTTAAGGATGTTATCATCTAACAGCAATACATGCAAAATAGTTTTACTCACCATTTAATTACTTGATAAAAAATAAATATTAGATCAAAGATAAATTAACTCGCAAGGTTAAAATAACATAATAAAGGTAAAGGAGGCGCAAAACTATATCTTTAGAAAGATGTCCGATCTGTGGTCTGCCAAAAGATATTTGTCAGTGTGAGGTAATAGCTAAAGAAGAACAGAGAATAAAAATCCGTGTAGAGAAAAGAAAATGGGGAAGAGAAGTAACAATAATAGAAGGAATAAATGAAAAGGATGTGGATCTCCACCAACTTGCTACAAAGTTGAAACATAAGCTTGCATGCGGTGGAACAGCCAAAAACGGGAAAATAGAACTTCAAGGAGATCATAGAGAAAGAGTGAAGACATTGCTTATACAGGAAGGGTTTTCGGAAGATAACATAGACATCACGTAGAATAGCCAAGGCTTGCCAGCCATTTAGATGGTCATAGATTTTTCGCTGATGGTTTGTAGATTACAAATTAAATTATTACTTCATTTTCTGAGTATCAGTAAAATAAAGGTATAAAGGTATAATTATGGTTCTATCTTTATGTCAAGTTGTTTTATGAGCTCCTTATATCTGTTACGCACCGTTACTTCTGTTACGTGAGCTATTTCTGCTATTTCTCGTTGTGTTCTTCTTTCTCCTTCAACAATTCCAGCAATATATATCGCTGCTGCAGCCAGACCTGTAGGATCTTTGCCGGCGGTTAAACCAAGTTCCCTTGCACGTCTTACGATGTCAATAGCCAATCTTAAAACTTTACCAGACAAATTTAATTCCTCGCCGAAACGACCCACAAAAACTACAGGATCGCAACCTGGAACGCTTACATCTAATCTACGAAGCAGTAACCGATAACATCGACCTAATTCCTTTTTATTAACCCTACTTTCTCTACTAATCTCGTCTAATGTTCTTGGTACTCCATGTAATCTACATGCAGCATAAACACTTGCAGCAATCATAGCTTCGATACTTCGCCCTCTAATCATACCTCCTATGACAGCCCCCCTATAAAGTAATGCAGCTTCATCTTTAACTGGTTTAGGTAGTTGAAGCTGAGACGTCAATCGATCAAGTTCAGCTAAAGCAAAAGTAAGATTACGATCTATACTATTATGGACTCTCGTCCTTATTTGCCACTTTCTCAACCTATATATTTGAGCTCTCCTCACAGGACTTAGTTTCCTTCCGAGAGCATCTCTATCACGCCAATCAATCACAGTAGATAAACCCTTATCATGTATAGTTGGTGTCATGGGCCCCCCGGTCCTTGCACGTTTCTCTCTTTCCTCCGCTGTAAAAGCTCTCCATTCAGGTCCTGGGTCCACTATATGTTCCCTAACAACTAGTCCGCACCGCGCACAAATTAATTCTCCTCGGGTTGAATCCAAAAACAGTTCCCTACTGCCACACTCAGGACATGAGTCAACTGTTTCAAAAAATTCTCGTTCAAATTTCTTACCATTTTTTTCAGTCACAATATCCCTCCAAATTTTAAACCGAGTAAATCTAGAATTATTAAGTATATCACAGTGTTATAACATACCGTCAGAGACTTAACTGAAAGAAATCCTATGCTGTTCATTATTTAAGATTACCGATAAATTTTTAAGCAGAAAATAAAATTGATTTAAAAACTTTGCGGATTGCAACAAAAACTTAAAAAATCATAAAGCAGAGGTCTGTATAACAGGAGTAGAAATACTATACCAAGTTTTTGAAATTATATGCCATATCTATATCCCTTTTTTAACCAATTAACATATAATGCTATTCCCTTCCTAATGGGAACTTCTGGTTTCCAACCAAGGGCTTTTATCTTAGATATGTCAAGAAGCATTAATGGAACGTCGCCAGGCCAGCCTCTGTCCCCTCCGGTATACTTAATCTGTACATTTTTTAACCCCATGTTTTCAATAACAATTTTAGCTATTTCATTTACGGTTATCCAGTCATCAGATCCAATGTTAAAAACATCAAAACCCCTTTGATGTCTTTCCACGATTAATATACTTGCTTTGATGCAGTCCGAAATATAAAGATAGGACTTTTTTTGTTTTCCATTGCCTAGAATTTCAAGTTCATGAGGGTTTCTTTTAAGCTTCATAAAGAAGTCGTAAATAACACCGTGACTTGACCTAGGACCGATAATGTTTGCATACCTAAGTGAAACTGCATTTAACCCGTAAAAGCCACAATATGCTGAAATATAAGCCTCACATGCCGCCTTAGAGGCACCATAAACACTTATCGGCCTTGGTGGATAGTTTTCCGGTGTGGGAATTACATCAGCTTCTCCGTATAAAGTTCCTCCACTTGAAGCAAAAACCATGTTTTTTACATCGTTGAGACGCATTGCTTCAAGCACATTAAAAGTACCCTTAACATTTATTTCAAAGTCTATCTCAGGTCTTTCAACACTTAATCGAACATCAGGATTGGCGGCATAATGAAAAACGACGTCAACATCTTTTAGTAGCGAAATAAGCAAATTAAAGTCTCTTATGTCTCCCTTTACGAACCTAAAACTACTTTTAGATAAATGTTTTTCAATATTTTTTATTGTTGATGAAGATAAATTATCTAAAACAATTAGCTCATTTCCCCGTTTAATCAACTCATCAACTATGTGACTCCCAATAAACCCAGCGCCGCCGGTAACTAAAATCCTTTGCTCCGTTATATTCAAGGTTCTTCCCCTTTCAGCACTGTTACAACTTCACAACCATCTTCGTTTACAATAATTGTGTGTTCTGCTTGTGCGACTATGCTTCCCTTCTCATCTGCAAGAACACGATATTCGTAAAGAACGCCCTTATTGGTCAATTCTTTTATTGCAAGCTTTATCGCAGGGATTTCTTTAACTAACCATCGCTCAGCAAAGGGTAAACCTTTAAATCTCTCGCTAGCAATCCTTAAAAGCTTCCTAGAGCTTAATAACCTTACAGGTATTCTCACTGGCAATATTCGATAAATATAAGCATAAGGCTTTTCATGAACGGTTCCAGAACCCGTAGACGCAAAAGTTTCAACAGCGTAAACCTCTCCAACCTCTATGGTCTCTCCATGCGGTAACGTGATATTCGGGATGGTTTTAGCTCCGTGAAGAGAATACTCATCTAAAAGGTGGCCTGAAAGATCCCTAATTGGCTTATAACCATATTCCTTAATTTTCTCATGTATTAACTTACCAATTTCGTTTGTTTTAACTCCAGCCTTAATATTCTCAATAGCAACCCTAAGAGCTTCTTCTGCAGCCTCTTTAAGCTTTTCAAAACCAGAATTCAAGTCAAAAGTTATTGCCGTATCAGCTATAAACCCGTCCACATGCACACCAAAATCTACCTTAACAATACTATTATCCTCGAGAACCGTTTTATCATTTGGAGGCGACGTATAATGAGCGGCAATATTATTTATAGACACATTACATGGAAAAGCTGGATTACCACCTAGCTCTTTTATGAGAGTTTCCACGCGATTGCAAATTTCAATCACAGGTGTACCAACTTTAACAAGTTTGTCAAGTTCTTTTCGTATTCTAGCTGCTATTTGCCCAGCCTTACGATACTTTTCGATTTTCTCCTTCTCCTCGACTTCCCTCTCTTCTTCTCCTTTTCCCTTCATTTCAGCCAACTTTTCACTCCCTCCAATGTTTTAAATAATGTAAAATAATAAATTATGAAATCTTGTAACAGGGTTAAGGCAAATAGTCCGCTAAACTTTGAAATTACGTAATAAGAGATGTATAAAAAGTTTGTGAATAACATTTGTTCGACGCATTATCATCCATAACAAAAATCTTTTTACACTTACTGCATAACTTTAGAGTTGAATACGGGGCGAGTAATATGTCGAGTAAAGTGAGGCAAATAAAACGAATACTCCAACTTCTAGAAATAAATACACCGGGCATCGAGGCCAGCGCCGTAATATCTCTCCAAGGTCTACCGATAGTTTCCGCAATGCCAGCAGGAGTAAATGACGATGTTGTAGCAGCAATGACAGCTGCAGTACTTAGCGTTGGGGAGAAGGCTTTACATGAACTTCAAAAAGGGGAACTTGTAAAAATATTAATTGAGGGGGAGAAGGGATATGTAATTATGACAACTGCGGGGCAGAACGCTATACTTACAGTTTTAGCTAAGCATTCATCAAATTTAGGATTAATTTTCCTAACGATGAAACAAACAGCTCAAAAAATAGCAAGCCTTTTAGCAGATTAAAATTCCACTTTGAAGCAAGACTCAAAAATTTTACACAAATTTAATCCGTAACCAATAATTTTAGATTATGTAAAGTTACATATGTCAAAATTCAGTTTTTACGGTTCAGACCGCCCATCGTCCACATCCGTCCGTCAGTACTGCAATGGGTCATCATCACCATGTAATAATCCTGCCACGCTAATATAAAGCTTTAGTCTCTAATGAAATTTATCACTAATTGTAAAATTTATTCGTTATAACTAAAGCCAAGAAGAAACTTGTATTTTAACTTTCGTTTTACTGAAAGTAATATATAAAGTTAATTGTAACGTTAAAAT
>Ga0180301_10000211_pt1 | contig 44813 bp, 50 predicted proteins | sample GuaBasSediGuay16_FD_121797 | JGI IMG/M metagenome (GOLD analysis project Ga0180301, IMG submission 121797) | Subseafloor sediment microbial communities from Guaymas Basin, Gulf of California, Mexico - Guay16, Core 4569-2, 12-15 cm | ecosystem: Environmental > Aquatic > Marine > Hydrothermal... | reverse complement strand
GTCCCTGTAAGCACCTTTAATCACTCTTGTAGGTAGCCAAGGATGCTTTTCCCTAAACCTATGATAGAACAACTTATGTAGAGTAGCTTGTGATGCTTTGTTTTCTACAGCGTATTCTACCATTTCTTGAAGCATTTCCTTATAAGCTTCAGTAATCTCTCTAAGAGCTTGTCTACCATATCTATTAATCCATCCTTCTAGGATTACTGTACGTTTAAGGGTCTTTAACCGCTTGTTCAACTGCTTCCACCACCTTCTTATACTTATGGCTACGCTTACCATAGATTCTACCAGCAAAGCTAGTAACAATTGCTATCAAATCCTCAACCAACTCTTGATAATAGTCTTTAGGCTCTTCTTGAAAAGCTACTATTACTCTTACACCGTATGCTTCAAAGAGTTCTCTAAGGTAAGTGAACCCGAATCTTGTTAATCTATCCTTGTAAGCTACCACTATAGCATCTATTTGCCTCTTCCTAGCCATCTCTATTAGTTTCCTTAGTCCTCTCCTATCCTCTTTGAGACCACTTGCAATGTCCTTGATAACTATGTACTCTGCTTGTGGGAAATGTTTTCTAGCATAGTCTTCTAGTGAGGATATCTGTCTCTCTAGGTCATCCTTCTGTGCGCTACCGCTAACTCTAGCATAGATAGCGATTCTCTTAAAACCAACGTAGAACCCCCTTGTTAATCTCTCAAGCTCTGATTCTGGAATATACCACCTGCCATGAATATTAATAGCTCTAATTCTGCCCTCTCTAATCCACTTAACAACACCGCTGCGGCTAACACCAACCAGCTTAGCAAACTCACTAAGCTTATACAACTTCTCCATCTATCACCAAGTAATTAGAAGTGATTAAAAGTATTTAAATGTATCGTTATCACAAAACAGCCTATAGAGCTGCCATGAGGTTCAGTATGACTATTATCACCATGACTATCATGAAGAATAATGTGGCGACTATCATGGCTTTCACCACATCCCTTGTACCTATGATGATTGGGAAAGGCCCTACCAGTATTACGCCTCCCCCACTAACTCTGGATCTGCTTTTTCCCTTGAGGAGAGGCATGATGACTGACAGTGTTATCAGGAGGAAGCCTATGAGTATGAGGGCTATGCCTAATATCGTCATGAGTGTGACTAGGTTCATTTGAACACCGTTAGGAATAACAGCAGCCAACCCCATAAGCCTTTCTGAGGTGCTCTCATTGAGTGCTCTCGCTAGATTGCTTAGAGAGATAGGCCTAGGTGAAGAGGCCTTACGCAAGCTTAGCAGAGCCAACATAAGAAGCCTTGAATCCCTAGCCTTCATGAGCTCTCGCCGTCTAGCGGAAGCGCTTGGAATTGATGAGCCAACTGCAGAAGGCCTCATCAAACGAGCTAGGGAGATGATTGGCCTTGAGTTAATGGACCTCTTGGAGTACTTGGAGAGGAATAGAATGAGATTTGATATCTTCACCACAGGTTCTCATGCGCTTGATAACTTACTAGGTGGAGGCATCCCCACCCATCACTTAGTAGAGCTAGCAGGGCCTTTTGGAAGCGGCAAAACCCAGCTATGTCATCAGCTCTGTGTAACTGTTCAGCTTCCTCAAAGTGAGGGTGGTTTAGAAAGCGGAGCAGTGTTCATAGATGCTGATGGAACCTTCAGGCCTGAGCGTATAATCAGAATAGCTAAGAGGTTCAAACTAGATGGGAGGTCTGTGCTTCGAAGAATATTATATGCAAGGGTTCTCTCCTTTGCTGAGCAGTATTCAGCACTTGTAAGGTCTAGGAAGTTCTTGGAGAAGGGTATTAGACTTGTTGTACTTGACTCCTTATCAGGGCTCGTAAGGGAGGAGTTCGGAGGGGATCTCATAAGAAGACAAGAGGCTCTAGCCAGGCTCTTGATGGAGGCTCGATCACTAGCTGAAGGGGGGGCCTCAGTGGTCATAACCAATCAGGTCACTGTGAACATGAAGACAGGAGAGCTAGTGCCCGTAGGCGGCTTGATATTGCCACAAGCAGTTGATATAAGAATACTTCTGCTCAAGGAAAAAGGTGATCGTAGAGAGGCTAGGATAGTGCACAGCGTGGTACTTCCTGAAGGCAAGGCTACCTTCAGAATACTAGACGGGGGTATAGTAGATGTCGAGTGAGGTGATATTCGTCATAGAACACTTGGAGCCCGTCGTCAGTAGGTGGGTGTGGTATGAATACCTCAGCTCATCAAGGATCATTGGCAGAGAAAGGCTTCTTATAAGCAATGTTAAGGATCCTAGAGAAAGAGCCATCCTTAGAAAAATAGCTATGGTCTCCAAGATGAGCATACTTAAAGTAGGTCTGCCAGCCGATAAAATGCTCATACTTGATCCCAAGGCTCCAACACTTCTAAGGCCAGATGACTTCAAAGAGGTGAAGTATGTAGTCATAGGAGGAATAATGGGCGATCATCCTCCTAGGGGAAGAACGTGGACTCTCTTAACATCAAGACTTCCAGGATGCATAGCTAGAAACCTCGGCCCTCATCAGTTCTCCGTTGATGGGGCTGTGTACATGGCGCACATGGTGATGCATGGCTATGAAGTGGAGGAGATACCCATAAGGATAGGCCTTGAGATAAAGGTTAATGAATTCCTCACCATAGAGCTGCCCTATGCCTATCCCTTAATCAATGGAAGGCCTTTGATCTCCAAGGAGCTAGTGGAGTACCTAAAGCACGGCATAGAGGAGGATGAAGTTGAGGCTATAAGGTCAGGCCGTGTTAGGAGTATAGCTGAGTTCATGGAGGAGCCTGGGTGAGATTGAAGACTAGGACCCATAGTATCAGCCATAGAGGGAAATAGGCTGAAGCCCCTCCTATGAAGCATTCCCTCAAAGACTCTATTCTGAGGATCCATCTTGCCACATAGTAGGTGAATATGTAGGCCCACAGGGCTATGATGAGTCCAATGATGCCACTTACGCCTAGGAAGCCCTCAAGCACGCCGACTATGAAGCCTGCTAGAAGTCTTGTATAGTAAAGTTTATCCTCAGGGCCCAAGTAGAACCCCCTGTATAGTATGTGTCTAGCAATTAAAAGCTCACGGTGTTAATCGTGAAGGAGAAGATGTCATTACTGGACTTGGTAGCAGTAGTAGGGGAGCTGAAAGAGGAGATCGTAGGAGGCCTGATAAGCAACATATATCAAATCGGCAATGTGATAATATTCAAGCTTCACACCAAGAGGGGCAGAACTGACCTACTAGTTGAAGTGGGCAAGAGAATACACCTAACCACTCATGAATTTGAAAAGCCCAGAACTCCTCCTGCATTCTGCATGGCTTTAAGAAAACATCTTAAGGGAGCTAGAGTAGTTGATGTTCATGTAGTCAACATGGACAGAATAATAGCTATCGAAGCTATAAGAGGCCAGGAGATATATAGGGTGATAATTGAGCTCATGAGAGAAGGAAATCTGATATTGACTAATGAAAAGGGCGAGATCATCCAGGCATTTGAGTACAAGAGGATGAAGGATCGAGATGTACTCCGCGGCATAGCCTATAGGCCTCCTCCACGCCCAGCTCCTCCTTTGACGGAGCTATCTGCTGAGGAGGCGTATAAGATTCTCAAGAGTGGAAGAGGCAGGCTTATTAACAACTTGGTTGTGAAGCTTGGAATACCAAGCGAGCTAGCGGAATATGCTTGCTATGTATCGGGCGTAAACAAGGATAAGCCTATCAAGGAGATAAGCGAAGATGAAGTCAAGATGATAATCGATAAGGCCAAGGAGGTCTTTATCAAAGTCATGAGAAGAGCGATAGTGCCCTGTATAGTTGTCAAGAATGACACATACCTAGGCGTATATCCTTTCATACCTGAGCATGTGGAAGGAGAGAAGCTCTTGTACAAGAGCTTCAATGAAGCCTTGGATGAATATTTTATACGGGTTTATGCTGAAAAGAAATCTCTCATTAAGGCTAAAAAGGTTGAAGAGGAAGAGGCAAGGCTTAGAAGCAGGCTAGAGGCCTATATGGCGAGGGTCAAGGAGTACAAGGATAAGGCTAGAGAGCTCAGATCTCTAGGAGACCTGCTCTTTAAGAATATGAGCGATCTCAACACGCTTATAGCAAGGGCTAGAGAGCTTAGATACTCCACAGGCTCTTGGAGTGAAGCCCTTAGGGTCATTGAATCCCTTAAAGGGAAGGCGCCCTTCGAGCATGTGATCGATGTAGACTATAAAGTTCCTGCCATCATAGTGGAGGTAGATGGAAAGCGCGTGACTCTTAATCTCAAAAAGAGCGTACAGGAGGTGGCTGGAGAATACTACAATAGAGCCAGGGAATATGAGAGAAAAGCTAAGCGCATAGAGGAGTTGATGGAGGAGGTCAAGAGAAGACTTGAGGAGGTTCATGCCAAACTAGAAGAAGCTAAGAAGCCTATTCTACCAAAGGTGAGGCCAAGGAGAGAATGGTATGAGCGCTTTAGATGGTTCATATCAAGCGATGGATTCCTGGTCTTGGGTGGTAGAGACGCTAAGCAGAATGAAGTCCTTGTTCGAAAATACCTAGGAGATAACGATATATTTGTGCATGCAGATATACATGGGGCGCCTGTCGTGGTCATAATGACTAAAGGGAATAAGATTCCTGAGAGGACGATATCTGAAGCAATCATGTTCGCAGCCGCATATTCTAGAGCATGGAAGGAGGGCATGGCTGGTGTTGATGTCTACTGGGTCAGAGGTTCTCAGGTGTCGAAGTCTCCTCCTTCTGGAGAATATTTACCAAAAGGTTCATTCATGGTAAGAGGAAAGAGGAATTACTTCAGAGGAGTGCCTCTTCAGCTAGCCATAGGAGTGCTGAGGTCAAATGATGGCTTCAAGCTCATGGCTTGTCCACCTGAAACTGCTAAGAACAGGTGCATAGTTTGGGTTAAGATAAGGCCTAGTCCAAGGACAAGGAGGAGGGAAGTAATCAAGAAGATAAGAGACATGCTTATTTCCAAGACTGAAGATGAGGATATAGCATACTACTTGAGGAGGACCTCTGATGATGAGATCGACAGACTACTCCCTCCAGGTGGCTCAGAGGTGGTCGAGTGAAGGAGGCTAAGTTCATAGTGGATGCCATGCTGGGCAGTCTTGCTAGGTGGCTCAGAATACTCGGTGTTGACACTCTATACCCTAGGGACTACTCCGATGAGGAGCTCATAATGTTAGCTCGAAGAGAGAAGCGTGTGATTATTACTAGGGATAAGAAACTTGCAGAGATAGCTAGGAGGCAGGGCATCGAGGTTTTCCTGCTTGATACCTGCAATATAAAGCAGGCTCTCCTGAGGGTTTGTAGAAGATATGAAATACCGCTATCGATAGAGCCTAATAGGACTAGATGTCCTCTCTGTAATGAGAAACTGGTGGTCGTCAAAAAGCCTGAGGAACTCCTGACTACTTGGGCTCCTCCAGTACAAGCTGATGAGTATTGGGTTTGTCCTCGATGTAGGCATGTCTATTGGAGAGGTAAACATTTTCGAACTATGTTAAAAGTTCTAGATGAGCTAAAACGCTTCTCAAAGGCTTAATAGGGAGTCATGGGATATTTCTAAGACTGGGTACTGATATGCTGATCCCTGAAGAGGGCAAACTGCTCGTCAAGCTGGCTAGGGAAGCTGTTACGACATTTCTTAGGGAGGGTAGGAAAATAAGCCCTCCTTCGGATGCTCCCAAGAAGCTCTGGGAGAGGAGAGGGGTTTTCGTCTCCATATACAAGCTCTTCGTGGATCCTGAGACTGGAGTCAGGAAGAAGCATCTAAGAGGATGTGTAGGCTACCCTGAACCAGTCATGCCTCTCATAGAGGCTACCATAAGCGCAGCCATAGAGGCAGCCACTGATGATCCTCGCTTTCCTCAGATGACTCCACAGGAGCTCAATCAAGTTATATTTGAGGTGAGCGTCCTCACCCCCCTTCAGCTCATAAAGGTCTCTAAGCCAAGAGAATATCCCAAGATGATAAAGATTGGAGTTGACGGAATTCTTGTTGAGCATTGTTATGCTAGAGGCATACTTCTACCTCAGACAGCTGTTGAATACTACCTTACCCCTGAGGAGTTCCTCTCTGAGTGTTGTGTGAAAGCTGGGCTCCCTCCTGATGCATGGCTATATCCAGAGACCAAAGTTTATAAGTTCCAGGCTGAGATCTTCGCTGAGCTTGAGCCAGGTGGGCAGATCATACAGAGGAGACCTGACCTCGGCTACATACCGCCAAGGAGAAGTCGATATAACTTCCTCCGTGGAGGATGGTGAAGTTGCTAGTGTACATGGCTCCATGCGGCATTGGTCTAGGCCATGCAGCTAGAACTCTCGCCATAGCTAAGGAACTCGTGAAAAGGGGTCATGAAGTTGTCTTCTCAACCTATGGTGAGGCTGTGGAGTATCTAAGGAAGGAGGGATTCAAAGTCCTTAAAGCGCCACAGGTTGAATACAAGCAAAGAGACGATGGTACCATAGATCTGAAGCTTACTCTATCAAGAGGGCCAAGCATTCTATACCGCTTCATGAGGCAGGTTGGAGCTGAGATCTACTATACAGGGCAGTATAAGCCAGACATAGTGGTATCAGATACGCGCTTATCTGCGGTCATGGCATCAGCTTTCAGGCTCATACCAAGGATACTGATAATAAACCAGCTGTTGATAGTCATACCGAAGCTAAAGCCACCAAGAAGACAGTTCGTGATGAAGGTTAAGGGCATGTTTGAGAGGCTATCCCTTGAGATATTATCAAGGCTGTGGAACTTGAGCGACCTTATAATGATTCCTGATTTCCCACCACCTCTCACCATATCCAAGAACAACCTCTTGATAAAGGATGAATATGCTGATAAAAGCATCTTCATAGGCCCCCTAATACCTACTAGGCCTGAGGAGCTTCCGCCTAGAGAGGAGCTGAGGAGGAAGCTTGGAGTTGAGGACCGTCCCCTCATATTCGTAGCTCTCAGCGGTACTCTGTACGAGAAACTTAACATCTGTGGTCTACTCATAGACTTCTTCAGAAAGCATCGAGGCAACTACTACGTCATCATGTCGCAAGGTCTCCCTGGCGTGCATGAATTCTATGAGGTTGATGGCTTCATAAAGGTCTACTCATGGATTAGAAATCGATACGAGGTCTTGAAGGCAGCTGACCTACTTATATGCCATGGAGGGCACACAACCATAGCCGAGGCCATGTACTATGGCGTGCCCATGATAGTTATTCCCACTACGGGCCATACTGAGAGGATGGGTAATGCCAAGTCAGCTGAGGAGCTTGGCATAGCTAGAATAGTGCCTCAAGAGAAGTTGACATACAAGACCTTAAAGGAGGCCCTGGAGGATGTATTGAGCAATCCTGAGTATAGAAGCAAAGCTATGAAGGTCCGTGAGCTAGCCTCTCAGTTCCACGCTCAAGCCATGGCTGCTGGAATCATTGAGAAGCTAGCGATGGGCGCTATGTGAGGTCTCCACAGGTACAGAAGACCTCGTGTATTATATCATAGAGAAGCTCCATGCCATATCCAGTTCTAGCAGACACCTTGACCACTCTTGCAGCTTGAGCTAGCTTCATTATCACATCACTACACATATCAGCCAGGTCTATGATGGCTCCAGCTCCACTGCTCTCAACAGCTCTCTTGAGGTATTCTATATTGGTAAGCATTATGTCAAGCTCCTCAACGTCCCTCACTAGGTCAACTTTATTGACCACTATGACTGTGGGGACGCCTAGCCTTATCTGTATGACGACGCCTAACAGGTACACGACCACTAGGTCGGGGGCTGAACTAGCCAACTCAGGGTCAACTATGAAAACCCCTATTACGGGCCCTATGTTCCTCAGCATGTCAAGTATCACAGGACCTGTTCTCCTAAAGGCGAAGGGCTCCATCTGGCCAGGAGTATCGACGAGTATGTACTCAGCACCTAGACTTCCAATCTCCTTCACTATGCCCTCTGCTCTCTCCAGCATTATCTCCATGCACCTGACGACTGCACCATTGGGGCCTAGATTCTCCCTCCTCATGACCTCATCAACAGTAACTAGCTTCCTGATGTCATAGTCTGGATCGTAAGGAACATAGTCACAGCCAGGGTCTAGATTCACATAGGCTACTTTATAGCTCATATACTCCTCCAGCCATCTACCAAAGGCTGCTGTCAAACTACTCTTCCCAGAGCCAGCTGGGCCTAGGAACACTACTATCGTTGACTTCATAGCATATCCTCCTCTGCTCTGTTCAATTTAATTCTAACGCTACACTATGCTTAAGAGCTGAAGCTCAGAATACTGTTGGCCGCGACCCTATCTCTGAGCCTATTGTCAGGAGGCTATCATGTAGAGGGCATGAGCGAGGTAATTTATGAGACTGAGACATCAAGACGACTTGTCGATAGCGTTAGAGGATAAAAGTAAGAGTAAGTGATTAAAGGGATATTGAAGACCTCTCTAAGGAGGTTGATGGCATTGAGGGTAGCAGCTGCTGATAGTGGATGTGCAATACTGGATGGCTTCTATAGGCCTATAAAGCTCGTGACTACAGTCGCTGTAGTAGTCTCTCCTCCCTACACCAAGGCTGATCACGTGAAGTATAAGTATGTTGAGAAGAGAGCTGAAGATCCATCGGTCATAGTAGAGGAATTAAGGCTCATAAGGGAGGTTGCCTCCATAACCAAGGTGGATGTAATCCATATTGATATAACGCTTCGAGGGCTCGATCTGACGACCTTAACTCCAGACGATATAGACCTGTTGAATATCTCGTCCAGGGCCAAGGACCATCTCAGGACAGTATTGATGCTGATAAGCGCTGACTTAAAGATGATAAAGGAAGAGATAGGAGTTCCTGTACTCGCTCTAGGTAAGGAGAGCACCCCTGTAAGGCTTGCTGAACTATATACTGCAGTCTACAGCGTAGCTTATGCTATAAAGAGAAGCCTCAAAATAGGATCCACCACCTTATTGGGCCTCCCAAGGGCTATATCGATAGACATACGAGAAGGAACCATAATAGCAAGGTCCTTGAAGCCAGGCGAGCACGATATGTTAGCTAAGTTTAGGCTTGAGGATCCAAGCATCCTTAGGAAGATCATGTGGAGGGAATATCCAAATCCAGTGGCTACAGGCTTTAGAGTTGTAGAGATGAGGCCCATTGCTTAACACTTTTAAGCACAGACTATTACTTGCTCTAGGGGTTCAGCTTGGAGCAGAAGATCAAGACATTGATCGGCCTAAGAGGCTACATACTCTCCTTCAGAAGAGGTGGCGGAGGGGACTATCCAAAGCAGGTACTCATCAAGTTCCCCAACATCAACAACTATAAAGAGGCGGCTAGACTTCTTGGGAGGAAAGTTGTCTGGAGGAATAATAAAGGGAATGAGATCAGGGGCGTTATAAGAAGGCTGCATGGTAAAAAAGGAGTTGTTGTAGCCTACTTCAGAAAGCCCTTGCCTGGCCAGGCTTTAGGGACTGAGGTCTTCATAGTCGGCTAGCGCTTGGCCAAGGCCTTAGAAGCTAGCTCCATAACAGCCCTAAGTGAGCCTCTTAGTCTACTATTCTCCTCCTCCAGCTCCTTGACTCTAGCCTTTACCTTATCAAGCTCTCCTCTAGCCTTATCTAGCTCCTCTCTCAGTCTTGCAACCTCTCTGCCCTTTTCCTCAGCCTCTCTCCTTGCCTCCTCAAGACTTCTCCTTAGCTCTTCTACCTCTCTAAGAGCCTCTTCACTATACTTCCTCCTTAGACTATCAATCTCCTCTCTTAGCTTCTTATTCTCCTCCTCCAGCTGCTTCAGCTTCTCCTCTAGATCTTTTAGTGAAGTCTCAGGTATGAACCTCTCAATAACTAGATTACTCCACCTAATCTCTTGCTTCTCTTCATCATATTCTCCTTCAACAGTTATCCTAATATAATCCTCCTTCTTGACCCCCCTATTGACAAGCTCTTCAAAGATCTTCTTGTTAAGTTGCCCCACATCCCTTACTATAACTTGAGAGGGAACTTTCTTTCCAAATACAGCAAAAGCAGCTCTTCTAAGGACATCAGCAAAGCCAGCAGCTCTGACTACTCTAGTCCTAATGGTCTCAGGCATATTCCCCCAGTAATATCTGTGCTAGTAACTGAATATAATTCTAGCTCTATTTTGAGACTGAACATGTTGTCCTTTGATGAATGAAGCCTATCTAGACAAGCTTATATCCTCAAGTGAGAAGTTGATGTATGGCGATGAAGAGTGGGCTGCAGCCACTGACATATGATGATGGTTTCGCGCCCTGAGCCATTGAATTATGAAGACCACAGTGAAGAGCTACCTGAGAAAGCTAAGGCTCTCTCAATGCTAAACCTTGAAGAGGATACGAATATATTGAAGCAAGGTAGATCATCATCATGATGAAGAGATTCGGCAAGCTCATATCCCTTCACTTGGAACATAAAAGGATAAGGAAGAGGTTTGGCAAATTCATCAAGGTGAAGGAAGTTGGGTGTAAGGGTAAGAGTTAGCATTCGATACAAGGAGAATAACATCACAACCGTAGCTCTTGTGAATAGTGGCTATGAGAGTGAAATACCAGAGATACATCTGCCTCTCGCCCTTGCCCGAAGGCTAGGTCTTCCTCTTGAGCGTCTAAGAGCAGAACGCTATCGTGTAGTTGGCTCTGAGACCACCACCTATGTCTTAGGTTATGTAGAGGTCAAAGTCATCACTGAGGATAGAGAAAGCGAATGGGTAAGGGCTAGAGCTGTCTCTGTACCTGGTGAGCCAGAGGTCTTGCTAGGTGATGCTATCATAGAGGAGTTAGGCATTGATGTTGTCAAGCCTAGGTCTGGTCTGTGGAGATTCATTGATGAGGAGAAGCTAAGGAGAAGTGAGGAAGCTGAATATTGGGTTGAATGATGCCTAGATGGACTCCTTTCGCTCAAAGAGTTCTAGAATCTTGGGACAGAAGTCAGTAATAGTGTGAAATTCAAAGTCATCTATGTTCAAGCTCCAGAAGCCATATTCGCTATGGTCATGAGTTTGAAAGTCAAATCCATGATCGCTAACTATGAGTACTACATAATTCTCACCATACGCCCTTCTAATGAGAGGCTCTATTAGCTGCTCCAAGCGTGTATATACTCTTCTAAGACCTCTCATGGACTTAGCATCGCCCTTAGAGAAGAAGTGGTGTGCTACGTCAGGCATAGGGAGATACACGAACACTATGTCGAAACCTCTCTCCACAGCCTCCAAGCCCTCCTTCACTCTGTCCTTGAGCTCCTCCAATATGTCCATAAGGGTCTTTAGCTTTACAATGAACGGTGAAGATATGTATCTAGGAACCATATTTCGGTACTTCTCGTTTATGGTCTCATTATATCCTGGGACCTCTATAGCATGAACAGAGTAGCCCATACTCTTGAGCTTCTCAAGGAATGTCATGTCTATAAGGCGCCTAGGCATGATACATGCTGAATACTCTTTTACAAGGCCCATCTTCCTGAGTACTCTTCTTAAACCCAACCTCCTTGGCAACAGCTTCACTCTTAACCAATATAAGGGCTTTAGAGGCAATGGAAAGAGGCCTAGGTTCTTCCTGATCATCATTGTTTTAACATCATACCCCAGCTCCTCAACATTTCTACCTATGAGGAAAGTTCCCCATAGAAGAGGAGTGCTTAGCGTTCTAAGAATTCCAACGTAGTGTCTGCCATAAGATCTCTGCTTAAAGAGCGCAAGATTCCACCTCTCCACAAGCTCTGGCTCTAGTCCGTCAAGGCCTACGATGAGCAGCTTCAATGATCACACCTAGTTCCTACTAATAAAATTGAAACTTTTAATCTTTAGAGAGACTTTTGACCTGGAGCCCAAGCATTGGCTTAATGGGTAGCGAGCACGAGCATGCCTTTGCTATCCTTTGTTGGAGGTGCAAAAGTATTTAAGCTCACTCGGCTCATGTCACTAGAGGGTCAGTCTTGAGGAGGAATGTTCTAGCGATTGTCATAGCTGTTCTCATCCTTGCAGGGGCTATCACCTATCTATATAGAGGCGTTATAGAGGAGTTCTTCATACCAAAGCCTAGAGTCAACGTTATAGGCATTATAAGGATATATGGCTACATAGTCTCGGAACAGGACCTAGAACTTTACTTAGCCTCCATAGACTATGCTAGGGCAAACGAGTCCATTGTCTCTATAGTACTTCGAATAGACTCACCAGGTGGATATGCTACTATGGTTGAGGACATATACTACAGCCTGAAGGAGCTCTCTAAGGAGAAGCCTGTAGTAGCTGTAGTTGAAGGCATGGCAGCCTCAGGAGGATATTATGTAGCTCTTGCAGCTGATAGGATAATAGCCGTTCCCACATCATTCATAGGCAGCATAGGTGTCATAGGCTATCTTCCGCCCATAGTGATACCCTCTGAAGGCATCATTGAGACAGGCCCTTACAAGCACGCTGGATTCTCTCTTAAGAAGTTTCCCTTCCTCATCAGAAGAGCTCTAGACAACTTCGTTCAAGCTATTCTCGAGAATAGAGCCGATAAGCTCAAAGCCAGTATTGATGATTTGATTCAGGGAGAGGTCTACCTTGGACGCGATGCGCTTGATATGGGCCTTATTGATGATATAGGCTCGTTAGAAAAAGGAATTGAGCTTGCTGCAGAGCTTGCTGAGGTTGAGGTCTATGTAGTTGAGGACATAACAGAGAGAGTCAGAGAGCATCTAGACATAACCCCCTATGGCTGGAGCCTATGGCAGAACAACACTCTCCTCTCCTTTAGTATACTAAGAAAGGTCAATCACAAGCCTCTTGAGCCTCTCTACCTATTCCCCATCTACCTAAACGATTCCTCCACCTTAGAGCTATCTCCACTTCTTCAAGGGTCTCCATATTATCCCATCTATCCCATAGCTCCTCCAGCAAAGGGAAAGGTCAACGTTAAAGGAGCTGTTCTAATCGATAGTAGCCATAGGAATATGTACGAACCAGCTCTTCTCAGCACATTCCTCGGTAAGCTTGTAGAACACGGTATGAAAGTATACATAGTCACCGCAGACATGAATCTTACAAGATTAATCCTTGATAGGCCTCGTGCCCTTATAGTGATAAATCCCGGCATAGACTATAGTCCTAGAGAAGTTAAGGCTATAATCAACTATGTGAAAGCAGGAGGCATACTCATTCTAGTATATGATCCTGCATTCACCTATGTCAAGCCCATGAATCAGCTTGCGCAGTGGTTTGGAATGTACTTCACCAATAGCTATCTCTACAACCTTAGGCTCCACTACGGCGTCTACAAGTACATATATGTTGATAACTTCAAGGAGCACATCCTCACTAAAGGTCTTAGAAGACTGCTCATGTTGACTGCTACCTGCATATACACTAATGGAACACTCCTGGCTCTTACTGATGAGGACACTATATCCTCCTTCACTGAAAAACAAGGAGTATATGGTGTTATAGCAATCAACGGAAGCGTATTGGCTATAGGTGATTTAGCATTCCTTCTAGATCCATTCATAGTACTAGAGGATAACGAGGCCTTTGCCAGCAATGTCGTTGAATGGATCTTGTCGACAGCTAACTATACAAAGCCTTAGCCTTTTTATCTCCATCTACTATTTTTAACTTACTCATGATGAGCGTAGGTATATTACATCGCCTGCTCTTACTCTCATCTTCTTCTTATCGATCCTGAGTATTAGTGCTCCTTCCTCATCTATATCCGTGGCTATGCCCTCAAGCTCACCTTGATAACTCAATACTCTAACTTTCCTTCCCAAGGTATCGCTAAGACTTCTCCACACATCTAGAATACTCCTGACCATTCCCCTCATGAGTGCTACATAGAGCTCATCGAATCTTCTGATAAGACTCCTCATGAGCACTACTCTTGGCACTTCTGCTTCAAGAACTTCTTTGAGAGATATAGCCTCGCCTTCCAGCTCAATGGGAATTTTATTGTTAACATTAACCCCAACCCCTACGAGACAATGCCTTACTACATCGGCCTCTACTGAGGCTTCGACTAATACTCCAGCCAGCTTTCTGCCCTTGAGGATAACATCATTGGGCCATTTGAGTCTAGGCTTGAGGCCAGTGATATCCATTACTCCTAAGGCTATAGCAACGCTACTGAGTAGGCTTATAAGGGCTAGTCGTGAGGGAGTGATTCTAGGCCTCAACAATATAGTAAACCATAGACCTCCTCTTGGCGATATCCATGGCCTCCCAAGCCTTCCTCTGCCTGAGCTCTGCTCCTCAGCGATGACTATAGTGCCTTCAGCAGCACCCTCCTCAGCTAGTGCACGAGCCATGTCCTGAGTTGATGCAACTTCCTCCATGTATATGACCTTATATCTGAGAGCTGTAGCTAAGTCGCGGAGATAACTCTCCAGAAGCCTAAGATCATCTAAGCTTAATAGCCTATAACCAAGCCTAGGATGAGCCTCTATAAGGAAGCCTCTCTTCCTCAGGTTAGACACAGCCTTGTTGACTGCCATTCTTGAGACTCCAAGAATTGTAGCTATCTCAGTTCCACTTACATATCTTCCCATTTCTCTCCTCAATAGCTCCAATACTTTATCCTCTAGACTCATACTTTTCAAGCAGACTTTAACCAGAAGGATTTAAAAAGCTAATACATTTACCGTAAACCGTGAGGCCTAAGGAGCTCATCCTAGCCTCCAACATGGCTATAGTAACGGGTTTGAGCGCTCAACTCTATGTCTACATAGGGCCCATACCTTACACGATGCAGAACTTCGGTATTGTCCTCTCAGGACTTCTGCTGAAGCCTAAGTATGCTTTTCTCTCATAGCTCATCTACCTCGCTCTAATAGCCATTGGCCTCCCTCTAGCTGCTGGTGCGAAGGGCGGAGTAGGCGTACTTCTAGGCCCAACAGCTGGCTATCTATGGGGCTTCCCCATAGCCGCTATCCTGACCAGCATACTGGCCAGACCTTGCTTGATGAAGAGACGTCTACTTAGGACGTGGCTTATGTGCTTCATATCTTCACTTCCAGTATATGTGCTTGGCATCCTGTGGCTGGAGACATGGATGGAGTCCCTTGGAGGATCCATCAAGAGATGGCTATTTGTGATATAGTCCATGATTGGCATCTCTACCGAGAACTCTGCTTTGTCACTCATAGTTTCGGGCATGCTGATATTCATACCTCAAGACGTTCTCATTGACCATGTGCTAGCCATCATAGTTGCATCCAAGCTGAGGAGCCTATTAATGGGCGAAGTGGACTGAAAGCACATGCTCTAAGCCAGCACTAGGAGATATCGTGAGCACTATTATAGGTCTAGCGCTTTTCTAGATCTCAAAGACCACCATCTGATGAATCTTCACCTCAGGAACCACGCATCTAGTATAGGGCTTTTCATAACTGAATTCAAGTTCTCTCCTCTGAGGAGCCATGTAGACTCTGCTTGGCTCATCCTCTGTACGAACCTCAAGCTCTAGGTTTCTTAGTGGAAACACCTCCTCTATGTACTCGGTTCCTAGGCCTCTTCTGTGAGGCTGGAAGTTGACTAGGTGAACTACTAGCCTATTGTCTTGTCTCAATAAGGTAACCTCCATGGACACAGGCGCTTTCACTTTAACTAGTCTCTCTGGCATGAGTAGCTCCAGACATCCCTCCACTATCCTCTTATAAACGTGATATCCGTGAATGAAATAGGCCTTGAAGATGGGGAAGCTTATGTATATCACATTTCGCGATCTTACTATGGCTGGATAGGGCAGTTCTGCATAGGCAGGAGCCTGAGCATGAGAAGTGAAGGTTCTATATGTGCGGCTGAAGTAAGGTCTATGGAGCTTAGCAAGAACTTCACAGGCCTTCTTTGGCTTTACGTGAAGGCCCTGCTCATACACTACGTATTTGTGCGTTGGAAGTTTGAAGATGGGGCTTATGGGCTCTATGTACTCAGGTCTGTATTTGAAGGTATCAATGTATTCAACATCAACGCCTGGCATTCTAAATTCGTTATCGCTCAGAGTGGCGCTATGGCTGAAGATCACAGCTCCTCCTCTCTTCAAGAAGTCTTTTAGTTTATCCTCACACTCATCAGATATCGACCCCTCATCTGGAATTATCAGCACTTTGTACTTGCTGAAGTCAGCTTCTTGGTCTATCACATCGAACTGATACTTAAGTTCAAGTAATATCTTAGTGGCGCCATAATCTGATCTCTCGTATACGAAGTACCTCTTTCCCCTTTTCCTAAGCATGATAGCGATCTCAGTAATGGGCCTGGCCTTTCTACACCACTCCTCTTTCTCCTCTACGCCTCTATACACTTGGCCTATGATTTCGTATACAGCATCTTCAAGCTTTCCTCTTGGATGCATCTGGTCGCCTATTGAACAGAGAGCACCATTGGCTAACATGGTGGCACACTCGTACTCAAGCTGTTCAATAGTCTTTACTCCTCCAAAGTCGCCCCAGCCCTTATGAAACCTGGCCGTCATTCCAACGACGGGCTTTCCTAACGTTCTCACAAATCTAACATAGAAGGGAAAATGCCAGTATCCCCAGAAGGCTGTTGGCAGTGACTCAATCTCGAAATGCGTGAAGTACTCAGCTTCCTCTCTTAAATTAGGTCCTATTCTGCCGTTGAAGAATACAGTAGCCTCAGGTTTAATGCTTTTAACGAGATCCCTCATCATCTTCATGAACCTGTGTTCTACTCTGAGCGAATGTTCCTCCAAGTCCTCCTCCGACTCTATGTCAAGTCCCTGCTCTTTCATGCTTTTTCTACAGTAGTAGCATAGACAGCCTGGCCTTACCTGAAAGACGATGTCGAAGAAGATACCATCTACATCATAATTCTCTAGAACCTCCTTTGTCTGCGCCTTGACGTAGTCTACATAAGGAGTGTTGAGACATAGGGTATACCATCCAGGCTCATAAGGCTTAGGCCTTAAAAGGCGACCTTCACGATCACATTGAAGCCACTCTGGATGTCTCTCCCCCATGTAATTGTCCCAGCCTACACTGATGTAAGCTACAACTCTGATATCTTCTCGCTTACACTCTTCAACAATTTCTCCAAGTAGGTCTATTTTGAGGTGAGGATGTTTGATCCCAACCTTGGTGTTGAAATATGACATGCCATGATGACATTTAGCGAAGACAGTTACTGAGTTTACATGAGCTCTCTTTAAGGTCTCAACAAACTTTCTAGCATCAAAGTCTCTGCAGATGTCCTCTATGATAGGAGAGGTGTGGAAGTCGAGATGTACCTGTCTGAAGTATCCTGTGAGCTTCTCCATAGGCCCTCCTCACAGTAATTGATCACGCCTATCTATTTCTCCCTTAAGGTTCAGTCCTTAAAGCGTAGACGAAGGTCTGTACTTCAAGTCCTACATCATAGAGGTAGACTTTGCAGCCAGCCTTTTCAAGGGCATCAACTACCTTATCCTCATCAACTACATTTCTATGAACTTCTATGACTACTCGTTTAACTATCCCTTTAGCCATGTACTGGCATATCGTATAAAGGAGCTCATCCTCATAGCCTTCTACATCAATCTTGACTAGGTCTAGTGCCTTGACATCAAGCTTATCGAAGATGTCATCCAAAGTTATGGTTTCTACCTCCATAGACCCTACACATCCTCCCATATCATCAACATACCTCTTCACAAAGGATGAATTGCCTATGTTTGGTGCGATATATAGTCTCCTCTCCCTAGCCTCACTATCTAGAGCATAGTTCAGCACTACCACGTTATCCAATGAGTTTAACATCACATTAGCTCGCGTCAGCCTATAGCACAGAGGGTTGGGCTCAAGAGCTATTACACGGCCCTTGGCTCCGACGAGCTTAGCAGCTCTCAAAGTCCATAAGCCTATGAAGGAGCCTACATCCATAACCTTCCATCCATCACGGGGAATGACCTCAACTACTCCTTCATAGTCACGATGATAGAAGATGTGGAGAATATTGCTCCATACATGTGTAAGCCATTTCGTAGGAACATAGGCCTTGAGACCCATAGGGAGAGATACTGTGACAAGCTCTGGCTTTAAAGGGGATATACTCAGAAGAGCTAGCTTTACCGTGGAGCTTATGGGAAGCGTTCTTATTGATGGTACTATATGCTCCCTCAGGCTCAGTTGCATCAAAGGACAGTCTGTAGTGATAGTATATTAATCAAATGCTCCTTGTCATGAAGTACATGACAAGGTCTCTTGGTTCGAAAATCCTTAATTACTTGAGACATGCAGTCTTATCATGGAGGTCCATCATATGAGGAATGCAGCAGTAGTGCTCCTCCTAGTAGCCTTGGCATGCCTACAGGTAGCAGCACCTTCGTGGCCTCTTCAAGCTTACGATGAGGCGCTCTACCTCGTAGTGATTAAGATAAGAAACTTCGATACAGATGCCACATACAGCGTAGAGATAGTACCTGTTGGAGGAGGTGAAGTCAAGATAAGTCAGACTCTACGTGCTATACCTTGGGTAGCAGTGTATGTTCCTAAAGGAGAATACTACATCACCATAATGGAGATGAGAGATAAGCCTCGTGTGAAGAAGGTTGAGGAGGTGCTATTGAAAGAGGGCATGGCCAAGCTAACTGTAACCTATAACGAACTAAGATTTGCCGTACTCAAGGTACTCATAAATCATGACACTGAAATGGAAGTGAAGCTAAAGAGTATAGATGAGGAGCCAGAGAAGAACCTTACTCTTCGCGTGCGCTTAGTAGACAAAGAGAAGGTCTCTGAAGTTCTTGAGGAGGTCAAAAAGAGGATAGATATCATGAGTGATAAGGTGGCAAGCCTCTGTGGACTGAAGACTCTAAACTTAACCGTTCACACGTCCAGCGAAGGAGAGGTTATGATCATGTGCACTACTAGCAATGGAACTCTCATGGTTGAGCTAGAACCTGAGCTTATCCTTCACATACAAGGCTTAGGCTACTATGCCCAGCTAACTGCGAATGCCACTCCTCTGTTCACAGAGGAGGAAATGGAGTTCGAGATCAAGGTTCCGGTCATGGAGCTTAAAGCCTTAGCCTATATACAGTGGAAGCCGCGATTCTCATCGCCAAGGTTTGGTAAGAGTTCAAGGTCATTGCTTGGTGTCCTCGAAAAGATCCTTGCATCTTTACTTCACGTAGTAGCATCATATGACAGCAAAATAATAAAGCCTAGTGATAACGTTATCGTACTGAGCCTTAAGCCCATCATCTCCATGAGGAAAGCAGTATCACTGCCTCCCTCCTCATTAGAGGTCCCAGTTCGCGCAGAGCTTTCACATGAGCGCCTGAGGGAAGCCAACGTTGAGCTAGGTCTTGAGAGGTTATCTCCCATATCATCACCTAGAGCTGAAGCAGCAGCTTTTGGTGAGTTACCCAGGAGAACATTAAACGCACTCATAGCCATAGCCGTAGCTGTCATGGCTGGCTTGATATCATACCTTGTCTTAACCAGAAGAATCAGGTGGTCTTCATGATGGACTATGAGCTACTAAGAGCTTATCTTACTTTGGTGAGAGTGAACAGGCCTGTTGGCGTTAGACAGTTTCAGCGGATAATGAACTATCGAAGCCCTGGAAAGGCATCTAGAGTACTTGAACAGTTGGTAAAGCGTGGTCTAGCCAAGAGGCTTGAGAGTGGAGACTACGTAGCAGTAAAGAATAACCCAATCCTCTGGAATCACATGATAATAGCTGGCCTCTTCATACCAAGACTTCTCCCTCTAGCTATCTCCTTCATAGCCTTGTACTTGACATATTGGCTTCTAACGAGAAGCGACGTAGTCTTCTTCACACTATCTCTCCTGGCTCCTATCATGATGTTGATCGAGGCCATAAGAGCTTGGATGTACTTGAAGAGAATGATTCCACACAAGCGTGCATCATAGTGCAGAGGAAGGTTAATAGAAGAGCCCGTTCTAGCTTCACTTAGTGATGAGAACGGCTGCAACTGACAAGTGATGAATCCTGAGGTCACTGACCTCAGAGATTTGTTATCATGTTGTTAGAAGTGATTTGAAGCCGCGGCCTCCAGTCCCCTCCTTCATGGCTACCCATGGCGGGTGTCTCAGGAGGGCTGCGCTTCTTACTTAGGAAGAGCTGCTTCATAAGTTTTATTCCCATTGGTGAATAGAAATTTTTATCTCAGTAACACCTCTTAATTACAAAAGTAACAAGGGGAATCTTATGCCCAAGGTACTTGATGAACACGCATGGGGAATATGGTCTCGCATAATAGACAAGGCCTTTAAGGCCAAGTTCAGTAGAACCTCCATCGAGGAGCACTTACGCCTCCTCATAAGGGGCTTTAAGGAGCGAGAAGTAGGCCTGTACATACATTTCCCCTTCTGCAGGTCCTTCTGCAAGTACTGTCCATACTATAGAGAGCTGTGGAACGAGAAGGCATTCATGAAGTACTGGAAAGCTCTGCTTCAAGAGGTAAAGCTCCTCGGAGAGATCTTGAGCGAGCTTGACCTGATAGTGGTTGATGCTCATGCTGGAGGAGGCACTCCAAGCCTAGGGACTCCATCATTTTGGCGTGAAGTTCTTGAAGAGCTGAAGTCAAGTTTCGAGTGGAGAGCTAGCTTTGGCATAGAGGTTAATCCTGAAGACCTCGCTAAGGAGGACATAGCGTTTGGACTAGCTGAGGCAGGAGTAGATGAAGTAAGTATTGGTGGTCAATCCTTCCATAGAAGCCTCCTCAAAGAGCTTGGTAGAAGACATGACCCTGAGGATGTAATCCACTCCATTGAGAATGCTAGAGAGGCAGGCTTTAAGTTAATAAACCTAGACCTCATGTTTGCCATACCCAATCAAGACCCCAATAGAGCTCTAAGGTCTTGGGTCTCCGATGTAGAGACGGCTGCTTGGATGGAGCCTCACCAAGTGACTATATATCCTACCCTCATGACTCCGCAGTGTATTGCATGGAGTAGCATATCGAAAGGGCTTGTAAGTCAGCCTGTAAATATGCTTACGGACTTCATAAGAGTAGCTAAGAACATACTCGAGAGATCAGGCTACTCAATGGTGAGGATAGAGTCATGGAGCAGAGGAGGAGACTACTCAACCGTGAACTTGGAGATGGTAGGTCCTCTTCTGGCTCTAGGCCCAGGGGCCATGGGCTTCACAAGCTCATATGAATGGGCTAATGTTCACTCAGTCTCTGAGTACGTCAGATGTCTTGGCAACAACAAGCTCCCTGTAGCGGTCTCCAGGTCTGTCAGCGACATTGAAAGAGCAGCTAGGATAGTAGCTGACCAGCTCTTTTGTCGAGGCATGATAAGAGAGGAATGCCTCGTGACGAAAACTGGTGTAAGCTTCAGTGAGCTTCCGAGAGGCCTTAAGTTCTGCTTGAAGATCATGGAGTTCATGGGTATGATAGAAGATAAAGGAAATGTCCTTAAACTTACCGATAAGGGCCTCATTCAAGCTCATAAGATGATATGGGCCTTTGTCCTCAAGGTGCCCTGCAAGATAGCTGAACAGCTCATGGACACTCCCTGGCCTCATGAGGTTATAGTACCGTAGGATAACTTTGAGTGATGACCTTCATCAACCTTTTTCTTAAATCCAGACCTATCTATATCATTAGATAGGGGGCCTCACATGAAGAGGCCTATAGCTATTGTAGTAGGCACCATGCACATGGACTTCACTGTGTATGTTGAACGGCTGCCCCTTCATGGTGAAACCGTTATAGGGTATAGTTTTGAGATGAGTCCAGGAGGCAAAGGAGCTAATCAAGCTGTTACACTTGCTAGACTTGGTGCTGAGGTGTATTTGATAAGCAGAGTTGGGAAGGATTACGTCGGCAAGCTCCTCTTGGAAAATGCTAGGAGAAATAATGTAAACGTGGATTACGTAGTAGAGGATGAAGCTTCCCATAGCGGTGTAGCCCTGATAATGGTTGATAAGAAGGGAGAGAACCTCATTGCCGTAGCGCCAGGAGTGGACAGCAGAGTTTCAATAGGTGATGTTGAACGAGCCGAAGACCTCTTCTCAAGAGCGGATGTCGTGCTTGCTCAGCTTGAAATACCTGTAGAGACCTCGATGAGAGCTATAGAGCTTGGAAAGGAGCATGGCATCACAACCATACTCAACCCTGCACCTGCCAGGGAAGTGCCTATCCACGCCCTCAAGCACGTAGATGTCATAACCCCCAACATAAGAGAGCTTGAGATGTTAAGCAAGATCAAAGTTGAGAAGGATGAGGATGTTGTGAAGGCAGGGAGGAGGCTTCTTGAACTAGGAGTTGGTAGGGTCATAGTGACCATGGGTGCTCGAGGAGCTATGATAGTGGATGACAAAGGCCCAAGAATGATACCTACGTATAAGGTTGAAGTTGTTGACACTGTAGGAGCTGGTGATGCTTTCAATGGAGCACTAGCTTTTGCTCTTGCCCTAGGAGTCGATATTGATGAAGCAGTGAAGTTTGCTAACCTAGTTGCGGCCATAAAGGTTACAAGGAAAGGAGCTCAGACAGGTCTTCCTAAAGCCATAGACGTAGTCAAATTCACCAAGGAGAGAGGCCTTGAGCTCAAAGTCGTCAATATACTTGCACACCTCCTAGGAGCAGACGTTAGCTGACATGTGATGAAATCACCAGAGTATGTCTTAAAATGCTTAAATAGCTCATGGTATTCTAGTCTTCTTTGTATGCCAACTCTCACAACATGCCTCAACACTATGAATTCAGTGGTTACGTTGAGCAACCAGCTAGCTCGTGGACTTACGTCACCATGCCTCTACTCCATCATGAACCTCTTGACGTTCTCCTTTTCGATTACAAGCAGTAATATTTCATCAACCCAGCAGCTAGTCCTTCTCATGATCGCAATGGCGACAGGCTTCATAGCAGCATTTATGGGCATAGGTGGTGGTCTAATCATAGTTCCTACCCTCACGATAGTATTCGATGTCCCCATACATGAGGCTATAGCCGCTAGCATAGTAGGAGTAGTGGCTACCAGTATATCCAGTGCCTCATCCTATATCAGACAGAAGATGACGAACATACGCTTGGCCCTGTTCCTTGAGACCTCTACAACGCTAGGAGCGCTGACAGGCGCTCTTCTTGCTCTCATAACTCCTGCATCGCTGCTATACTTCATGTTCGCTTTATTTGCCTTCTACGTAAGCTTCTCCCAAGCATATTCCGCTAGAAAAGAGGTGGAGAAGCTTCATGTAGGTGGCTTCAAAAGAGCAGCTCCAGATGCTCTCTCACGATATCTACACCTCTCTGGTAGATACTTCGATCTAAGAGAGAGCAAAGACATCGAGTACGTGGTTAGGGGCTCGATCAAGGGTTGGCTCCTCTCCTTCCTTGCTGGGATGGGCTCAGCTATGCTCGGTATCGGAGGAGGCTTCATCAAGGTATCGGCTATGAACATGTTCATGAACGTTCCCTTCAAGGCTGCCGTCGCCACGAGTAAGTTTATGATCGGCTTCACAGCAGCTACAGGCGCCATAGTCTACTATGTGGCTGGAATAGTAAGACCTCAACTAGTAGCACCTGTAGCAACCGGCACGATCAGTGGAGCCTTTCTTGGCACGTTGATAATGAACAAGGTCAGAGTTAAGTGGTTGAAACTTGCCTTTTCATGCTTAACACTATATATCGGATACTCCATGCTTAAGAAGGGTTTGCTATATGCCCTAGGCGTGGTTCTTCCATAGGAGGTGATTAGATGTGAGGATTGACAAAGTAGTTTTCTACATTCTCGTCATAGGAATGATTACCAGCATAGCACTATTCGTGACTAGCATGTTATTGAGCTCAATAACGAAGATCTATCTATCAGCTATGCTTGCGAGAATAGGAGTTGAAGTGCTGATTGCCACTCCCTATATCACGATAGCATCCATAGTAGTGATGTCAGTCCTCAAAAGGGACTATAGACTTCTCGTCCTAGCTCTAATAGTGCTCATCATAATGATGTTGAGTCTTACCATGAGCCTCGTACTCCATGCTACCCCTTAGGAAGTGTCTATTGCATGGGCGTAGTTTGTGGGTTATGAATAAGAGGCTTTAGTTCGTTATCCTATGAAGGGTGGAGTATGACGACCGATAGATCCAAGATCGAGCAGAAGCTCAGATCTTTTCGTATAGGTCGCTTTCAAGTTATGGCTCTGCTTCAGGCTGCACGCTATTATGTGTTGACAGGGGATCTTGAGAAGGCTAAATCATTTGGACTTAACAGGGCCATATTCTATGCTTGGGCAAAGTATCATGGTCCAAGAGGTAAGTTCATAGACTATAGGAAAGTTCTAGAAGTGCTAAGTAAAGAGAGGAGGCGGATGGAGGATGTCAAGGACAAGACAAGGATTGAGGAAGAAGCGCCTAGAGGCCCTAGAGGCTATTTCATGATAGGAGATAAGGAGCAGAAGCCATGGGAATTTGATGACCAAATACTTAGGAAGATATCCTTCATCATGGACCCTGACAAGGCATGGAAACTAGCCGTCGAATATGTGAAACAGTTCCCTAGCTGGATTTTACAAGATCCTCAAAGGTTCTATAAGCTTGTATATGAACCAGTAAGAGACCACTTCTTTGTCGAGATCGCACTAGGTAGAGTCCCAAAGCCTCCCAAGGACATAGCTGAGAGAATACGTTCACTAGATGAACTTCTGAAGCCAACAAAACAGGCTAGACTATTCGAAGGGAACAGTTCTTCAGGTCAGGAGCATTTGATCATAAGAGCTGAAAAGCAGAAGCTTCTGGTCAATGAGACTGTGAAGGTGAACGTATTCCTAAACCCTAACATTTCATGTCTTTGTCTTGATCATAAATGGAAGCTTATCATAAGAGACATGGCCACTGGAGATGTAGTCTATGAGGAGGAGTGGAGAGCTGGGCCCATGGATGAATATTACAGAGGAAAAAGCCTAGAGTGGAGGCCAAGGAGAGAAGGAAGGTATATAATTGAAGCAGAGCTACAAACTCATGGTCAGAAGGCTTCTCTAAGCATAGAGGTATCTTCTCATAGTACGTAGCTTGTCTAGCTGATCCCTCCTCTTAATAAGCGTTAAGCGTAAATCTGGGAAGTGCAAACCTATGATAACGGTGATGAAAGCGGAGAAAACAGAGTTAGCTGAACTAGACGATAAACTTCTTGAACACGCAGGGGAAGTATTAGAGGAAGCGCTACGTCTACGTGACAAAGGAGTCAGCTACAGGATTCTCATGAGAAGATATAAACCCTCTTGGGAGAGACAAGTCTACCTCCTTCTTAAGAAATTCTTGGGAAACGTCTCTCTACTCGGCAAGGACTCAGGGCTTGTGGGTCAGCGCAACACTGAGTGGCTTTGCATATGTGACCCTCTTGATGGCTCATTAAACTTCATGTGCAACCTCAAATACTACGCTTATAGCCTAGCACTAGCCAGAGGAGGAGAGCTGGTGTATGCCATGGTCATAGACCTCGAGGACATGACGTACTATAGAGCAGAGAAGGGGCGAGGAGCTTATCTTGGAAGACCTGGCAAGGGATTGAGAAGCCTGAAGGATGAAGCTCTTAAGACTCCTGCCAGCTATCAAGTTATAGCTAATGGGGTCATAATTCAAGGAATGAGCTCCATAGAACTCCATTGTACAGCGCTTGAACTGTGCTATCTAGCCAGAGGCGTAGCCGACCTAATAGTAGGCCATACATGGGTTCCTGATATGGTTGCTGGCTACCTCATAGCAAGAGAAAGTGGGATTATGTTTGTTGACTGGGACTTCAAACCCATTAAGTCACTACCTCTCTCCTACGAGGAAGTCAAGTACATAGGGGGGAGTCCTAAGTCAATAGCAGAATTCCACTCAAAAGTGACTTCTCTGAGAGGTGTTGTATTCAACGAAACTGCCTCACATGCAGTAGAGCTCATCCACATAGGAACTTCATCCTCTCAAAGACCTCATCCATCTCACTCTCAAGAATTATAATGATTTCATTGTCTTTTCCAGCAAAGAGCATAAGCTTATCTTTAGCTCTTATGGCTCCACATACAAAAATGGTGGCAGGCCTTCTTCCGCAATAAAGCTGATGCATGGGCGATATTATGGGCTCATCAGTTATGCCCATTATCTCTCCTCCATCATCGGCCAGAGCTGCGAAGTGGTGATAAGTGCCATGGGGATGGTCAACTGAATGAAATATGATAAGCCTCTCGCCTCTAGACAACCTCAACACCACATTACATCCGACCTTAACCTCAAGTCCAGGAATGGGGAGAAGCTCAGGTACAGGCCTCAATGATTCATACTTCACCTGATTCTCCTCACGCTCACCAATGAATACTCCTCCAATCTTCCTCTCATCAAACCATGGCCTTACCAACATGATATTCCTTGATAGAGGAAAGGTATCTCTGAAGTGATCCAAGAGCACGACATTGTCATCTCTGATTACTACTATGGGCTCTATTTCTTCAGCAATTATCTGGTCTCCTCTATGTGCGATTCTAGCTGAAAATGGAAAGACGAATCTCTTGAAACATGGCCAAGTCGGTACATCAAATGCCCTTACGTGATATACGTGAGTTTCATCATCTGGGTCGACTCTTGGATCCTCCACGCTTTCTGAGGAAAGCATAGGCATCATCAGTACCTTGGCTCTAATCCTCATCTCTCCCTGAATTTCACCAAATGAGACATGTGAATACCCTATGAGAGTTCTCGAGAAGTTCAATCCTCCTATTCTAGGCAGTAGAAGTATGGAGTTCCTATCATTGATGATAGCGGCAGGGTTCGATACTGTGAGGGCTTGGAGCGCTATTCCCTCGGGGCTTTCGACTTCGATATCCCTTGGAAGGATGTACGCTTTAAGCTTGAAGATGTTACTCCCCTTAAGCTTTCTAGTGATCTTACGCCTTCCTCTCATCTTGAGCATTTTCTCCAGCAATTCTCGTCTTGACCTCTTATCAACCATTTTGAATAGGCTCATTACATACTCTCTATAGCTCACGACATCTAGATCACTTATCCTGATCTTCAAGGGTAGTGATGTAGGACAATCCAGCTTCATGACTCTCATCAGCCCATAGCCTCTAAGCCATAGAGTACTTTTAGAGCTTGTGGTTAAGCAACCATTTAAAAGGGTCATTGAGTGACTGACAAAATGGATAATCAAAATGTTATACTTTTGACGTGAACACCTGAAAGAAAGTAGAAGTATGGGTGAGAAATGCGAATATAGGGGAGCAGTCTGGTGCAAGAGAGGCCAGATCCCTATCAGTACATAGAGCTTTATCGCCAAGGTGTACTTCCTGGAAAGGTTAGAAGAAGACGCGTCAGAAAACTATCCATAGAGGACATCATGAATCCAGTGAGGCCCTTCTTCAGCAAAATATGTCCTGGCGACACAGTCTATGTGAGGACTTTTCAGAGCGCTTCGCTTCTCAGGCGTTGATGGCTTTGGAGTATCTGAGGTCAATAGAACTTACGCCTTCTATGCTGGTAGGATGTTTGGTGAAAAACTGTGTGATGAAGGATTGGTAAAGGACCTGGGCGATATAGCTGAAGTCTTCATCAAGCAGCGATGGGGTCTCCTTGACATTGTTGAGAGCTCACATGATCGAATGATGTTCGATTTATACGAGTGCATAAGCTGTAGTGGTCTCCTCATACTAGACGTGCCTGTGTGCGACTTTGAACGAGGCGTTCTATCATCCTTGCTAGAGTTTCTGAAGGATAGAAACAGGGTCAAGGAGGTGGAATGTTGGGCTCTAGGTCATGTTAGATGTAGATTTGTAGTCTCCTTCACCTGATGATCCAACATACTTAAAAGGCTATGTTGATAGTTGAATTTGGCTGTGATGAAGCCGTCCCTCAGCTGATATGTGATGAACCAGCTGAGTACTGAGCAACAGTATGATAAAACAGTGGAAGATGGGCTTGTCTTTATATACTAGAGCGTATTCTAAGGTAATAGATGATGAGCCCGTCCATTGCCGACCTATGATGAGACTTTTCAGAGCTGAGCTATCTCCTGAATCTGCCATATCTTCTTGATCTCCAACCTGAGGGCACTCTTCTCTCAGACAGGTTATTATCCTCGTTGACCTCCTCTATCTCCTCATCAGACTCCTCTACCTTACCATACCTGCCTATGTTGAGTCTCATGCTATTTCTAAAGGTGGACACATAACCATTTATGAGCACTATCGTCTTGCCTTCCAAGTCCCTTATGAAGTCGATCTTGTCATCCCATAGCGTCATGAGTATCACTCCTGTTTCGTCTCCTACAAGAGCCTCAGCTACTCTATGAGCTTTGCCATCAAAGCTTGATATTATCCTTCGCTCCTTACCTACTCTCACTACCTTAAGCTTTATGTTAACTCTACGTGAGGTAGCAGTTAGGTCATTTACTTTAATGAAGTCCAACTCTCTACTCATCCTTTAGCCACCACCAGCCACCCATGCGGATAAAGGTCTACACTTTCTCACTGATAAACCTTTCTGAAACCATAAAAGTAGTTATATCGCAATTCTTTCTTAACCATCTTGAGCGGTATATTTAGATATTCTCAAGTATATTTTAGATCTTGCACTCACTGGATTATATGTGCACTCGGTCACGCATGATAAGCATCCTAGATCTTGGAGTATTTTGAAATAGTCAAAGATGAAGAAGCGGCAACATCATAAGAAAGAATGTCTGTGGGCTGCAGTTAATATTCAGTCATCAAGGCCGTTCCTCTCCTTAACACTATGTTAGGACGATGGGAAGCCTTATGTGTCTACCTATGGGTAGGCTTAGTAACATGGATTGACATGGCGAAGGCTGACTATCATGGGATATGAATAGAGCTGGAGCTAGGCTAGATATACCTCTGCAGTGTCCATACTAAGCTCACTTCCCAAGGGCTCAATGACAAGCCTTACTGCTAAAGGCTGACCATCCACTCCGTAGACAAAAGGCCTCTCGCCTCTTGCCTTGGCCTCATCATAAAGGTACCAATGTCCATGTATTGAGAAAGCCTCTATCCTGACTGAGTACTTCTCGCTTCCCCTCAAGATGAAGTATGTCTTATTGAACCCTGATGTAGGAACTGGATGAGTAGTTATAGGGCTCTTAGCTTTTATCTCAACCACTTTCCTATGCTGATTCTCTGCATATAGGCTCATTGACATTACAGCTCTGGGCTGACCTGGAAGCACTCTTATCTGCCATGGATGGAAATCGCTCCAAACCCATTCTCTATCAGGTTCACCATCAATGTCCACTAATATGGGTAGTGATGTACTCGGCAACATGCAAGAGACGAACAAAGCATAAGGTGGCCCTGAGGCTATGTGAAGCGGTCGTGTTTCATCCCTATGAGACAGAATAGCCATTGCCACGATCCTCTCATCAATGAACCACAGTGCAATATTTTGATGTACATAGATGGAGTATAGATGTCTAGTCAATGAGTAGTCTTTGGGCAAGGCGAAGCTGATGTCAGTACAGGGTATGGCCCTTGAGGATCCAGCACACACGAGCATCTTCTTTCTGCCTGGGTTGAAAGCAAAATGAACCACGCCGCCTCGAAACAGGTCATCACACTCAAATCCAAACCATAGTGTAGGCGTTCTCCCCTTCCAGTCTGGAAGCTTAGCATCTAGTTGAAATGCTCCAAATGGAAATACCTCTTTTGACCTCAAGCTCACCGTTATGATACCTCTCGGCTTACGATATTCGCTTACATCAAAGACTGTATAGGCCTTTTCACGCCAACTTATCTTAACATAGTTGCTTGGGTCAGATGCCTCAAATGCCTCAGTATGATCATCAATCTTCCTCCTTATCCAGCAATAGAATACCTCTCCTAGGCCCTCCTCAAGGAATACGCTTGGCCTTATGCCCTTGACCACTCTAGACCCCTTATTAGAAGATATGTATCTGAGGTTATTATTCATTGGTCAGCAGGCTACGCGTTGGATAGGAGCATATTCTACGTTCATTTGAGATGCCCACGATGTACAAGTATACTTTATGGACATGGATCTCTGACCCATGAATTTGCTTCACTCTGATAGGCCTCCATCCAGGTATTGGATAGTCATGGCTAACTATCCTTGCCCCCACTTTGGCTTCTCTCTCAAATTTAGGCCTTAAGATCTCCATAGCCTTCTGCGACAAGTATGTGGTTATTACATCAGCTCTGCTTATATCAGCGTCTAGAAGATTACCATGAATTACTCTGACTAGATGACTGAGCCCAGCATCAGCTATCCTTCTTCTCGATAAGAAGACTAGGAATGGATTTATCTCATAGCCGATACATGTGCACTAATATCGCTTAGCTACCTCAATAAGTATTCTGCCATCTCCCGAGCCGAGGTCTATCAGCAACTCTCCTGCCCTTGGCCTGGCTAACTCAAGCATAACTTCAACAACATCTACTGGAGAAGGTATGAAAGGCACTTGTAACTCCAGTTGAGCCCTCTGCAGCACTATGAGCCGTTGCAGGTTTTATATAAACGCATATTATTTTACATACTCCTCATGGAGTGTCTTCTTCGTGGAGTAGTAGTATTTTTACCTTCTTTCCATGTAGTCTTGCTATTCTGTCTTGGTATTGTTTTGGTGGATATATGTAGTAGCGATTACCCATTTTTATGATACTTGCTTCAAACATATAAACCACGACCATAATGTATCCCAAGACTAAATATGCATGTAAAAGCTTATAAACTCGCATGCAAAGCATTAATTGGTGCCTCCGATGAGGGGGTGCACCACCCTAACTAGGATGGTTCCCCGAGGAGCGTATACGCTGACTCTAAAAGCTCAAGGTCTTCTAGTAGAGGGTTCTACTGAAGAGCTACGGGAGGAGCTTTATCTTACACGTAGAGCTATGCAGTATGTTGTAGATGCTTTGTGTGAGTTAGACAAGTTACCAACGCCCAACCAAGCTCATCAAATGTTCTACAAAGTATTGAGGGAGCAGAGTTTTAGAGCACATCAAGCCAAGCAGATATACAAGTACGCTCTATCACTTGTTAAGTCAGCTAAAGTTAACGGCGGTAAGAAGCTTGAGTTGAAGAAGTTATCAGCTAGATTAGATAAGTACGATGCTAGTGTAGACCTTGAGAGCCAAGTGGTTATAATAAAGCTTAGGAACAGAGTGTTCAAGATAAAGCTGCTACATCGTAGGAACTACATCAGGAAGTTCATTGGTAGGAAGTGGTACGAGGTAATAATAAGCATAGATAGACAGGGTAAGATATGGGTGTCAATACCTTTCAGATGGGATTATGACCCATATAAGCCAAGAAATGTGATTTCTCTCGACATTAACTTGAAGAAAGTAGTTGTTTACGATGGTAGAAGAGTTAGAAGGATAGACACTAGGTTTACTGAGGGTCTACACCTTAAGAGGCTGGCTGAAGGTGTTCAAAAGAGGCATAGCTATGCTTGGAGAAGAGATGAGAAGTGGCTTGAAATCATTAGAACACTACATAGGAGGAGTAGGAACATTGTAGTTGATTGGTGTAGGAAGTTCGCTAAGTACATAGTGTTAAGAGCTAAGAGGACAAGAAGTGCTATTGTTCTTGAGGATTTAGAGAAGTTGTGGTACAATGCATCTCAGAAATCTTCCAGTTTAGCGAACAAGTTATCGAGATTTGGCTATAGAAAGCTACAGCTAGCAATAATAACTAAGGCTATTGAGTACAACGTACCCATAGTTTTCGTAAACCCGAAAAATACATCATCTACATGTCCAAAGTGTGGAGCAAGATTGACCTACACCCACAGGCTAGCTATATGTAGTAAGTGCAGATTCATAGCTGATAGAGACGTTGTAGGTGCTATGAACATATACCTCAGAGCAATTCAAACAATTGCCCCATGCCTTGGGTCGTGGGGCACCCACCCAATGACCAATGAAACCCGAGCGAAGGGTGGGCTAAGAGATGAACCTATGATCGTCTATATACATCCATCATTAAAAACATATAAAGAGGTGAACCCTAAGGGATTTAGGATAGCTTGCTCCCACGCTTCAACACTACATTAGGTGTACGATTGCAGATAGCATCTAGTATGTGTAATACAAGCGTTCAGGTCCTATTGCATTGCCTTATCTTCATGACTATATGTCATGTCGCTCAGGCCGTTATATTGCTTTGATGGTCTTTAGGAGGTACATTTCAACACAACAACTTTTACAGTCTAGGTTTTCATTATAAATGAGGAGATACATCTCCATGAGGGATATCGACCATAATATCAGAGAGGCTCTACTCATCCTGGAACGATTCTACGAGCTAAGCCAGTTGTCTCTGCTGGTTGCTGAGCAATTGTTCATGATGGACCAGGACACGTTTAGGAGAAGGAGAGTTGAAGCCATACTCTTGAGAAAGCTGGTAAGGAAAGCCTATGTGAAGATGATAAGAGGTGTTTCTCATGAGAGATGTCATAATGAAGCTCTGTGACTTGTTGGATAGGCTTAGCTTAGATTACGCCCTTATAGGAGGCATAGCCGCTATCTTATATGGTGTACAGCGTACTACATTGGATATTGATGTTCTTGTTCATCTGGAGAAACCTGAAGAGGTATTAGCCTTAGTATCAACCTTGAGGAATAATGGCTTTGAGGTCGTCTTGGAGGAAGCTCTTCAAGCTCTCAAAGAGAAAAGTCACTTTACGGCACTATACGAGAAAACAGTAGTAGACTTTAAATTCGCTAAGTCTTCTCTTGACTTCTCGACGTTAGGTAGGCGACGAATGATATTGATAGGCTCAGTTAAGGTCTATATATCTCCTCTCGAAGAGCTCATCACGGCAAAGCTGAAGATTTTAGGCTCATTGAAGGATATCGAGGATTCCCTTCAGCTCATGTATATGTTCCATGATAAGATCGACTGGAGCTATTTAGCTGAACTCACGGGAAAAGATCCCTTCATATATTTGAACGAACTACTCGACGTTATATTGAATGAATTCAAAGATGAAAAGAGAGTTCTAGAGAAGATTCATGAACTCAGACACTTAAAAGCCAAGATAAGGGATATAATAAACCCCAAACATCAGCTATAACATGGTTCATAACTAGATTTGAAGTATCATGGACATTTTGTACATCATAAAATCGTGGTTTTTGAATATCGATGTCTTTCAAGTTATTAGTACTAGTCCAAAGCATGTAGGCTTCTGTGAATAGGAGGTAAGGACTTTTAACTCGAAGCCAGCATTCCTTGCAGTTGCGAAGACGTCTATACCACACGCCTCCATGGATGGCCTGGCCATGCGAGGCTTGACACATATGCCCTCCTTGACATTACACTCTGGGCATAGAGGGCAAGGTCCACAGGCCAGTCCAAAGGCTGCATAGTAGCCTGAGAGGAAGACTATTCTCTCTAGCTTAAATATTGCCTCATGTATGTTCACTCCATCATCATATCCAGCCTCAACGCTTGGTCCGAACTTGACCAGAAGGGCTACTTCATACTCCTTGAGCACTTTACGCATCTCATCCGGCGTAGGGCTATATGGAGGACAGGTTAGTATTTTGCCATAAGCTCCACAGCCAAATCTACATTTAAGACGAACCCAGTTTCGAACTACGACCTTGTTTGTGCTTATTGGAACAGCTGTCTCTGCACCTAGCTTAATGGCCTCTTTGCAGAAGCGCTCTAAGTCCTTTTGAAGCTTCTCCTTATTAAGTCTCAGGTACTCTGACATGTAATCCCCCAGTCTACTAAGCTTCTGGGACTAAAGCCTAAAAAGACTACGCACTGACAAGATCTTCCTACGGGTTGATATTAATCTATAACCGTGTGATATATGCCTTCTCTCTTGGATTATTATATATTGGATTATTATATAATAGAAGACTACACACATAATCACCAACGAGGGAGCACGACTATGTGTTCAGTGTGGTGGTTCAGTATATCCTCACAGTATTAGTCATCTGGGCTCTCTTCGTACAGGTCGTAATGAGACTTATCAGGCGGTATAGGCATTTTCCTATACCTGCTTTCATAGCTCGTTACATCGATAACCCTGTGAGAAGAAGAATTCAGCCTCCTTCAAAGGTCATCAACTGGATGAATATTAGGGATGAGATGTATGTTCTAGAAGTAGGTTGCGGTCCTGGGACATTTACACTTGAAGCTGCAAATCATGCCTTAAAGGGAATAGTGCTTGCTATCGACATACAGTCGTCGCTCATCATGAGGCTGAGGAGCAGGCTCAAAAGAGCAGGTGTAAATAATGTGGAGCCCGTAGTAGCCTCAGTCTATAACCTCCCTTTCCTTGACGAAGTGTTTGATAGGGCCTTCATGATAGCCGTTATTGGAGAGCTCCCTCAAAAGGAGACAGCTCTGCTTGAGATAAGGCGAGTACTTAAGGATGATGGTCTCTTGGCAATTGGTGAATTCTTACCTGACCCTGATTGCCCGCTCAAGAGGACGGTTATTAACTGGGCTAAGAAAGCTGGTTTTGAGCTTATAGGTAGGCGTGGTGGAATTCTTCACTATCTGCTGTTGTTCAGAAAGGCTTCAACCTCTTCATCAACACAAGTTAGTAGATGATATTACAATTCTCTAATCCTTGCTTGTCAACAATCTGGCTAATCGGTCTATCGTCTCGTTGAGAAGTGACGCTTCCTCATCATATCTCATCCATAGTTCCTCAAGTAGAGCTCTCTCGGTCAATACAGGCCCAAGTATCCTAGTGGCTTCTGAGCGTAGCATCCACAGCTCTTTCCTTAGTCTTGAAAGCTCCTCTATCAAGCTCTTTATGCTAGCACGGCTTGCTGATAGCTCTCCTCTGAATATCCTCCAGGCCTTGTACATTGTGAGGAGGAATTCACACTTGTGCCTCATGGTCATGGCCTCTAGCCTCCATACTTCGATTGCTCGCCTATTCCAGCGTGGTCTTGATGAGCTTAATGTCTCTAGTAGCTCGTGAGCAGCTCTCCTCATTCTCTGTACCGTGTTCATGTGATGTTTCACCTCAGGTGACCTGAAGAGTTGTTCAAGCTCCTCCTTAAGGCAGATATCACGCTCCCATAGTCCTCTAGCTGGATTGTATCGAGGCCTTGATTCAAGAGTAGGCATCTTAGCACCCAGCGCCATCATGAGGTCGATTAGCCTGCCATTATCTAATCCATGTAGACATAGTGCGTAGGCTCTCTTGAAATACTCCTCGTCAGTGTGAACATTCCAAGAATATGCTATCCCGCACATCAGCCCTATCCACGTGGTCTCAGGAGGACAGCGTCTTATAGCCCAGGATGTGACTATGTGTCCTATAGCACTTTGCCGTTTAGCTTCACGTGAAAAGCCCATGATGTTAGGGAGGTGTCTTGTGTAGTTCGGAGCTATGTAGGTATCTCCATAACTTCTTGTCGATGAAGCGACTACTACACTGAAGCCTTGGTCCTTAAAGAACTTTGTATATGGAAAGCCTCTGAACTTGCCAGGTACGCTGCTCTTCCAATAGGGCTCATATACTCTCCTAAGGTCCTCAGGAACCTTGTCAATATTACTGGAATCAAAAGCTCCGACTGTGTAGATGAGCACTCTATCGACTAGCTCGCCTGTAGACCAGTAGTCCCAATCGACTATTATGAAGTCCTTTGATAGCTTTCTTAGTGCATCAGGATGAGTGATCAGCATATCGCCCCATATCATTGGCCTTGCACCCATATTCTTTATCACATCACGGATATTCATCATGTGCTCAGCGTAGAGACCCCCCTTTCCTATTCTGCATACTCTCTCAGCGCATATGTCACATGCTCCCAGTAGATGGGTTTCATCACCTCCTACGTGGAAATATTTGATATTCTCGTGGAGCTCGAATATCTCCTCGGCTAGCTCACTAAAGAGCTTAATCGAGTCTTTATTTGAAGGACAGAATTGATAAATGCTTCCTGCCTCTCGCAACTTAGCGTAAACTTCATGCCTTAATATGTATTCTACATGGCCGAGAGACTGTAGGAGAGGTATGACCTCTATGTAGTGAGCATCAGCTTCCTCTAGGAATAGCCTGACTTCTTCACGAGTAAGAGCATCAGGAGCACTTATTATCGAATGCCTACGATAGGGGAACTTATCCTCATACTCCAAGAGGACAGCATTGGCTTTATACTCTGAGAGCAAGCTCAATAACTCAAGAAGATATTTAGAGCGCCTCATTTGACACTTTAGGTCGATATGGACGCCTCTTAGTGAAAGGTCTGGAAAGTCCTCAATTCTCATGCAGGGCATCTCCACACCATGGGTTCTGACCAGAAGAGTAAAAGTCCTCACGCCATGCAGAACACCTATCTCTGAGCCCCCTATTATGCGGGCTTCCTCCTTAGCTATATCCAAGATATAGCCTTCCTCACCATATCTATTATTGACCTCTTTCTCTACACTAAGCGTTATGGGAAAGCCTTCCTCAACTGTTACTCTCAGCCCCATCTCCCTTAGGCCTCTAGTTAGCAACATCATGGGACGTCTAGGGCCTCTCTCGTCTTTTAATCTCACGCTGACGCCTTGGCTTAAGTCAACCTTTCCTTTTCTCAACTCAAGCTTCTTGGGCTTGGGGAGGATCAGGATATGATTCAAATTTCACTCACCAATCTGTTATTTGAGTTGCCTCTCGCCTTTTAGACATATTTCTCATTTTCCCAATTACATCATGAGTCTACGTTAATTCTCTGAGGAGGGCATGCATGTAGGTAATTATTTATGCTGGATATGTGTATTGAGTAGCGGGGTATTGAATTGACAAAAGCTGAGCGTATTGGATACCTAAGGGAGATTGTCTTGCAGAGGATAGGCAGGATCTATCCTGTTGACGAGGTGAAGCCTCGTGGCTTTAAGGTTGAGGCTGAGGCTAGAAAGTGCGAAAGGCTCAAGCATTGATGTAATAGCTCTCGTCAACAGTGGTTATGAGACTACACGACCTGAGATCTTAGTGCCTCCTGACGTAGCCAAGGCTCTTGGATATTATCCAGAGCTACCTGCTGGGGCTATGATCAGGGAGTATATACTGGCTGATGGTAGCAGAACAAGACTAATCAAAGTGATGGATGCCGTCAAGGTTCATGTAGTGGAGGAGGACAGAGTTGTAGGAGGTGTAATCTCTGATCTAGTCATTAGTGAGCGCGCAGAAGAAGTCCTTATAAGTGACAAGTTAACCGATAAACTTAACATCGTTATGATAGCTGTTGGCGAAGGTCTCTGGTGTTTCAGAGATGAGTTAGGCAAGAAAATACGAAGGACAAAATAAGCATTAGAGAGATATAGAGTTCTAGAAGGTCACATCACTTATCGGCCATCATACTGTGGCTCTAGACATAGGTCACTATCACTTCTAGCCTTCTATTAACCTTGACCTCCTCGCTTAGTGTCACTACTACACTCTCGTCTAGCTCCTTTGTCTCCTTGACTTGAACCACTGCTCCATCAATACTAACCTTAACTTCCCCGACGGTGCCTAATCTCTCAACTACTACCTCCCTGACATTAAAGGCTCCTTTATCAAGTGTTATAATCAGGTGAAGTGTCTTGTCAATCACCTTATGTTCAATATTCCCCCAGACACCAGGCAATGTGAATATCCACTTGAAGGATTCCTTTCTTAATCTAGGCCTTACCTTCAACTTTCCCCTTATTCCATCGTAGAGAAGCCCTTCAATTGCTACGATTACTGACCATGATGACATAGGCCTCATATAATGCGCCCCCCATTCGATGTGATTCCAATAGTGCCCTCCTTTCATATATCTCTCGTGAATTTCTCTAAGTATCTTCATGCCCTCCTCCACCAGTCCTTCATGTATCATGTGAGAAGCTACAGCATACTCTACTCCCGACCATGGTGTATCCATCTGGCAACCAACGCTATATGGTAGGCCTGTATCATTGGGATACACTAGGTCTCCTTCATAAGCAGGCCTCTTCTCATTGGGATAAACTCCATTTATCAACCCCTCATCTTCAATTATGTTGTACTTGGCTATGCTTCTAAGAGTTTTTACGACTTTCTCTTTGTCAATAGCATAACCTATATCAGTCAGTACTGAGGCATACCATTGCCCTATCAGCTGAGCCGCCATACAGGCTTTGTCCCTTTTTCCACTAATGGGATCATACCATAGATCAAAGTACTCGCCGTTCCAGAGAAGCTTCTCCAGATTGCTCTTAGCCTCGTCGTATATCTCCTTAAGCTTCTCTGCGTATGCTCTATCCTTAAGCAGCTCCTCAGACGCCTTGATCATGGCCTTTAAAGCTGAGAGCCATAGTATGCTGCTATAGGCAGCAATTCCTATGAAGCTCCATACATCGAAAGTCTGAAAGCCTATGGGAAGCAAAGTCTCTCCATAAAGTATTGGAAGACCAAGCTGAGTGAGCATGCCATAGTTCCTCAGCAGCTCAGATATCTTCATGAAGGCCTCAAAGCCGGCTGGCGTCTGGTGATAGGGCAGTTTCACTTCAGCTTTATTATGTATCCTGAGGATACACTCAACCTCCTCCTTTAGCTTGTTCCATAGGCTCCTGAGGAGTTTCTCATCTCCCATCCACAAGGCATCTCTGTACGACATGAGTATGTACTTGGGCATGAGGTCGACCATGTGGTATGCATCAGGTCTCTTCAAGGAGAAGCCGAAGAAGTGCATTACACGTCCTCTTGGATCTTTCCCTGTCCTCTTGACTATTTCCCTCACCACCTTCTTGACCTTGTCGAAATCAGCTATGAGTGAAGGATCCTTTGCTATCTCTTTCTTGAATTCATCAAGATTCTCAGGAATGCTTAGAGCATAGAGAGTGTAATATGGCTCAATGTCAGGACTTAGTTGCCACTCAGCTTGTTGCATGATGAACTTCCTTTCAAGCTCAGGAAATAGGAAGAGAAGCATCACAGATGCATAGTACATGACATCAGTGGTGTTGAAAGCTGCATGAGTGGGGCCTGCATAGTAAGGGTCATAATATCCCTCCCATACCCCAATCCTACCCTCCTTTGTGAACCAAGTGGCCTTCTGAAGAGTACTGACTTGAGAGCCAATTATATCACAGAGCCATTCCTCCATGGTAGTGTCTTCATAAAGCCTCTTGTAGAAGCTCCTTGTCATGTTATGGAGGTACTCGAAGTTCTCCACAACATACTTGACCACATCCTCAGAAGATGAGAACCAGTTCTCATACATGTGTCCTAATCTCTCATTAGCTTCATCTAAGTGATTTGGGAAGAACCAAGCTACCAAGAATATGACCTCTCCCCTTCCCTTAGCGGGAATACTCAGCTTCTTGGCAAGCGCTACATAATGTACATCCTTTCCTTCATAGCGTTCTGGACCTGATATACATCCATCCTTTCTCAAGTCAACCCAGAACCTCTCCAAGGCCATATTGTCCTTTTTGACGTAGGCAGTAGCAGTTACCTCTTCTACACTGAGCACAGCAAGGCCAAGTGAGCCATTCTTCATTGGGTGAAGCGGAGATAGGTTCTGTCCCTTCATGATTATGGCTGTGTACTTCTCCTCTTTCTTCACCTCACTTATTCCAGTTATTTCTTTGCCAAGTCCTGAGAAGGGATTCTTAAGGGCGAATACTATGGTCGCTTCAATAGTTTCGCTTGATCTATTTTCAACTGAGAATCTGAACAATGCAACAGGGATGGCAGAGTTCCTGACATCGCCTGGTATGAAGGGTGAGAAAGCCTCAAGCTTTACATCAGCCTCAAGCTTTCGATCAATGAAGCTGAGAAAAGCGAAGGGTGGCCTTCCTTCAAATAGTATCTCATCAACAGGTTTAACCCAAGGAATTCTATATGGACTAGCTCCAAGCTCATAAGAGCTTGCTCTTAGAATTCTAACCATAACTTTGTCACCCTTTCTCACCCTCAAAGCAAAGAAGCTATCCTCGAGGTCCATAGGTTTCAATTTTCTATCATCATCTCTGCTGCTCCACGGACCATTGTTGAATATATGCCATTCATGAAGCCTTCCATCAGCTCTTATCTCAAGAGAGCCTGTTCCTATGCCTCCAAGAGGAACCCCAGAGGCTACAGCATGACAATATGAGTACCTCAAGACATGCACACCTCATTCAGATCTTCAGTGTGGCTCATTTAAGACTATTGAGAATAGGAAATGTTCATGACGCTCATGAGGAGCAACAATACTATGCACTTTTCTTTAGCTCTAAAAGCAGAGAATACTATTCCAGAGGTACTTCATAGGCTATGAGCCTGTCTACTTGAGTCCGCCATCCCACCTCCTTGGTATACTCAGGGTCTATTGCCTCAATGTACATAAGTATCCTATTCCTTTTCAAATCATGAATTATGCTACAATATCCATGAGTAGGCCATTCCTTGTGCTCATATGGTGATAGTGGCCTCCACTCTGTCCTGAACACTTCCATCATCTCCACCTGTCTTAGATCGATAACATAGGCCTCAAAACTCTTAGCTATTCCACATCCACTCACTATGTGACGCCGAGCAAGGCCCATGAACACAGGCCCAAGGGATCCTGAGAAGAGGCTTCCACATAGCTGAAGATAGTCAGGCTGAGGATGTCCATTGATCATGGGTACACCTAGTTTTCTCCATTTAACTCCATCCTGGCTTATAGCAAGTGCTGTGTTAACCTTCTTTCCATCATTAGCCTTATAGAACATCATATATAGCCCATCTATGATCCCCACGACAGGGTCTCTTGCCTCTTCCACCTCATAGCTCTTCTCTCTCCTCAAGACAGTTCCAATAACTTCCCAGGGCCCACGAGGGTCATCTGCCTTGAGCAATAGGGTTTCCCATCCATCTATATCAATCGACACGTAGAGGTAGAACATTCCAGTTCTAGGATCTTGGATGAGCTGGGAGCCCTCTATGCTCTTGACTTCCAGTCCAGCTATCTCCCCTAGCTCCTCCTTGGTTATCCTAAATGTCTGGTCAAAATGCTCACCATCACTAGACCTATAGATGCCCAGCGCATAGCCGCGAGCAGGTGGAGCTCTTCTAAGCCTAGCTACAAGCCAAAATCCTTCAATGGCATCATCAAAGATCACATTCCCAGCACCTATCCATGAACCAGGATTATAATCAGGTGGATTCAGTACTACCCTTAGAAACCTTCGTCTTCGAAGTAAATACTGTGGTGGTAGAAGTCCTTCCCATCTACGACCAGAATATCTACTCCACATATTCCTCACCTAGTAGCTACCTTAGGCTAAGCTCCTAGCTCTTAAGGCCTCCTCAAGGACTTTAGTGACCTCCTTCAACTTAGCAGGGATGTCTATGCCTGCAGGACAGCGCTGAACACATTGCCGGCATTCTGTGCACGCATCTGGCTTGACCTTTAATGAAGCGTAGATTTTAAGCCCCACCTCCTTCACCTCCTCTGGGTAATTCATGTAGGAGTCATAAGCTCGAAATACCTCTGGGATTTCGATGCCTTGTGGGCAAGGAAGACAATAGCCACATCTTAGACATATTTGGCCGTATCTGAAGCTCTTCCCAAGCTTGCCTATCATAGCGAAGAGTTCTTGTTTCTCCTCCTCGCTCATGGGGATTGGCATATCTGCCACTAGGACGTCTTCCTCAAGCTCCTCAACTCTTTTTATGCCCGGTATCACAGTGTCTACATATTGATTTGAGAGGATATAGCGAAGACATCCTCTGACAAGTGGGTCATTTCCAATTTGTCTTCCCATTTCAGTCTCAGGAAGGACTAGCTGACCTCCTGATAGAGGCTTCATAATTATGACGCCTAGGCCATACTCCTTAGCTAGCTTGAGAATGCCTTCACGCTCCACTCCTTCGGGGTCCAATGGGTTGTACGCCAGCATTATGGTCTCAAACTCTCCACTCTCTATGGCCATCCTCATGACATCAAGGTCCCTATGGATTGTTATGCCTATATGGCCTATGAGCCCTTTTTGTCTCGCCCTCTTGAGAGCTTCCAATGCTCCTCCAGGAGACATGACCTTCCTATATTCCTCCTTTGTGCTGACAGTGTGTAGCTGGTAGAGATCAATGTAGTCAGTCTGAAGCTCCTTGAGGCTTCGCTCAATGTCTTTAAATGCACCGTCTGCATCCCTTATATGAGTCTTAGTAGCTATGTGGAACTCATCTCTCCTATCCTTGAGGGCTATTCCTATCTTTGTCTCACTATCACCATATCCTCTTGCAGTATCAATGAAGTTGATGCCTAGGTCAAGGGCTCTATTGAGGAGTTTTATGGCCTCCTCAAGCGAGATCTCCGGTAGCTTTATAGCCCCAAAACCTATAACCGACACCTTTAGCCCCGTTTCTCCTAGGACTTTGTACCTCATCTTAGTCGCCCTGTTATGATATTGATCATAAGGCTAATTAGCACTTTGGATCATCAATATATAGACCGCGCAACTTACGAGGCTATGGGGCATCAACATGAGGCTAAGTGAAATGGCCATAGATGTCAGGAACGTTGTAATCTAAGAGGCTATGATATACATGGAGTCATAAGAGTCATCACAAACCTCAGGAGAAGTGTCTGTGATGAGTTTCTTCCAGCAATCTTCATCTCACCAATGGTATCCTCTGATACAGCAGACTTAAAGGTATATTTTGGAGATTTCAAAGTTGAACAACTAAGCAGAGGCCTCTTCTGGAGAAGCTCAGTCAAGATAGGTCCTCTTAGGGCAAAACTTCTTTTAAGAGATCTTAGCGATAGAACCGAGCTGTTAGCGTTAAGTCCACGATATAGGATACTAGGCAAGTTAAATAGAAGACTTAAAAGGTTGATATTCAGCCTTATGGAGCTCAAGCTTTTACAAAGGCGGCACTCCTTCCTTCATGCTGCTTGTCTGGATAGGGATGGAGAAGGTCTCCTCATAGTGGCTCCTCCTGATACAGGCAAAACTCATACCTCTATCATCTTAGTTAGAGATCATGATTTTGGCTTCCTCTCAGATGACATGGTCATAGTAGGGCCAAGTAGTGTAGCCTATTGCTTCCCAACATCAATGACGATCCATGTATATCATCTGAAGAGGCTACGCATGAGAATCTCCATGAGCTTTAGGTTAGGTGTTTACATGAAGGATACTCTTAGGAAAATCCCTTACATGTCGAGAATTCTTGGTGACTCCAAGATATCTTATGATAAGCTCATAGGGAGTGATAGCCTTATACACACCACGAGGATAAGATACATCTTCGTCCTCAAGAGGGGAGGCCGCCCTAAGCTAACGAGTATTTCAAAGAGGAGAACGCTCATAAGCTTATGTACAGTGGGGAGAATGCACAGGAGCATATTTGAGGATCTCATCATGAGGTGTGCTCATGAAGAACAATCAGTAGACCTTGATGACTTATATAGAGTTCAAAGAAACCTATACGAAGAAGTGGTGAATACAGCAGAGTGCTTCCAAGTTACTGGAAGAAGCCCTGAGGATTATGCTGACATTATATCAAATTACTTGAAGTAGGCAAGCCAAGGTCTCTCAAGGCAATCAACTAAGGTATAGTAGACTTTCTGAATGCTATCTTGTCATGAATGGGAGAATGAATTATAACCTCACTGCCATGGATATAGTCAGCTTAGTCCCATCCACAACAGGTCTCTGTGCTTAAAGTTGCTAAAAGAGTTCTTGAAAGACACCATGCGCTATGTATGGCGCGAAACCCAAAGTGCCCAAGGCAATTATCCCAACTTTTGCCCATCACTGGTAGAAACAGCAAGGCCATTTTCGATAAGTTTAGCAAGACATCTCTGAACATACCTAAGCAACTAGCCTAGCTTTCCAGCAGGCTCACGAACATTAACAGCCCATCACGCTCCTATAGAAGCATAAGGAAAGCCATACTCTAACAAGGACACCAAAACCCATCCTATCCCTACCGAAGCCGTTATCAGCAAGCCTACAAACACGCCTAAGGCCTTCAACAAGAATATTAGAATCTTCATTAAGGCATGGTTCATCAGTCTCAGAAGTTAAGCAACTCCAATTTGCAAGGCCACTCCATAGCCTATGATCGAATATGTACACTATAGCTGGACCTCATCTTACCTTAGATGGTACAATGCAGCATTCTGAGTTAAATCGAAGGCCTCCTCAATCTCATGCCTAGTAACGACACCCTCCTCAACCACATATCTCAAAATCTTAATGTTAAACTATTCAAGCCATCTTTAGGTCCGCGTTTACGCGTTCGTAGTATGCTCACTTTTAAGCTTACATGATTGATGCTTGGAGGCTGCCTGCACGAGATATAAGCGAGAGGGCTAAAAGTTTGATGACCTACCTACTTCTTAAGCTACCCTAAAATAAACCATCCATTCAGGAGAAAAGAGAAGATGTAGTAGGTTATTCTGTAGGATTCCATGTAGAATAATGATCGAGAGCCCTCCACATTCATGTCATACTATGTGTTTATACTCTCAATGACTAAGATTGTTGGTTTAATTAATGTTTATATTAGCTTCAAGAGGGTAATTCATCAACAGGAGTTGAGGCCGATATCATGCTTGAGGAGACAATAAAGTATTATGAAGAGGCATCTTGGGAAAGATATTTCAACATTTACTTAGCTGAACTATACAGCTCTGTTGAAGGTGTGCTTAAACTTAGAGAGGAATTAGTCAAGGAACTCACTTCAGCCCCTGTAAGTGAGCTTATCTCAAAATCAGATATTTACAAGGAAATACTATTTGGAGGATTTAGAGCTGATGAAAGCAAGCCTTTCGCCGATAATGCATTAGCTTTATTCTACAAGCGTATTCTTGGGGTAGAAACGTTAGACTGTAACTTTCTGTATTATAGTGTGTCTTTCTATGCCTCTTAATGCTATGAGGTATGTTGAGGTGAAGGCTTATAAGCTCCTAGACTCTACAAGTTTATTGGTGACTGCTG
>Ga0180301_10000210_pt1 | contig 44901 bp, 34 predicted proteins | sample GuaBasSediGuay16_FD_121797 | JGI IMG/M metagenome (GOLD analysis project Ga0180301, IMG submission 121797) | Subseafloor sediment microbial communities from Guaymas Basin, Gulf of California, Mexico - Guay16, Core 4569-2, 12-15 cm | ecosystem: Environmental > Aquatic > Marine > Hydrothermal... | reverse complement strand
GAGTGGGTAACGGCATGAAACAAAAGACCGCCAGTAAAAAGAAGAGTAAACTAATAGTACGCTTTATACAACACCGCATAATATATCAAGTATACGAAGAAGAAAAAGTGGTAAAGATAATTCAGATGTGGACGTATTTCGAGTAAAAAATAATCAATACGAAGACTTATCAGGAGGAAGCCGTTCATCTTCGCATAAGCCGGCCGCGAAGCGGCTTACTTGAACAACGGGTTGCAGCGGACACGCTACAAGCGCCGACGTTCAAGCGCTAGCCTTTGATAAGAGACTGAATTAAAATCCACCAAGCGAAGAAAAAAAACCGGTACCAAGACTTTTTACAGAAAAAGAAGGAACCCCTCTTTCTATAAGTATGAGTAGTTGAAAACCCGATTCATCCGAAATAGGAGTTACCAGTTTTCCCCCCACTGCTAACTGCATGGTGAGATCTGCAGGAACAGAAGTTACAGCGCCGTGAATCAAAATAATATCGAAAGGAGATGCTTCTTCCCACAAACTAAAAGCATCTCCTGTTTTCAGATTTATATTCTGGTAACCCAGTGCTGCGAATATCTCTCTATTGCGATCACTTCTATCTTTATTTGCTTCGATCACATAAACTTCGGAGGTAATTCTTGCGAAGAGGGCTGCAGTATAGCCCGTATTTACTCCAACAATTAAAACCCTGGACCCGCGTTCGGGAGAAAGGTTTTTTAGAATTACTGCAACATTACCGGGAGAGGGAAGGATCTCTCCCCTGCCTAAGGGGATGGCAGTGTCTTTATAAGCCAGGTTTTCAACATAATTCGGTAAAAAAATATCTCTGGGTACACGTTTAAAGGCTTCGATGATATTACGATTATTAATCCCGTATTTTGCAGCGATCTCTTCGGCGAGTCTTTCCCTCAATTCCGTGCGGACTGTGTTATTTCCGTCGGTTTTGTTCTGTTGGGAGAAACCCGGGTAAATTATAACTAACAGAGAAAAAACCAGGATTAAAGACAGCTTCATCTTCTATGTTACCTTTTTAAATATATCACGAACAAGTCTCTCCTGTCATCGTGCTGGGCATAGATACTCTTTCTTGAAGGTTCTTATGCAATCTGCTATTATTCCATCCTATGAAAGCAGTGGAGTTACCAAAGTCATTCAATCCTGCGGATTTCGAGAAGTCCATTTACGATTTCTGGATGAATAAAAATCTATTTATCCCTGTAGATAACGGAAGGGAACCCTTTGTAATAGTTATTCCGCCACCGAACGTTACCGGAATACTTCATCTCGGGCACGGGCTCAATAATGTGCTTCAAGATGTACTTATAAGGTATTACCGAATGCTGGGAAGACCCACACTGTGGGTACCGGGTACAGACCATGCGGGTATTGCTACTCAGAACGTAGTGGAGAAAATGCTCAAGCAGAAGGGTACCTCCAGAAGAGAGCTTGGAAGGGAGAAGTTTCTCGAAGAGACCTGGAAGGTAAAAGAGAAACATCACAAAACAATCATTGAACAACTTAAAAAGATCGGTGCCTCCTGTGATTGGTCAAGAGAGAGGTTTACCCTGGATGAAGGCTTATCCCGGGCGGTAAGAGAGGTATTTGTAAGCCTTTACGAACGGGGTCTTATCTATCGGGATAACTATCTTATAAACTGGTGCTCAAACTGTGGTACTGCAATTTCCGATGACGAAGTGGAACACTACGAAATACCGGGGAAACTCTATCATTACTACTATCCCATGGCTGATGGAAGCGGGAAGATCGAGATTGCCACAACCAGGCCGGAAACAATGCTGGGCGATACGGCGGTTGCAGTGCATCCCGACGACAGAAGGTACAAAAATCTGGCAGGCAGGATGGTAAATCTTCCACTGACCGGTAGAGCCATTCCCATAGTAGAGGATTCCTACGTAAATATGGAGTTTGGCACAGGAGCGGTCAAAGTTACTCCCGCCCACGATCAGAATGACTGGGAGATAGCAGAACGGCATGGACTGCCCAAAATTAACATACTAAATCCCGACGGAACTTTAAACGAGAATGTGCCCGAGAAGTACAGGGGTCTGGATGTTATTACAGCTAGAAGAAGAGTAGTAGAGGATTTAAAGAGCGATGGATTGTTTATCAAAGAAGAGGACCATCCCCATCAGGTAGGACACTGCTATCGATGCAACACATTGATAGAACCGTACCTCTCCACGCAGTGGTTTGTACGGATGAAACCCCTTGCTGAAAAGGCCCTTAAAGTCCTGCGGGATGGCGAGATAGTTTTTTACCCCAGAAAATGGGAAAACACCTATACTCACTGGCTTGTAAACATAAAAGACTGGTGCATATCCAGACAGCTCTGGTGGGGTCACAGGATTCCCGTCTGGTACTGCGAAAACTGTGGCAAAATGACTGTAGCCCGGGAAGACCCCTCAGCCTGTTCTCACTGCGGAGGTAACAATATCCGGCAGGACGAGGATGTGCTGGATACGTGGTTCTCCTCGTGGTTGTGGCCATTTTCAACCCTTGGATGGCCGGATGAGACCGAGGATCTTAAAAAATATTTTCCCACTTCCGCTCTGGTTACGGGATACGAGATCATATTTTTCTGGGTTGCCCGGATGATAATGGCCGGTATGGAGTTTATGGGGAAAGCACCATTCAGAGATATTTATATCCACGGCATAGTGAGGGATAAACTGGGGAGAAAAATGTCCAAGTCTCTGGGTAACGGAATAGATCCTCTGGAAATAGTGGATGAGTTTGGTGCAGATGCGCTTAAGTTTACCCTGGTTTTTCTTGCCGCCCAGGGGCAGGATATTTTGCTCGATAAGGAGGATTTTCGTTTCGGTTCAAAGTTTGCAAATAAGATATGGAATGCATCGCGTTATCTTTTGATGAACCTTGAAGGAAGAACCTTACTCTCTCTCGAGGAGATTGAGCCGGAAGAGATAGACAGATGGATTTTTCACAGGTTGAACGAGGCGGTAAAGAGAGTCCGCCGGGGAGTGGAGTCTTACAGGTTCAACGATGCGGCACAGGCGGTTTATGAGTATTTCTGGAACGATTTCTGTGATTGGTACATAGAAGCGTCAAAGCTTGAGCTTTACTCGGAAGACGAAAATCGAAAAAACAGGGCGGTAACCCTTCTTATGTATTTGCTCGAAGAATCCTTAAGGCTCCTGCATCCCTTTCTATCCTTTATAACCGAAGAGATTTACCAGAAGTTACCCCTGCATGAAGAGACTATCGTAACCGCACCTTTCCCGGAGCCGAGGGAGGATAGGGAACACGGAGAGATAGCGGATCAATTTGCATCTTTACAGGAGTTAACCGTCGCCGTAAGAACCTTAAGAAGCGAGTTTACAATTCCTCCGTCAAAGAAAATTAAGGTCAGGGTAAAGACGGAGAAGGATTTCGAGGCAAAGGAGTTTATAAAACGACACACCGATCTTATCAGACTGCTCATAAACGCTTCGGAGCTCATAATCTCCGATGAGGAGAAACTGACCGATGGGTGTATTCCGGTGGTCGGCAGGGGGTTCGAGGCTTATGTCCATATAAAAGAGCTCATCGACGTTCCCAGAGAGGTAGAGAAGCTAAAAAGGGAGATATCAAATTCGGAAAAGGAGATAGCAAGAATACAAAAAAAGCTCTTAAGCCCAAGTTTCAGTGAAAAAGCTCCCGCAGAAGTGGTAGAGAGGCAGAGAAGGATTCTATCGGAGTTTCTCGATAAAAAAGAAAAGCTTAAAAAGCATGTAGAGGATCTTCAGAGAAGCTTATAATAAAACGGGCTACTGGATCGGTTCCGTTCCGGATATTCAATGCTTCGATTCTTCTCATCATCCTGTTGTAACGGGAAGGATTTTTTAAAAGATATTCCGTCTTCTTTACCATTCCCTTCGGGTTATCAATGTAGTATCCTACGCCGTTTTTAAGGAGAAAATCCACATTTCCCCTCTCCTGACCGTACACATACTGAGTTACTATGAGAGGTTTTTTTAATATTAGAACTTCCATTACCGTTGCAGGACCACCTTTGGCTATTATAATGTCTGCCATATTCATGAGTTCAAACATGAAATCTATATAACCGTAAACCGTTACTTTTTTATGGGGGAAACGGGAGCACAACTGCTGAATCCTCTTCTTCTGTGAGATATTGTTACCACATACAACGGCAATTTCTGCATCGATGGAAGATCGAAGGAAGGCTTTTACATATTTCTCTCCCTTTGGTAGTCCCTCGCCGCCACCCGCGAAGAGGAGCAGAGGTTTCTCCGTTGAGAATCCCAACTCCCTTCTTTTCTCAATCCTCTCATTGTCAGAAAGGGGTGTTTCGAACTGTCTGCGTAGAATAAGGGGAAACTTGTATATTTTTTTTGGGGAAATATTGTAATTCTCAACACCCTCTCTAATTGCCTGATCGGAGAAAACAATTCTTGGAATTTGTGGTTTCCCGAACCAAAGGCTGTGAACGGAGAATGGATCTGTTATTACTATAAGTGCAGGGATCTTTTTATCAAGCTTCTTTATTGCGTGATGTGCGGGATATATCAGCAGAAAGTGAAGAATGACCACTTTTGTTATACTGTGTTTTTTTATTTCACGGGCGATTGTATTCCCTGAAAGAAGGGTCATTGCCGTGTTTTCGAGTAACCTTATCCATTTAGACCGGGATATTTCAAACAGAAGAATCCAGGAGGGGGAAAATATATTGGAGGCGAACCTGTAACCATCTTCCAGCACTGTCCTTGCCCAGGCTTGTCCCGGAGGAATCGGATCCAGAAGGAAGGTCTCTGCATTATTCCCGTATAGCTCTTCTATTCGCCTCGAAAGTGCCCTTGCGGCCGAAATGTGCCCCCCTCCTGTCTTAAGAAAGAGAAACAGGATTCTCTCTTTGTGCATTCGGTTATCCTCTTTTTCATGCCGATTTATTTAGCAGTTGTCTCCTGGTGTCTGTGGTCCTGTAGTACTCTCTCGCATTTATGATCAACATCTGCAACCTGTTTTCTATATTTGCGAGGCTTGTATCGGGGTCGTAATCCAGGCATAGAATCTGTACATGGGGATACATATCTTTTATGGCCTTTAGCACTCCCCTTCCCGTGATGTGATTGGGCAGACAACCGAAGGGCTGAACTATTATAAAATGATTTATTCCTTCCTTTATCATCTGAATAATCTCTGCAGGTAACAGCCATCCTTCTCCTACGATGTAAGAAATATCTATAAAACCCCTGATATTTTCGATCAATTTATCTATGGAAGCCCTTCTTATATCTAACCTGAACTCCTGCAGAGCCCTATCAACCTTCGTTTTTATCATTCCGATGATTCGATTCGCCAGCGAAGCCGTTATTCCCGTTAAAAAGGGATTCGGAACAAGCTTTCTCCTGGCTTTGTCCATTTCTATCAGGTAAGAGCGTCGGAAAAAATCCAGCATGGGCGGTATTACCACCTCCATCCCATGGCTTTCAAGATACCTTTCCAGAAAGAGATTGGATGAGGGGTGGTAGTTAAGAAGTATTTCTCCTACAATACCTATTTTTGGCTTTTTAATCCTCCTATCTACAGGGATCCTGTTAAACTCATGCACTCCCCCCCTGAAGGCTTGCATAGCCTCCTTTGTACTCACGGTTAGAGCTTCGCATACATCATCGAGCACACAATTGAAAGTTCTATCCACATCTCCCTGGTTTAATTCGTATGGGCGAAGTGTTCTTCGCATTGTCTCCAATCCGTCTATAAAACATAATCCCCAGACCATGTTCAACTGAAACTTAAGACCAAGCTTAAAGCCCGGATGCATGTTCTTTGTATCTGTTCCTGTAGTAACAATTGGAATCTGCGTATAGCCTGCATCATCCAGAGCTTTTCGAGCAAGAGCTGCATACTGTCCCGCCCGGCAGTCTTCGCAATTCTTTGCAAGACCCAGAGCGACGGAATCGGGATGTACAAGACCCCTTTCCAGGGCTGCCAGTGCCTCTCCAATATTGATCTGAGCTGGATAGCATATATCGTTATGGACGTACTTCTTACCCAGTTCTATTGCCATTTGATCGGCTATGGGAATCTGTAAAACCTTGTATCCCAATTTCCTTGTTACCGCTGCACTTATTTTGGAGAACGACGGAGATAGATTGGGTGCAAGAATCGTTTTTCTTTCTCTGTCTTTTTTACTGAATTTAGTAGAGAACGTCTCTCCCAGCTCTCTGTAGGAGGATTTTTCCCCGGCTTTTAACCTCAGTTGCCGTTTCCTTTTCACGGTTTCGATGAAAGATTTTATCCGGATATTAAGAGGACCGGATATCTCGCTTTCATCGAGTTTGAGTACAAGTAACTCCTTACCCGCAGTCTCTCTCAATATGCGGGCTATTTCATCGGTCAATACAGCATCGTGTCCACACCCGAAACTTACAATTTGCACCATTTCGAGGTTGGGTTGTTTTGCAGTGTAGAGGGCACCGCCTAACATCCTAACATGGTAGGGTATGGTGGTCTCAAGACGAACTTTGCTTAAATCCTGCCTGTGAATCCCGGGTAAAGACTCAAGAGTAAGTACAGGAATGCCAAGAGCTGTAAAATAGGTTGATAGATTGTGATTAACCAGCTCATCCAGATGATAGGGTCTGCAGGCAAACACAACGGCAAAATCCTCTTTGCCTTTAAGCGAATCTATCACTTTCTTCCCTTCAAAGACAACGGTTTTTCTGTATAAAGAGAGTGCCCTATCGGCTTCACTGAAAGCTCTTTGCGCTTCCTTATGAGATACTCCTAAGGTATTTACCAGAAAATCTATTGTTTGTCTTTTTTTAAGCTTACTGTTGTACCAGTGGAAACAGGGGGTATCCAGAGTGATACCGTTTATATTATCCGGTGCATCCGTTTTGGCTACCACCAGGGGATAGCCCTGTACGATAGAGCATGTATGGGTACCTCCTGCAGTCCTGTTCTCTTTTGGGATTCGAATCATCATGGGCATGAAAATCCTGTCTACCCTTTTTTTTACGAGCTCCTTTACATGTCCGTGGACTATCTTTGCGGGGAAACATATTGTATCGGATGTAATCGAGGGAAGACTGTTTTCAAAGATTTCGTAGGTGCTTCGAGGAGATACTATCACCCTAAATCCTGCAGCACTAAACAGAGTTTTCCAGAAGGGTAAACTTGCCCACAGCTCGAGAACCCTGGGGATACCGATGGTGCCTCTATGGGGGCGGGAGACGTTTCCCCTTCTGTTGTAATCGGATAGGATCAACCTGTTCTGAATCTTCACCAGGTCCGCAACTTCTCTACGGCTGAGCTCTTTTCGGCGAATCTTCTCTTTTACCTCAGGGTCGGAAGGCTCACCCATAATCTCTCCCCTTTCGCACCTGTTGCCAGTAATATAGCGAGTCCCGTTTGAGAATAAAATCAGAGTACGTTTACAGCTGTTCGAGCAAAAGGGACAGATAAGCTCGGGTTTCTTCTCGTAATCCAGATTTTTAAGCTCTTCAAAACCGATGAACCTGCTTTTGTTGTTACCATTGCAGTTTTGTTGCATGTATTGCATGGTGAGGAGAGCTATTCCTATTGCTCCCATTAACTCGGGATAAGGTGGGCGAATTACCTCTCTGCCGATGTACTGTTCGAAGGCTCTTAAGACTGCGTTGTTTTTAAAAGTACCTCCCTGTACGACTATTTTGTCCCCGAGAAGATCGGGATTTGTTAACCTTATAACTTTTGTAAAAACATTTTCTATAATCGATCTGCTTATACCTGCAAGGATATCCTCTACGGTTTTACCGTTTTTCTGTTCGGTTACAATAGAGCTGTTCATAAACACAGTACATCTGGATCCAAGGCGGGAAGGGTTCTCTGCCCTGAAGGCAAGCTCCGAAATCTGGTCGGCTTTAATTCCCAGAGATTTTGCATAGGTTTCGATAAAAGAGCCGCAACCTGCAGAGCAGGCTTCGTTAAGTACAATACCCGTAACAATCCCTTGTTTTAGAGTTATGGCTTTCATGTCTTGCCCCCCGATGTCGAGAATAAAGTTAACATCGGGAGAATACTTACGGGCTGCCTCTGCGTGAGCAATTGTTTCCACATTGTGGTAATCGGCGTTGAATGCTCTGGCAAAGAGGAGTTCTCCGTATCCGGTGGTACCTGCACCGAGTATATTAAGTTTTATCCCTCTGTTTCTATATTTTTCTTCTATTTCAAGGAGTGCATCCCTGATAATCTTAATGGGCTCGCCGAAGTTGCCGGAATAAAAGGAATCTACCACACATCCCTCTTCATCGAGAAGCACGAGCTTGGTGGTTGTGGAGCCGGCATCTATGCCTAAAAAAACTTTCAGTTCCGAGCAGGAAGATATTTCCCGCTCGGCAGGTGTAGATTGATTGTGCCTTTTAAGAAACTCTTTCTCTTCTTCGGGGGAATCAAAAAATCTTAACTTAACACTGTCTTTGGAAAAATCCTTAAACTTTAGAGAATCTTTTAAGGCTTTTAGAGAACTCTCCTGCTTATAGCCGGAGGTATGATCGGCAAACATTACTCCGATAGAAAGTGCTGCACCCTGAGCTATAAAAACTTCCGGTTCTTCGGGGATTATAATTTCTTCTTCTTTTAAACAGAGGCGGCCGGAGAATACCCTCCTCAGAGAAGGATAGAAATTAAAAGGCCCTCCTTCGAAAATTACGGGAGGAGATATTTTTTTCCCCTGAGCGAGTCCGCCGATGGTCTGCTTCGCAATGGCGTGAAAAGTTGAAAGGGCAATATCTTCGATTCTAACACCCTTATTCAGGAGGGGTTGTATGTCTGTCTTTGCAAAGACTCCGCATCTGCCCGATATTTCATGGACATATTTGCCTTTTTCTGCAAGTCTTCCGAAGTCTTCCGGTTTTATGTTTAGAAGCTCGGCTATCTGATCGATGAATGCTCCCGTCCCGCCCGCACAACTGCCGTTCATCCGCATATCCTCTGCAATCAATTGACCGGTGGAAGGGTTGTAGCCGAAAAAAATTATCTTTGCATCCTGACCTCCTATCTCAATGGCAGTGCCGGCATTCTTATAAAAAGTTCTAACCGCTATGGAGTTGGCTACCACCTCCTGAATAAAAAAGGCGCCAAGCTTTTCTGCAATCGGTATCCCCCCGCTTCCGCAAACCGCCACCTTAAACGGTATATCGGGAAACCTTTCGTGTGCTTCTGTTAGCATGGATAACAGGGTTTTTGCCGGTTCTGCATAATGTCGTCTATACAGTGAAAAGAGAAGATTTTTTGTTTCAGGGTCTACTACCGCAATCTTTACCGTTGTAGAGCCTACATCCACACCGATCCAGTAATAGTGAAGACTCATAGGGAGAACCACCCTCCGCACGATTTAGAGCAAATTATATCAGAGTATAGTCGGATTGTGCAATAATTCTGTTTGTTTTCCGATCCAGGCACTTGGTTTTTAAGGTTGGTTGCCTCATGGGTAAGTAATTCAAAATTATTGTTGCATGTCGGTTGTCAACAGCATTAAGTAAACCTTATAATGAGAGCTGTTAAGGTCACTGATCAAAGAATGAAGGAGGTGATGAGATGATTCGTCCTATTGTTCCTAAATCCATGCCATCGCCGGAATCGCCATTCAACTGGGTTGTTGTTGACGATAGATATGCCTATTTGTCCGGGATTGTAGCTGCTGATGTTCCGGAGGGTAGGGAAGTACTCGGTGATGTGGAGAAGGAGACCCGGGTTGTGTTGAATACAATCGGCAATATTTTGAAAGAAATCGGTGCCGACATAAGCAGTATAGTAAGGGTTGATATCATCTGTCAAACTTCGATGATTTCGACTCCATGGATTACGCCTACTCTTTGTTTTTTAAAGAATCACATTACCCGGCCAGAACGACGACCGAATCACCGAGGCTTTACGGAGACAGTAAAGTCGAAATCACCTGTATTGCAAGACTTCCCGATTAATAAAGAGAGTGGAGTTGCACCATTCGGGTAAGACGATGACCTTTTAGCCTTTCCCATCTTCTTCTTCCCATAATTTACGAAAAATAGCATCCATCCATGGTTTAGTCTGTGTGTAATACCTATCTCTTACGAGAAGAAACTCCATGAAAGCCTTTCGGTATTCCTCAAGGAAATAGTAGACCTGCCCGAGATAGTATCTTGCTCTAAGCTCCACATCCTCGGAATGATGTACGCTTAAAAAGTTTTTTAGAAGTCTCTCCGCATCCTTCCATCTTTTTTCCGCAAACTCATGTGTAAGGATTGTTTTAAGCGTATACTCCTCTCCTCCGCTTTCCTCCACTGCCTTATCCGCCTCAAGAAGTTGAGGCTCCTGCTCGGGAGGTTTATCAATCGAAATAGAGCTGAGAATGCTGTTAACTGCTTTTGTTGTGGCAGGGCTTAATTGTTTTTTCTCATCGGAATGTAAAATCGGAGAAGGGACAATGGCCCTGCCGCTTCCCACTGCAATGGAAATGGGCAGAAGGGGAAGGGGAATCGATCGGGTAGAAATAGTTCTCTCGGGCAGTCCGACTCTGAGCCCCAGAGGCAATTCTACGGGTTTTTCGGTGGTGTTTTCCCCGGGTGTAAAACTAATCTTACCAATCCTCACAAGTCCTGCGTCGATTATTCCGTAATGGCAGGGGATTCCCGGCACGGGAAAATCTCTGAAACTGTTCTTCGTACTATCGAGTGTACGAATAGGGTATGCATTAACCAGGTCTTCCTTTGATCTCAATTGAGATGTACTGCGGTATACTATCAGGTTCCGGTTCTGTTTAGAAGATATAAAACTAACAAGAACCGAATCGTCAACCACCTGTGTGCTAATATCTGTTATTACAGCGGCAAGCTGCTCCTCCGTTGCCAATGTCTTAACAGCAACCCCTTTAATGGTTTTATTACGGAAGGGGATAAAGAGTTTATATATTTTGCCTGCGCTGTTCTGTATTAGTACGGCGTAAAAGTAGTTTACTCTTTCCAGAGGATGATCCACATAATACTCTACACCAGGTTCAACCTGGGCCATTAGTACTGCAGTTTCGAAATTCTCTTCGGTTATCTCTTCGGTATGTCGATATATAAGGTATTTTTCTCCTTCCACATCCTCGGAATCTTTCCACGTTAATTTGATGCTCGAATCTTCTACCGTAACTTTAAGTCGGGATACGAATGGTGCAAACACCTCCTGTGGACTGGAATAGAGTAAAAGCGTTATATTAAATAGTAAGAATGTGATTAATAAAATTTTTTTCATACCTTTTTATAATATTCGGTTAGAAGTTAGATAGTCCATAGAAAAAATAGGGTTTGACAGAAAAAAAAGATGATTCTACACTGTAACGAATGTTTGTATCTGTAGTTTGTGATATTGCAAATGAAGATCACAGGAAGGAGGTTCATACTCTTTTGCTTCGATATGGATTCAAATCCATTATGAAAGATGTATTTGAATCCGTTAGAATTGGAGAAAATACGCTGTTAAGGCTCAAACGGGATATCGATCGTGCAACGGATTACTACGACAAGGTACGCTTTTACCAGTATCCCCTGGAAGATGCCTTTGCAATCTCGTTTCTTTCGGAGAAAAAATGGAGAAAAACCGTGGTAAAGCCTTAAATAAATCAGATGGAGGGAAAATATGTTAACCGAGCTTGAACAACAGATAGAAGAGCTGGATTCTAAATTCCAGGAAACCTGGAGGTATCTTTGAACCCGAAAAGACCGATAAAAAAATAAAAGAGCTGGAAGCGAAAACTCAGCAGGCCGATTTCTGGAACGATAGAGAGAAAGCAGCAAGCGTGTTGACCGAGTTAAACCGTTTGAAAAAGCGCTTCGAGCCCTGGAAAAAGCTTGAAAAAGAGTTAAAAGAATTAAAGGATCTATATTACCTTGCACAGGAAGAAGATGATGAGTCTCTTGAGGAAGAGCTAAAGCATAACATAAGGGAGCATAATAAACGTTTCAATAGTTTACGAAACCTGGAACTCTTAAGTGGTGAAAATGATGAAAAAGATGCCTTTCTCACAATCCATTCGGGAGCAGGTGGGACCGAAGCCTGTGACTGGGTTAGCATGCTCTATCGTATGTATACAAGATGGGCGGAGAACAATGACTATTCTTACGAGATTCTCGATTTTCTGGAAGCCGAAGGGGGTATCAAGTCTGTCACCATGCAGATAAGCGGCAGTTATGCTTACGGTTATTTAAAGGGTGAAAGCGGAATACACCGCCTTGTGCGTATCTCACCCTTCGATTCCAGCAGGAGAAGGCACACATCCTTCGCCTCTGTTTTTGTATCGCCTGTAATTGAGGATGACTTAGAGGTGGAGATAAAACCCGAAGATATACGAATTGATACTTTTAGAGCGCAGGGAGCCGGAGGTCAACATGTAAATAAGACCGACTCTGCAGTTAGGATTACACACTTCGAGACAGGAATAGTGGTTCAATGTCAAAACGAGAGAAGTCAGCATAAGAACAAGGCTACTGCGATGAAAATCCTTCGCTCCAGGTTGTACGAATACTACAGAGAGGAGAGGGAAAGGGAAAAGGAGAAGTTAAACAAAGAGAAAAAGGATATTTCCTGGGGTAATCAGATTCGTTCCTACGTTTTTCATCCATATACCATGGTTAAGGATCATCGCACGAAACTCGAAACAGGAAACATTCAGGCCGTAATGGATGGAGAGATAGATTCTTTCATCCAGGAATACCTTAATAAATTTAATCTGGATAAATAGTTTCCCATGCCCTTTCGTGTATTGATCGCAGACGACCTTAAATTTGTAAGAGATGCTGTCAGGGAGATACTGGAAAATGCAGGATTCTTGGTGGCAGGAGAAGCTGAGAACGGATATGAGGCTGTTAGGATATACCTTAAAGAGAGACCCGATATAGTGATCCTGGATATTACCATGCCGGTAATGGACGGACTTAAGGCGCTGGAAAAGATAAAGAGACTGGATCCCCATGCTAAAGTGATAATGTGTTCCGCCCTTGGTCAGCAAGAATATATAATTCGCTCAATTCAGCTTGGAGCCAGAGATTTTATCGTAAAACCCTTTAAACCCGAACGTATTGTATCGGCGGTAACCAGAGCATGTGCTTAAACACGAAGGCTATATTAAGAAGATTCTTACTCGACAGGGGGTAAGGAGTATACAGTTGAAAAAAAAGACATTATTTTTTATTCTATTTTTTAGCACGGCTCTATTCCCGGCTTTTCCCTATAATGAATCTCTCTGGGTTCCCCGGGATCATAAAAAGGTATGGACGGTAGGCATCTCTTCTTTGAAAGGGGTGGGCATATCACCCGAAAACAGCTATCTATTAAGAAGTCTTCCCCTTTTGATGCTGGAGAAACTGTCCCGCTGTGAACAACACTTTTTCTCGGAAGAAGAGAAGGAAGGGTATAGACAAAGTCTAATGGTTAAAGAAAAGGAAAAGGTAAAAAAGGAACTCTCACTCCTTTACAACGCCTTCGATAAATTGTTATTCAATGTGTCTGCGAAAAAGCAGGAAGAGCGTTTAAGATTATCAAAAGGAATAGAGGAGATGAAAAGCAGGCTGGATTTTCTCAGTAAGGTTTCTTTCGGAAAGATAGAAATACCTGAGGTAAAGCCGGTACAATTTTTTAAAAAAACCGAGAGAGAGGAAAGAACGCTTCTCCCCCCTCCCCTCGTATCTGCTAAAGAAACTTCAGAGAGGATGGAGCTGGATTTTTTAATATGGGGGGTAATAGAGGAGATAGAGGGTTATTTCTACCTGGAACTGAGGTGCTACCAGGCTGCTATGGACAGAGAGGTGTTTATCTACCGTAATGCCGCCTCGGAGAGTGAGATAAACTCGCTCGCAGAGGAAGCGGCAAAAAAAATCATAACCCATATTCTGGGGAGGGATTGGGCTAACCTGAATATAAGTGCGGAACCGGAAGAGGCAGAAATCCGAATCGATGGCCGGTTTTACGGGATCGGTGAGGTTGATGTCGATCTGATAGAAAGGGGCGAACACCTGGTGGAGGTTACAGCCCCCGGTTACAGGAAAAGATCGGTGAAAATTGATCTATTCCCTTTAGAAGAGAAGGATCTTAATATAAAACTGGAAGAGAAAGAGAAGGAATGGGTTTCCGTAACAACCTATCCTTTGGATGCCGAGGTATATGTATCTTCGAGATGGCAGGGCAGAACACCGATTCAGTTGGAAAAGACGGATAGGATGGAGGAAGTAAGGGTAGGAAAAGACTCTTACTTAAATTATTCATTCATTATTTCAGAAAAAACCCCAAAAGATATTAAAATAACTCTTCCACCGGATATAATTAAACGGAATGAGCTTATTCGGGAAAAACGAAACAAGTTTTATTCTGCAGCAGGTTTGTTTGTAGCTTCTGTCCCTCTCCCAATCATTTTCTATGGTCTTGCACTCGATAATGGCATAGGCGGTTATGTAGCTTATGTAAAAGGCGATAAAGATGAGCTTGTAAGGCTATGGGATAGAACCACTTTCTTCTATAACTCCTATATAGGCAGCATGGTGGTTTGTACTTCTCTCTTTGTAAATACTTTAATACACCTGATAGATTACATAGCATTAAGTGATAAAACGAGCAGAACCACAAGATAGCAGGAGCAGTAATTTGAGAAAAAAGAGTCTGGCAGAGAGGATAAGAGCTCTTTTCTCCCCCGGGAAAGGTGGGAAAGAGATTCTTGAAGAACTGGAAGATTCACTGATAGAGGGGGATATAGGAGCAAAAACCGCCATGGAAATAATAGATGAACTGGATAATTGCGCAGAAGTACACCTGTCTACCAGGGAAGAACTTCAAAATACATTGAAAGAGCTTCTAATAGAGTATTTAAAGGAAGCCCCTCTTGTTCCGGAGAAGGGGAAAATAAACTTCTTCCTCATACTGGGAGTTAATGGTACTGGGAAGACCACTACCATAGCAAAATTGGCCTATTACTTCTCCCGGGAGCTTGGAAAAGAGAAGATACTCCTGAGTGCTGCAGATACATTCAGAGCAGCAGCAATAGATCAGTTGAAACTTCACGGAGAAAGACTTGGGATACCTGTAATAAGCCAGAATCCAGGAGCCGATCCTGGAGCAGTCATTTTCGATTCCATACAGAGCGCAAGAGCGAGGGGATGCGAGGTAGTGCTTGCAGATACGGCAGGGAGGATGCATAACAGGGCAAATCTGATAAGAGAACTTCAAAAAATAAAAAAAATTGTCGATACGAAAGTACCTGGAATAGTCTCCAAGAATATACTGATTATAGATGCAACTACCGGACAGAATGGGTTTCGCCAGGCGGAGATATTCCATCAGGCTGTTGGGATCGATTCGATAATTCTTGCAAAATATGATGCAACTTCCAAGGGAGGTATAGCTGTATCCATATCCAGAAATTTAGGTATTCCCTTCTCCTTTCTCGGTACAGGGGAGAAATACACAGATCTTGAGGAGTTCAGGATCGATACCTATCTCGATTCTTTAATTGGCGAGGAATGAAATCTCTCTTATTAGTTATTCTGTTTAACCTCTCTCTGTTTGTTTGCTCACAAGAGATATACTATCGTTCTAATGAATTGGGTATGACCCTTGAAACGATAGAAGAATATAGAATAGATGAGTTTCCCTATGTTCTATTAGTGATTAAAGAAGGAGAGAGAGAAACCAGGGTGCTTACAAAAGATGGAGTTGAGTACAAGAGATGGGAGTTAGAGACAGATCGAGGAAGACCGTTACGCAAAAGGGTCGTGGAAAGTGATGAGGATACGGTTACTCTCTACAATTATGCAGGACGGGTTGAGGAGGAACGGACATATCGGGAAGGGAATCTCATAGAAAAAAAAGAGTTCTCCTATTCTGGTAACCTTCTTTCTGAGGCCAGGGTATATGACGGAGAAGGACATATTCTCTATAGAGATATCTATTACAGAGATAGGGATGGGAGATTAATGCGTATTGTTCGCAAGGGCGTTGAGCAGGAGAGGCAGGTATCAGCCTATTCCTTCTGGGAAGGCAATATATTGGAAGAGTGGCACGGGAGCAACAATTCGGGGCTCCTCTTCCGTTTCAACGAAAGGGGGGATGTGATTGCAAAAGAGAGATGGGTGGAAGGTGAATTACAGGAGCGCGAAGAGTTTTTCTTAAGAGACGATAAACCGATTCGAACCGTAAAAGATAATTATAAAACCGGTAGAAAAACGGTGACCACTTTTACACCGGATGGTGATATGACCGGTTTAATCACCACGGAAAAGGGGAGGCTTATTGAGGAGGTTGAGTTTATCTATAGAAATGGCCTTCTGAAAGAAAAAAGGCGCAGGGTACCCGGCATGAGAGAGACCTGGAGATACGAATATGATCAGGATGATGAGCTCGCTATAGAGGAGTATTGGGCTGATAATACTTTAAGAAAGGTCATAGTTTACACCGGCGAAAACTCTTACTACGAAGAGCTTTACAGAGGGGGGAGCGCCTTTCTTCGTATCTATTATAAAGATGAACAAAAAGTTAAGGAGGAGTTTTTATTAGAAGAATAAAACAATCTGGGTCTAATTCGGACCGCTATTACACCACAACACAACTGTACTGGATTCTATTTATTGCAATGCGATATTTCCGTGCAAAGAGGAAAAGCAAAGGCCTTGCTCCTTCAATTCTTTCGGTAACAGGAATAGTGGTAGGGGTAATGACTCTCATCTCTGTAATCTCGGTGATGAACGGTTTCCAACTCGGCTTCATTGAAGACATACTCGAGATAAGCTCCTATCATGTAAGAATTGAGACTAAAAGTGTCTCCCTACCTCCCCCCATCATCCGGGAAATAGAAAAAATTAAAGGCATAAGGGCCTTACTTCCCTTCAAGGAAGCCCAGAGCATGATACGGGGGTACTTTTCAGAACTGGAAGTTTCTTTAATCAGAGGGGTACCCCACAATGCGGGAGATCTTGATCCCTCTCTACGGGAACAGCTCAACATTATAGATGGTGAGTTTGACCTCAACACACCGGGCTCGATTGTTATTGGCTCAGAGCTTGCCCACAGGCTCGGTACGGGAGTTGGGGATCCGGTTTTCTTAATAGGTATGGCAGGTCCATCTTTTGCTACACTACAACCGCAGGAACTGGAGTTTCTTGTTACGGGAATCTTTCAGAGCGGATACTATGAGTTTGACAGGCGTATGTGTTTTATTCCCCTGAGGGAGACAGAAAAGATTATACCTGGAGAGAGAAACACAATATACGGCGTAAAACTGGAAGACAGATTCAACGATCTTCCCATAATCGAAAGAATAAAGAGCCTTGTTAAAGAAAATCATATAAAAATTGTATCGTGGAGGGAGTATAATGCTTCTTTCTTCGGCGCGCTTCGAATGGAAAAGTTGATTATGATGATCCTCCTTGCACTTATCTTTCTTGTAGTGGCTGGAAACATATATCATTCCTTGAACAGAGCTGTTTATGAGAGAAAGGAGGAAATAGGACTTCTGAAGTCTGTAGGAGCTTCTCCAGCTTCCATTCAAACTATTTTTGTGCTTGAAGGCATGCTTATAGGCTTTATAGGTGGTTTGATAGGCGTTGTATTCGGTCTTGCAATCTCACAGAATATCGATGGTATATTCTCTTTGCTCGAACTGATCATAAACGGGCTTGTATATTTTGCAGCCAGATTTATTGCACCCTTTCTGGGAGAGATATTCGAGGAGTTTGCTGTTTTCTCTCCATCCTACTATTATTTAACGAGCGTTCCGAGCAGAACTCTCTTTCCTGAGGTGCTTTCGGTATTCTTATTTGCCCTTTTCTCAAGCATTTCCGCCGCTTTTATTGCATCCAGAAAAGTGGCCGAAATTAAACCCTTCGAAGTCTTGAGGTACGAATAGCATGGAGTTGCTTAAGCTCTCGGAGGTGAGTAAAACTTATATAACCGGATCAGAGTTTCTGCCCGTACTCAGGGGAATTAATCTTTCGGTAAAAGAGGGAAGTACGGTAGTTATTACGGGAGAAAGCGGGTCGGGGAAAAGCACACTGTTAAATCTTATCGGCGGACTGGATGTACCCACAAGTGGAAGCATAATGGCGGGAGGTTACGAAGTAGAAAGGTTGAGCGAAAAGGAGCTTACCGGATACAGGAGCCGTGTTATAGGGTTGATTTTTCAGTTTCACTATTTGTTGAAGGATTTTAATGCCCTGGAAAATGTGATGATCCCGGCGTTTATGGCGGGAATGCCAAGAAAGATTGCAGAAAGAAGGGCAGAGGAACTTCTTGCGCAGGTGAATATGTATAATCGTAAGGATCATTACCCTTCAGAGCTTTCCGGAGGGGAGAGACAGAGGGTGGCAGTTGCCCGTGCACTTATAAATGATCCACCTATTGTACTGGCAGATGAGCCAACCGGAAATCTGGATGAACGAAACTCACGTAACGTGGAAGAACTTCTCTTTTCACTGGTTAAGAAGTTCGGTAAAACCCTTATACTCGTTACCCATGACAGTGAAATTGCAAAAAGAGGTGATTGTCATTTCCAGCTTGAACTGGGGTTGTTGGTAGAAGAATGAATATAAGACTTGCACTCTTCCTCTGTTTTAGAAACATTTTTGGGAAAGAAAGCAGAAAAAATGGAGACTCGTCCAGGAGGAAATTGAGAACCGCTGTTGCAGGAATCTTTTTAAGCCTCATCCCACTTATCGTAGTACTGGAGATGGCCAGCGGGATGATAGAAGGGATAACCAGAAGATACCTGGAGGTGGGAACTTTCCACTTACAGGCCAGAAATTATTCCGGTAGGGTAGGGGAGGAGGAGATTTTTTCTCTGGCAGAGAAGATTTCCCGGATTCGGGGGGTGACACAGGCTGTACCAATCATACAGGGGTTGGGACTCGCCTACTCAAAGAAAGGAACTGGTGGGGTGGCTCTTCGCGCCCTTCCTGCCGATCTGTATATCCGTGATAAGGCAATTAAAGAATATGTTGAGTTTCTGCAAGGAGAGTTTAATCTGGAAAGTCCCGAGGACTTGCTCATAAGCAGGAGTATAGCAGAGAAATTAAACGTTCGGTTAGGAGATAGGGTTAAAATACTAACTGCAATGATTGTCCCCGGAAGACCCTTTATTCTACGCCCCAATATTTTTACCGTTCGCGGTGTTTTTACAACCGGCTACCACGAGCTCGACTCTCTTGCCGTATACATACCTTACCAGAGGGGAGAGAGACTATTCAGAGAGGCAGGCAGCAGGTTTATAGGCATAAAAGTGGAAGATCCGTACAGCTCTTTATCCGGAATGATTAGAGAGATAAGGCAAGTTCTTCCTGGAGGATGGATCGTATACACCTGGTATGAGCTTGAGGAGTCCATGTATCGGGCCTTTCAGACAACCAAGAGTCTCCTGATTTTTATAATGATATTGATTGTTTGCGTAGCCTCGGTAAACATTTCTTCGGCATTGATAATGATGGTGATCGAGAAAAATCGTGAAATTGCCATACTAAAAAGCACAGGAGCAAGCCCTGAGACCATATCTCTATCTTTTGTGTTTACAGGTTTTCTGATAGGTACTATAGGTACGGTTCTGGGAACCGGAGCAGGATTACTTGTCTCTGTAAATATCAACGAGGTGATAGGTGGACTGGAAAGCTTTATTAACGGTATTCTTAAAATTGTCTGGTCAATATTTTTTTCGAGGGCAGAACAGGAGTTTTCTCAAATCGAGATACTTAACCCCTCCTTTTATCTTCAAACTATACCTATACGCATAGACCCATGGGAGCTCTTTGGTATTGCAGCTCTTACAATCGCTCTGTCCACTTTCGCCTCCTATTTTCCTGCCCGCAGAGCAGGCAGAATTCGCCCACTGGATATCCTTCGTAAACATTGACACAGGTAAAAAGAAATTAAGTTATCGACTTTTTGAGAAAAATTGTGTAAAATTAGTATGAGATGATTTGTGAGTTTTGCGAAGAAAGAGAAGCCGTTATACATGTAAAACAAATTGTGGGGTACGAATCCTTCGATGTCCACCTGTGCGAAGATTGTGCACATAAGAGGGGTATTTCCAACATAACCGATAAGAGAGAACCATCCCTTTCCTCCCTGCTTTCTGGACTCATTAGCTCAGATTCAGAGAGAGATAGAAAGAGCTGTCCTAAATGCGGATCCCAGTACTTCGAAATCCGGGAGACAGGGAGGCTGGGATGTACCGAGTGCTTTGTTATTTTCGACCGCGAGATAGGAGCTTTTCTTGAAGAGATGACCGGTAGTAAGAATCATATGGGGAAGTACCCTAAAAAGCTTAAAGCGTATAAAACCCTGTTGATAGATAGGCAACTCATGAAGGAGAAGCTTTCCAAAGCTGTAAAGAATGAAGATTATGAGCTTGCAGCATATTTAAGAGATAGAATCAACGAACTGGAAATTTCCGAGGAAAAGAATGGGAGCATTTGACCCGATAAATAGAATATGGAATATACCGCTGGGAAAGTGGTTTCACAACGCAGGGGCGGAGTACGATACTGTGATTTCCAGCAGGGTGAGACTCTCGAGAAACCTGGGAGGATACTGTTTCCCATGGAAGATGCTAGAAAATGAGAAAAAAGAAGTGGAAGAAAAGGTGCTTCGTGCACTATCAGGATTTAAGAACAATAATTCTTACCAGGCGATCCTGCTTAAAGAATTAAACCAAACGGAGCGTAAGATACTGTTAGAAAGAAATATGATAAGCAGTGATTATTCCACACGACCCGAAAAATTTATCATTATAGACAGGACGGGGAACACATGTGGCGTAGTAAACGAAGTTGATCATTTACGCATAGCTGGTTTTCGCGGCGGTATGGATATACTCGGCGCCTATGAGGATGTTGATAGGCTGGATTCAGAGCTTGAACAAGAATTGGATTATGCTGTATCATTGGAGTGGGGTTATTTAAATGCGGAAGTCGTCAATACCGGTACTGGTATGAAAGCCTCCGTAATGCTTCATCTTCCATCGCTTGTTTCAACATCTCTTATTGGTAAAGTCTTTAACGAAGTGAATCGAGTGGGGTATTCAGTAAAGGGTTTCTGGGGTAGTAAAGAACACTCGCTGGGGAATATCTACCAGATCTCAAATTCAGCAGGAATGGGGGTGAGTGAGAAAGAAATTATAGAAAAACTTGAAAATATAACCCTACAAGTAGTAAATTATGAGAGAAAGGCCAGAGAAGAGATGTTAAGGCAAAGAAGGGTAGAGGTAGAAGACAGGGTTTTTAGAGCCTATGGAATACTTACAAATTGCAGATCCATCTCTTCTTCTGAAGCCATAGAGTTGATTGGCGCCCTGAGGGCGGGAGTAGCTCTGGGGATACTGGACCTCCCTTTGGAGTTAATCACTTCTTTACTCATATTAACTCAAAAAGCACATATCCAGTATCTTCTGGAGAGCCGGGAGGCCGGGGTAGAGACAGGTGATATAGACTTCGTAAGGGCGAAGATGATACGCGAGTCAATCGGAAGTTTATCCGTGTAATGGAGGATAGATATGTTCAAGGGATTAACTCAAAGAGCACAAAGGATATTAACCATACTGGCACAGGAAGAGGCAAAGCGCTTCCATTCCGACCAGTTGCTCCCAGAACATATTATACTTGCTATGTTAAAAGACGGGGAGGGTTTGGGATATAAAGTGCTTAAAAAGCTTAACATCAACCCCGGAGAGTTGCAGATGGAGGTGGAAGCGAGCATTCCCAGAAAGGGTGGTGGTTTTATTCTAGGAGATGTACCTCCTTCCAAAAGGGGTAAGAAAATACTCGAGGGTTCCGCAGAAGAAGCGAGAAATCTGGGTCATGAGTATATCGGGACCGAGCATCTTCTCCTGGCTTCTGCAAAAGAACCCGGTTCAGTAGTTGCAAGATGCCTTTCCAGGCATAACATAACTGTGGAGAAATTGCGGCAGGTAATAATCGAATTGAGCGGAAGCGGGCAATCTCCCTATTCATCCTCAAAAGGTAATAGAAACATGAACATACAGCATCAGAAACGGAAGCCTCAGGGGCCTATAAAAAAATCAACTCCCACTCTGGATGAGTTTTCTAGAGATTTAACAGCCTATGCAAGAGAAAACAAGCTCGATCCGGTAATCGGGAGAGAGAAAGAGATTCAGCGTGTAATACAGATTCTCGCCAGACGGACCAAAAACAACCCTGTGCTCATCGGGGAACCGGGTGTGGGAAAAACGGCCATAGTAGAGGGTCTGGCAGAGAAAATTGTAGAAGGGAGTGTACCTGAGGCCCTGATAGACAAGAGAGTGATGACCCTGGATCTTGCATCCCTTATAGCCGGAACAAAGTACAGGGGTGAGTTCGAAGAACGCCTTAAGCGGGTAATGAAAGAGATTTTAGGTGCAGGAAACATCATCCTTTTTATAGACGAACTTCACACAATTATCGGAGCGGGTGGAGCAGAGGGGGCAATAGATGCTTCCAATATGCTCAAACCGGCGCTTTCTAGAGGAGAGTTGCAGTGTATAGGTGCAACTACCTTGAATGAATATAAAAAGTATGTAGAAAAGGATGCAGCTCTGGAGAGAAGGTTTCAGAGTATCTATGTTGATGAACCAAGCGTAGCTGAGAGCCTGTCCATATTAAAAGGCATAAAGGACAGATACGAGGAGCATCACAACGTTTGTTATACAGACGAAGCCCTGGAAGTAGCTGTTGAGTTCTCTCATCGTTATCTTCCCGAGCGTCATCTCCCCGATAAAGCCATTGATCTGATAGATGAAGCGGGTTCTTCAAAGAAGATCAACAACAGTGTGCCTCCCAGAGAACTTGCGGAGCTTGAGCGTGAAATTGATAATCTTACCGCGGAGAAGATAGCTCTGGTTAACAATCAGAACTACGAAAAAGCGGCAGCGGTGCGAGATACCGTTCGTCAGCTTAAAGAAAAAGTAGAAAGCATGAAGAAGGACTGGAAGGTCTCTCTCAGGAACGAGAGAAATGTGGTAGATGCGCAGGATATAAGGAGAATAATATCCGACATGACGGGCATCCCACTCGCCAGATTGGAACAGAACGAATCCGATAAGCTTCTTCACATCGAGGAAGAACTACATAAAAAAGTTATCGGTCAGAATGAAGCCATCAATGCGGTAGCTTCATCAATACGCCGCTCAAGGATCGGGCTTAATTCACCGAGACGACCTATGGGTTCCTTCGTCTTCTTGGGACCAACCGGTGTAGGCAAAACCCTTCTGGCAAAAACGTTGGCGGAGTATCTTTTTGGAAACGAAGATGCTCTGGTTCGTATTGATATGTCCGATTTCATGGAAAAGCACAACGTCTCCAGGTTGGTCGGTTCACCACCAGGATATATTGGTTATGAGGAAGGGGGGCTTCTCACAGAAAGAATAAGAAGAAGACCTTACAGTGTTGTCTTGCTGGATGAGATAGAAAAAGCCCATCCCGATGTGTTCAACATTCTTTTACAGATACTGGAGGAAGGTGAATTACAGGATAACCTGGGGCACAAGGTATCCTTTCGCAACACAGTAGTTATTATGACATCAAATGCAGGTGCAAGAGAGATATCAAGAGACTCCACCCTGGGATTCCAGGCTCAAGAAGGAATGATGAGCTATAGTGAGATCCGCCATTCTGCCATGAATGAGCTAAAGCGAATCTTCAGGCCGGAGTTTATTAACAGAGTAGACGAAATTGTGGTATTCCATGGTTTAACCACAGAAGAGGTAGGGAAGATTCTAGAGATAATGCTTTCAGAGGTAATGCAAAGGCTTGTACCGATGAATATAGTCCTTGAAGTGGGCAAGAAAGCTAAAGATTACCTTATCGAGAAGGGATTTGATATCAAGTACGGAGCAAGACCCTTAAGAAGGGTTATTCAAAAAGAAATTGAAGATCCCCTCTCCGAGGAGATCCTGAAAGGTCGATTCCAGTCAGGAAGTCATATAATCGTAGAACTTCGGAAAGATAAGCTGTTATTTAAAGAAAAGAATAGGCAAAAAAAACCTGTTGCTGCTGGTGCAGCAGATTAAAACAGCAGTAGAGTTTATCATATTTGAATTTAGATGCCTTTCCTGTTAAAAAGGGAAGGCATTCATTTTTTTACTAGATGAGTATCTACAGCACAAATTGGAATAGCCATGAATCTGGAAGTATTTATTCTTGGTTGTGGTGGGATGATGCCTCTTCCGGGGAGATATCTAACTTCAGTTTTATTGAGAAGAGAAGGAGAAATTTTTTTATTCGATTGCGGTGAGGGTACTCAGGTATCTCTAAAAGAGCTGAATTTGAGGTGGAAGAAGATTACGGCCATATTGATATCCCACACACATGCCGATCACGTCACTGGAATACCTGGTATGTTGATGCTCTCTTCTCAGGTTGAAAGGGAAGAGCCTCTATTTATTATCGGGCCTCCCAGAATAAAGGAATATATTCAGGTAAACAGAAGAGTTCTCGATATGTATATCAATTATGAAATAGTGGTTAAGGAGATTACCTCTCCGGGGGTTGTGTTCTCAGGTGACGGCTTTGTAATTAAAAGTTTTTTTGTAAAACACTCCAAACCGTGTGTAGGTTATTCCCTGGAGGAAGATCCCAGACCGGGGGTTTTTTATCCAGAGAAAGCTATACAGCTTGGTGTGCCCAGAGGCCCACTGTGGTCCTCCCTGCAGTCCGGGTTTGAAGTTAAACTCGAAGATGGAAGAAGTATCACTTCTGAGATGGTAATGGGACCTCCCAGAAGGGGGAGGAAGGTCAGTTTCATTACAGATACAACTTACTCTCCGGAAATTGCAGGTGAAGTTACAGAATCCGATCTTCTTATCTGTGAAGGAATGTTTACAGAGGAACTTCAGGAGAGTGCAAACGAGAAGAAACATCTAACTGCAAAACAGGCAGCTCAGATTGCACGTGATGCGGGAGGGGTAGGAAAACTGGGTTTAATCCACTACAGTCCTCGTTATTCGGAGAGAGAGTTGAAGAAACTCTTAAAGGAGGCTAGAGAGATTTTTCCGGAAACCTTTTTAAGCAGAGATGGACAGATTATTCCTGTTCCGAATATAGATTGAGCCATTGAGTTCGGAGGTATCTTGCATGATAGAAGTAAAGAATTTAGGAAAAAAATATGGTAATCTGGAAGCCGTAAAGGGAGTTACCTTTACTATTGGCAGAGGGGAGATCGTAGGACTTCTGGGGCCAAATGGCGCAGGCAAAACCACCATAATGAAGATATTGACCGGTTACCACTATCCAAGCTATGGAGAGGCATTTATCAATAATTACAATATATACACCGATACACTGGAGGTAAAAAAATCAATAGGTTATCTCCCAGAAAACACTCCCCTTTATGCAGACCTTACAGTATACGAATATTTGGATTTTATCTCTCATGCCAGAGGATTAGCAGGAGAGGCGAGAAAAGAACATCTCGATCGGGTAATGGAAGAATGTGCTATAGGCTCTGTAGTTTACAAGGAGATAGATAAACTTTCAAAAGGTTACTGTCAACGTGTAGGTCTTGCACAGGCAATTCTTCACAATCCGGGGATTCTCATTCTCGATGAGCCCACCACAGGTCTCGACCCGAATCAGATAATGGAAATAAGAAAATTGATAAAGAAGCTTGGTGAAGATAAAACGGTGATCATCTCCACTCATATTCTCCAGGAGGTGGAAGCTGTTTGCAACAGAGTGTTGATATTAAACGAAGGTTTAATTGTGGCAGAAGGAGCAACAGATGAGATAGGCAGAGAAATGAAGGGCGATTCCATCTATGTTTTAACAATAAAGGGGAGTGATATAAGGAAGGCGGAAAAATCACTTTCTTCGCTTACTACAATAAAAACCATAACAGAAGCCAGATACTTTGACAACGATAAGGCAACTCTACGAATATCAATATCCTCCGATGTGCCGGGAGGAGAATTGCTTTTTGACTGGGCGGTTAAAGAAGGGTATAAGATTCTGGAAATGACACCCAAACATCTCAGTCTGGAAGATGTTTTTGTAAAGCTTACTACCGAAGAGGGGGTTAGATAGATGAAAGGGATTATACCGGTTGTAAAAAAAGAGTTAAGAACATACTTCAACTCACCCATTGCCTATATTGTAGCACTTTTCTTTCTGGTTTTTACATCTGTATGGCTTTATTTTATTCAACAGTTTCTCGTTCAGAATACAGCCTCCTTAAGGATTTACTTCGGGATTATTCCCACTGTTTTTATAATTATTCTTCCCGCTATTACAATGAGAAGCTGGGCAGAAGAGAGAAAAACCGGGACAGAGGAGATACTGCTTACCTTACCATTTAAAGAGATTGAGGTGGTTGCAGGCAAGTTCTTCGGTTCTCTAATGCTTCTGTGCATAATGGTTGTACTTACAATTCCGGTACCTCTTACTCTTACTCCTCTAGGAGATTTTGAAACTGGAGAGATCGTGGGGCAATACCTCGGAACGCTCCTTCTTGGAGCTGCAGGCCTGGCTCTGGGGCAATTTGTTTCTTCTCTCTCCGTAAACCAGATATCAAGTTTCATTTTCGGTGTTGTGGCCCTCCTTGTTGTTACATTGATAAGACAAATTAACTTTTTTCTGTCTCTGCCCTCATGGTTGGCAGATTTTCTAAATTATATTTCTCTGGACTACCATTTTGAGAGTTTTAAAAAGGGGCTAATCGATACAAGGGATATTCTCTACTTTTTAATATTGGTGGTATCTTTTCTCTATTTTAACATGAAAGTTCTTGTTTTAAGGAAATGGAAATAGACTTTATTTATAAACACAATAACGGTTGAGGTTGATTATGAAAAAGAAAAGTCAGGAGATAATATTACTATGTTTGATGGTCGGCATTCTTTTCTTTACCGCTTTGAACAGCAACCTCTATTTCAAGAGATTCGATGTAACGGAGAACAGGGTTTATACAATTTCTGATGTCTCCAGGAATCTCTTTAAGGAAATTCCGGAGCAGGTTCACATGACATACTATATTTCCGAAAAACTCGATAAGCGATCGCCCATACCGGGGCAGATTGAGGATTTGCTCAATGAATATGCGGTATATTCCAGGGGCAAGATAACGGTTTCTGTGGTTGATCCGGTAAAGGAAGGGTCGGCTTCTCAGGCTGAGAGGCTTGGAGTTATTCCGCAACAGATGGAAGTGGTAGAACAGTCAGAGAAATCCGTAGCTGTGGTATATTCGGGGATTGTTATCCAGTATCTCGACAGGTTCGAAACACTTCCGTTTGTGCTGCAGACGGAAACCCTCGAATATGAGCTCACCTCAAAGATCAGGAAAGTAGTTAAAAATGAGGAAAAATCGATAGGAATCCTCGTAGGTGATGCCGGAAGGACACTCTCCCAGGACTACGCTCTTCTGCAGGATAATTTAAGCGGGGATTATACGGTAAGAGAGATTAAAAGAGGAGAGGGTATTCCCGACGATATATCAGTGCTTTTTGTTCTGGGAAACAAGGATTTCAGCAAAGAAGATTTGCTACCCATCGACCGCTATATTATGAACGGAGGCCGGGTGCTTTTCTGTGTAGAGGGAGTATATGTAGATATGATGAGAAATCTGGAAGCCAGAAAAATCGAAGATTCACCTCTTTACGATATGCTTAGAAATTACGGCGTAGAGGTGGAGCAAAAGCTGGTTCTGGATGAATATGCCAGGGATTTCCGAATCCCCCAGCAATTTTTCGGGAGCATAGCCTGGCAGGTAATCGGAAAATACCCGCACTGGGTTGCAGTAATAAGACAGAATGTCTTAAGGGATAATCCCCTTACAGCCCGTTTCTCCGGGCTCGATCTTCTATGGCCTAGTCCTCTTAAAAAACTTGATGTAGAGGGGGTAAAGGCAGAGGAACTTTTAAAAACTTCCCCTAGAGCATGGACCATGGAAAAAAACTTCGACACGAATCCGTATAATGCACATGTATTCCAGGCTACCAGGAGCGAAACAGAAGGTCAGTATGTTCTGGCCTATGCTCTTACCGGGATGTTCCCCGCATATTTCGGTGAAAATGGGGATTCAAACCAGGAAGAGGAGATCGACCGAAAGAGCCCGGAAACCAGGATGCTTGTAATAGGTGATTCTGATTTTGCTTCCAATTTAATACAGTTCTCGGCAAGCAGGTATAATTTGACATTTCTTGAAAATATAGCAGAGTGGCTTGCAAGTGAAGATGATCTTCTGCGTATAAAGACGAGGGTAGCCAGGGACATTAGACTCAACACCATTCAGGACCCGGATACCGAAAAAGCCGTTTACTTTTTCTCTCAGATTGTTAATGTCGTACTCATTCCGCTTCTAGTAATTTTATATGGTATAAACAGGTTTCTAAGAAGAAGAAAGAGACGCTATCTCGAATGGGGAGGAGCTTAAAATGGAGTTTAAAATTAAAATATGGACACTCTCTTCTCTACTAGCCTTACTGATTGCTGTATATGTAATCGGGACGGTTTTCTCCTATCAAAGCATTCAGAAAAGACAGGAAGAACAACCACTTCTCCCGGGAATTAAATTAACAGATGTCTTCTCATTTGAGATAAAGGCCGGAAAAGAGTCTGTATCCGTTAACCGAAATACAGACGGCTCATGGTCGGTTATAATTGAGGGTCGGGCATTTCCTGCAGAGAGTACAAGAATAGAGAACTTTCTCTCGAATGTGCTGAACCTGAAGAAATTCAGGGAAATAACCAGAAATCGCGAAAACTGGAAAGACTTTGATCTTTCTCCGGAAAGTGCTAAAAAACTCATATTAAAGAATGAAGAAGGAGAGAAAGTCACAGAATTTATGGTGGGAAAAAGAGCGATCCACGGTGAGGGGGATTACGTAAGAGTCGAAGGCGATGACACAGTTTATATGACCGACAGCACAGTTGCCTTTTATCTGAATCAGGGTACTGCTTACTGGTCACATCTCTCTGTGATGCCCGAGGAACTTACCGGAGAGGAGATCGACAGTATACATTTAGAGTGGCGGGATGAGGGGCAATGGGGAAGGTATCTTCTTGTAAGGAGAGAGGGAGAGCAGATGGACAAATGGGTGATTGAAGGAAAAGAAGAGAAGGAGCTCGACCAGACAAAGGTGGATTCTCTTGCAAACAGTATTGCAACCCTCAGGGGGGCGAAGTTTATCCCCGATCCGGATAACACTGATACCGGATTGGATTCTCCTATGTTGATTCTCGTGGTTACTACAGGTGGCGGCAACAGGTATGAGCTTTCAGTAGGCAGAGTGGGCGATGGAGAGGAGAAGAGCTATTTTTTAAAAAGAGCGGATATACCCTTCGTTTACGAACTTGAAGAATGGAGTTTAAAAAGGATAAATAAAAAACTGGAAGATCTTTTAAAATAGCTCATTTTTGTATGGTTGAGGCAATGTATTGGCGATACTTCTCCGGATCCGACCGAAATGCAATAATAGATCTCGCCGGGTCTTCCTCTGATTTAAGGAGTGCTCGGTGTGCCTCGGTGATAATCCTTTTTCCCGTAAGCAGTCTTCCACTTCGTGAGCTTAATCCTATGGCAATAGAAAGTTTTTTTAAGCTAAAATGCTCACGTATCCTTTTACGGAAGGCTTCCATTTCGCTTATTCCCCTTTCCAACTCGGTATTGGGAAGAATTATTGCGTATCCACCCGAACCGTATTCAAAGGCCATATCCTGGAAGGGAAATTGCTCTATCAATAGCTTTGCTATTTCTGCATAAAGAGACTCTTCTCTTTTTAGCGGCTGAACTTTAAGAAGAGCAAGAGAGAGATCCTGATCAAAAGAGGCAGCTCTTCTCAGTTCAAAGTCAAGCCTCTTCTCGAGATATTCTTCCCAGCCCAATCCGCTTTGAGGGGAGAAAAGTCCTCCCGAATCGATCTCGGAATCTGAAAGAGTGGAGGAAGTTACCCTTTCTTCTTCCGGAGTTGAAAGCTCAGGCTCTTCTGCCCTTCTACTTTCCCCTGTCTTGATTTCTCCTTTTTCCTCTGCGATTGTTTCCTCCTCAGCCGGTTTTCTTAAAATACGAGGATAAAGAATGATTAAAAGAGTAAGACAGGCTGCAAGAATAGATATCGGAATAAGTGCATTACGAAGAATCATGAATATATCGGCTTTTTCAATTACTCCGTAAACACAATCAAGTCTGAGCTTTTCTGTGGATGGCAGTATAATAGAAGAGCTCAGTTTCTCTTCAAATACCGGTTCGATCTTAAAAAGGTTCGATTCTTCTGTAGAAGAAAATGTTTCAGGCCTTTGCAAAAGATATTCCGAGTTTCTTGCATAAAGGTATTCTACATCAGAATTATCTCTCAGTACTACAAGTGCTCTAAGAGAAGGATCACTCTGAAAAGCCCTGTGAATATTGGTCTTGAAAAAATCGGAATTAAAGCTCCCCTTTGCCAGGTATGATGTGGCAATGGAATCTTTAAGAGATTCGAATTGAGTACTAACTCTTGAGAGATTTGTTGTTCTTATACGGTAAAAGGTAAGAGCGGCATATCCGATTATAACAAGAGCCAGGAGGATACATAAAAACGAAAAATAGTTAATAAATTTTTTATTCATGTTACTATTATAAAGTAAAACCGGATTTTGTGAATATATTTTTTTCTTTTATCTACACTATAACACATTTCTTTATTAAAATTATAAATGGGAGGTATATGATGAAAAAGAAAATACGTAGACGCTCTCTCCCCCCAGGCTGGTATCCCGATAGTGAGAGAGCCGTTCGGAATATGCTTGAAAAATGGCAGGAAGAGCTTGCCCTTGAATCTTTAAATGCAATTGCCGGTATAGTTCCTCATGCAGGATGGGAGTTTTCGGGGAAACTTGCCTTTAGTGTATTTAGAGCTTTAAGAAAAGATGCAGACTCTGTGATTGTGGTTGGGGGGCATTTACCAACCGGTGGTGGTATTTTTGCTGCTCCGGAAGGAGGATACGAAACTCCACTGGGATTGATAGATGCAGATTTGGAATTACTGGATTTTCTCCGTAAAAATATTTCACTCAGAGAAGATATTTACTCAGATAATACGGTAGAAACACAATTACCCTTTATTAAATACTCTTTCCCCTCTACAAAGGCACTCGCTTTAAGGGCATCACCTTCCGAAGAGGCGATTGAGCTTGGCGAATTACTTCATAGAGCATCGGAGGAACTCAATAAAAAAATGGTGGTTATCGGCTCTACAGACCTCACTCATTATGGGATATCTTTCGGTTTTACTCCAAAGGGTTACGGTAAAGAAGCAGAAAAGTGGGTAAAAGAGGTTAATGATCGCAGAATAATAGATGCTCTTCTAATGTTCAGGCTGGAAGAAGCTATCAGGCTGGGTGTGAAGGAGAAGGCCGCCTGTTCGGCAGGAGGGGCTGTAGCAGCAGCTAACTATGCAAAATTGAAGGGTGCAGGTGAGGGGCAACTCCTTGGATATTACACAAGTCTTGAGATTCACCCGGCAGAATCTTTTGTAGGCTATGCCGGAATTGCATATGAGTAAGGCTATGAAGCCGGCCGAGAACTAATACTTGTGCAGGCTCAGAGGTTCGGAGCATACAGCCACTTAAGTAATTTCTGCAAAGCGGAAATTACTTAGCCCTTGCAGGGCTTGCCCTGTGGAATAATCGCCTCCTGCGATTAAGCTAAAGCTTATTCCACAGGGCTTGTAAAGCCTTAGGCTTTGCCGGTGGTTGTTTACCGGGCTCTAAAAAGGAGGGATAGAAAATGCATTTTGCCATATTCGGTGTTGGAGGGATAGGCGGATATCTGGCAGGTAAACTGGGTATTCTTCTGCAAAAGCCCGGATCTCGAGTAAATAACCTTTCTCTGATCACCCGCGGGGTTCATCTTAAGACAATAAGAGAGCATGGTTTCATTTTTGTCGATACCGAGGGTAGGGAAAATCGGATAGATCCTGCAGCAGTTTCCGATGATTTTAAGACGGTTGCACGTGCATCCCCTGTGGACGTGGTTTTTCTCTGTGTAAAAGGGTATGACCTGGATGAAGCAGTCGGGGCGATTAAATCCTGTATTGGGGGTAATACCTTTGTCATACCTCTGTTAAACGGTGCGGATATCTACGAACGTGTACGGAACGGGCTTGAAAAGAGACTACCGGAGCCAGATAAAAACGGAACCGGAGGAATCGTGCTTCCCGGAGCCATATACATCAGTGCTGAAATAACGGGACCCGGACAGGTTCACCACAAAGGAGGATCTGGACTGGTGATTCTGGGCAAGGGTCGTGGTCAGGATGCGGTAAAGCCCGATTCATTGCTTGTGGTCTTTGAAAAGGCGGGCATCCCCTGCGAATGGCACGAGGATCCATTCCCTGCAATCTGGACTAAATTTCTCTTTATTGCACCGCTCTCTATTGTAACCGCTGTAACAGGGAAAACCTTTGGGGAACTGCTGGCAGATGCCACGCTTAAAAGCGATGTACGAAGTATGATGGAGGAGGTTGAAGGGGTTGCAAGGGCCAGGGGGGTGAAGCTTCCCCCGGATGCGGTGGAATCGACAATGCAAAAGTTGAAATCCTTTCCTCCGGAGACAAAGACATCCTTCCAGAGGGATGTTGAGGCCGGTAAACCGAAGGACGAGCGGGATATCTTTGGCGGAACCGTGATTCGGATCGGCAGAGAGCTTGGTATTGATACCCCTGTAACCGAAGAGTATTTTAACCGGTTGTAATAAAAAACCACGAAATTACTTAACTCCGCATAAAGTTCCGGAATAAGCTGTACAAATAAGTCGGCTTGCATTATTTTGGCTTTTTTATTAGTCTACCTGTTCAAAAAAAAGGATTAAATTATGATGGATCGTAAGACAATAGGAAAGGTTAGCTTACCGAGGGAATTGGCAGAAGTACTTGAGACGTGTCCCGGTTTCAGGTTCTTTGCGACACTGGAAGAGCTGATTGAAGCCGCTGTTCCTACCGAAAGAGAGGAGTGGTTTGATGTAACCTTTTCGATAGAATGGAAGGGAGATGTTAAAGAAGCACAGGTTTGCAGGGTGAAAAACGGCATAGCTATAAATTATACCGAGCCGTATATGCGAAGGCGGGATCCTGAATGTATGTTAATCGGTGATGATTTACCTACAGATAAACCTCGCTACAGAGATCGATATGGCACACCTTTCTCACAGTTACGTAATGAAACACTTCAATGGCTGAGAACTCAAAAATTGGCCTGCTTCACCTTTGCTGTAGGACATGAAGTTGTAGGAAAGGATGCTTTTGTCGTTGCTCCATGGAATGTGGGGTTTTTTGCATACGCCCTTGCTCTTCTTCAGGGAATAAAAAATATCAATACCGCCGGGGAAGTCATCACCCCTTCCTGTATTCTTTATGTTGCTCCAACGTTTCGTCATACCCATTTTCATGGGAAACAGGTGGTGATACACAACAGATCGGAAGAACTCTACGAGATCTTCAGTTACAATCTCTATCCGGGGCCCAGTGCAAAAAAAGGTATTTATGGGGCATTGATTCACTACGGCGAGAAAGAAGGCTGGATAACAGCCCACGCTTCTTCAGTTCAGGTAGTCACTCCCTATGATAATAAGGTAACAATCATGCACGAAGGAGCAAGCGGCGGGGGAAAGAGTGAGATGCTTGAACATGTACACAGGGAGGAAGGGGGAGAACTGCTTCTGGGCAAAAATATAATAAGCGGAGAAAAACACCATATCGTTTTACCCCGCACATGCTCACTCCATCCTGTTTCCGATGATATGGCGTTGTGTCATCCCTCGATTCAGCGCGGGGACGGTAAGCTATACATAATTGATGCAGAAGATTCCTGGTTTATACGTGTAAATCATATTACCAATTATGGCACAGACCCGGATGTAGAAGCACGCTCCATCCATCCCAAAGATCCTCTTCTTTTTCTAAATATCGATACCAAACCTGGTGCAACGGCTTTGCTGTGGGATCATATAGAAGATGCTCCTGGAAAGCCCTGTCCCAATCCTCGTTTCATCTTCCAGAGAAAGAGCTTTCCCCAAGTTGTCTGCAAGCCGGTGGCAGTTGATATAAGGAGTTTTGGTGTTCGCACGCCGCCCTGCACGAAAGAACATCCCAGTTATGGGATAATCGGTCTCGTTCAGGTTCTCCCTCCGGCACTTGCATGGTTGTGGAGATTGGTCTCCCCCAGAGGACATGCCAACCCAAGTATTGTTGGAGAAGAGACGATGGCCTCGGAAGGGGTAGGTTCATACTGGCCCTTTGCTACCGGAAAGAAGATAAACCAGGCAAACTTACTTCTTAAGCAAATAATGGACACACCAGGGGTACGCTACATTCTCTGCCCGAATCAGTTCATCGGCGCCTGGAAAGTGGGGTTCATGCCCCAATGGATAATGCGGGAATATCTATCGCGCAGAGGCGGAGCTTGGTTTACAAGAGAGCAGATCGAGCCGGCTCCTACTCCCCTCCTCGGTTATTCTTTAAAACGTGTTGTGGTAGAGGGTGTGGAGATCCATGAAGAACTGCTTCAACCAGCCAAACAACCGGAAATTGACGATAAAACTTATGAAAAGAGTGTTGGTATTATACATGATTTCTTTAAAAGGCAGCTTGATCAATATATGAGTGAATCTCTTATACCGGAGGGACGGAGAATCATCCAGTGTTTCCTTGACAACGGTACATTGAGCGATTTCGAAATTCTTATCGATAGTCAGTCAATCGTAGTGGAGAAATAGTTTTGTTTTAAAGCCAAGCTTCTCTGCAACAGCGAAGCGTTTCTCTGCTCCAGGAGTGTACCATTTTAAGGAGCTCTACTCCGGGTTTGACGGATCCGATCTCTCTTCTGAATGCTGCAGCCGCAGGCAGGAGAGTCAACCATACATCTTTCCGGTGTGGCTCGAGTTGAGAGAAGTACTTTACGAAAGGTTCGGTAGGCTTGGGCAGAGAAGTTAACTCTTTTTCGTAGGAATTAAGAAAGTCTCTCCAGTCTGTAAGCGGTTTACCTGCCGCTATCATGGTATAGATCTTCCGCTCCTTTTTATTATAAACTTTCCTGTAGATGGCAGAGACGGGTAACCCTTTACCGGGAACCGATATTATTTTACATGGAGAGTTTTCAAAGGCCTTCTCCAGCCTTCTTTTGTAGCTTATCATGGGTTTTGTGGTGTACCTTATAAAATCTTCTGTAAACTCCTTTTCGATATTGTTGTTCCTCAGAAGAAAGGAGAAGAATTGACTCTCCAGAGGAGTTGTTCTAACCTCCCTGGAACTAAAGAGAGGATATATGTATGTACTACGAGCGTAGGATTTGCCTTCGGGGTAGGAGAAGTCCGTACCGAAAAGATAAATCTCTTCCGCTCCGAGTAAATTGGCAAGGGATACGGCCGAATGTGTCACATTTCCACCGGAGGTATCTATGTAGGGAAACCTCCTCCAATTGTTTGATACATATTGTGACAGCGGGTGTCCGCTTGAGAAAAAAATAAGCTTGGAGCTAATCCGGGTAAGATTTGCCGGAGAAGCAAGATCGAGTATCAGAGGTACATCCGGAGGATAATCTCCCATAAAATGATGGTAGGTAATATGTTGACAATCTATCGATATAACCATATCCGGGATTATTCCGAAGGCGGAGAGGGCAGGTAAGGCAGTATCTGTTGAGATGAGTGTTCCCCCTTTTCGAAGGTTCCTTAACTCGTCAATTTGCACTTCCAGAGAAGGGCCGGCCCCTGCAATCAGTGCTTTGCGAACAGGTTTAAGGGTGGATGTGGAACTTCCTGCTGCCTTAAGATTGAACAGGGTATTTCTGTACCATTTCTTGCCAAAATGGGACTGTACCGTATAGTCGTCTGCCAGAGTGCTTATAAGCTCCTTTATAAGAGCTATTACCCTTGTAAAATAGAGTTTCTCTGTTTTTAGTCTGGATTGTAGTGGAAGGGTTTTAAGATCACCCGTAATAGCCGGAAAATAACTTGAGAGGAAATACTCGGTTATCTGCTCCGGTTCTGCATCAACCATAAGATGGACCCTGGGATCCAGCAGGATTTCGCGAAGATCTTTTACTGAGAAGAGGGTTTTAAAAAGGGAAACATCTCTGTCTATTATAAGAATATTTGAAACATCCTTCCTTTTAAGAAAGGGAAAGATATGATAGCCGGCACCAAATCCAAGAAATACGAGATACCCTCCCGATGAGTGAACCTGAAAAAACCTTTCTCCTTCCTTTCCTGGATCGAATCGCGAATGGAGAAAATACTCCTTGCCGTCTTTTAAAATGATCGGAACCGGCAAGCCGGTTTGTGATTTTACAAACTTTAGAATATCCGAGGAATGTGCTTCTCCGATCTTTCTGGAGAGAGAAGCATTTCTGGAGGAGAGAGCAAGAAGATTTCTTTCGAGAATTGTATTATCGCTCATATCGTTTCTATTTTTGTAAGAAGTGTTTCCAGAAAGCTTCTTGCTCTCTCTATGAGGTTCCGGGCAAGATCAATTGTAAAAGATTTTTTGAGCTTAAGAAACATGGAAAGTTCTATATAATAGAGTATGCTCATAACAAGAGGGTCTGAAGTAAATGTATCGAGACTATTATCTCTTTCAATCTTCCCTGATACAGCTTCTAACCGATCCAGCCAGAAAGATAGAATCTTTAAGGAAACATCTCTTCTAACCGACAGGGGAGGTGAGTTTTGCCGGATATCATTGTGCAGTTCTGGTTTCTTAAAGCCTCCGTTTCTCCTGCACATCGAAAAAAGCTCGTCTCCGGTAATATTTTTTATTCCTTCCAGTTGAACCGCCGATGGTTCGAGCCTGAAAACTCTTCCCGCAGGAAGGGTAAGGGATTTTCTACAAAACCACTCTGCATAGGTTCGCAGAGTTCTGGAAAGCCTGATTATTTTACCGCTATCCAGGGAATTGAGGTTTTCTCTGTAAGGCGCAAAGGATAGGGCTCTCTCGAACATTTTGGTGTAAGCAGGAGCTGTTTTGTATTCACGCTCCCTTAGGAGAAGTTCAAAAGAGTTTGGGCTTATGTGCGAGACTATGTCATCCCAGCAGAGATCGAGTCCTGCCAGGATAATGGGATTTTCCGATATTGCAAGGGAAAACTCCAGTGCAGTGCCGGACACGGTTCCATTAGCCGGTAATCTTAAGGCTTCCAGGCCGGATGTTTTAATAATGGTCTCTTCGAAGAAGGTGGATTGGGACAGCAAGAAAACTGGATTTTCCGTTCGCCATATACCCCGCGCCGCAGAAAAGGGCATTGCTACAGGAATATTGGCCTTGCCTTTGAGAACCTGTAAGTGGTAAGAGGCGTAATATCCGGCATCCGTGGTGATTACAAGATCTGGTTGAAGCCCTTCGGAAATGAGAGCCCTGAGAGATGAGGGAAGAGCAATCAGGAAAAGGTTATCCTTTAATGATTCTATCAATTTTAAAGTTTTTAAAAGACTGACCCCCGATGCAGCAACAAGAATAGGAACGGAGAAATTGTGTTTTGAGAAGGAAACGTGTTCCGGGGCTAAAAAGGAGCCTGTAAAAAGAAAGTTAAAAAATGTATTCTTTATCCATTTTTTACCGAAGACAGAGGTGGTGAGAAGGTTACCGTTATATTCTTCAAGCACCCCTTGCAAGGTTTGATTTGCTTTATGCGAGATTTCGGGCAAAGCTGCAGCAGAAGGAGGCCACTCAATAACCATAAGATCACTAAGATCTGTTTCTTCAATTGTACGAAAGAAGAAAGAAGAAAGATTTTCTCCGATTCCGGGGTACCAGTAGTAATCATCATAGAAACCGGAATACCGGTAAAACAGTTTTGAGTAAAAAACAGAAATAAGTTTAACTTCCGGAAGACGTTTTTTTATTTCCCTGTTAAGATAACCCAGAGCAGGCCCAAGAAGGATCACCGTTGACGGGTTTTTCGTGCCCATCTGTCTGTCCAGAAATCGAATTGCCTCTTTCTCAGGGTCATAGGCGGAATTAAGTTGTCTGTTACCGAGTACAGAGTAGATTCTTCCCGAGCGAGAGGTAAGAATTTTTATCATTTTGATTCTGGAATGATTCCTTCCAGTAATTCTGTCGAATCCTCTCCATCATCCGGGTACATTCTAACAGCAGGTTGCACCACCGGTAGAGTTCCTTTCAGGTGAAAATAGTCCTTCATCGCAGTATTGATCTGATGAAGGAGAAGTTTTTCGTTAAGGACCGATTTACCCGCTATCATTAAAAGAAGATTATTCTTATCAATAACCAAAAGCTTACCGTTATCGGGAGTCATGTTAGAGATAATTCGCACTATATCCCGCCATATTCTGAAGGGATCCGCATCCGGAGCTTCTCTTAGTATTTCCTCTATCATGCTGTCTACAGAAAAAACAATCAGCAGGATTTTTTTATTTGAAGATGATGCCGCTTCGATCATTTTTGAGACTTCCTCATAAATCTCTTCTTTCTCGGGAAGAGGTTCTTCCTGATCGAGTCCATCAAACTTTTCTTCCCTTGAGGAGTGAAGAATAGGTGATACTTTAAAGGCAATTTGTTTGAATACCTCTATGAGGTTTGATTTTTCCGTGCACAGGGGAGATTCGTTAATCATAAACAGTGCAATTACCTCTCCGTTAAATACAAACGGGCAAATCCAGGATGCAGATATAAGGTCGAACTCCCTTATAGAAAAAAAGGGCTTAAGTATATTAAGCTCTTCTTTTCCCATCAACACCGGGTCTCCCTCCAATAACTCAGGATACTTCCTTACAATCTCTCCGGGTATTCTTAGTCTGTGAGAGGTAGTTTTATCGTAGCCTGTATGAGCCCACGGATAAAAGGTATCTTCATTTCTATCGAGAAGGAGAATTGCCCCCTTTTTAACGCTAAGATGCTTTTTCAAGATGGGAAAAATTAATGCAGGAGTTTCGACACTTCTTTCAAGAGATAACACTTCCGTTGTGATAGAATCTACATCTATTTGGTTTGGAGTTTCTGTAGATTCTTCGTCAGATTCGCCGAACCGTTTTAAATCATCGTAATCGAGCCAATCGTCCTCTTCTTTCAGGTCGGATTCAATAGTTTTTTTTTTATCTCCCCATCTGTATCTTCGGAGAATGGTTTACCTTTATTTTCTCTTAATGCTCTTTCCAGAAGTCCCATTACTGACTAAGCCCCAGTTCGTCGAAGAGTTTCTTATAGACTGCAAAGTGTTCGGATCTGGCGAACTCCTGAATCTTATTCTCCGGTAGTGATTCAAGTAGTTGATCCATATAACCCAATACGGATTTTATTTCTGTTTTTAACTCCTCCGGCATGTCTGCAAAGGATGCCTCTTTTTTTGCAGCATGAACCTCTTCGGCAGGTTCCTCCACTGCTATCTCTTCGGCCTCTTCAAGTGGAGCTTCCGAAAGCTCTTCTTCAGGTTCAAGCCTTTCCGGTTCTGGCCCTGTTTCTAGAGACTCAGTTTCTTCAGATTCAAGTTCCTGGGGTTGAACTTCGCCTTCAGCCGGCTCGACTTCCTCTGAGAGACCTTCTTCGTGTTCTGCAATCAGGTCGGGTTCCTCCACGGGGAGCTCTTCTTCTACGGGCTCTTCGATAAGCTCAAGCTCAAACTCTTCTTCTTCGGGAGGCTCCGCTTCGGTTTCGATCTCCCCGATTTCTTCCTCCTGAGCTTCTTCGGGAACTTCCATCTCGAACTCAACGGCCTCTTCTTCGCCTTCTTCGGGACCTTCAACTTCCGGCATCTGCTCTTCGGCCGGCTCGGCAGGTTCTGTCTCCACGGTTGGTTGCGGGGATATTCCTTCCCCGGAGAGGTCAAACTCCTCGGGAGTTTGTACTTCTTCTTCATGTTCAATTTCGAGCTCGGGTTCTTCCGGTATAAATTGCTCTTCTTCCGCCTCTTCTAGCTCCATCTCCTCTTCTTCAGATAGAGGTTCTTCTTCCGGTGGTTCTGCTTCTTCGATTATTTCGGGGACTTCACTTTCCTCTTCATGGGCAGCAGGTTCTTCTTCTGGAAGCTCTAACTCTTCGAACTCCTCCTCTTCTCCAACAGGTGCTTCTTCATGAGGTTTCTCCAGTGAAAACTCTTTATCCTCTTCTATTATCTCGGGAATCTCAAGTTCTTCTTCTGTACCTGCTTCGAGAACGGGTGGCTCTGTCGATGTTTCCTCTTCTTCTGGAAGCTCGAGCTCGGTGATCTCTCCTTCCTCTTCAAGGGAAGGTTCTTCCTCAAGAGATTCTGCACTTTCCGCAGAGGCTTCTTCTTCGTATTCTTCTTCGGACGATTTTGGAGGAATATCGATTTCTATTTCGTCGATAAGTTGATTTTCTTCCAGGGGAGTTATCTCTTCTTCTCTCATCCTTGGCTCTTCTGGTTGCTCTTCGCCTTCTTCTGCAGGAGCTTCTTCTTCGAGTTCTATAATATCTTCTCTTTCAGATAGCTGTTCGGAAGGGATTTCCGCCTCTTCTGGAGTTTCTTCCTTTTCTAACTCTTCTTCAATTTCTTCTGGTAGTTCTGTTTCCACTCCTGTCTCTTCTGTAAAATCTGCAGTACTCATTATATTGTCTAGCTCATCTCCAGTAAGAGTCTCGTCTTCTTCAGGAACTTCCGTTTCCGTACCTGCCTCTTCGGTTATTTCGGCAGTGTTAAGTATGTTATCCAGCTCATCTCCGGTAAGTGCAATGGTTTCATCCTCTTCCTCTTCAAAAAAACCACCACCTGCTGTTTTTTTCTCTTCTTCTGAAGCCTCTCTTTCGGCTGCAGGGATATGTAGGGAGGTAAGCTCTCTTTTAAGAGATGCAAGCTCCTCTTTTATCGAGGAAAGCTCATGTTCGATTTTCGTGAGTATTGTAGTTGTATCGTCCCTTTTTGACTCTTCTGCAGTTGAAGGCTTTTCCGCTTCTGTCTTTACCGGTTCTTCTTCTGTTTCTTTTGCATATTCTTCTTCCGCTACAAGTTCCTCTCGAGGGGCTTCCGGAATTTCCTCGACCTCCAGTTCCGGAAGCTCTTCTCCATAGTCTGACTGTTCCAGATCCTTGAGGTCGATTTCTTCAAGATCTTCCTCGGCAGTAGGCATGCTTGTGGCTTCTTCCTCTAAAAAAGGCTCTTCTTTTTCTTCTTCAATATCTTCCAGGGGAATCTCTATAAGCTCTTCCTCTTCCTTTTTTTCATCTTCAAGGGATGCAAGATCTTCATCTGTTAAAGGTTCCTCTTCCGGAATCTGCTCTTCGCCCTCATCGAAATCAAAATCCATCTCAGCCAATTCCTCCAGCTCATTTTCTTCGGAAGGTGACTCTTTCCGACTCGTTTCCGGAGTTTCTGCTTGCTCCTCCTCGAAAAAAAGCTCCTCATCCGGCATTTCTTCTTCCAGAGCACCGAGAAGCTCCTCCTCCTCCTCTGTGAGGGAAGTTATTTCGGGAGTTTCTTCGGTTTCTAAATCTTTAAGAGGATATTCCCCTTCCTCTCCGTAATCCTCACCTACATCTTCCGGTTTGGTCTTTACCCATACACCATATTTTTCAAGTTCTGAATCTTCATTTGACGAGGAGAAAAATGTTCCTTCCTGAGGCTCTGTCGGCTGTTCCTGACCAAAATCTTTCAATTCATCACTGGTCATCACTTGCTCCTCAAGTCAATACTGTATAGATCATTTATTTATCGGCAAAATATTCTTATGTATTGACTTCTTTATAATGTAATTCATGCTGTTTCAATTTGTCAATATAAACATGGGGTTAAGATATTGCGTAAATTATCCGTATTAACAAGTATGAAGAAGGGAACACGTCTTTTTCTTGCTCTTTATACAGGTTTTGCGGTATATTCGGTACTTACATTTTTTTTTGGAAATACGGGCATTCTGGCAATGAAGGAGCTTGAGGAATACAGAGATAAATTATATGAGAACAATAGAGAATTGGAAAAGATAAACAGACAGTTATCCGTTGAGCTGGATGCATTGCAGAGCGATCCTAATCTAATACGACTTCATGCAAGAAGGTTGGGTTATTTCGAGGAGGAAGAGAGGGTAATTAAATTGCGGGGTTTTAAACCAGACGCCGGTTACTATACAATAGGAAAGATGATAACGTTCAGGAAATCGGGAATCGATTTAAGACCCCTTTTCAGGGCGATATCGGTAAGTATGGGTATAATCTTCTATCTTCTTACTTCAGGAGGGGGAAGAAGAAAAATTGGTACTGAAAAAAAACACGCTGACTAAAAAGATTTTGATTTATGTCCTTGAATCCGGCGGAGTGGCAATTATTCCCTGTGATACAATTTACGGTCTGGTTGTATGCTCCGAAAGAAGGTAGACGGGCTTAAGCCCGTCTCTCCACCGAGCTTTCGACCGGTAGACCACCACATAGGTGGTAGCCTTTTTTCGTAGTAAACCGGAAGAAAGAATTAAAAAAATTAAAGGTACTTTCCTCTGTGAAAGCCCCATCGTATCAACAAGTGTCAACAGAAGCGGGGGAGCGCCCCTTTGGCAGATTGAGAAAATTATAAAGGAATTTGAAAAAGATGTAGATCTGATTGCAGATACGGGAGATCTCCCGGGAAGGAAACCTTCACCAATTCTGGATGTTACCTCCAAACCTTATAAAATCTTAAGACAGGGCGCTTGCAATATTCCCTCCGAAGTTTTATAAAGACACTATGCCTCATTGTATGAGAAAACCCTTTCTTATTTTATTAACTATCTTCTTTATTGCCTCACTTGCATTGTTTGCAGAAGAGAGCAAGCTTGAAGATGATTCGGTTGATAATGGTTTAAATGAGGAAGAGGCAATTCCGGATTATGGCAAAATGATGTTCTTAAACTCGATTATCCACGGTACAGCCCAGATGAAACTTGGGAAGAGGGAAGAGGGTTTAATATACCTTACCTCCGTTCCTCTAACGCTTGCAGGCGAGGGGATCCTTCTCTATACACTTTTTGCAAGACTTGAAATAATCTTTAATATACGCCTGAAAGATGATAAAACTTTTTTAACCGAATACGGAAAGAAAACCCTCGATTCTACCGACAGCCTGCTTCTTTTTACAGGAACGGCGCTCACCCTTTACGGCAAACTGCTCTCTTCTTACAGTCAGTATGCAGCCCACAGGGATTTTATCGATACTTACGGCCAGAGGCTCGGAATAGGTAGTGTGAGAGAGGGTAGAGAATCTTTAGCATATCTTATTGCCTCTCCCTTTCTACCTCGCAATGTTTTCAATTTTGAGGTAATTCCCGTACTTGCTTTAACTACAATCGGCTCTCTCGCTGGAGAGGATCTCGGCAAAATCGGAGACTTTTTCAGGAGAGATTATGTCAACTTCATGGGTATGAATCTTGCTCCCATTGGCGCTCTTGGTTTAAGGCTTTCTACGGCTCTCTTCCTCGTTCTGGCTAATGCAACCTGGGAAGAGATCGCCTTCAGGGGCCTTTCTCTGGAGAGGGGAGGAGTTTTCTTCTCTTCCGTGAGTTTCGGAGCAGCCCACCTGCCGAACATGCTTCACCCCGATTTTTCAGTCGAAGATACAATCCTGCAGACACTTACAGCGATGGCATTTGGTTTTTATACCTCTCACCAGGTGAAAAGAGGCGGATATATGCTGGACAGGGCAATAGCGCTTCATTTCTGGAACAATGTGCTTGCATTAACCCTGGATTACATGCTGGAACCGGATAGACAGAGAAGTTTTACCGTTGGGTACAGGTTCTCTTTTTAAGGGTGAGTAATACCTGACCTCGCACTTCTGTTATAGAAGGCATTGGGACTGCACTAAGAGATAATTCTAATTAAAGCCTCCCTTAAGGTACTATTTTTCTTGCTTCGACGTAGAAGCGCTTCTCATCTGCCTCTCCCATGGAAAAGGTTTTTCTGGGAAGGGCACCATCAACCATTACGGTTTTAAACAGTTTGGATTTATCCAGGGCAGGCAGAAAAAACCCCATGTTGCCGGGTTTTGAAGCAAGCTTCATGGTAGCCTCTTCGCCGTGGATATAGTCGATGGAGATATTGGTGTGACTGCTTTTATATGAATCCAGAAAGTTTTGTATAGTGGGAGTAGGCAGAGGTGAAGAGGGGTTTTCTGATATTAGAACTCCATACTTGTCTTCTGCCATAAATCCGATACTATGGGTATCATCCTTTCTCTCAATTTCTTTAAACATATCCCGAGGATTATCAAAATACTCGATTTTATCGAAATCTCTTCCCGCTTCGAGTTGATGGAAAAAGTCTGCATAATCGATATTAAAGACTACCCTGTGTATAGGTTCGAAATTCAATCCGGTATCATAAAGATTGACCAGTTCCACAAGTGCCCAACGGGCAGGATGTTCCATGATGCCCGGATCTTGTGAATGCTCCTTCTTTAAATCTTCCCATACAACCTTTGCCGTGGCCAGGGAATGATTCCCATCACCTATAGCATAGAGAAATACATCCTCCGTACCGTATCTTTCTTTAAAACGTCTCTTATCTGCCAGCTTCTCAAGAGCGCCGGCTATATTTTCCAGTAAAGAGGGCTCTGTTATCATATAACCGGTAACGTGTCCGCTTCCCATCATAAGATCGAAATCGTAAACCTTTTTTAACTCTTCTTTTTTACCGACAAGTGGCTCTATTACTGTTTTATCGGGGTCATCTATAAGTACCATTATGTGGGGTAGCTCCACGGGTGCTCCTTCCCTGATCGCCTTTCTGGGAGGTATTCTCTCCAGTATAGTTCTCTCTGTTGCTCTTATGAGAGTTTTAGCCCCTTTTGTAAAATCGTAGTGTTCCAGATCGAGGGCAACCAGTAAACCGTAACGTGTCCTCGAATGGGCGGTGTCCCTCTTAACAAGGATAAATCCCCTCTCCTGTTCTTTAAGTATTTCTTTTTCTATATATTTTCTCATGGAAGACTGTATATTTTTTATTCGTTCCTCCTTATCGGTATCTTCCAGATAACATTCGGGAAAAATAAGCCTTAAGGT
>Ga0180301_10000209_pt1 | contig 45006 bp, 41 predicted proteins | sample GuaBasSediGuay16_FD_121797 | JGI IMG/M metagenome (GOLD analysis project Ga0180301, IMG submission 121797) | Subseafloor sediment microbial communities from Guaymas Basin, Gulf of California, Mexico - Guay16, Core 4569-2, 12-15 cm | ecosystem: Environmental > Aquatic > Marine > Hydrothermal... | reverse complement strand
GGATTATAGACCGGCAACCCATACTCCTTACCAACTGCGTAGTCCTCCTCACCATGACCAGGAGCCGAATGAACACAACCAGTACCTTCAGTCAAAACCACGAACTCCGCTAAAACAATAGTATGTGCCCTAGAATACTTTTCCAGAAACTCTCTCTGACGGGGGAACTCATCCATTAACGGATGCTCATACCGCCAACCATCAAGCTCCTTACCCTTACGGACATCCATTATCTCGTAATCCTCAATACCAACTTCTTTCATAACGAAAGGAACACGATCTTTAGCAAGCCACCAGTACTCCGTGCGCCCATTAGCAACTACACGAACCTTAGCATACTCGAAATCAGGATGAACCATAACAGCAAGATTAGCTGGCAAAGTCCAAGGAGTCGTCGTCCAAATAACGATAAACTCGTTCTCGCGCCCAACCAAACGGAACTTCACATAGATCGAAGGATCTGAAAGTTCCTTATACTCAATCTCGTGCTCAGCAAGAGCGGTCTCGCACCTAGGACACCAATGAACAACCCTATAATCCCGGTCAACAAGTCCTCGCTCCCAAGCACGCTTAAAAGTCCACCACTCAGACTCAATGTACTCAGGCTTAATAGTCATATACGGGTTATCCCAATCCATCCAAACGCCCAAACGCTTGAACTGCTCAGTCATAATCCCCATGTTCCTGATAGCGAACTCGCGACAACGCTCAATGAACCTATCAATACCGAAACTCTCAATATCCTTCTTAGTCCTAAACCCTAGCTCCTTCTCCACAAGAACTTCGATCGGAAGCCCATGCATATCATAGCCAGGCTGATCCCAAACAGCAAAACCCCTCATAGTATAATAGCGAAGATACGCATCCTTCAACGCCTTATTCCACGCCGTACCCAAATGTATCGCACCACTTGCGTACGGAGGTCCATCGCAGAAATAGAATGGTTGCCTTTTGCTAAAGTCCCGTCGGAGTTTTTTAACCTTTTCGTATATTTGATTGCGTTTCCAGAAATCTGTTACTCTTTCTTCTAGAGAATGCGGGTCGTATCTTTTTGGGGGTTTTTTAATGCCGGAGAATTTCGTAATCCCTCATCACCAGCTCACCTATTATTTTTCACAGCTCAGGGGAACACGGATACTATTGTTATGGAGTAGATGAAAAGTATATTAATCTTACTTTGGTTCTAAATAGAAACATTAAGAAAGAGTGTTGTGAGTTTTTTGGGTCTTTTTTAGGTAGTTGGAAGTTCCTGCGTGAGTTTGTTATTTCTCTGGAACTTAATAATCTAGAGGTTTACTTTCATAGTAGACTTCTTGCTTCTGTCGCATTAAATTTATTTGCACTATGGATGCAAATTATTTTTATAAGTTTTTGCAAATGGGTTGCATATATGGAGGATCAGAATCCGTGGTGGGTAAACGAGGTTCATGATAAGTATATTGAGTGGAAGGAATCAGAGATTAAGTGGATGCCTTCTTTTGTGGAATTGGTTGAAGTGGAGCCGTTTTCTCTTAATTTTGTTATAGGGCCGAGGCAGATTGGTAAGACTACGGCTATTATGGTGTTTATTCACGATGTCCTGTTGAGGAGGAGGGATCCGAGGAGTATTTTTTATTATCCATGTGATGAGGTGGTGGATTACGAGGAGCTCGGAGAGATCTTGGACGATTACTATAACTATAAGCAATCAGTAAGGATCAAATCTTCGGTGATTTTTCTTGACGAAATAACCTTTGTTGATGAGTGGTGGAGGACTATTAAGGCTAGAATCGATGCTGGCAGGTTTAAGAATGACGTAATCTTTATCTCTGGCTCGGCTAGTATTGAACTTATTGCTGGTAAAGAGAGGTTCCCGGGGAGGAGGGGGAATGGGAAGGATTATTATCTGTTGCCCCTGACTTTTCAGGAGTATTCTAGATTAGTTAAGAAGCGCCCTTTGGTTTTACAGGACTTTTCTCCAATTAGTATAGATAATCTCTTGTCGGCTAATAAAGTGTTTAGAAAAGACATTAGAGAAGACTTCGAGGAGTACCTAATTACTGGTGGTTTCCCATTATCAATCAAAGAATACCTGGCTAAGGGAAGAGTCTCTTCTGCTCATAAGATTTACCTGGACTGGCTAATAAGTGATATAGTAAGGGCTGGCAAAAATGATAGATTAGTGAAGGATATTCTTTCTCAGGTAATTTGTGCTAGGCTGAACCCAGTAAGTTGGAATAGTTTAGCCAAAGAGGTAGGGGGTGTATCGCCGCACACTATCAGAAACTATATCGACTTTCTGCAAAAACTCTTCATTGTTAAAGTTCTTGAATTCGTGGATCCTGGAGGTAAAGTAATTCATAGGAAGAACAAGAAGATCCATATTATCGACCCATTCCTTTATGATACGGTAGCTAGATGGACCAGGGAGAACGCCACTACGGAGCAAAAAGTAGAATCTACCGTCATGTTTCATTTATCCTTCTTTGGTGAAACATATTACTGGAGGAACTCGACAGAGATAGATATTGTTCTTAAACGTGATCAAGACTTACTAGGTTTCGAAGTAAAATGGGGGCTAAAACCAACTGCTAGAAAAAGGCCTATAAAAACAATCATCTTGGATAGGGATCGGATTCCTCTCTTCCTTGCTAGTCTTAAAATAAGAAGCACTTATAAGGTAGGATAATAATGAACTTGGATACTGTATTATTCCGAATCTAAAGGGTTATACTGAATTTTTCTGATATCCCTTTTTTTATTTTTGGAGAAACTGGTTCTTATAATTTAAGCTCTTTGGGTATTTTCAGTAAGTACCTTATTTGGTGAGAAGCGAAGGTTCATAGTAACTTATGTTTTGTAAGGGATTAGGATATGAAAAGAAAATGTGGTGGGTTTGTGGAATGGTAGATCTCTCAGTAAGGATCGGGAAACTCCAGTTACGGAATCCCACTATGTTGGCTTCTGGGATATTGGGGGATAAGGCGTCGTTGCTTGAGAGAGCATATCGTGCTGGAGCAGGTGCCGTGGTAACTAAATCTTTCACTAGAGAGCCCAGAGAGGGGTACGCTACTCCTATAATTGTTGGGGTACCCTGCGGCTTTATCAACGCTGTTGGGTTAGCTAATCCTGGTAAAGATGGGCTAAAAAGCGTTTTAGAGAAGATTAGGGGAAAATTTCCGGTTATTGTTAGTATTGCTGGAGCAACTGTTGAAGAGTTTGTGGAGCTCGCTGTTATTGCGGAGGATTATGGCGCGGATGGGCTTGAGTTGAATATGTCCTGTCCTCATGCCGAGAGGAGAGGATTAGAGATCGGATCAGATCCCTCTATCGTGGGGAAAATTGTTGAGGATGTTAAGCAAAGTGTTAAAATCCCGATTTTTGTAAAATTGGGACTCTCAGATAATATCTTTGAGAGCTGTAAACAGGCTGAAGAAGCTGGCGCTGATGCTTTAGTGTTAATTAATACGATAAGAGCTATGAAGATTGATATATGGATTCGAAAACCAGTTTTATCGCACAAATATGGAGGTCTATCTGGCCAAGCTATCCATCCAATCGCTGTATTCACTGTTTATAGAGCGTATGAAATAGTAGATATACCAGTAATCGGAGTCGGAGGAGTAACTAATTGGGAAGACGCCGTCGAGTTTCTCCTAGCTGGAGCCTCTGCTGTACAAATAGGATCTTCTCTAGCTTTGAAAGGCTACAATATATTCTCCGAAATAGTTAATGGGATAAGGCACTACTTGGAGAAAATCGGTTTTTCCTCTGTAAGAGATATTATTGGTTTAGCTCATGAAGAGTGATACGACCAAGGATAGTTATGCCTTCTTATTGTAATAATTGGTCTAGTAAAGCCATCTTTTTGCTAAAAACACTATTCTTTTTATCCATAACTTAATAATTCTAATAATTAGTAGTATTTATTTCTGAAATAATTATAGCAAAGAAAAGGTGATGGTTATGAGTGGTGAGAAAAGCGTAGGGGCTGAGATAGATATTATCCTTAAGAGAATTAAAGAGCTTGAACAAGAAGTTGAAAAGCTGCGAAAAGCGGGTGTAGAGAGGGCTGAAAAAGAGAAACTATTACAAGAATTGAGAGAGCTTGTCTCAGCTACTAGAGAAGCAAATGTTATCAATATTAGAATAGCAACAACAGCGAGAGGAGCGATCTTTAGGCTAAAGAGGGGAGTATGGGCTTTAATGGGTCAGCTCAAGAAACAGTACCAAGACAGATTTGATCTAGAGACTAGCAAGAATAATTGGGCAAAGATGGCGTCGTTAATAATTAGGAAGATAAACGAGGCCGGCTTAACGGAGTATCCAACAAAGATCGTCATGACCTACGAGGTTGTTGAGCAAGATGGCAAAGTTATCTTTAAGCCGAAGACTGCAAGGATTCTCACATTCGAACCTGCTGGACATTTACTAGCAACCTTTGAGGAAGCTGAGAAAGAAGAGGTAAAAGAGGAAGTAATAGAGGTTAAAGAAGAGGAAGGAGAGGAGGAGTAGGCCTAAGTAGAGTTTTTCTTTTTCTTTTTAGGCCTATGAGAGGAAGAAATCATATGCTTCGTTAAGCATTAAAATATCTCCATACTCAATATCTTTCTGTACGGGTCTTATTTTTCTAGCCCTATAGACTTCTGCAAGATCTATGTTTGCGGAAACGATATCTTCCTCGTAACTCTTTGCTTGTGCAATTATATTTCCTAAAGGATTCACTAAAATGCTATCTCCAAAGAAGTCTAATCCATCCTGAAAACCGACGGTATTAACGTAAGCAATGTATACTGTATTCTCGATCGCTCTCGCTCTTAAGAGGGGCTTCCAGAAAGCTCTAGAAAGGGTAGGGGCGGCGGAGGCGACACATATTACATCAGCCCCCAGTAATGCCAAAGTTCTTGCTACCTCTGGGAAAAATGTGTCGTAGCAGATCATTCCACCTACTCTTAGCCCATTAGGGAGTTCTAGAAGGGAAGGCGGGGATACGGGTCCAGGCCTAAAATACCTATACTCATCGAAAACACTGAAAGTTGGTAAGTGTCTCTTCCTAAATACGGCCTCTACTCCGCTGGATGAGATAAAAACGTAGGAATTATATACTATGCCACGTGGTAACTCGGCTAATTCTGGCATACCCACTGCAACGTAACAATTAGGGAATTCTTTAAGTGCTTCAGCTATTTTCTTAGTACTTTCTCCTGGAACAGGTTCTGCTAAGTCAAAAATTGCCTCCTTCATCAAGTATCCGGTCAGAAATAGCTCTGGAAACAAGAATAGATTGGGCATGGATGCATCATAATTTTCTTGGACTATCTCAATCATTCTTTCAATGTTCTTATTTTTATTACCCATAACAGGTCTTAATTGTGCAAGTACGATATGTATTTTACTCAATATAGATCCCTCTCAAGAATATCTGGAGGTGCTTGGTAAAATGATAACAATAGAGGAAATAAAAAAGAGACTACTCGACATAGACCCCCAATTTGTTGTGTCTAGGATTACAGACTTTCTCAGATATTACTTCAGTGAGACAGGTGCTGAAATTGCTGTAATAGGGCTTAGTGGTGGTATAGACTCCTCAGTTACTCTAACATTGGTTACAAAAGCCCTCGGAAAGAAGAAAGTTTTGGCCGTCTTAATGCCTCATAGAGATATTACTCCAGAACAAGATATGAAAGATGCTAAGGATCTCATAGAGTTACTAGGTGTAGACTATGTAGAGGCGCCGATAGAATCGTTCGTCCATAGTATTGAAAATCATTTAGAGGAACGAGGAATATCTCTCTCAAAAATCGCTAGAGGGAATATTTTAGCAAGAATTCGAATGATTATTTTGTACTCTATCGCTAATAGTAGGAATGGACTAGTGGTTGGATCCAGTGACAAGAGCGAATTATTACTAGGGTACTTTACGAAGTATGGAGATGGGGGCGTAGATATCCTTCTCTTGGGGGATCTTTATAAGTCCCAGGTCAGATTGTTGGGGAAGTATCTCAGATTACCCGATGAGATTGTTAACAAACCCAGTAGTCCGAGATTATGGGAAGGGCATACAGCTAAGGAAGAATTAGGCGCAGACTATGATATAATTGATCTAATTCTGTATGCGCTGGTTGATTTAAAACTGAGCCCGAATAGAATTTTGAACGAGAGCGATTTTCCAAAAGATCTTACTCGTAATATCATTAAACGAGTTATAAGGAATGAACATAAAAGAAGTTTTCCTATTATTCCAAAGATTTCTAAGGGAATGACTATTGGCTACGATTGGAGATACCCCATAATTAGGCATGACTTTTAGTGAAATATGCGATAGAGTTATATGATTTTTTAAATCAAAACTATGACAGTTCTGATGTTTTTCTCTTGTTGCTAACTAAATAGGCACCGTTTGTAATCTTTTGAAAGAAGGGAATTAGGATTTTGTGACAAAAAATGCCCGTGTATGTTCGAGGTTATGGACTAACACGTGTTGGTGAGCATTGGGATAAGAATTTAATAGATCTAGCGGTTGATGCTTGCTTACAAGCGTTAGAAAGCGCTAATTTAAGGCCTTCAGATCTTGACGGTGTTTACGTAGCTAATGCATTGAGCAATTATCTTAATCACCAGGGGCTCTTAGAAGCGTACTTAGCGGATTACCTAGGAATTATGGGTAAGACACTTATTCGGGTCGAGAGTGACGGGGCTTCGGGGGGTTTAGCAATATACCAAGCATTCAAGGATGTTGCCAGCGGCCTCGCAAGAAATGTGCTAGTGTGTGGATTAGAGAAATTAACTGATGTGTTACCATCTCACATAACCAGTGCTAGAAATTTGGGAAGTGATTGGCTTTTCTTATCCTCTATTGGAGCCACTCAAGAAGCTTTACAAGCGATTCTTTTGCAATTATACATGGATCGCTATAATGCTCAGCACGAGAACATAGCTAATCTCGCAGTGGTATCCCATGAACATGCTGTAACAGCTCCTCATGCTCAATTTCGTAGAAAAATAACGATTGAGAGCGTGATGAAATCTCCAACAGTAGCCGATCCTCTAAGGATCTTTGAGGTTCCAGCACCGGGAGATGGAGCAGCAGCTCTCATTATTTCGGCTGAGAAGGGAGATGTTGAAATAGTTGGTTCGAGCGTAGCCAATGATAAATTTAGGATTTATGAGCGTGAGGATCCTCTCTGGTTAGAATCCGTGTACTTGGCGGCGCAGAACGCTTATAGACAGGCAGGAGTCTCACCTAGTGAGATCGATTTTGTTGAATTATATGATTCAAGCACGATAATGGGTGTACTAGAACTTGAGTCTCTAGGTTTTGTTGAAAGAGGAGAAGGGCATAAACTAGTGGGTTCGGAAGATGTTAAGTTAGGGGGAAGGACCCCAGTCAACACATTTGGAGGATTGAAAGCTCGGGGAGATCCAGTAGGAGCCACAGGGATTTATCAAGCTGTTGAATCTTATTTGCAGTTAAGTAATAATGCTGGCAATAATCAAGTGGAGAAAGCTAGGGTTGGGTTAGCAATTAGTATCGGTGGGATCGGTGCAATATCTGTAGTAAACATATTTAAAAGGAGATGATGGATAATGCAGAGAGCTCCGGAATATTGGAGAAACCAACGAATATATCTGCAATTAATAGGGTCTAAATGCAAAGAATGCGGTAAAGTATATTTTCCGCCTCGCCCATACTGTGCTAATTGTGGCTCAAGAAATCTTGAAGAATACAAGTTACCAGAAACTGGTAAGCTTCTGGCTTGGACTGTTGTAAGAAGCCCACCCAAGGAGTTCGAGGAGTACGCTCCTTATATACTGGGCTTTATAGAACTCGATGACGGAACTCGAATAATTGCGCAGATAACAGACGTTGACATAAACAATCTCAAAAAAGGCATGAGAGTGAGAGCTGTAGTTCGTAGAGGTATGGTTGAGAATGAAGACGGGATTATAAGATACATCTATAAGTTTGTGCCAGAATAACCCTTAATAGTTCCTCTGAGAATTTTCCAGGTTTTTTATCTCTCTATTAACTCTTTCTAATAGCTTCACCACTAATAATCGCCTAAAATCTTCGATAATTCCGAGTAAACTCTCAAGTTCTCTAGAAGCTCTTATCAGTAATGTTCGGGCTTTTTCCACATTTCCGCGATCTCTTTCCCTAAGACCCATTCTAACGAGTTCAATCACGTTTTTGAGTTGCTCGTCTTCATCCAGAGGATTCGCCTCCAAGAAAAGTCCTGCTTATCGAGGTGTAGTCCATAAATAAAATCATTAAGCCAAAATAATAGCTGTGTAAAAGACCTATATAAAGAATAAAGGTTTTTAAGAAAAATTTTCAAGAGAGTCTTAACTTTGTCTCAAAAATGTTTCATAAGTTTTTCTATAGAGCTCCGTGCTTGAAAGTTTCTTTGTGTCTCTGACGTACTTTATCTGTGGACCAACAGTAGCTTCACCTCTTGTTTTTGCCCATTCATCAAGAGGAATTCCGTGTTGCTTCTGGATATAATCGCGATAGAGGTCTGGAAGAACGTTAAAGGCGCAGAATGGGATAATTTTACCGCCCGGTACTAGATAGTGAATGTTACATCGTTCCACACGTGAGACATCATAATTGTATGTATCCTGGAAATGCATCATGCCTAAGAACAATAGTTTGTAATGGAATTCTCCTAGAGCATGATAGTTTCTCTTGAGAATTATCTTGAGGAGTAATCTTCGGATTTTTAGATGCTTTGGAGCTTTTTTAGCATCGACGTATTTCCTTAAGTTCCAAGCTAAGCTGAGAAGAACTCTCCACCGGCTTTTACCGTTCCTCAATTCTTCAGCTTTCTGCTTGAAGAACTCCCATAACCCTTCAACATCGATAAAGTCTGTTATTGGTACGAATTTCTTAACAACTCTCTGACCATTTACTTTCTCATAAACAGGTACTACGTAGGTTGCCACGCCACATGCTGGGTGATTACTCATTTTAAGTGTGGGATTTCTGGACAAAGATTCTACAAAATCTGAGAATACATAGGTCCAAGGTACTGGATACCAAGCATCTCTAGGTATTTCACCATCAGTCTGTTCCTCAATCATCTTAACTACATCGGGTATCGTTATCCTTATCTTCTCTCTTTCATGACGAGGTACACTACCAGTTATAGAGATTGGCTGGAAATTAACGCCTCTTATCACATCTATATTCTTAGCAGCGAATCGAATAATGTCAGCTAGTTCATGAGTATTAAGGCCCCGAATAACGACGGGGACCAAAACAACGCTTGTCATGCCAGCTCGTCTGAATGTTTCGAGGATATAAGGTATTTCCCAATGGTTCTTGGGGTTGGTTTTAGGTGTTACTCCATCGAAGCTCAGATATATGGTGTTTACTCCAGCCTCCCTAAGTTCTTTAGCGTACTTCACAGCCTCTTCAGGTCCTTTCTCAAACCAAAGTCTAGCGAATTTTAATCCGTTAGTATTTAGCTGAATATGTGTAATACCCTCCTCTCTAAGCATCTTAACGATCTCGATTAGATCCTCACGAAGTGTTGGTTCACCACCCGTTAACTGTACAGCGTTTGGCGAGAATGGGCCTTGTTTCCTTAGCGTCCTAACCATTTCCCGTAGTTCCTCTAGAGAAGGTTCGTATACAAAACCAGCTTTTTCAGCGAAGAAGAAACAGTACCAGCATGATAGGTCACAACGGTTTGTAAGAACAATATTTGCTAAAGCAGTTTGGTTTTTGTGGAGGGGACAGAGTCCACAACTAAATGGACAGGGGGCTGTTGCTGGCACATTGGTGTTCTCGACTTTTGTTTCTGGGGCCCAGAATCTCAGAGCCTTATAGAATAATTGAGCATCACCCCAATAGATCTCCTCAATCTCACCGTGTTCTGGACATACTTTTCGTATCCATATTTTATCGTCTCTCTCAAACACCACAGCTGGTAATAACCTGTAACATTCAGGACAGATGGATCTAGTCTCCATAACTAGTTTCTCGCCCTCTTTTAGCTCAGGCTTAGGAGCGGGCCCTAGGGGTATCACTCTTTCCCCTACCCGTATTGTTTTTGCCCGTGTAGTGCTCATAGTAATCACTTACCAAAAGTAATGTCTCAAGAATGGGACTCCAAAAATAACAGAATCCATACTCCCTTATAAATTTTTCCCATTCATGGTGAGCACTAGTGATTAGCTGCAAATATACAAATCTACTAAATAGATTTGTATTAAAAAGTCCTAACTTTAAGAAATAGAGAATTTAAAGGTGAAATCGTTCAGCGTTTTAGAAGAACGTTTCTAACAAGCAGCTCAGCAAATTTCTCTACGAGTATCTTGTTACTTCGTGTAGTCTCATCAGTCTCCTTTTTGAGCAATGAGATAAAATGATTCTTCACCTCTTCTACCTTATCGGGATTATTGGCTAAGAACTCGGACAGCTCTATGTATCTTTCGTTATCGATTACTGGATAGTCTATATAGGTCTCTATGTATTCTTCAACCGCTCTTTGAACAATATCAGGGTCTCGTAACTGGATCCCTTTCTCCATAAGGTATCGCTCCCATATCGTACTCTCCCGCTTAGCACTTTCTAGGGAATCTGAGGCATGCGCCACATTCACTCCGCCGTAAATACCAAACTTGCCTCTAATAGAAGCTGGAGCTTCCTTGAATGCTTTTTGAACAAGTGTTGGTCCTAGAAGTTTCCTTATTTGTTCGATTTTCTCTGGAGTAGCTTCAATTAATATGAACCTTATGGGAGCAAAAGAGGTGTATTCAACTAGCCAATCGAAGAAGAACTTCCCTTTATGCTCCATATAGTGCTGTTCAGCTAGGAACTCCTTGTCAACGATGATCTCTTCAAAGGATAAGAATTTTAAGCCCCCTACTTTCTCTATCAATGCTTTCAGAGTCCTGGCGCCCACATAACGTCTTATCACAGCATCTGGCTTAAGGAAGAATACTATTCTGACAGTATTGCTCATAGTCTTTCACTCCTTGTCGAGAAATTGTCAATTATTTTAAAATAGAGGCAATATAAGACCTTCCCAAATACAGTAAAGAGCCTATAGAGCTAATCTTTAGATGCATCTCTTCTCTTTCTTACAAACTCTAGGACAACCTTTAGAATATCTCTCTTTACATCTTCTTCTGGCCGATCACTGTTTATTACCACGAAATCTGACAACTCGCTATATTTTTCCGGCAGTTTCAGAAATTTTTCCCTAGCTTTGGATAATATCTCCTTATCTTCGAATCTGGTGATTTTCTGTCTAGTCTTTGCTATTCTATTAAGTGCTTCCTCTACAGGGACATCAAGTACGATTACTAACTCTGGAATCTTTATTGATCTATTTATTCCCCAGATATACTCTTCACTAACTCCCCTAATGGATTGGTAAACTATACTTGAGTACACAGATCTATCACTAATCACTGCTTTATTTTCTTTAAGGGCCGGTAAAACAACATTTTTTTGGAGAATTATTCGATCAGCAGCGAAAAGAAAAACTTCGGCATCAGCATCTACATCATAACTGTATAGGAACTCTTTGATCGCTCCTATGTAAGGTTCTACAACATAGATAGCCTCATAGCCATACTTACCTAGTTCACTAACGAGCCACTTCGCATGATACGTTTTCCCCGAACCATCTATCCCCTCAAAAGCAATATACGCTCCTCCAACAATTAACGAGGGATTCCTATTCGGCAGATTCAACCGTTTAATAGTCTCGGACAACAAAACAATATTATGGATTGGGCATAGATATTCCGCAACAATTTCTCCCAAAAGAGTAGGGAACAGTTTCACACGGGGTCTCACTTCTCTGCTACACTTATAGCAATAAATAAGTCTTGGTTTTTTCTCAATTTTCTCTTTCAAAACGTCAAATATCCTGGAAGACTCAGTCATTCAATAACCACCTATACGCGGTAGGACGATTGCTAAGTAGTAAGAGTTAGAGAAGAGCAATAAACATTTCTTATATTTGTCTCGAAAATAAAAAATCAGTGTTCGGGACGCTCATCACGCATCAGGCGCGGCCCTGCTCATCATACGATAACTTTTTTCTTACAGCGAAATCAAATCAAAACAATAGAATCATCTAATACTATTAAGCTTTATAGAATTATCACAATCTCTTCCGAGCAATCATGAACTATCTAATCATAATCCTATAAAAATAAACGAGAGAGAATTTGGACATAAAATATATAATCAAAGAATATAGGAAAATTTACTTATTCTGGCCCATAAGAAAGGCTATTAGATTTTGGTTTCTGATTATACTCTAAGCAGTGGGAAGACTAGTATACCTGTAATGTGGTTAGGACCAACTCTTCTTTTTTCATTACTCTTGGTTAGATAGGTTTTAGTACCACCTCTTTCGAGGGGCACTAACAACCTTCTCTGAAACATTATTCTCGGTATTTACTTCTTCCGCTGATATTTCATTCTCGCTTTCAATGATTTTTCCTTTTCTACCCACGCCTAGACGCAAGGAGTTGCGGAAAACAGACGTATTAACATTTAAGAGATCATATGTTTTTCCGATCTCCACTTTATTTATGTCATCATTCCATAAGGTTAAGAGGATAACTCCAGTATCATCCCCAACTAATGCTTCACGCACAGTATGTCTCTCTCCCGTATGTCTGGAAAACACGCTTCTAGGCTCAAAAAGCTCTAAGATACGGACTCGGACATTAATACCCTTAGAACCGACCCTGAGCTCCTTAATCTTCGTAAAGTCTGGTAAACTACTCACTTCTAACACCATCGGATTGTTTTCTCTTCAGAAAGAGATTGTACAAAACCAATCTCTTCCTGAATGGGCTTTAGAAAGCCTAGAGATAAAGAAGGAGGCTAAGGTATATAAAGCTATGTTTTTAATATATCCTCTCGCTAGCTAGCTGGATTTTCTAGAGGTATTTATATAGGTCTCTCGTATCCCCATTTCTGGAGAGCCCTTGAAAGTTCGGGACTCTCCTTACTTTTCTCCTCTAACGAAATACCTGTTAAAGCAGCATCTATCGCGTCTCGTACGGCCTTAGCTCCCGCTCTTGGCCCGTTAGGATGCCCAAAAACTCCACCACCTACTTGTAAAACTACGTCAATTCCAGTAATCTTGAGGACTTCTGGTATTAATCCTGGATGTAAGCCTCCCGACGATACTGGGAATACTGTTTTTATGTGATACCAGGGCTTTCTTAAGAAGCTATTAATGCTCTTCACCTCTTCTAAACGTGATTCTAGTTTCCCAATAACTGTTCCAGTATGTATCTGGTCAACGCCGATAAGTCTGGATAATTTAGCGATTACCAACATTGATATGCCATGTTTTCTATTTCTCGTGAATGCTGCATGCATTGCTCTATGAGCATGGATAGCTAATCCAAGATCCTCGCAAGTTTCTCGGATAGTTTGTAGTGAAGCAAACCCTGTCGTTATTATGTCCACCATTACGTATTCTCCACCATAATCAGCTACTAACTTAGCCCTCCTTATCATTTCCCGTGTTTCAGCTGTGATGTTTATCAAATAGCTCTTTCTCTGACCTGTTTCAGCTTCCACTTTGTCACGTGTTTTAAATACGAGCTCGACTCTTTTCTCGAATTTATTAAATTTCAAACTTGTTAAGTTTTCATCATCTTTTACTAAGTCAATGCCTCCAAACCATACTTCGTACGCAATTTTCGCAAATTCTTCAGCACTATAACCTACTTTTGGTTTTGGTACACTAGCCGTGATTGGCCTATCATATATTTTGAGAAGCCGCCTTATGCCCTCGATTCCGTGTAAAGGACCTTTAAATGCTTTAACATATTCTTCTGGTAATTCAATATCAATTAATCGCAAATTTTTAACTGCTTTCATACCAAAAATATTGCCAGCGACGCCAGAAAGTAGTTGGGGTATATTACCTGGTTCCCACAGATCTAGGGGATATGCTACCCAGATAATATTATTCTCATGATCAATCTTGTATACCCTCGCCATAATATCTCGTACTCTTCCGGGTAATTCTGTTAATGTTGTCCAAGTTCCTACGCTACTCTCGGAAGCCACTCTACCCGCCGCTTCCTCTAGAGAGAACCCCTCAGCTGGTTCTACGTAAAAGGTGGCTAATAAATCGCTCTTCGATGGCTTATATGATAAGTCAACGAAATCTAAATACCAATCTTTTTTCTCCATTTTCTTCATTCTCCTATAGAAACGACTTCTTTTTCGGATACCCAGTATATCCGAGATATGTAAAGCTCATCTTCTCTAAAGTATCCCTTTAACACAACTAATTTGTCTAGAAGGGATGGAGCGGGTGGGTCTTTAAAATAAACCGCTGGGAATGTACCTGATTTATCACTGACTACGTATCTCCATACCTTCTCCACTTCGGGCTCCACGCTTCCATGTTCGGGACACACCCAATCAGAATCCTGAAGCTCTAGACTTTTTCCACATACTGGGCATGCAAAATACTCCGATGTGCTTTCATCAATGACCAATACTTTGACTAACCAAGCCCCTTTATTCTCCTTCATAAATGTTAGGAACTCGGCCCAAGCCGGTTTCAAATCAGTTATTGGAGGCAATTTAGAATCATCCAGTATCTCAATGATAGAGTTCTCCGTCACCTTAACAAGAGTATACTTCCTTAGTTTTGCCTTAGTGTATTTCCTAATCATCAAGACTTTATCCTCTGATTCCCGGAGAAGATTTACGTGATGCTCACCGAAAGCCACACAAGGAATTCGTTCCTCCTCATTAACCACCGTAAATAATACGTAAGGAGTTTCCCCAGAAGCACTTCTTGACTTTCTAACTGGGCCTACCTCAAGTAATCGCCCTATAATCGGAGCATAAGCTATCTGAGAAGTATCCACTCCCAGATTCCTAGCAACAATCATAGCTGCTGCTCTCTTTGTGAGAAAACTTTTTGCCTTAGAATATACCTTCTCCACAAGCTCATCAAATTCTGTGCGAGAAATATTAACAGTCTTTTTCACGACATCCCAGATATCTTCATAGTCATTAGAGCTCATTAGGATCACATCGACTAAACATAAATGGCGCTGTATCAATATAAAGACCCAGATATAAAAACATGATGAGGATTATTTATCCTTTTTTAGTCCTATATTACTGGTGCCTATTAATGCCCAAAGTAAAATTATTCATTGGAGACCATCTACTAGAGTCGAATGAGTTAGACATAAAACAATACATACAAGTCAATAACTATTTGAGAAGATTCTGTGTCTCAGATGCTTCAAAAGGCGGGTTAAGACTAGACTGGCGAATTTTTATTTCTCCCGAACAATTGTTGGAAAAACTGGAGAATACTCTGGGAGTGGATAACTCGTTTGTAACTGCTCTGAGAAGGATAACAGCGAAATTATTAAAAGAGACGCCAAATATTCTCTTAGAAAATGATTACATATTCTTCGCAATTAAAGAATATGATTATAATGAAGTAATAGAAAGAATAGGGGGAGAACTCGTTCTAAAAATAATCGAGATTAGAGATCTAGGAAAAATAGAATGTCCTTATCTCCGGTTTTCTAGAGAGAAGCTTCCTTTATTGGTACAGCAATTCAATGATCCTATGCTACCAGAGAATTTCAGAAAGCTCCTAATTGAATTGAGGAATAAAATGGCTGAACAGAAAGTGGTTATTAGAGAATTCGGAGTAAAATGGATTGAAGTAAAAATACCTATGATGGCTTCGAAAGAATTTTTGGAAGAATTGAAAAGCTTGGGAGTTGTGAGATATTATATCTCGGATTCTTCTACTGGAGAACTGGTTCTAAAAGAAGAGAAAATGTACAAAGAAGTAAGGAGTCAGGAAGGTGTTCTCCTAAGATTACCTAATTACGCAATAGCTATGGTGTCAAAAATTTGTGCAAAACACGGCTATTTACCAGACATAACTATAAAGATCCCAGATAAGATAAGTGAGGAAATTGATCAAAAATTCCAACTCATGCCTTATCAAGACGATGCCCTTAAAGCATGGATCAATAACAATAATTTGGGAACAATTGTGATTCCGACTGGAGGTGGGAAAACCTTCATAGGACTAGCAGCAATATCAAAACTAAAAGTACCGACCATTGTTTTCGTGCCAAATAAACTCCTTCTGTGGCAGTGGAGGGATAGAATTAACAAGTTCCTCGGCATCCCTAAGGACGAGATAGGAATCTTAGGCGCAGGTGAAAAGAAAATTAAGGACATAACTGTAGCCACTTATCAATCAGGAGTTAAATATGTTGAAAAAATCGCGACGAGGTTTTCTCTTGTAATATTTGATGAAGGCCATCATGTTCCGGCAAGAACCTTTAAGGATACAGCCCTCTACATGCGAGCACCTTATAGAATGGCTCTTTCCGCCACACCGCAAAGATTTGATAAAAATGAAATCCTCCTCTTTCAATTAGCTGGAGAAATAGTATACAAGATTGATTATTCCGAGCTCGTTAGAAGAGGAATTCTCGCACCCCTAGCGGTGAGAAAGATTCTCGTACCGTTGCCGCCAGAGTTACAACCTTTATATAATGCCTTGGAAAAAGAGGCGAAAAACGCTACTGATGAATTCGATAGGAAGAAAAAAATTAATAAATTGATAGAAGTGGCGAGAGACAATCCAGAGAAAATAGGTGTTGTGAGAGAGATTGTTAAGAAGCATAAAGATGAGAAAATCTTCATTTTTGCGGGTAGTATAAATTTCGCTGAAACAATAGCTTCAGCAATAAGAGATATTATCCCAACAGCAGTTCTCACAGCAAAAATAAGTGAAAGTGAAGAGAAAAAAATCGCGAAAGATTTCTTAGAGGGTAGGATTAGGGCACTAGTCTTAGTTAAAAAAGGCGAAGAAGGCTTAGATGTTGGCGACGCTAGTGTAGCGATAATTGCGGGTGGATCAAAACAGGTGAGAGAGTTTATTCAGAGAGTAGGGAGAGTGCTTAGAGGTGGGCCAACGAAACTAGCATGGGTTTATGAGATAGTTACTAAGAACACAATAGAAGAGGCTATAAGCAGGGCTAGAAGAGCAAGAGAATTAGTGAGAGGAATTGAAGATTTTATAAAAAAGAACTATGGCGTTAGAGCTTTTAGGGTAATAAACTGGCCATCAAAATTTTTATAAGATTCTTCAATCCCCTATAGTTAGTTGAGAGCCTCAGGCTCGATGAATGAGCGCGGATGCCTAGTGGCGATGAAGCGCACCCCTTTCTCGATCTATCGGGTGAGTAGAGATAGAGTCTTATTCAGAATTCAGCGAACTATCAGAAGTTCTGGAGACTAATTATAAGGATAACTTCGTAGGCTTCCTTGTGCTAGAATTACCCGAGAACAACATCATCAGTATTGTCGTTGTTCTTAGGAAGCGTTCCCCCATAATGGTTGAGGATTCCGTTAGGGCGTATAGCCTGGTGAAATACTATTATCCAGAAGCCAGAAATATCTCCATAATCACCCTAAATGAGTTGAAAGACAAAATAAAGAATGATCAGTGCGTAGCAATGCTGTTAAGAGAGAATACCGTCTTTCTCTATGCTAAAGATGAAGAACTTAAGAAAATAATAAAAGAGCTTAGTCAGCCATCTAATGAATGATTTCCGAGAATCTTATAAATTAGGTTAAAAATTTAGGAAAGGATGTAGACTTTACTCCTTTAGACCAGAACAAGGAATATTTTGTATTTCTTTTGGCCACTCTCCAGTCTCTAAATATTCATCTACTGCCTTAGCGACGATTTTCCCCATCTTAATGGCTGATGCTATGTCTTTAGGACCCGTTACCACATCTCCCGCTGCGAATACTTTTTTGCGCGTCGTCCTACCTTTTTCATCCACAATTATTCTATTTCTAGAATCTACAGCGATATCATATTTGTTAGGGTCTTCAAACGGAGGTGTAGGTATCTCTCCTATAGCAAGTAATACGGTATCACAAGGTATCTGGAATTCGCTTCCGGGAATCGGCTCAGGACGAGGCCGACCTGAAGAGTCGAGTTCTCCTAAGCGCATCCGAACACATTCAACAGCTTTTACTCTACCTGTTTCATCCCCTACAAACCTGATTGGTGATGCTAGGAAAACGAAGTTAACTCCCTCTTTTTCCGCGGCTTCTACCTCTGTCTTGTGAGCTGGCATATACTCCTTAGTTCGCCTATACACTATGGTAACATTGGCTCCTAGCCTCTTGACAGTCCTTGCTCCGTCAATCGCACTATTCCCGCCACCTATCACCACAACCTTTTTTCCAATTTTTGGAACTTCCTCTTCTTCTAAGTATCCTTTTTTGTAAAGTGATAATTTAACTAGGAAATCGAGAACGGGGTATATTCCTTCAAGCTCTCTACCCGGAATATCTAACTCAACTTCCTTCCAAGCCCCTGTCGCTATTACAATTGCATCGTATTGTTGTAGAAGTTGTTCAAATTCTATATCCTTTCCAACTCGTGTTTTACATACGAATAAAACACCTACCTCCTCTAGTTCTTTAATCCCCTGAATAATCTTATCCTTCGGCATCCTGAAGTCTGGAATACCGAAAATTAAAAGTCCTCCAGGCTCGGGCATGGCATCATAAACTGTTACCTCATGACCCATGCATATTAGGCCCCCCGCAATAGTTAGTCCTGCAGGCCCAGCTCCTATTATGGCAACTTTTTTCCCTGTGAGTGGATGTTTTGTCTCAGGAGTACACTGAGAAAACTTCATAGTATAAACCTCCAAAAATTACTGCAAATGAACAATTTTTAATTCGGAGTTACTTCTTTTTAGAAAAATAAGTATTTCACATAACGTCTACGCTAACAACTAACTCATAGAATTTATTTTAGAATCCAGAACATTCTCATTTCACAATATCTTTTAGTGTGTTAAGACTATCGATGAGATCCCCAGAAGTTACCTCTTTTTTCTCTGATAAGCTTTTTGCAATCTCTTCTAAGATAGCAAGAACGAACTCTTCCTTTGCGTTCTCAAACAATTCAGCCACTAATTGATTCTCAACAACACGTTTACTGGGTCTCGTCGCAATATTAACAACAGCTACCCTGGTGTTCTCTATAAGCATTACTGGAGAAGTCTTCGACATTATCGCAATATCTGTCACGTATTTCGGGTTCTGCATTAGCGTCTCCACGAACCTGGTGGGTTCTACAAAGTATTTTAGGAACGGCCCTTTATTCTCATTAAATTCTATGTAAATTATATTTCGGATACCAAAGTTGATCAAAACGTTTCTCAGGTCTTTCTCAATATTTAATAAGCCGGGGTTATCGATTACTCTTCTCTTGTTCTCCAAGAAATCTATTATGCTGCGAATTTTTTGAAAGATCTCATTCCTTTCTAAGTTAACCCTATAGACTTTTGCGCCGCCACTCAGATAAGTCTCCAAAGCTCCAATACTAACAATCTTATCAAGAATTCTCTCTACCTTATCACTTGGCAATTTTGATTTTCTAGATATTTCGCTGAGAGAGAATAAGAAAAGTGTTAAAGCGGATTGTAGAACTCCTAAGTACTCATTTAAATTGAATTCGTAAATCTCCCGATACTCATCACTCTGGCTAGCAAGAGATTCTTGAATGATTTCTCTCACAAATCTCCTCGTTTTTCTTCGCCGAGATTTAATCAGCGATAAAACATAGTCCAGAGAATACACAATGAGACTACCTATCAGGAAACCCATTACAATACTTAATACCAAAGATAAATTTACTTGCAAAGGAATCATCTCCTTCTTCTCCTTCGCATCAAGAGAGTAAGGGAACTCCCACAAACAACTCCTACTAATAAGCCAATATACTGAATCTCGACTATTGATGTTGGAGTTTTTCCTTGAGTTGGTGAAGGTAAGTGTGTGGATCCTTCGCCTTCTTCACGAATAATGATCTTTATGGAGTTTTCTCCATGATTACCAGCATTATCAATGGCAATAATCCTTAACACATAAGTTCCGGGCTCCGTTAAGTTTATTGAGAACGTTTTCTCTGTATCATTAAAAGAATAGAGAAGAGTGTTATTCATATAGATAAGGACGCCCCTAATTCCGTTTTTATCAGTAACCTCGTAAGAAACATTAATTAGTCCAGGAGGAAAAACAGAATTGTTCAAGGGCTCATCTATTACTATCTTAGGGGGTGTTACATCAATTACTATGGTTTTCTCTTTAACAGCTTTATTTCCAGCGAGATCTATAGCTTCTACATATAGGAAATAGACTCCTTCTGAGACATTTATCGTAATGGCAAGGTTTGTTTCATTGCCGTTATACAGGCATGTGTTGTTTAGATAAACAAGTACGTGTTTTATTTCGATCCTATCAGTTATGTTTGCTTGGATGCTGAGAGTTGTTGTGTTTAATAGATCTGGAGCTCTAAGCTGAATAGTCGGTGGGTGAGTATCAATAATTACTCCTTGGCTATATTCTGCAATGTTACCAGCTATGTCAAATGACAATATACGCACTATATAGTAGCCGTCCTCGCCTACATCATAGTGCACCGAGATATTAGCAACAGAGCCGTTATAGACTAGAGTATCATTAATATACACGCGAGAGAGTTCTACACCGAGATCATCAGTAACATTGGCAGTAATAGTAAGAAGAGTTGAATTCGTTATCTCGGGCACGTTTAGTGTGAGCATTGGGGCGCTAAGGTCAACATATAGGTTTTTCTCTAATAGTGCCTTTCTACCAGCTGTATCATTAGCTACGATCAGAATTACATGATTCCCAGCAGCTAATTCTTCAATCGTTAAATGAATTGCTTCATGACTAGAACCTAGTGAGAAGATGTGAGGATAGCTTTGATCCACAGTGATGATGCAAGAACTCAAACATACGTCGTCACGGAGCTCTATAGTGAGGGTAGGTGAGGAAGAGTTAGTTACGTATAGCCCTAGGGAATCAACATATTTTAAGCCCCGTAAATCTATGACTGGAGAAGAAGTATCAGGGAGAGCACTTAGACTCGTTAATCTCATGATTGATGAGTTCTCTAAGAAAAACGAGATAAAGCGAGTTGTGCTAAGCAGAGAAATAGCCCTAATAGCGTTCCCTCCATAAGCTATCTTCGCTTCCTGAGAAGGAAGAAACATATGAATTGTGGTATTCGTAAACAGTGTGTAAGGTGCTGCGGCTCTGGGTTTTTCTCCGAGTTTTATTTCATTGTAAGTTGCATTATCTAAATTAATATTAATGAATGAATTATTAACCGGGTACACTAGTATGATAGAGTTGTTATAAGGATGAAGCGAGAAAGTATAAAAATCGCTAAGAGTGTGCGAGAAAATCGGGAGAATGGTTGACCAATTCTTAATCAGCCACACACTAATATTCCATTTGTAAAGATCGTATAACCTAAATTTTCCCCATGCTACTAAGCCGACGTCTAGTGAATTATTATTACGTATAATTATTAGATCATGGAGACCCGTCAGAAATTCCCAATCCAAAAATCTGAGACTTGTAGTGATATTATGAGCAATACTAAGATCTGATTTATTAAGCACTAGAAAGCTAAAGACTAGAGATCGATTACTTACTTTTCTGGTAATAGTAAGTATTTTTTCGCCATAGACTTCTAAGGCTAGTACGTCACCTGTCAACTGTCGTCGTGTCTCATCGGGGAACTTAACTATTGTAGAGTTCTGGAAAGCAACTATTATTTCCCCTGATGACTGATCCATCGCCACTTCTCTAGAATCTTCCATACTGTGTAATAGAGCGATTTGAGAAGAATTATAATCATGAATAAAAAGGGAGCCATTTGAGAGGAGATACGAAATTGTATTTAGTGAGAGATCCACTTTTTCCACGAATGCGTCTTCGATGAAGAACTCGTGCACATATCCATGGGAGTTTATAAAGATTACATGGTGGCGAGTATAGGCCACTAAAGCATTATAAGTTCGTTCATAGCCTACAAAACCAACATCCAGTATAACCTGAGTTTTCACAGAGAAATCGCTAGCGAGAATATATAATAGCCCGTATTTACAGGCAATTATGAAGGTCTTATTATCAGAAACGGCTATATCTTGAGGAGGTTCTGAACAAGTAATGTTTTCCTCCTGGTCTAAGGTTGACACATCATATATAGCTACAGTGTCTCTAGGATTTATGTGAATAGCCGCTATTACATTATTAGCGTACAATATTTTGTATGTCGAAGCATTTTTCTGTGTAGAGAATAAGTAGGAATTATTCGAATAGATAATGCCAAAACTATCACTAGTTCGAATAAGTATTTCTGAGGAAGAATCGTTGTCGAGATCTGGAATGACTTGGGATGATTCGTGGTTCAAGAATAAATTCATTGCTCCTTGATCATTGATTACGAATTGTTTAAGCTTTGTAAATGCTTGATTAACGAGCCCGAATATGTACTGAAAAGCATTGCTTGTAACCACGCAGATGGAGGGACTGTTGTTCCAAATAATATTGCTGGAAAAAATGATCTTGGAGGGTAATTCTTGTATAATTATCGTGTCTGATGACCCTGGAATTGTATTTGCTAAGCCATTAGAACTATATCCATCCTCAGTCGTATAGTTGAGGACGAAAATAAGTTGATTCTGGAGAGGGAATAGGTTCAGGAGAGTGTAGTTAACCACTATAGACTGGCCATCAGAAAAGGTCACGTTTTTCCAAGACCATTTAACTAGGTTCTCATCTATTAGATAAAACTCTTTAGATAATCGTTTCCATGCGACAATCTCTTTGATAGTGTCATTATCAAAATCATTAATTACAATTCTATCAGCAATAATCGATGAATTCCTAATAAATAATTCGGCTTGGCATGTAGAGTTAAGCACATATAAGCCTTTATCAGAGAGCAATACCAGTTCTTCTGAACAGTCATTGTTAAGGTCAAACACTTTGTAACTCTGGGTATATCCCACTTCGAGGTAATTGGAATAGTTAATAGAGAGAATAGATCGCTCTGTTATCAGGAAATAGAATAATGAGTTATTATCTCCTTTCGTTGTAGCAACTCCTCTAATATCTCTGTGGAATGTCTTGAGCGTCCTAAGAGAGAAATTAGTATATGCGGTACTCTGATTTATTTGGCTAACGACAAAGCGCTCTTCTCCGAACTGATAATTATTTTTTCGCAGACTCTTAGGAAGATGCGATGAGAAGGAGTTTTCTACCTCATAGTACTGTATGGGGCTTTTTGGAACTATGAATCCGAAGTTATGAATCACAAGAAGCGGGGAAAGAAGCAAAATTGTTATGAAAAGAAGATTAACGAGATTTCTTTTCATAATTTAACCTCAAGTAGTTATTCCTGCATAAATGCTAAATTGCTGTGAAGGAATGTGTGAGTATGCGGAGAATAACACTATGCTGACTTAAATATGTTCATGATAATATGTAGAGAAGGAGGCAGAAATAAAAACTTTTTCAGAATGAGTCTCAGATGATTTCAATTCTGTACTTATTTCTATTAGGAATGTTCTCTAAAACGACTCGGATTAAATAATCTGTGGGTAAATCTCCTAGCGAATCAAGTTTCTGAACAATCTTTCTTAATAACCCAAGAGCTGAGGGTAAGAATCGTTCGCGAGAAACCCGAGCCACTAAGATATAATGATCTCCGAAAAAGCCCACGTAAGGAGTTCTTACAAAGATCTTATCTTTGGCGTAACGCCTCACTAAGTTAGCGACAATAGCCATGCCTTCTAAAATATTTTTATCACCCAAGTTTGTATAGATTCGCATTTTGTCCCCGTTAATTGATATAACAAATATCGGTCCACCATAAGTAAAGACATATAGACGTTGAATAAGCTCTTCCATTATGGTCGTCCTCGGGGAGTCTCTTGGAACATTAGACTTTCTCTCTTTTTCTCTTTTTTAAGTCATTTTTTTAATTTTAACTAAAAGGTTTCAAAAATGATATTTTTTCGTTTTCTAGATATTTTTTTCTCATATTTTAGGTTAGTTATTAATTCATAGATCAAGGCCCTCTTATTTACCCGATATCTCAGAGCTCGACCAATTCTTTGAATGAATTCTTTATCTGATGAAGTACCACTCACTATTATGATAATAGATACATCTGGAAGATCGATCCCCTCTTCCAAAACTTTTGAGGATACTATTTTGCTTATTTTTCCATTTTTAAGCATTTCTAACAACTTGTATCTCACTTCTGGAGGGGTTTTATGGATTATTTTTGGAATACCGAAGAGATAACTAATGGTGTTAGCCATACTAGTACTCCGTGTGAATATTAGAATCTTATCTTGTTTATGTTTCCTGAGCAACGTGTTTAACACTAATATTTTCTCGCGAGGAAATAGAGCTAGTTCTCTAGCCTTTTTCAATGTGAGTAAGGCTTCTAAAGCTGATAGATCTCTTCTTGCCTTTCTTATAAGGGCACTAAATGCTTTTTTGGGTTCTTTTTCGTTAGTGAAGCTTCGGATATAGTCCACATACCTAGTAATAAGTTCTCGATACCTTTCTCTTGTGCTCGGCGATAAACGAACTTCTATTGTTTTGATTGAAAAATCCGATAGAAATTCCCGTGCTATAAGATTGTCCAATGAAGGACCTCGGATAATGGGACCAACAAATTTTTCGAAAAATTGTAGGTGCTCTCTGTCTTTTGGCAATGTTGCTGTGAGACCTATTCTATGAGGAGCTAAGAGGTGCTGAGCAATTACTCTAAAAGTTTTTGCGGGTAAATGATGAACCTCATCAAAAATTACTAAACCAAAGAAATCAATACTTCTTCTCAAGAATTCGTATTTTCTCGCACTATTATAAGTGGCGATCGTTATTTCCTGAATACTTTTTTGTCCTCCACCATAGAGTCCTACACCACTAAACCCAAGCAATTCCCGAATCCTATTTTTCCACTGTTTCATCAAGTCTATAGTAGGAACCACAATCAAAGTCTTCATGTAGAGTTCTCTTATTGTTGCAATAGCTAGGAAAGTCTTTCCAGAGCCCGTGGGTAGTACTATTACACCACGATAATTATTCTCCTTAAGTTGCTGGAGTATTTCTTGCTGATATTTTCTGAGCTTGATTTTTTCCCGCAAGGCTTGGGAAAGAGTAAAATTTGGCTGGAAATTTATTTTCTTGGCGCTTGGGAACTTTTCTAATATTTTCCAGTAAGCAGCTGGAAGAAGAACGCATCTATTTTTTCTGGAGTCAATTATGAACTCCTTTTCAATAAATATTTCTTGGGGCGTGACATCTTCTATTACGAGATTTAATGTTTTTTTATTGAGAGAAATTTTTACCATCTAGATTCCCAGTAAAAAATGAAAGGGGCTCTCTGAGTACGCCCATCATCACGAGTCTCAGTTCACCTCCTCTAGGTCATCGCCCCATTCAAAAAATTAGAAAGAGAGAAGTAAGAAAAATTTAGCGATAAATTCTGCTTATTCTTCGGATAAGGATCTCTTCATAACGTATTTTCTTTCTGCAAGCTCCATATGCCTACTAAGCAGTAGTCTGATAGCCTCTCTAATGAGTTCTGAACGGTTGGGGTAAATTCCCCTAGCTACAAGTAAATCCATTTTAGCTAGCATCTCTCTAGGAACTTTCACAGTTATTGTGATCAAAAGCCCACACCCATTTACCCAAGTTCAAGATAATAGTCATAGCGAGTCTTAATTTAATATGGGTCATAATACGCTCATAACACACTTCTCATAAATGCCTTAGAAGAAGGATTCCAATGATGCTTGCTTAGGAGGTGGAAACTTAAGAGCTTTTCTAATCCTTATCGGTAGAGAAGGCACATCATCAGAGGTTAATATAAGCAGAGTTTTTCCAGAATAATCCTTCTCCTTAACTAGAACTTCATCATTCTGTCTTTGAAGATAAAATATCCCAGTACCCTCTATTTTCACAACAACCCAAGGCTCGAAAATTCCCTTAGAGAGGACTCGAGCCCTGAATAAGGCTCTAATGAATTCTCTTTTATCCAACTAATCACCTCAATAATCAGTCGAGAGGTGTGTCATCATTTTTCAGCGAACCGTGAGATCATCATCTAATATTTTCCTCTGCTTATCATGCTGTTTTATATTTAACGAGGTTTTGCTACAAAATTTATTGGACTATCCGGCTTTAATTCAGTTAATCCTATCAAGGAATCATAAGCCTCTATCACTTCCCATCCGGTCTCATAGAGTACTTTTGCTAGCTCGCTCAGGCTGTATAGCCTCACTTTAACCCATACAGCCCCAAGGAATTTCCAATCTTTCCCTTCTTTACCGTAGAATCTCCAAAAGTCTCGTATAATAGAGTTTAGCGGATCGTAATCTATGTGATGAAGAATCAATGTGTCTTCGAACTCTACGGAATATATGGGAGAATAATTAGTGATAAAATGCTCCTTTGAAATAGTATCCGCTACGAGAAGAATTCCTTCCGGTTTTATTATTGTTCGAGAGTCCCTAAACATTCTCCGGTCAACTTCTTCTTCATAATACCCTATCGATGACCATATGTTAATTATCGCGTCGAAGGGTGCATAAGAGGATATAGCACTTTTCAGATCTCTGATATCTCCAACGATAAATTTTACTTGGTCATCGACGTTATGTATCATGGCTTTTCTCTTGGCGTCCTCTATATATCGAGGCGAAAAATCAAGCCCAATAACCTCATAACCCTTCTTAGCCAGATAAACAGCGATCCTACCGTTCCCACACATTAGATCTAGAATCCTGCCTTCGTAAATATCGTTCATTTCCAGTATTTTTACAATCCACTTCGCTTCTTCGAGCGCCAATTTCCATCGATGCTCCATCGGTCGCAAGAAAAGATCCGCCTTTTCGATAAAAAGTTCTTCTGTCCACCATTTCACAGCAATCCCCACGAGTGAGTGCTTCTAGAAAGTAGGAATATCCTATCCCGCGTTGCGCGAATCGTACTTTAGAAGTTTTCTCTGTATTTTTTCAACAGTTTTAGCGGCTAATTTTCGAATATATTCGTCATCAACGAGTAATAAATCGATTAATTGATCAATGTTTTTTGATACAATAGCCGGGTCCTTATCTGCTAAAAGCGTCAATATTTTAAGGATAGAAATTCTGATGGACCTATTTTCGTCGCGGAGTTTTTCAAAGAGCATGTCTATATCTCTCCTTAAGAATGGATAAGCGTGCTCAAAAAGTATCACAAATGCCTTAAATATCACAGCTTGTACAGTTTTGCTTTCCGTCTCTAATTTATCTAAGAGGTCATTCAGGAATTCTTTTATCACGGTTTCTGACTCGGTACTAATTAGAGTAGCAAGGGCAATAATGGCTCCTGCTCTGGTGAGCTCGTCGGGATCATTAATTAATTTCCTTAATTCATTGATTATGTCAGAGAATGCCTCTGGAGAATGACTACCTATGTTAGCGATGATCCAAAGGGCACTGGATCTTACGTGAGCATTAGGATGGGTAATAAATTTCTTGAAGATGTTAGAGAATGGGATCACATAATTGGGGTATACTTGAGAAATCTCCTCAAGCAACCACAGGATACTTGCTTTACAAGTATCATCAACTTCATCAAGAAGATCTATGAAAGAAGAGATTTTTTTCTCGAAAAGAGCTGGATAAGCTTCAACAAGATTTTGTAGGGTTGATAGTGTTTCCAAAACTATTCGCCTATCTGGATCGCGTAGAGTAGTAAAGAGGTCATCTATAAGATCTCTTACTTTATCTGGGTATTTCTTAGCTATATTCCTGATAACGGTAATAGCTCCTAATCTTACGTACTGATCATGATGATGAAGTAACTGCTGGAGCTGAGGAAGTATCTTAAGAAAAGACTCTGGCGAGTATTCACTAAGAGAACCGATTCCAACAAGTGCCGCCGCTATCACAGCAGGGTCATTACTGTTAATCATCTTAAGTAAGTATGGAATAGCTCCTACTAGTTCCCTCGCGTAACTTTTACCCAGAACCCCCATCAAAACCGCAACAGTGGCTTGTAGTTCTTCATCATCTGTTCGAAGGAGACCTATTAATTCATTGTGAAATCGTACGAAGCTTTCTTTGAATTTTTGTGCAAGTAAGTTAAGGATGAGAGATATCTTGGGGCGTTGACTCTTAGTATTTTTGAGTGCTCTTAATAGGAGAGCAACATCTTCTTCTCTCACGGTTATTTTATTGTGATACTTTCTAATGAACATGATTAGCCACTCAATAGAAGCTGCGCGGATAATTTCGCTTTGATCCTCAAGGGAGTATAGTAAATACCTGAAGGTTTTTTCTAGATTTTCTCCCGTTCCCTCGCTGATCAAAAAGAGCGTTCTGAGTATTCCTAAACGAACCATTTCACTAGGATCTTTCAAAAAATTAGATAAGGGATCAAATATTCCTCGGAGTTTATCTGGATAGGCCTTAGCAATATATGCAAGTGTATAAATAGCGCTTATTCGGATATCTTCATAGTTCGCATTAAGTTGTTTGACTAAGTCATTAGCCACTTCTAGAACTAATTCTGGGTGTCTCTGAGCAATGAATTCTATCGATAATAAGGCACCTAATCTTAGGACCGGGCTATCTATGCTGAGATAATTTTTTGCATAAGAAAATAACGTCTGAGGCGAAGCTTCTGCGAAGTTTTTCAAAAATGTAACAATTTTTCGTTCGTATTTTTTCCGAATTAGAAGGGAGTAGACATGGATGATCTGAGAGGGATCCTCTTCCAATAACTCAATTAATTTAGTGAAATTACCGGTATCTAAGAGGTACATTATTTGTTCATTAAAAACGCCGCTCATGGAGTATTCACGCTTTTATATTTTCGCAGTATTTATTACTAGGACTCAAAATTTAATGAGATACTTCTGCCGTTAAATACTTTTAATATCATTTCATTATCGAAACGATTACTATTAAAGCCCTTATACGTGGATTACTGAAGGAACTTCTCTAAATACCTAATTATTTCCTCAACAGTTCTAGCTGGGATAATATAGTCTTTCCGTCTCTCATCTATTCTAGAACCAGCTAATTTCTCGGACCATCCTCCAAAACCTTTCACAGCTATTATAGGTTTACCATACATCCATGCATAAGCAATCTCGCTTAATGTACCACTTTTCCCTCCTATAGCAATTATCACATCTGAAGCCAATACAACTATAGAGTTCCTGGCCCAACCCAGCCCGGTTGGAAGCGCTATATCAATATAAGGATTTGCTTCATCTTTCGAAAATCCTGGGAGAATGCCTACGGTAATACCACCAAATCTCTTGGCGCCCTTAGCCGCTGCTTCCATAACTCCTCCTCTCCCTCCACAGATCAGTATATAACCCTTTTTGGCTATTTCTTCTCCTAATTTCTCAGCGAACCTCGACTCATCCTGGTTACTTGTTTCAGAATCACCTATAATACCGATGAGAGGTAGGGGCATAGTGAGTATCCTCCAAGATATGTACTTTTAATATGAGATTTACCGTGTCTATTAGTAACTATCTTTTTAAACTCTGTATCATCATTAGCTAACGATTTTTCGGTAGTTTTCTTGAGAGTAAATACTCTGGAGGGAAATCATAGTGAGTGACGTAGCTAGAACGCATACAGAAGTGTCTAAAGAGTTAGTGGGTGAAGCGGTTCAAATAATTACTGGGAAGAAAGCAGTTGTGAAACTAAAAACTACAAATATTATGAGAGTAGATGAGAAAGGACTTGTCCACGGAGGCTTTACCTTTGGCCTAGCTGATTATGCAGCCATGTTAGCGGTGAATCACCCTTATACGGTTCTTTACAAGGCAAATGTCACGTTTCTAAAACCTGTTAGGGTTGGAGATGTTCTTACAGCTATAGCTGAGGTAATAAAGGTCGAGGGGAGAAAATATTACGTGAACGTAGAAGTATATAAGGACGATAAAGAGAAAGTATTCACTGGAGAATTTCTTTGTATAACCCTCGAACAACACGTTTTAGATCGGTGTAATGATTAACAATTGTATAGTTGTATATAAATTCTGCGAGTGATTTATAATACATGTACAGAAGTTTTATATATATAATACGTGGGAAGTAATAGAGTATACGGACGGAAAAATCCAGAATAGAATATAAGCATTATCTATCTTGTACTTCATCCCTAGAAATAATCGATATACTTAGCTCCTTTGAGCTATATTTTCGTAGCTCTTTTGACTTAATATAAGTCTGATAGAGTATTGTTAAAATACGTTTGAATTGCTCTCATCTTAAAGGAGGTGAAGAGTTATGGCGGAGAAGATTCGTGTAGCAATAGCAGGTGTAGGTAACTGTGCATCCGCGTTAGTTCAAGGTGTATTTTACTACAAGGATGCTAAGGAAGATGAGTTTGTTCCAGGACTAATGCATGTCAACTTTGGCGGCTACCATATCAGAGATATTGAGTTCGTCGCAGCCTTCGATGTAGATACTAGAAAAATAGGCAAGGATCTTAGCGAAGCAATATTTGCTGGAAACAACTGCGTACCAAAATTTGCTGAGGTACCAAGACTAGGTGTTAAGGTACTACCAGCTCCTATCCTAGATGGTGTAGCTCCTCACATGAAAGAGGCTTTCTCTGTCTATGACCCAAACGAGGTAGAACCTGTAAATGTCGCTGATGTACTAAGAGAGGTAGATGCGGACGTACTAATAAACTTCACGCCTGTGGGTAGCTACCACGCGACTAGGTATTATGCACAGGTAGCATTAGATGCCAAGGTAGGATTCATTAACGCTATCCCAGAATTCATTGCCAGCGATCCAGAGTGGGCTAAGAAATTCGAGGAAAGAAAAGTACCAGTAGCTGGTGATGATATCAAGAGCCAGTTAGGAGCTACGATTCTTCACAGAACACTGGTGCAACTAATGCTAGATAGAGGAGTAAAGCCTAAGAAGACTTACCAGTTGAACATTGGAGGTAACACAGACTTTCTCAACATGACTGTGGAGGAGAGACTAAAGTACAAGAGAATAAGCAAGACAGAGGCTGTAACAAGCCTAGTAGAGGGTGAAATTCCTACCAGAATAGGTCCTAGCGACTATGTTCCATTCCTAGGAGATACAAAGATTGCTTATATTTACTTAGAAGGCGAGAAATTTGGTGGTTTTCCAGTAATTATCGAAGCAAAACTAGTAGTAGCCGACTCTCCAAACAGTGCTGGAATGGTAATTGATGTCATAAGAGCTGTTAAATTAGCTATTGACAGGGGTATTGGAGGACCATTGATAAGTATCTCAGCGTACGCTTTTAAGCACCCACCAGTGCAAGTGCCCGACTACATTGCTAAAGAGTGGGTCGAGGAATTCATTGCTGGCAAACGAGAGAGATAAATGCTTTAAGACATTCTTTCTTCTTTTTTCAACTCGTTTAAACAGAATTCTATTAATTCCTTAACATTGTTTGGGACATTCTCGTCTTCTAAAAGTTCGTTAGCTACTGAGATTCCACATGCTTTGATAGCGTCTAGAGGTGAAATAACAGTTTCTCGGTTATAAATGGCTTTCAGAACTTGGAGAAGGCTTCCTTTCTTATCATTAGTCTTTTTTAGCACTTCTAATATAGTCTCCTCAGCTAGTTTTCTTATTTCATAATCGGGATCATTCTTAGTTAAAATGAAAATACTATCGAAGATTTCTGAGTCCCAGTAACCAACTTCTTTAAGGGCTTGGAGTGCCGCTATCTTCACTTTAGAACGATTTTCATAGGGCAGACCAATAAATATTCTCCTAATCTTTCTCTTCTCAACATCATCCTCAGCGGCAAGAGCTTGTTTCATGAGTCTAATAATAGCTTCTCTGATACTCTCTACATCTCCATATCTCAGTGTTAGCGAAAGGTCTCTGTCGCTATGGGACATTCTCTATACCTGATGAAGAAATATTTCGGTAAGGAAAAAGTATTAATAAGTATTAAAATATTTACGAAAAATAACCACACTTCCAAAGTCATTGAAATTATTAAAATTCAGTTGTGATTACCTTTTTTATGAAATCCTTTACAAGTACGACATCATTAATATACACAAATTCGTCTTTTCCATGGATATTATTATCGCTTCTTAATGCTCCAAACTGTATCACAGGCATCCTATTAATTAAATGAACTCCATCAGTACCTCCAAGCTCTACAACGATTCTTACTTCCTGACCCAGCAGCTCTTCAAGAATTTTCTTAAATTTCTCGATTATCTGTTTATCTTCCGTTACCCATCCGTTTATAAGTCCTCTAGCTTCTATTTCAACGCTAATTCCTGACTTCTTGGCGAAGTCTAATATCATATTCTTAAGCTCCTGTGCGACCTTCTCAGCGTCCTCTTCTGGGATTGTTCTTCTATCAATTATGATTTCACAATCGCTGGGAATAACGTTTGGAGCGATTCCTCCATGGATCATCGTCACACTTAGCCGGGCTGGTAATCTATCGTAGTATTCGGGAGCAGCGTATTGTGAACGTTTCTCTTTCTCAAGTCTCTTTGCATATTCCTCTAAGAAACTAATTAATTTAGCCGCATCGTATATTGGGTTCTTTCCACGGAAGGGATATGCTGAATGTGCCTGTTTTCCTTTCACTATTACTTTTACTCGCGCAGCTCCAGATGCGCCAATCGATAATCCCTCAGGTCCTACATCGAGAACCACAGCTATATCGCCAGAAATTTTGCGGAAGAATTCTACAGATTCGCCAGTTTCTTCTCCACCAGCTACTATTAGCTCTGGGATGATCTTAGGGATTAGATTCTCATCAAGTACTTCCTTTAATGCTACTAAACCAGCAACAATACCTGATTTGTCGTCAGCAGCTCCTCTTCCATAAACTTTACCATCTTTCACAATGGGATTAAAGGGATCAAAACTCCATCCATCACCGGGAGGAACAACATCGTAATGGGTCAGAAAAACTACACGCTTGCCATCTTGTGGCGTTTCTGGTAAAGTGATCTTTAGATGAGGAATACCTTTAGAGTCAATAATTCTCTCAACAACTAATCCGAATTCCCTAGCCCTCTTCTCTATCACATCAACCATTTTATGAAAATTCTTGTGCTCAGTCGAAGTAGTATCTATAGCAACAAACTCCTTTAGTAATTCAATAATCAAGTCACGGCTCATTATAAGCTCCCCTCTAACGAAGATCAATAGTATGTTCTATTTCAGGACCAGTACTGATAATCTTCACTGGAATACCAACTTTTCTTTCTATTTCTTCTATAAACTGAACAGCTCTATCGCTCAACTTATCAAAATCTTTGACACCAGCAGTTTCGGGGAATAAAATATCTAGTTTGGTCAAGGCAATCATTGTTGCACTATTGAGTTTCACAGCTCTTCTAGCCAAGTCAAAATTAAATGGAGCAGCCCTACGTTTTCTCCCAGTCACAGTCGCTACCTCTAACCAACCCCTACGAGCAGCCTCTTCTTCTGGTATTTCTCCGGGCAAAGGACCAGCTCCAACCCTAGTAACGTACGATTTAAAGACTATTATGACATCTTTAACATACTTAGGCCCTATCCCCACGTCAGCACAAATACCCGAAGCCGTTACATCATCGCTTGTAACAAATGGGTATGTGCCATGGTAAAGAGAGAGAAACGTCCCTTGAGTGCCTTCTATGATCACTAATTGTCCTTCATCTAAAGCGTTATGAAGCTCTCCGGGTACATCAGTTAGAAAGTCCTTTAATTCTGGAATATCTCTTGCAACTTTTAACTTGCGTAATGCTCTATCAGCATTCGCTGGGCCGCAACCAGTCCCCGTCGTTCCTATACGCCCTTTTAAATCGGGTTTTTGATCACGCTCGATATGGTCTTTCTCGATAATACCACATTGATAATCAACACCGAGTCTTTTAGGATTAATCCCAGTTACTTCCAATTCGTTAAAGAGAATTTCAGGATTTACTAAAACACCAGGACCTATTAAGAGTCTGGCATTTTCATAAACGAAACCGCTTGGTATCTGCCTAAGCTTATATACTTTGCCCTTATAGGAGACTGTATGACCAGCATTAGGTCCAATACCACCTCTAGCAATTATAACTGGTCTATCTTGTAAGGCTAAATAACCAACGATTTTTCCTTTACCTTCATCACCAAAAAATCCTCCAACAATTACGGTAGCTGACAAGAAATCACCCCTAAAAACAACAACCCAACTATCACATTGTTCCTTACTTATAAGTATAACTTCCATTGATTATCCAAAAAAGTAATGATAAGTAATCTTTTTCTAAAGTTTTGTGAGCCTACTGATATTTTATTAAGGAATTCTTTAAGAGCCGCGTGATCGATAATGGTAAAGAAGCTCAGAGATCTTGAACGAATATATCTTGAGGAAAGCGATTGGTTAGTCAGGGAAAATGCTAACGTGAATAGATCATACAGTAGTTTCATAGGCTATATCCTTGATAGATATGTAGTGAATCCTCAAACTCTCTCTGAATACTTGCCCGAAGAGTTCGTTAAGAGACATTTTCAGGGCGATATCCATATCCATAAGTTACCGCACTCATTATTTATCCCCTATTGTGTTGGTTGGTCCTATTACAAACTTTTAAAACTCGGCTTGAAAACATCCACAATAAATACCAGACCCGCGAAGCATTTAGACACGGCAATCTCACATCTAGTCAGTTTCTTCTTCTTAGCTAGTCAGGAATGGACTGGGGCTCAAGCAGTTTCGGCATTAGATTTGTTTCTTGCACCATTTGTAAAAATTGATAACCTTGATTTTGCTAGGATTAAGCAGTCTCTTCAAAGGTTGGTTTATGAGCTTAACTATCCCAGTAGGTTAGGGTTTCAGAGTCCCTTTACAAATGTCACCATAGTATTGGATACTGTTAAATCATTTTTAGAAGCAGAAGCTATTGTTAGTGGTAAGAAGGCAGGTGTATTAGGAGACTATATAGAGGAGGCACAAAAGGTAACGAAAGCGTTTCTAATGCAGTATTTGCAGGGAGATGCGGACGGTAAACCCTTTACTTTCCCAATAGTCACCATAATGATTACTGAAAGATTCGATTGGAATGGGACGAAATGGGACGGATTAACAGATCTAATTTTTGAAGTTTTATCTAAGCGCGGAGCTCTATACATATTGAATGGTTATCAAGCGAATGTAGAGTCTCTATATGCCATGTGTTGTAGACTTACAATTGATTTCGAGAAACTTTTCGAAAAAGGAGATGTTTTCAGGGTTGAGAAATCTCACCTCGAAGACATTTTAAGTAAGCCCGTTAGGGTCAGAGGAGTCTGGGCCCTACCCGATGCCACGGGTAGCATAGGAGTCATAACAATAAATCTTCCCCGTCTAGCGTTTTCTACTCAAGAGGAAGACTTATTTTTTGATAGGTTGCGAGAATTAGTTCAAAAAGCGAGGGAATTATTAAGAATTCTTCGAGAGAGGTACAAATCTTCGCTTAAAAAAGGATTGATGCCTATTACGAGAACATATCTGGGTAGTCTTGTTAATCACTTTAATACCATTGGTGTTATAGGGTTACCCGAAGCAGTTGCTAATCTAATGAATAATCATGAATTATGGATAGAAAGCAGTAAACGAGAGCGAAAAGAAGCTATTTTTATGGAGAAGAAGATAGTACGAGAGATCAGAGAATTATGCGAAGAGTTTGAAAAAGAGGATGGAGTTCTGTACAATATAGAGGAAGTTCCCGGAGAGAGTGCTTCTTACAGACTCGCGTCAAAGGATTTTGAACTTGCGAAGAAGCTAGGACTTAAGCCTTACATACCCATGGTGAATGGGGTTCCATTTTACAGCAACAGTATTGTGCCTTACTACGCCGATATACCTCTTTCAGAACGTATTCTGCTGGAAAGCGAGGTTCAATGCGAATTCACAGGAGGCGTAATGATGCATATATTCCTAGCAGAGTCTCCTGATACTAAAGCTCTAAAGAGAATGATATACCACATAACCACTAAGACAAAAATAGTGTACTTTAGTATCACACCTACCATAACTACGTGCAATGAGTGCGGATGGACTGGAGTAGGAATAAATCAAAAGTGCCCGAAATGTAGTTCTGAACGCATAGACATATGGAGCAGGATCGTTGGATATTACAGACCAATTAGGAATTGGAATATTGGTAAGAGAAACGAGTTTTTGTCTAGAATTCATTACTACTTCTCTTCTTCAAAAACAATGAAACCTAAGCACATCTTATCATTATCATAAGCTAGTATTAAGCATTATCAAAAAGCAGAATAATTTTTAATAGCTTTTTGTATCATGTTTTCATGGTTTTCAATTTCAGAACTCTTGGATGATAGCTATGAAGCCAGAGGAAAGAAAGCGACTAATCTTAGAGAAGCTTGAGGAACTAAGTAAGCAAGCTAAAGTAGGGGGATACGTAATAGTTACCGAAAAGAACACAAATAAGTATATTCAAATATCGATGATTACTGGAGAAGAGAAAGTTCTTCTAGAAGTCCCAGAAGCACAGCTTTCTAAGGATGAAGTAGCGAAAATAAGTAATATTTTAAGAGAAGTACCATGTGAAGAGGAATATATCGGTTTGCAAATGAAAGTAGATAAGGAAGCAGCTGTAGAATTGATTGAGAGAATATTTAGGGAAGGTCTAGGGCTTCCCGAAGACTACGAAATAACTGTGGAGATATCATAAAAAACTCCTAAAGTTTTCCCTCATCTAAGACTTATCAGCACCTGAAGTTATAGATCTCGATTGATAATCTTAACGATAGTCGCTGGGGCTATTTCTATGCCGGGCGATTCCATAGAAACCGGTTTTGGATGGATAAGAATTAAAGAAACAAAATTCTCACATGATGTAGTAATAGATCCGGAAGGACGTGTTTATCGAAGACCTAAGGAGTTATCGGCATCAAAAAAGAGCATCTATGGACACACACCACTTACGCGCGAAGAAGTATTGAAAATCTTAGAAATCGTGGGGGATATTGACCTATTAGTGATAGGTACTGGGCAATATGGTAAATTACCGATAGAGAAAGAAGCTCTAGAAGAACTTCGTAAAAGAGGTGTAAAAGTAATCACTTCCGAGACACCAAAAGCTATTTCTAGATACTTAGAGGTAAAAGACAAATATAAAGTAGCATCTCTTTTTCATGTCACCTGTTGAGGTGAAAAAGAATGTACACAAGTTCCTTATTTTCGCTTCCCACGACGCGAGATATTCTAATAATTGTAGTAGCGTTTCTTTATACTGGGCTAGCAATAGTGCTCATAAAGGAAATATTTAAAGGGTCATACATTTCCAAGAGACGAATGACTCACATATCAATGGGTGTATGGCCGGTCTTCTGGCTCTTTTTTGAGACATGGTTAGCCGCTGTTCTAGTACCATTAATAGTTACATTACTACTGGCGTTTGCTCCTGAGAAATTTCGGCAACTATTTTCACGTGGAGACGAAAAGCACATAGGGTTGGTTATTTACGCTCTATCATTCACTGTTTTAACAGCATTATTCTATGCACCAAAGGGAGGTCAACCAATTTTAGGTGCACCAGCGATTGGAGCTGCTGGCGTCTTCTGTTTAGCTTTTGGAGATGGCATCGGAGGTTGGATTGGACGAATGTATGGCCGCCACAGATATAAGGTTCCGTGGGCCAAAGAAAAGTCCGTAGAAGGTAGTCTTGGAGTTTTTCTAACGTCGCTTATCTTTATCTATATAGCTTCTATGATGTTTCCTCCCGTATTTAGTCCGGTAAAGATAATTATTGGTGCTTTAGTGGCAACGATATTAGAGGGTTTCTCACCCGCGCATTCTGATAATCTATTCGTTCCTCTGGGAGTAGCGTTTGCGTTACTCCTTCTCCCCTAACACTGTTTTCTTCTTTATGATTTTTATGTTAAATCACCGCATTCGCATAAAGTATCATGAATAATGGAGTATAAGTCATCAATGTTTCTCTTTTGTAAGGCGGAGATTGCGATGAGTCGAGTAGGTGGTAAGAAATCACGTAATATCTTTAATAATTGTTCTGATAATTCCGCAAAGACGCCTGTATCTCGCGTGGAAAGATGCTTATGAAAAGCTTCGGGGTCGTTTAAGAATTGATCAAACATCTGTACTGTCTTTTTCTCCGCTATATCTATTTTATTTAACACGAATGCGAGCTCTATATCCAAATGGAATTTAACGGCGAGAGCTAGTAACATATTCATGACCACGTCTGAGGGTTTCTTAATGGAGGATCCATCAACTATAAAGATACCTACAGTACCTCTTCCCCGAATAAAACTCATAACCTTGCTCCCAATTTCTTTCAATGCAAATAATTCTAATTGACCCGGCGTATCTATTAAGACATAGGAAGCTACCAGAGCCAATCTGTGGATATTTTGAATAATTTGATGAATATTTTCAAGCATTATTTCGTGAGCTCTTAAAAGCCCACCATTCGGTCCTAGTCTTTCCCTAATCATTAACTCACGCAAATCTACTAGCTCCCTAATGTCATAATCTGCTTTATAGGGAAGATAGATTACTCCAGGGTCTAAATTAACTATCGCAACTTTTTCACTAGTCTCCCGAAGATACTCCGCTAAAGCTTTTGTTACTGTCGTCTTTCCAGAACCAGCAGGGCCTATTAAAAAGACAAAGCTCATTTTTATCACCAGATGACATATTTAATATGAATAATCATTTATTTAAGATGATTATTGGTGTTTCTCCCCGGCCCAAGAATCAGGTGTTAGTGATGAACAGAGATTTATCAGAAATCCTTTCAAGAGTACTTGAATCGAAGAATATTTGTGAAGAGATAGGATCTTTCTCAGTACTAAAGGAGTATGAGAGAGTATTTAACCCTGTACGTTATATAGCCGAGAATTTATGCGTTAAAGGTATTGCTAACATAAAAGCACCTATAAGGACTCTTAAAAGAGCTTTGGGAACAAAGTCAATAGAGATTATTATAAAGATTCTCAAAAGATTACAAGACCTTGTAGGAAGTATCGAAATTCTCGAAATAGATAAAGAAGCTTTTTTCCAAGGTGGAGAGGCGGTAAAAAGTTACAGCATTGAGAAATTTAGAGAACTTGGGGCTCGTTTAGAAGAAAACAAACTTTTAGTGGCGATATCTGAAAAATTTAAGAAAAATTTCATTGTTCTTCCGAAAATTTTCGAAAAGATATTCGATCAGGATCCTTGGGGGTTACTAGCTACCCTAGCTATTGACGTTAGAAGAGTTTTCTGGAACCGTGTGGAGCACCACATTATTAAAGAACTAGACCTTAGACCGCCTCTAGAAACCTTCATTTTGCTCTTTCATGCTAGTAAAGAGCATCACGACTTGGTAAAAGGTTTATTATTGCTGGAAGAGATGTCTCGTAAACTCGGATTAGCTATTAGGAACTGGGATCGTAGTATTATTGCTTTGAAAAAAATAAAGCAATTTATAGAAATGGTATCAAATGTTGATGAACCATTGAAACTGCTGATTTATGCACTTAATCTATTGATTGATGGGGGGATATCACTTAAAGACTTCTTTTCCCTCTTAATAGGCTTCTTGAAAATGGATATTAATTGGAAAGAGAGAGTTCTTACCTCATACAGCTGTGTACCATCAGAGAACCTGCTGAAGAGCTTAAAAGATATGATATGGGATGAAGCACTAATTGATAGGGTTTGTAGAAATATAATGAATGCTGAGAAGAAATGGGCGCCAGAGATCACAATAAATGATTTGTTCGGGATTTCATGGCTATCCACTATAAGAAAAGACTTCTTATTAAAATGGTTAAGTGAGCAATTAGAAAAAGCTAATAGAACTATTAGATTATCAGAAGTCATAATCCCAGAGGAAATCATGAATATTTTAAGACTAGCACTCGTATTATCGATGACAGATACTAAATGCAACAGGAACACTTGTCTCTTAGTAGCTCGCTCTTTACTAGCATTAAGATGGAGGCTCCAAAATTATCCCATATCTCTCATATCCCTAGTAGTCTCTTCGCTAAAAGAGTTGGAGGAAAAAAAGTTAGCAATAGGCGTATATCTTGAGAGAATACTTGAAATACATGGGCCAGAAGCATATCTATATGTTCTAGACAAATTATTCTCAGATGAGAAGAAGAAACTAATAGTTGCTCTCAACATAATGTTTTCTTCCCGAATAGGTATAGTGGCACGGAAAATTATTTCAAAAGCCATGACTAAGCCAGAGCTGCTAAAAGATGTAAACGATATTTTGCAGGAAACAGCTTTTACTCCTCACGGAATAACTATTCCTATGGTCTGGGAGCTTAATCTCCCATTCTCTCCGAGACTGCTTGAAATAACGGAAAATGCTATTCGTTACTTCTCTGAAGTCGAAGAACAACCCCCCAGACTATTAATCTTGTTCAGGGAATGTTTAGAAGCATTCAATGAAGTCAGAAAAGTCAAATCCATCCTCAAGGGAGAGAATATCATCAAATACATCAATAATTGTCCCAAAATCCTAACTGGGAGAACAGCTTTACAAACATTAATACGGGAGCTTAGAAGGATTTTCGGTAATTCTGAAGCTCGACTTATCAGACTGATGATACACGAGCTAAACAGTATTTATGAGACGTTCTCAGAAAAGTGGGAGCGGATATTTCTTATGAATTATCCAGAAATAATTAATGAGACTAGTAAATTGCCGAGTATTTGGCGTTTACCTAAGATTATCAAAGAGTATTTAAGGCTAGCTCCCGTGATTTTATTGGTGATAGATGGATTGAGATACGATGACTACATAATCAAGCTTCGTCCCGCACTCATGGATCGTGGACTTGTGCCAATGAGAGAGGAAGCAATGTTATCTTTACTACCCTCGGTGACTACGGTTTCTAGAAGGGCTATCTTTGGAGGGTTAATTGCGACGAGGTATTTTAGTCAGTTCAGCAACGTTATTAATCTAAAAATATTGCGTGAGGACGAACTTTTGAAAATGGTTATTACGAGTGACTCAGTATATCTCCACGGAGCAATAGCCAGAATTCTAAAGAAGATTAAGGAACTCGTCAAAGAAGGGAGAAAAACAAGCTTAATGGCAATAGTGATAAGCGAGCTAGAAAAAGCAGCCCATGGTGCTGCTGAGGGCTTCTTAGCTCATTTAACCACAGATTACGTCAATGAAATCCTAAGAGTAATTCGCGCAGCAGCTCAAGCAATACATAGTACAACAGGCAATATGCCATACTTAATTTTAACAGCTGATCATGGCTTAGAGCTCTTTACAAAAGCTACCGAAATAGATACCCAGGAGATTATTAAAAAACTCCAGAAAACGAGAATGCTAGATCCTGCGCATGAACCATTGCTATCAGAGAGATTCTCAATCTTTGCATTTCTCAACGATAAAGCGGCGAAGGAGGCTAAGGAAATGATTCTCTTACAGTATGGGGATAAATTATTTGCAGTTACTGGAAAAGAGCTGGGATACGAAAAAGTAGCCTTAAAGTTGAGAGATCAAGATTTAGCAGACGCAGTTCCTAGCCAAAACACACTATTCATATTCCCGCGTAAGAAAACAAAATTCGTCTGGGAGAGAAGAAAGATCACCAGAATAGTTCTCCATGGTGGACTTTCGCCAATAGAGACGATTGTCCCCTTTGCCGTCTTTAGATTTAAGGAAGTTCCTCCCTAATTTGTTTTTTGATATAATCCCTAATTGTACTTCTTAGGTTATGGTCTATTTCGCGAATAATTCTCTCTCCCAACTCTGTTAGGCGAAGAATCCACTTCTTTACGCGCCCCCACGTTAGTATCTCCCTCTCAATGAGCCCTGCTTTTTCAAGGCCTAAAATCGTCTTTTTGACACTTCTATACTTAGAATAACCAGTAACTTCTATTAAAATATCAGTAAGTTTTGCTTCTCTCTTATACAGGAGATAGAGCAGGATCTGAATAGCAAAAGGATTATTCAGCGCGTTCAGAATTATCCTGACTATTTCAGCCTCCAAATCGATCACTCAGTACAATTTCTCTCTATGCTAAAGAACGTAATGCTCTGCAACATCTAAGGTGTATAAAATAATTTCCAATTGATTGAGAAAATGAAGTAATGCATTAAAAAGTTTTGCTAATAAACCCTACGCACACGATTTCTAGGATCAAGATAATCAATAATACAGTTGAAGATTTCAAAGAATATTGCGTCTTGGACAAATAGAGCTTTTTTCTAAAGCTTCTAGTTTCCAATGAAATTGCTAGAAACTTTGCTCTCTGTATATTCTCTCTGACAAGATTGTACATCACTAACTGACTAATTAGGATAAATTTCCCAAAACTTAACTGTTCATGCTTCATTTTGAGAGTATTGAGAAGACGCCAAAATTCCTCCAACGTAATGGGGAGAAATCGAAGAGCATATATCAGAAGCAGAATCATCTTATTCGGAACCCTCACTTTGTGTAGAAGAGAGTAAATTTCGCTGGTTCTTGTATTAATGATGAAAAGCTGGGCTAGAATAATGGTATTAAGAATCTTTAACCCAACAATTATTCCGTATATAAAACCTTCTAGAGTTACAGCAATGCCTTTTCCGAGCGTTAAATACGCTATGAGAGGAGTGCTGGGGCGAAGAATAATAAACAATACTGTGGTTTTTTGGTCAGTGTAGTACCCATAGTAAAAAATTGATTGGCTAACAACGCTGCTAAGCAAGATTAAGCAGAATAGTTTCAATAAATAGCGTTTTGCGCCGTAGTTTTCTTTCTTTAGTACAGAGAAGAAGAGAACCAGAAAAATTATTGTGAGCATTATTAAGGCTAAAACGTTCCACGAGAAGAATAATATAAGAAAGCTCAAAAAGACCCAGAGTATTCTAATGCTGATATGGGCTGTGTTTAGGATATTTCTCTCTTCGCAATAAGTTAATTTTCCTAGGAGCATACTTGACACGCAAAATCACTATGTTAGGAATACTTCTCCATGCCTTATTTCGTAAATTCTGTCACAAACTCTTCTTAGGAAGTTTTTATTGTGAGAAGCTATCACTATTCCCATATTATTTTTCTCGAGAAATTGGCTAAGAATATCCAATAAATCACTAATTGATCTATAATCTAGTCCATATGTTGGCTCATCGAGCAGGAGTATTCCGGGATTCGCTGCTAAAGCGGAAGCTATAGCTAATTTCGTTCTCTCTCCTCTACTCAGTTTCCATGGGGAAATCATTCTATATCTGGTAAGTGAAAAAGCCTCTAAGAGCTCTTCTGCTATCTTGGTAGATGTTTCAATATTTCTGGTGATGTTATAGATAGGCCTAAAAACCTCATCCCAAACTCTAGGATATAAAATATTATTGTCTGGATTCTGGTACACAAGTGTAATAGGCTTCCTTTTGATGAGGTATCCCTTTATAGGCGACAAAAAACTGGTGAGTGTAAGAAGTATAGTGGTTTTCCCAGAACCGTTAGGACCTGTGATTCCAGTGATTTCTCTTTCTCGCACAACTAGATCCCTTATATACACCACTTGTCGACGATCCCATCCACAAGAGAGATCCTTTACCAGAAGTAGATCTTTCCCAGAATAGCTTAGAATTTTCTTTGATAATGTCGTTGCCTCTAAACCATATTCTCTTAGTAATTCTTTACTAGGGTTCTTCCCATCAAACACTACTCGGCCATCATCAAGAATGATGATCCGTGAAACGATATCTAGAAACGGTCCAGTATCATGTTCAGTTATTACCAACGTTGGCTCATAGCTAATTCCTTTTTTTAGAATATCCAACAATCTTTGCTGGTGGTGATAATCTAGTTGAGAAAAAGGCTCATCCAGCAAAACTATTTTAGGCCTTGTTGAAAGAACAGACGCTAGAACAACTCTTTGTTTTTCCCCAAAACTTATGTTAAAGACGTATTTTTCTCTCAGATGTTCTAAGGAATAAGTTTTCAAAGTCTCTTCGAGCTCTCTAATAAAAGAATTATAGGGAAGATTAAGATTATATAAGCCAAGAGCGACCTCTTCCTCAACAGTTAGTCCTAAGAGCTGGTTTTCAAAGTCTTGTAAAGCAATTCCAACAACATTTTTTAGTTCCTCAAAACCACCAATGCAACTAATACCATCGATTTTTGCTGTTCCAGAGTATACGCCATTAAAGAAGCGTGGGAAAAATCCTGCAAGGATGTAGAGGAGGGTAGTTTTTCCACTACCCGTGGGTCCAGCTAATAGTACCTTTTCTCCAGGACTTATTGTTAGATGTATATCCTTGAGAAGCCATTTGTTTGGCACGTATCCGAACCAGAAGTTCTTAATCTCTATCATTTTCCAGCCCCAAGCTTCAATGAATGATGCTTACAAGTTCCTCTCCAAGTTTTGTCCCGAACTTATAACCGATAATCGTCAATATTCCATCCCCAATAATCGCTGGAATAACAATAAAGAGAGGGCGCCAATATCCCCAAGCGACAAGCATATAATCTATAGCTAGATTAGCTCCCGTGAAGCCAAAGAAGAAGCCATTAATGTTCCTCTTCTTAGAGTAGAGTCCTGTAATCTCAAGAATGGAGCCCCATGCTAAGAAATAAGGAAACCAGAAGATTGCTGGAGAGAAAAACATTGAGATGAATCCATAACCTATTAATAGAAGGAAGGAAGAACCTTTTTTCCTGCAGATTTCTTGAAAAGCTCCGTACAATATTGAAGCTGGCAGATAAAATGCCAAGCCAGCGGCGAAGGGAATTATGTAAAATGTCAGAGAAGGTAGGAGCATGCTGAAGAAATTGGTCGCGTAAAGCATTGCGGAGAAAGAAGCTATGATTGCAAGATCCTCTGTATGGAGGGCTGTTATGTTCTCAATCGCTATTAAGAAACCAATTGAGGATAGAAATAGTGAATAAAGGCTTAGAATAATAGCTAATAACATTATTTGATGAGGCGAATAATTGGAAATAAGAAAAATAGTGAGTAAGATCTGGGAAATAAACATGAAGAGTATGATGATATAGCGCTTAGGAGTCATTTATTATCCTCTCAGATTCTCTGTGGAGGTCGGAATTGGTAAGTTATTTCCATATAATGCCCAATTTAGAAAAACCCACACCACTACATCATTTTCCTTAAGT
>Ga0180301_10000208_pt1 | contig 45125 bp, 47 predicted proteins | sample GuaBasSediGuay16_FD_121797 | JGI IMG/M metagenome (GOLD analysis project Ga0180301, IMG submission 121797) | Subseafloor sediment microbial communities from Guaymas Basin, Gulf of California, Mexico - Guay16, Core 4569-2, 12-15 cm | ecosystem: Environmental > Aquatic > Marine > Hydrothermal... | reverse complement strand
CTTGGTACTTTTTAGCCTGGGCTGTGTAAAAGCCCGGGACTATTTTTCGGCTAAAAGAGGGGCTTTAAGAATGAATGTGGTTTTTCCTTTGGGAGAAGGCAGAGCGAGTAAAAATTATATAGTAGTAGACGGCGTAGTTATAGATAAAGGAGATACCAAAAAGATTGTCCAGAGAAAATTAGGTAAACCTTCTTGTATAGGAATTACTTTAGAAGGATGGCAGTTTTATAGGTACGAAGATAAACAATTAGAAATATACTTTGATAATAATAGAGTAGTGGGTTTTAAAAGACTGGAATTTCAGCCCTAAGTAGAATAATTCTTAACATTCAAAATTATTAAATAACCTCCAGACTAAATAATAATCTTAAACCATTATGTTTTTAACTGACAATTTTGAAAAAAGGGAGTGGTCTGCTTTTGTTTTAAAATTTAAATTAAAGAAAGATTTTTATCTTCAACCAGCAAAAATTTTAGCCCCCCAGCTTCTAGGTAAAATTCTTGTAGTAAGAGAAAAAAGAAGCATTTTAGCTGGTAAGATTGTGGAGACTGAAGCTTATTTGGGAAAAGAAGACCCGGCTTCCCATTCTTATAAAGGAAGAGTTACCCCTCGCAATAAGATAATGTACGAGGAAGGAGGTTTAATCTATGTCTACCTTATTTATGGTAAGTATTTTTGCTTTAATATAGTTGTTAATAAAAAGAATATCCCCGAAGCAGTATTTATTAGGGCAGTTCAGCCCTTAGAAGGAATAGAGATAATGCGGGAAAATAATAAAGAAGCCAAAAAATTAGTTCATCTTACTAATGGGCCCTGTCGCTGGACAAAGAGTTTTAGAATAGATAAAAGTTTTTTAGGGGAAAAGATTTACGGAGACAGAATTTTTATAATAGATAGCCCCCTTACTAAAAAAGAAAAAATAGTTAGTGCCAAAAGAATTGGGATTGATTATGCTGGTAAGGCTAAAGATTGGCTGTTAAGATTCTATATCCAAGATAACCAGTTTGTCTCTAAGAGGTAGAAGTAAATTTTCTATTTAGTTGGCGCACATAATCTTTTATCTGGAATATTTCCTTTAAATCTTTTTTTCTTAAAAAATAAAATAAAGAATTGTTCTGAAAGAGAGGTTCAGAAAGTTCTTTTTTATAGAATTGGTAGAGTTTAGTTCCCGGCACAGGAGAAAATTCAGCCAAAGAGACCCTTGCTCCTTGCTGATGTAAGAATTCTGCCTCTTTTTTCAATTCTTTTAAATCCTGATTGGGAAATCCCAAAAGAAGATAGACACTAAATTCCCCCCTTTTAAAACCAGCTTTCTTAAGGATTTTAATAGCCCGAGTTAAATCTTCAATATTTACTTTATCGCCCCATTCTTTCTGAAGAGTAGGATTAAGAGTTTCTAAGCCAAAATGGGGATTTACAAAGTTGGTTTCTTTTAAAAGAACAGCTACCTCTTTGTCTAAAAATCTTAAATGGAGAGCATTAGGGGTATGAAATCTTAAAGAAAGTTTAAGTTTTTTAAGTTGAGAAAGAAGTTTTTTTATAGAAGATTGTTCGTAGAGTAAGGCCTCGTCGTAAAAGACAAAGTCTCTTATGCCTTTTTGATAATAGTTTAATATGAAATTTAAGATTTTTTCTTCAGGTACCCTAAAGAAACCTTTAAATAATCTTTTTATAGCGCAATAACTACAATTGAAAGGACACCCCCAACTTGTTCTTAAGACTACATAGTCAAGCTGAGAATAAAAATAATTATAATCCGGTAAAGTAGAGAAAAGTTCAGAAAAGTCAAACTCTACCCCAAGAAGGTTAAAAAAATCTTGAAGTTTATCGGCTTTAAATACAAAGTCAGCCTGACTAAATTTATTAGCGTGATTAAAACAAAGGGTAGGGTAAGTGCCCCCTAAAATTATTGGGGTTTTAGGGTATTTTTCTTTCAAAATCTTTATAACTTCAAAAACTCCTGGATACCAGTAAGTCATAGAAGAGCTGATGAGAATAAAATCTTTTTCTTCATTTTTTAATCTTCTTTGGAATTCTTGAGGAGTTATTCCGTAGCGTTTAAAATAACGTTTTACTCCTTTAAGAACTGGAGGTTGGGGAATAATTTCTTCAGGATACTTTCCCCGGCCAAACCTATCCCTTTTTATCTTTTCCAGGCAGTCTATATATTCTATATTTATATTAGGTTTTTTTCTTTTTAAGTAGGTTAAAATTACTAAGAATCCGTAAGGCTTAAGCCAGAAATCATAAGCAGCACAGTCTATAATCCAGGGGTTTACTGCTAAGAGATTCATCTTCCTACATTATATCTTAAAAGTTTTTCTCTACAAAGAAGTAACTTCTTTTAAAGATTTTAATCTAAGAAGCTTAAATTTCTGGGTAATAGAGAAAATTCTGGATAGGATTTGAAAACTTATCTTTCTGTGTTATAATTTTTCTATGGTTAGCCCTCAAGAGCTTCTATATACCCAGACTCACGAATGGGCAAAGATAGAGGATAATACAGTTAAGATAGGGATAAGCTTTTACCTTCAATCTCACTTAGGAGAAATTACCTTTTTAGAACTTCCTCCTTTAGGTAGAAGAGTAAAACAATTTGAAAAAATAGCTGTAATTGAAGCAATGAAGGCAGTAGTAGATATTCATAGTCCTTTATCTGGAGAAGTTATCCAGATAAATGAGAAGTTAAAAGAAACTCCCCAATTAATAAATAGCTCTCCTTATCAGGAAGGTTGGCTTCTTATCCTAAAGATAGAAAACCCTGAAGAAAAGTCCCAGTTGATGAGTTTTGAGGAATATGAAAAATTCTTGCAGACAACAGGCTAATACTTTCTAAAAATAATCTTAGGTATGAAAACCTGGAGATTTATCCAGTCAGATTTTAGTCCTGCTTTTCAAAATATGGCTTATGACGAAGCTCTTTTTTTAAACTACCCAGTTAACCGCCAGCCTTTATTGAGAATATACGGATTTAGTTCTCTTAGTTTTTCTCTGGGCTATTTTCAGAAAACTTCCGAGGTTTTAGACTGGCAAAAATGTTTAAAAGAAGGCTTAACCCTGGTAAGAAGACCCACAGGAGGGGGGTTAATTTTTCACAGCCAAGAACTTACTTACAGTATAGTCTGCTCTAAACAGGATTTAGGCTTTAGAAAGGAAGCAGTTAAAAGAGAAATTATTGAATTTCTTTGCTCGTTTCTTCTTAAATTCTATAGAAAATTAGGACTTAAACCCTATTTTTGCTTTGAAACTAAAAATCACTTAGAAAATAAGAATTCTTCTTTCTGTCTTCTCAGAAAAAGTGTTTACGATGTTTTAATTGAAGGTAGAAAAATCGGAGGCTATGCTCAAAAAATAAGCAAAGGAATAATCCTTCAGCAGGGGATAATACCTTTTAGAGTAGAGATAGAAAAGATTAAAAAATTTGTAAAAGAGCCTTTAGAAAAAGAGGATAAAGCCTATACCTTTTTGGAAGAATTATTAGGAAGAAATTTAAGTTTTAAAGAACTAAGTTATCTGGTAAAAGAATCATTAGAAGAAGCTTTAAATTGTCAATTAAAGAAAGATTATTTTAATTCTCAGGAATGCAGTTTAGCAAATTACCTATTGAGAAAGTATGAAAGTTTAGAGTGGAACATCTACCGCAACTTACCAGAAAATTTTTATGAAGAAGCCTTCTTGGTTAAATAAGAAAATAGATTTTGAGAAGTGTATCAAAGTAAAAAGAATTCTTAGAAAGTTTAATTTACATACCATCTGTGAAGAAGCAATGTGTCCTAATATTTCTGAATGTTTCTTTAAAAAAGCAGTAAGCTTTCTTCTCTTAGGAAATGTCTGTTCTTATAATTGTAAGTTCTGCGCTGTTAAGAAAGGAAAGCCGTTATCACCCGATACTCAGGAGCCGAAAAATATCGCCCGAGTAGTAAAACTTTTAGGAATTAAAGGAGTAGTTTTAACTAGTGTCTGCCGACCAGATTTAGAAGATGAAGGCCTATCTCAATTTCTTAAAACTATTAAAGAAATCAGAAAATTAACTCCCCAAGTATTGATAGAAGTCCTTATTCCTAATTTTTCTCAAAAGAGCTTAATAGATAATTTAATTAAAGAACATCCTCAAATAATAGCTCACAATTTAGAAACGGTAGAGAGACTGCATCCTTCAGTGAAAAAGGGAACCAGTTATAAAGATTCTTTAAAATTACTTAAGTTAATAAAAGAAAAAGACAAAACCATCTTCACTAAAAGTGGGCTTTTACTGGGTATAGGAGAAAAACCCAAAGAAGTAATAAAGACTCTTATAGACTTACGAAAAGTTAATTGTGATTTTTTAAGTTTAGGTCAATATTTAAGACCTTCTCCTGAAAAAATGGAGGTAAAAGAATATTTACCCTTAGAAAAATTTAACTTCTACCGAGAAAAGGCTTTAGAATTAGGGTTTAAGCATGTAGAAAGTTCTCCTTATGTTCGCTCTTCTTATAAAGTTCTTTCTTACTTTTCATAAAAATGTTATTTGAGAAGTTTAAAACATTTATAGAAGAAAATAATCTTGTTAAAGAAAAAGAGAAACTCATGTTGGGAGTTTCGGGGGGTCCTGACTCTGTCTTCTTACTTATTATGTTTTCTAAGTTAAAGGAGTTAAAAAAAATTGATTTTATTACCGTTCATTTTAACCATTCTTTAAGAAAATCTGCTGACAGAGAAGAAGAATTCGTAAGAAATTTCTCTAAAAATTTAAATATAAAATTTGTAAGTGAGAAGAAAGAAGTTAAAAAACTCTATAAGGGTGATTCCCTAGAACAGACCGCTCGAAACTTAAGGTACGACTTTTTCTTAAAGATAGCCCGCAGGTACAAAATAAAAAAACTAGCCTTAGCTCACCATAAAGATGACTTAGTAGAAACTGTACTTTTAAGAATTTTTAGAGGCACTGGCCTTTTGGGGTTAAGAGCAATATTGCCTCTCTCTAAATATAAAAATCTTACTGTGATAAGACCTCTTCTATTTTTAGAAAAAAGAGAGATTTTAGATTTTCTTAGTAAAAATAAAATTCCTTATATGGTAGATAAGAGTAATTTTGAGAATGAGTTTTTAAGAAATAAGATAAGGTTAGACATCCTACCTTATTTAGCTAAAACCTTCCCCAATATAAAAGAAAATCTTTATAACTTAGCAGTTACTTCCTCCCAGGATTATGAGTTTATTTCCAGTTTTGCTACTCAAACCTTAGAAAAATTAATCCTTAAAGAAACTCATCAGCTTTTAGAGATAGACCTAAATAAACTTAAAACCCTTCCTCAAGGATTAGTTAACAACATTTTAAGAGCAGCTATTCAGAGAATAAAGGGTAATCTCCGTAGGATTGAATTAAAACACATAGATAAATTATCTGAGTTGATAAAGAAAAATAACGATAATTTGAGTTTAGATATTCCCTTTTTAAAGGTGATAAAACAGTCCCACTCTCTTATTTTTAAAAAGACCCCCAATTTAACTTAAATTTTTTAGTTTTCAAGATGAGAAATGAATTCTTCGATAAGGCTAACCTCCTGTATTTAGAAATCTTTAAACTATAATAGTTAGTTTAAAGAAAGGAAGTTAGCCTACGGAAACTGTTAAAGGGACAACCTTCTTTAGTAATTTTAAGAGATTAAGCTCTTCCTTGGTTAAATAAATTAATCTTTTAAGGTGGATACCTTGTGCCTGTACTATTCTTATAAGACTAAAAATATCCTTGTGAGCTCAATAATTTTATTTTAAAATACTGTTAAGTTAGTTTTAAAAAATTATCACAAAAAAAGTTTTTAGGGCTTTGCTATGTATAAATTAATTATAATTACAAGTTTAATGATTGCGAGTTCATACTTTTCTTGTTATCCCCAAGAAAAGACGAAGATTACTTTTCTGGGATGGCCGGATCCTGGAGGAGGGTTTGAAGAAGTAATTTCTGATTTTGAGAAAGAAAATCCTGATATTGATGTAGAGATGATTAAAGGTCCCACTTCTACAGATACCAGAGAAACTATGTATGTAACTAGTTTCTTGGCTGGTGAAGCTACCTATGATATGGTGTTTATGGACATAATTTGGGTACCTAAGTTTGCTAAACAAGGCTGGCTCATCCCTTTAGACGGCTGGTTTAAAGAAGAAAGGAAAGAATTTTTGCCCGGAGACATTCAAGGAAGTATTTATCAAGGGAAAATTTACCGAGTTCCTCTTCAGAGTGATGCAGGAGTTTTGTATTACCGTAAAGACCTTTTAGAAAAAGAGGGGTTTATGCCTCCTCAAACCTGGGATGAACTGATTAAAATCTCCCAAAAATTGCAGAATCCACCTCATCTTTGGGGCTTTGTCTTTCAAGGAAAGCAATATGAAGGCCTTGTCTGTAATTTCTTAGAAATCCTCTGGTCGTTTGGGGGAGACATCTTTGATAAAAAGGGAAACTTGATTTTGAACTCGCCTCAAGGAGTACAAGCCTTAGAATTTATGTATAAGCTTATCCATACTTATAAGATTACCCCTGAAGGCGTTACTACCTATGAGGAAGAAGAAACAAGACATATTTTTCAGGAAGGGAGAACTATATTCTGCCGTAATTGGCCTTATATGTGGAAGTTAACCCAAGAAGAGAATTCACCGGTTAAAAATAAAGTTGGCATAATTCGTATACCCCATAAAGAAGGAAAAAATTCTTTTTCTACCCTGGGTGGCTGGGGGTTCGGCATCTCCAAATTTTCCAAGAATAAATCTGCCTGCATCAAATTTATAAAGTATATTACCAGTTACCAAGCCCAAAAGAAACTCCATCTTAAGAGTGGGATTGTACCCACAAGAAAAGCATTATTTTCAGATGAAGAGATACTAAAATTAAACCCCCATTATCCTGACCTTTATCAAATTTTACTCTCAGCAAAACCCCGGCCGGTCCATCCTGAGTATGCTCAGATTTCTGACATCTTAAAACGCTTTATCCATAAAGTTTTATTAGGAGAACTCTCTCCCAAAACTGCTTTAGATAAAGCAGAGCTGAAAATAAAGAAAGTATTAAAAGAATAAATGTCTAGTTTTTGTTTTTATTTAAGACCTTTCTTTTTAAATGCCTAAAAGCTTTGATGAGCAAAAATTTGGATTATTGCTTATTTTACCTTCATTTATTCTTCTGGGTTTAGTGGCTTTATATCCAATATTGAGAAATCTAATTTTAAGTTTTACTGAAAATGACCAATTTATCGGGATTAAAAATTTTATACTCCTTTTTCAAGATGAAAGATTCAAAAGCAGTCTCTTCAATACCTTGTTATTCTGCCTAATCTCAGTTCCTCTTCAATTATTTTTAGGTTTAGTTTTTGCCCTTATTTTACAGCAGAGATTTTTTACCCGGGGGTTTGTCCGAACCAGTGTATTCCTTCCCTGGGCTTTACCCACTGCAGTAATGGCTGTTGCCTGGAAATGGATATTCAACGATACTTACGGAGTATTCAACGATATCCTCTTAAGATTACAGATAATTAAGGAGCCTCTGGCTTGGTTGGGAAAACCAGATTTAGCATTTTTCTGCATTATCTTAGCTGAAGTCTGGAAGTGTACACCCTTTGTGACTGTGATTCTACTTGCGGGATTGCAGTCAATTCCTCCTGAACTTTATGAAGCAATAAGTGTTGATGGAGCAAACACTCTTCAAAGATTTAGACTGATAACCTTACCTTTATTAAGACCATTTCTTCTGGTAGCTCTGGTATTTCGGACCATCCAGGCTTTGGGAGTGTTTGACTCTATCTGGGTCTTAACCGGAGGAGGACCGGGAGGTTCAACTGAACCTATATCTTTATATGTTTATGATACTGTATTTAGATATCTTAAATTTAGCTATGGTTCAACTATGGTAATATTCAGTTTTATCCTTTCCTTAATTTTTGTCTTTATCTTTTATAAATTTTGGGGAGACAGACAAATTGAGTACTAAAAAATATAGATTTTCTCCGATTATCTACGGATTAACGCAAATAAGCTTTTATCTCTTAGTAATTTTTATAGTTATTCTTCACTTAGCACCATTTCTATGGCAGGTGATTTGTTCTTTAAAAAATGTAGATGAAATTTATTCTTTACCTCTAAAGTATATCCCCTCTAAGATTTCCTTATCCGCCTACAGGGACTTAATTTCCAACCCTCTATTTTTAAGATATCTTTTGAATAGCATACTTATCTCGCTTTCTACTACATTTTTCTGTTTGCTCTTAGCAAGTTTATCTGGATATGCCTTAAGTAGATTAAGTTTGAGATTTAAAACTTTCTTCCAATTTTTGCTTTTGATTGCTTGCCTCTTTCCCCAGATAATTTTTCTTGTCCCTCTTTATGAACTTATGGCAAACTTAAAACTCATCAATAAACCTTTGGCTTTAGTTTTGCCCTATGTTACCTTCAGCTTACCCTTAGCAGTTTGGGTAATGACTGGATTTTTCCAGACTATTCCCAAAGAAATCGAAGAACAGGCAATAATTGATGGTTTTTCTCGATTAAAGATTTTAACTAAGATAATTCTGCCTCTTTCCCGACCGGCATTAGCTACCTGTGCTATACTCATTTTTATTGGACCATTTGCCTGGAATGAATTTTTATTCTCTCTTTCTTTTATGATAAAAGACACATCTCGGACAGTGCCTGTAGGAATTGCTCTCTTAAGTGGAGCGTCTATGTATGAGATGCCTTGGAATAAAATTTGTGCGGCTTGTGTATTAACAACTCTGCCTTTAATTATATTTGTTATTATTTTTCAAAAAAGAATAATAGAAGGCTTAACCCGAGGAGCCCTGAAATAAAATATGCCAGAAGTCAGATTAGAAAAGATTACCAAAATCTTTGATAAGAATATAGTGGGGTTGAAAGATTTTAACCTCCAAGTAAAAGACAAGGAATTTGTAACTATTCTTGGACCTTCAGGGAGTGGCAAGTCTACAGCTTTAAGGATTATTGCCGGATTAGAACGCCAAGATAAAGGAGAAGTATTCATTGATGGTATTAATGTTAGCCGAATTCCTCCCCAAGAAAGAAATATCGCTTTCGTCTTTCAGAGTTATGCCCTTTATCCCCATATGAATGTTTATGAAAATATTGCTGTAGGCTTGAGAATAAAAGGGTATTCTCAAAATGAAATCAAAACAAGAGTCCAGGAGGTAGCAGAATTATTGGAAATCTCCGATTTACTTAAAAGAAAACCAAAAACTTTAAGTGGAGGGCAACGCCAAAGAGTGGCTTTAGCCAGAGCAATTGCCAAAAGACCTAAAGTGTTTTTGCTGGATGAGCCTCTTTCTAATTTAGACGCTATCTTGAGAGAAAGGATGAGAACGGAATTAAAACTTCTCTTCAAAAGAATTTCGGGCACAGTAATCTACGTTACCCACGACCAGGCAGAGGCAATCAGTCTTTCCGATAAAATAGCTTTAATAGATAAAGGAAGATTAAGACAATTAGGTTCAACTGATGAACTCTACTATCAGCCTAAAGATTTATTCGTTGCTTCTTTTTTAGGAACCCCTCCTATAAATACTTTCGAAGTTACAATTAAAGAAGGGAATTTTGTTTTTGGCCCCTATAGTTTTAAAATTCCTGAAAAATATTGGCCTAAAATTAAGAATATAAGTAAGCTTATCTTGGGAATTCGACCCGAAGATATTAAAGTCTATCTAAAACCCGAGCCAAGCTCTTTTGTCTGTAATATTTCTACAGTTGAAAAAATGAGTGGGTACGCTATATTAAATTTAAATTGCCAGAATAAAACCTTAAAAGCAGTTGTAGAAAGAGATTTTATTACCAGTATTAGGGAAGAAAACCTGTGGATTAAGTTTAATGAGGACAAACTCTATCTCTTCAATAGAGATACTCAGCAATTATTATAGTTAAAGCAATGAAGAATAAAATAATCCTGGCTATGTTAGGAATAAGTATAGTACTTTTTATATTTTTATTCTTTCTTATAAGACTCTTTATTCAGGCAATAAACCTTAAATTCTAAACAGAGTGAAGAAGAAAACATTCCTTAATATCTTAGAGCTAATTATAATAATAACTGGGGTTATCTTTATTTTTAAAGTTCAGTTTTCTAACTCAACAATATTTGGGGCTGACGGTTATCTCCATATAAGAATGGCTGAGTTTATAAAAAAATACGGCCTCTATTATAAATTTCACTGGACAAGATATTCAGTATTCTTTAATAACTTCTCAGACAAAGACTTCCTTTTTCACATCTTGCTTATTCCCCTTACCTACTTTAGAAATATATTCTGGGGAGCAAAGTTAGCCTCAGCTATATTCTATTCCTTCCTCTTAATGGTGGTCTATTTTTTCCTAAAAAGATACTCCAAAAAAGAATTTACCTTTTTGTTTTTAATTATGTTTTTCTTTTCTTATAAATTTATTACAGCTCTATCCCGACCCCGTCCTTTCCCCTTGGTTATTATTATTACTATAACCTCAATTTATCTCTTGATTCAAAAAAGATATGTGTTAGCTTCAATCTTAACCTATATCTACTCTCTTACTCATGTTTCTTTCCCCTATATGATAGGTTACGCCCTCCTTATTGAACTGGTAAGATTTTTTCACAATAAAGAAATATCTTTAAGAAATTTAGGGGGGATTTCCTCAGGGGTGCTCTGTGGGTTTTTCTTTCATCCTTACTTTCCCAATAATCTCTTAATATTCTACCTCAACGGCCTCCTTGTTCCTTTCTACGCAGCAAAGACAGGAGTATTAGAATTAGGAGCGGAATTTTTTCCTTTACATTCCCGAGAATTCTTATTAAGTTATCCCTTTTTTACTTTGGGAATGTTTTTTATCTTAGGAACACTTCTATTTAAAAATACCAAAACAAGTCTTACTACTAAAAGCTTATTTGCAATAACCATTATCTATTACTTAGGCTCTTTTCTTTCTCAGCGTTATTTAATTCATGGCTGGCCTGTATTTATTTTATTTTTTTCTTCTTATAATAAAGATTTGTTTAAAGAAGGAAGTAAAAAAACTGAAAAGATATTTGCAGGTTCTCTCCTAATTGTCTTGATGCTATTTTCCCTCACACAATTTCCTGAACTTAAGAAAAGAATAAAGTATACAGAGTTAAGGAATAAACATTATGAGAATATGGCTTATTTTATGAAAAGGTATTTTCCTAAAGGAGCCTTGGTTTTCCATTCTAATTGGTCGGATTCGCAATATTTTATCGGCCTTAATCCAGACAACGACTATTTTGTCACTTTAGACCCTGTCTATATGTATTACTATGACAAAGATAAATATAGACTCTACAGAGAACTTTCCTTTGGGAAAACGTCTGACCCTTATTTTATTCTAAAAAATGTCTTTAAGGCCTATTATGGTTATGTAGGAAAAGACTATTTTATGGGCTTGGTAAATCAAATTAAGAAGGATAAGCGTTTTGAGATAATTAAAGAAGATAGGTGGGGTATATTATTTAAACTAAAAAATTCTTGACAGGTTTAAAAACTTTGCTATCTTAATAAATAGCTCTTTACAAAATTAAAGAAACTTTTAGGTATCCGCTAAAGGCGGATCTGCCTCAGGCAGAAGGGAATGCCGTGGCTCCGACGTTACGTCGGAGGAGTCGGCAGCTGTCCCGCAGCTGTAACCCTGCCCTAAATTCCAAAGGGTTTAGGGAAGTTTCTTAAGCTTACGCAGAAATGCGGAAATAGTCACTGTCTCCAATTACCTGGGATGGGAAGGCTGGCTTAAGAACAGGGGAGCCAGAAGACCTGGCCTAAAAGGAAATTCTTTAGGTTGTCGCGGAAATAGCCTAAAGATTTTTTATTAAGAAGGGCCAAGAAAATCAGGGTGCAACCCTATACCAGAAACGGTATAGGGTTTTTTATTTAAGATGAGGCAATTAATCCTTATAAGACATGCAGAAACAGATTATAATCTTAAGACTAAATATTGTGGATTTAGCAACCCTCCTTTAAATAGTAAAGGAATACTCCAAGCAAAGAAACTGAAATCTAAACTAATCAGATTAAACTTTAAAGTTGATAGAGTCTATTCGAGTGATCTAAAGAGAGCTTCAGAGACTGCTAAGATTGTTTTTAAAAATAAATCCTTTGAGCTAAGTTCAGATTTTCGTGAGATGAATTTTGGAATTTTTGAAGGATTAAACTATCAGGAGATTATGCAAAAATATCCCCAAATTTATATAAGATGGATAGATGAACCATTAAACATTAGGCTTCCTAAGGGTGAAGGGTTGGTGGATTTGTCCAGAAGAGTTAAAAGGGGCTTATCTAAAATTTTTACTCAGAATAGAGCTGAAACAATAGCCATAGTAACTCATGCCGGACCAATAAGAATTATTTTATGTGAGATATTAAATTATAAGTTGGAGCATTTCTGGAAGATAAAACAGGATATTTCTGCATTAAATATTATAAATTATCCAAAGAATTCAGCTCCTGTAATAGGTAAGGTAAACGATACTTCTCATTTGATGCTGAAGGATATATGAAGAAAATTGTTTTTATCTTGGGTGGAGCAAGGAGTGGTAAAAGTAGTTATGCTGTAGAATTAGCAAAAAAATTAAATAAAAGAACTGTTTTTATTGCTACCTGTACTTCTTTTGATGATGAAATGAAGGAGAGGATAAAAATGCATAAAGCGCAAAGGCCTAAGGAATGGAAGATAATTGAAGAAGGCAAAGATATTAATTCAGTTTTAACAAGCTTTAAAAATAAATACGAGATAATTTTAATTGATTGCTTAGGAATGTGGATCTCAAACCTTCTTTCAGATGGTTTAAAAGATAAACAGATAGAAAAGGAAGTCTTCAGATTGATTAAATCCATATCTAAACTTAAAGGTGTTACCATTCTAGTTTCTAATGAAGTAGGAATGGGGATAGTTCCTGATAATCCTTTGGCAAGGAGATTTAGAGATTTATTGGGAAGGGCTAATCAGATAACAGCAAGAATTGCTGATGAGGCTATTTTTATGCACTCAGGGATACCAGTAGCTATAAAAGAGAGAGGAAAAAGTGCAAAAACTAAAGGAAACAATAAGTAAAATTGAGAAACTGGATTTTTCTTTAATGGAAGAGACTCAAAAAAGGCTGGATGCTCTTACTAAACCAAAAGGAAGTCTGGGTAGATTGGAAGAGATTGCAGGGCAGGTTGTAGGGATTACAAAGAAAAGAAATCCTTCACTTAAAAATAAAGTTATATTTGTGATGGCTGCAGACCATGGAGTTACAGAAGAAAGGGTAAGTGCCTACCCTAAAGAAGTTACTTCTCAGATGGTCTATAACTTTATAAATGGGAAAGCAGCGATTAATGTACTGGCAAAACATGTGGGAGCAAGAGTTTTAGTAATTGATATGGGCGTAGCTAGTAAATTACAAATTACAAATTGCAAATTGCAAAATTTTAAAGATAAGAAGATAAATTATGGAACCAAAAACATGACAAAAGAGCCAGCGATGACCAAAGATGAAGCGGTAAGAGCTATCGAGGCAGGGATTGAAGTATTTGAGGAAGAACTATCAAGAGGGATTGATATTGTTGCTACCGGTGATATGGGTATTGGAAATACTACTTCCTCTTCGGCAATAGCTTCCTGTTTAACAGGTAAAAGCGTAAAGGATTTAACAGGAAGAGGCACAGGTATAAATGATGAAGTACTTTTAAGAAAAATAGAGATAGTTGAGAAAGCAATCAGGATTAATCAGCCAAATTCTTCTGATCCTGTGGATGTATTATCAAAAGTGGGTGGGTTTGAGATTGGGGGGCTTTCAGGAATAATTTTGGCTTCTGCATCAAAAAGAATTCCTGTGGTAATTGATGGATTTATTTCTGGGTCAGCAGCATTGATAGCCTGTTCTTTAAAGAAGGAGGTGAAGGATTTTTTAATTGCCGGGCACTGTTCGGCAGAAAAAGGACATAAACTTATCCTTGAATATTTAGGTCTTAGGCCCCTTTTAAACCTTGATATGCGGCTTGGGGAAGGAACAGGGGCAAGTTTAGGGATGAGTATTGTTGAGGCAAGTATTAAAATTTTAAGTCAGATGGCAACATTTGAGGAAGCAGGAGTTTCAAAAAGAATTGGCGAATGAAGGGGTTTTTAATTGCTTTACAGTTTTTAACCATATTCCCTGTAAGAATTAAATCGATGGAGGAAAAGGATTTTGGTGACTCTCTTTTATATTTTCCTTTAATTGGTTTATTAATAGGTTTACTGTTAGCTTTAAGTAGTTTTTTGTTTTCTTTCTTACCCCAATTTCTAAAAGCCACCCTTATTTTGCTTACCTCTATTATTATCACTGGAGGTATCCACTTAGATGGATTTGCCGACACCTGTGATGGGTTTTATGGCAAAAAAGAAAAGGAAAAAATTCTGGAGATTATGCGAGACAGTCACATAGGGGTAATGGGAGTGACAGGTTTGATTTTCAACTTGCTTTTAAAGATAGGCTTTATAATGGCTTTACCTCAAATAATACTCTGGAAGGCATTGATTTTGATGGCTGTATTTTCAAGATGGGTTCAGGTTCTGCTTTGTAATATCTCTTCTTATGCACGCAAGGAAGGTAAAGCAAAGTATTTTATAGAGTATGCTTCTAAGAGAAGTCTTTATTTAGGAGGAGGGGGTTGTTTAGCTTTATTCTTATTCTTAATCCAGTTTAAAGGAGTTATTTTATTCTTTTTTTCTTTACTACCGGTATTTCTGTTTTCCTCTTATGTAAAGAGAAAAATTGGAGGAATGACAGGAGATACAATTGGAGCAGTAAGTGAACTTAGTGAAGTAATGATTCTTTGTTATATGTGTTTTTTCAAATAAACTAATGGAAGGAGGATAATTATGGAGACATATGCTTATGGTTTCCCTCGTCTGGGGAGAAATAGAGAATTTAAGAGGATAACAGAATCTTTATGGAAAAAAGAAATCTCCGAAGATGAATTTAAGAAAGCGCTTGGTGAATTAGAGAAAGATATTTTATCTATTTATGATGAATTTGTAGACAAATATCCACTTGGGGAAATGACCAAATATGACAAGATGCTTGATACAGCATGCATGCTTGGTATTTATAAGGTAAAAGATATAAATGAATACTACCAACTTTGTAGAGGTAAAAATGCTTTAGAACTAACCAAGTGGTTTAATACAAATTATCATTATTTAGTTCCGGATTTCAGTAGGATAAACAATGATTTTTTATTTAAGGAAGTTAATTTTGATGAGGTAAAAAAATATAAGAAAGGTATTCCATATTTAATAGGACCTTTTACCTTCCTTAAATTATCAAAAGGTATAAATAATGGTAAATTTAAAAACTTCTTATTATCCTTATCTGATGTATATAACAAGTTGCTTGACGAGTTCGATGAGATTCATATTGATGAACCAGCTTTTTGTTTGGAGCTGTCCAGTGAAGAAATTGAACTTATAAAGAAAGCATATGATAACTTTAAAACCTCTAAATGTAAAATTTATTTATTTACTTACTATGATTCTGTTGATTTCTTAAGGAAGTTGTATGATTTACCTGTTTATGCAATAGGTCTTGATTTTGTTAATGGCGAAGAAAACATTGACTATATTAAGAAATACGGATTCCCAGATGATAAAGTGCTTATTGCAGGAATTGTGAATGGGAGGAATATCTGGAGAACAAATATAAAAGAAAGGGTTGCATTTTTAGAAGAAATTTCTTCTTATGCCAGAAATATTATAATTTCAAATGCTTCGCCTTTATATCATTTACCAATTACAGTAGAAAGTGAAAGTTTAGATGAAAAACTGATAAAAAGAATTGCTTTTGCCAGGGAGAGACTTCAGGAACTGAGATTAATATCTATGGCTTTTGAAGGAGATTGGCAATTACCAGATAAGTGGAATGAAGAAACGGGCGTTTTGGGTAAAAATGATAATGTAAGAGGGAAGATAAAGGCTTTAAAAGATGAAGATTTTCAGAGGACTTGTGATTATACAGAAAGATACGGAAAACAGAAAGAAATTTTAAACCTGCCTTTATTCCCGACGACAACTATAGGAAGTTTCCCTCAAGACAGGGAAGTAAGAAGGAAAAGAGCTCTATTCAGAAAAGGCAAAATCAGTTCTGCTGATTATAAGACATTTATTCAAGGTAGAATAAAGGATGTAATTAAATTTCAGGAAGATAGTGGACTTGATGTATTAGTGCATGGTGAGTTTGAGAGAACCGATATGGTGGAATTTTTCGCTCAAAAATTGGAAGGTATTGCCACAACCGAAAATGGATGGATTATTTCTTATGGCACAAGATGTTACAGGCCTCCCATAATTTACGGTGATATATCAAGACCAGAACCTATGACTGTGGAAGAAATAAGTTTTGCCCAAAGTCAGACTCAGAAACCAGTTAAAGGAATGTTGACAGGACCGGTTACAATTTTAGCATGGAGTTATGTAAGGGAAGATATTCCTATTTGGGAAGTAAGTTATCAGATTGCACTTTGTTTACAGGATGAGATAAAGGATTATGAAAAAGAAAGTATTAAAATAGTTCAGATTGACGAGCCTGCTTTTAGAGAAAAAGCCCCGATTAAGAAAAGGAACTGGGATAAATATTTTGACTGGGCAGTGAAATCATTTAATTTGATAATATCTCAAACAAAGCCGGAAACACAGATTCATACCCATATGTGTTATTCGGAATTTGGAGAGATCATCGGATATATTTTAAAAATGGATTTTGATGTAATTACTATTGAGGCATCAAGGAGCAAAGGTGACATTATAGAATATTTCCAGAACGTAGATTTTAGAAGACAGATAGGATTGGGCGTCTGGGATATCCACTCCCCATATGTTCCGGGTGTTGAAGAGATGAAAAAAATTGTAAATCGTGCTTTAAAGGCATTCCCAGGAGAAAGCTTCTGGATAAATCCCGATTGCGGGTTAAAAACCAGAGATTGGCCAGAAACTGAAGCCACATTAAGAAATTTAGTAGAGTTAGCCCGGCAATTAAGGAAGGAGAAAGAAGGGAAAGCAGACAAAGTTTGATTAGTTTATCACCATGGTGGATATTTAATAAATTCTTAAGGGAAGGTAAAAAAGTGCCTGAAACACAATTAAGGGTGAAATTACTCCAGATGACCGAGAATCCTTTCTCACTTATATATACTGCTTGCAGACAATGCTATTCTGCTTCCTTTGCAGGTGATATATTCGAAAAAGAAATAGACGATAAGAAGAAAGAAAGTCTTGTTAAGAAAGTTGTAAAATCTGGCCACGAAAGTCCATTAGAACATGTTAAATTTACCTTTGCAATAGAAGGGGTATCGCGGGCTTTAACACACCAGCTGGTAAGACACAGAATAGCCTCTTATTCCCAGCAGAGTCAGAGATATGTCAAAGAAGAAAATTTTGAATATGTAATTCCGCCATCAATAAAAGAGGATGAGGAGTTAAGGGAAGAGTATATTAGAGTTATGAAAGGTATTCAGGCAAGTTACAATAAAGTGTTAAAAAGGCTTAAGGAAAAGGGGGTTGCGGGAGAAAAGGCAAATCAGGATGCAAGATATATTCTTCCTCAGGCAGCAGAAACAAAAATAGTTGTTACAATGAATTGTCGGGAGTTATTACATTTTTTTGAGCAGAGATGTTGTATGAGAGCGCAATGGGAAATTAGAAATTTAGCCAATGAAATGCTCAAGATATGTAAATCTCATTTACCGGCCGTATTTTCCAGCGCAGGTCCAAAATGTGAAAGATTAGGATATTGTCCTGAAGGAGGAAAATTTACCTGCGGGAGATATCCTTTAAAAGAAAAAGTGATTAAAAATGAAAGATACTTGTAAGTTAAACACATGGAATCAATAGGTATTAGCTTATCTTATCTGTTAGATTTAATTATAGGGGATCCTTATTGGTTTCCTCATCCTGTAAAAGGAATGGCAAGATTGATAATTTTTCTGGAGGAAAGGTTAAAGAACAATAAGGAGGGGTATGTTCTGCGCATAAAAGGAATTTTATTGGCGGTTATTGTAGTAGGGGTTTCAGCAACAACTGCATATATGCTTTTGTATTTTGCGGGAAGAATTGACTATATTTTAAAATTTGTCTTCTGGATTATCTTAGGCTATACCAGTTTAGCTACCAAGGATTTATTTCTCCATGTAAAAAGAATTTTAGAAAGGATTAAGAATGAAGATATAGAAGGGGCAAGAAAAAATCTCTCCTTTATTGTGGGAAGGGATACGCAAGATTTATCAAGGAAAGAGGTTATTTGTGCCTGTATAGAAAGCATTGCTGAGAATACAAATGATGGAATAATTGCCCCTTTATTTTACCTTATTTTAGGAGGACCAACTTTGGCTGTAGGCTATAAAGCGATAAATACCCTCGATTCCATGGTAGGATATAAAAACCAAGATTACAGAGATCTTGGTTGGTTTTCTGCAAAATTAGATGATTTTGTAAATTTTATTCCTGCCCGTATTACAGGAATACTGATTGTTATATCTTCTTTTCTTTTGAGATACAACTTCAAAGATTCCTTCCGCATAATGTGTAGAGATGGCAGAAACCATCTTTCTCCAAATAGTGGTATTTCAGAAGCAGCTATGGCAGCAGCTTTAGGTATAAGAGTGGGAGGACCTGCAAAGTATAAAGGGAAATTAGTTGTAAAACCTTATATTGGGGAAGATAAAACTTTTATAGAGCCTGGTTTGATTAATAAAGCAATAAAGGTGATGTTTCTTACGTCATTTCTTATGGCTCTTATAGGTGTTGTTTTAAGATGGGTAATTTAATCTTTGAACACGGTGGCAATATTTATGAAGTTAAAAGAAGATATAAAAGAGAGATTATTGATTTCAGTGCAAATATTAATCCTTTAGGTCTTCCTCCAAAGATAAAAAGCAGGTTATGGAAAAATTTTCGAAACATTCTTCATTATCCGGATATAAAAGCCGAATCCCTTATAAAAAGGATTGCTAAATACTGGTCTATAAAGGAAGAAAATATTTTGGTTGGTAATGGTTCTGTTGATCTTTTATACCTTCTAATTCATACTTTTAAATTCAGGAAAGTATGTATCCCTTTTCCCACATTTTCTGAATATGAACGTGCAACCCGTTGTGTAGAAGCTAAAATTAATTTTCTGAAATTGGAGGAAGATAAAGATTTTAAATTTCAGGGTTTAAAGCCAGCTGATGCAGAAGTCTTATTTTTGTGTAATCCCAACAATCCTACAGGGAATCTCATATTTGAAGATAGAGATTTTATAGAAAAGTTACCTATAGAATTAGTCATTATTGATGAAGCCTTTATGGATTTTCTGCCAGATGAGAAGAAGTATACCTTAATTTGGAAGGCTCAGAAGAGTAAAAAAATTATAATCTTAAGGACATTTACCAAATTTTTTGCTCTTGCAGGATTAAGGCTTGGTTATCTTGTTGCTCAAAAAGATACCATTGATAAACTTAAAAAAAGGCAGGTTCCCTGGTGTGTAAACTATTTTGCTCAACTGGCAGGAGAGTCAATCTTAGATGAGAAGGAATATATAGAGAAAACACGGCAATTTATAGAAAGAGGGCGAAGATTCTTGTTTACTGAACTTACTAAAATTGAAGGGCTAAAACCTTATTCTTCAGTAACTAACTTTCTCTTAGTTAAGATAGAGAAGAAGAAACTTACATCCTCTTTATTAAAGAGAAAATTGATTCAGGAAGGGATTCTTATCCGAGACTGTTCAAATTTCAGAGGATTAAATAATAAATTTATCCGTATTGCTGTGCGTAGACACAATGAAAATCTTAAATTAATAGAAGTTTTAAAAAAAGTAGTATGAGAAGAATAATTATTGAAGATTTAAGGAGTATTTTAAAAGAAGTTGTAGAAAGAAATTCTTACGAGGCACTACTTTTCTCAGGAGGACTTGATACCTCAATTTTAGCTTACCTTAATGCCTCTTGTGTAGGTATCACGGTAAGTTTGGAATCTTTCTCAGAAGATTTACATTATTCTGAAATTTTAGCAAAATTCCTTAATATGGAGCATTATCACAGAAAAGTAAGCATTGATGAAGCAATGGAGGCTATACCTCATCTAATAAGAATCCTTAAGTCATTTGACCCTGCTATTCCTAATGATCTTGTTGTATATTTTGGGCTTAAGTTTGCCAAGGAGCTGGGGATAGAGAAGGTAGCAACTGGTGATGGTGCAGATGAATTATTTTGTGGATATTCCTATATGAAGGACTTGGATGATTTAGAGACTCATATTAAAAGAATTTCAAAGAATATGAGTTTTAGTTCCAATATTATTGGTAAATTTTACAAGATAAAGATAGTTCAGCCTTTCTGTGATATCGTTGATTTTGCTTTAAAGATTCCTGTTAAGTTAAAAATAAAAGAGTCTGGTGGCAAAATCTGGGGCAAGTGGATATTGAGGAAGGCATTTGAAGGTTTGTTACCACAAGAGGTCATCTGGCAGGATAAAAGACCCTTAGAATACGGTTCAGGAATGAGTAAGTTAAGAGAAATTATCCGAGCGAAAATTTCTGATGAGGAGTTTGAGGAAAAAAAGAGATTTTATTCCTTAAAGTTTTTAAATAAAGAGCACCTCTATTTTTATGAAATCTATCAAAAGGAAGTGGGGGAAATTCCTGAACCTTCTGGAGGAGAAAAGACATGTCCTAACTGTGGAGCAGGGATAAAACTGGATTCTTTTCACTGTAGGATTTGTGGATATGTTTTAAAAGAAGATAAATGAAAGTGTTTGTTTCCTGGAGTGGAGGTAAAGAAAGTTCCTTAGCCTGCTGGAAAGTTATAAAAAGAGGTTTTGAAGTTAAATCTCTTTTAAATATGGTATCAGAGGATGGTAAACATTCTCGTTCACATGGAATAAACTTGCCCCTATTAAGGAAACAGGCCGAGGCAATGGAAATTCCTATAGTCCAGGTAAAAACCACATGGAAGAGTTATGAGGAGATTTTTAAAAAAGCAGTTTTGAGGCTCAGAGAAGAAGAAATTGAAGCAGGAGTATTTGGAGATATAGACTTAAGAGAACATAGAGATTGGGTAGAAAGGGTATGTAGAGAATTGAAGATTAAAGCAGTTCTTCCTTTATGGGGCAAGGCAAGAGAAAAGTTACTTAAGGAATTTATAGAGGCAGGGTTTAAGGCTATTGTCGTAGCTATTGATACCAACTACTTAGATAAAGAATCGCTGGGAGAAAGGATAAATGAAGAATTTATTCACAAGCTAAGGACAATAAAGGATATTGATCTTTGTGGGGAGAGGGGTGAGTATCACACTTTTGTTTATGGAGGACCTATTTTTAAGAAGCCTTTGGAGTTTATTACAGGTAAAAAGATATTGAGAGATAAAAGATGTTTTTTAGAAATTAAGTTAAAAGATGAATAAAAAAGAGATTGCTTTAAATTTAGAAGGGGTGAGAGCAGGAATAATTTATCATTATTTTAAAGATGTCAAGATAAAGGACTTTTCTTCTTTCCTTTTGGGCAGGAGATAACCTATGGAGGTGGATATGCAAAGATGGGAGAGGTAATGGCAAGGGCGGTAACTTGTGCAATGAAAGAAACAATCTTACAACAGGAGGGATAAAATGCAAGGGAGAGTATTTGAAAAAATAGTAAAAAGAGATGGAAGAATTCAAGATTTTGATTCTTCTAAAATTTGCCAGGCAATAACTAAGGCAGGTCAGGCAACAGGAGAATTTGGAAAAGATGTAGCACAGAGGCTCACCATCAGAGTTTTGAACTTAGCAACCCAACTTATTAAAGACCGCTATCCCACAGTTGAAGAAATCCAGGATATTGTAGAAGAGGTTTTAATTAATTCTCCTTATAAAAAGACAGCAAAAGCATATATTATTTATCGTGATCAGCATGCAAAGATAAGAGAGATTGCTTCAAAATTCAATGTGGATTTAGTTGATGCCTATTTAAATAGAATTGATTGGCAAGTGAGAGAAAACAGCAATATGAATTTTTCTCTTCAAGGATTGAATAATTATATATCTTCACAGATAAGTAAAATCTACTGGCTTAACAAGATATATCCTCCAGAAATAAGAAATGCTCATAATGAAGGTGATTTCCACATTCATGATTTAGGTATATTGAGTGTTTACTGTGTAGGATGGGACTTACAAGACTTATTATATGAAGGGTTTAAGGGAGCAGCTTCTAAAATAGAATCAAAACCAGCTAAGCATTTCCATTCTATACTCGGTCAGGTGGTAAACTTTTTCTATACACTTCAGGGTGAAGCAGCGGGCGCGCAGGCGTTTTCTAATTTTGATACTTTACTTTGTCCTTTTATCTATTATGACAAGTTAAGTTATAAAGATGTGAAACAAGCACTTCAGGAGTTTTTGTTTAATGTCAATGTCCCCACTAGGGTAGGTTTTCAATGTGTTTCCGAAGATACAGAGATTTTGACGGAAAGCGGATGGAAAAGTTATCAAGAAGTTAATGAAGGAGATAAAATTTTTACATTCAATATAAAGAATAAAAAAATAGAATTGAACAAAGTTGTTTCTGTTTTTAGGAGAAAATATAAAGGGATAATGTACCATTTAAAGAATCGTATTCAAAATCAGTTGATCTCTCCCGGGCATAGAGTAGTCAGAAGAAAATTCAATACAGACAATTACGTGCTTGAGCCCATAGAGGAAGTTCTGAAGTTAAAATCTCCTTTTGTCGTTCCAATAGCGGGTATTAATCCAAAAAAAGACATTTCTGTAGAGGATGAGCAGATAAAGCTGATGGCATGGATAATTAGTGAGGGAAGTATAGAGAGAAAGGGGAAATTTAGAAGTTGCTATCGAATAAGTATATACCAATCAAAGGAGAAAAATCCTGCTAATTATAAGGAGATTAAAAACTTGCTTGATCATTTTAAATTCAATTATTCAGAATACGAACATAAATCCTTAGGCTCACCGGTTGTAAAATTTAGATTAGATGCGCAAAGTTCAAAAATAATTCATAAATGGTTTGGAACAAAAGAAGATATACATTTTATACCAGAATGGCTTTTTAACTTAAGTAGAAGACAGACACGATTATTTTTGGAAACATATTTAAAAGCAGATGGATTTGATGATTGTAAAATTGCAATTTCTGATATAGCGTTATTGAATGATTTACAGCGCATGGTGATAAACGCAGAATGGGCATTTACTGTTTTAAAAAGAAAGCCTACTATAGGGAAGAAAGATATTTATGTTCTTAGAATAATAAAACATGCCGAAACTTACATCAATAAAGTGGAGAAAGTTGAGTATGAAGGTGTGATTTGGTGTCCGCATACTAAGAATGAGACGATAATAGCAAGAAGAAATGGAAAAGTATTCATTACGGGAAACACTCCATTTACAAATATCACACTTGACCTAATTATCCCTTCCTATTATGCGGATCAGGGTGTTATCATTGGAGGAAAAATCCAGGATAAGACTTATAAAGAATTTAGGAGGGAACAGGATATGTTTAATAAGGCTTTCTTAGAAGTAATGCTTGAAGGAGATGCTAAAGGAAGGCCTTTTACCTTCCCCATCCCCACTTACAATATTACTAGAGATTTTGATTGGGATAACGGAAATTTAAATCTGCTCTGGGAGACTACTGCCAGATATGGAATTCCATATTTTGCAAATTTTGTTAATTCAGATATGAAACCAGAGGAGGCAAGGAGCATGTGTTGTAGGTTAAGGATAGATAACAGAAAGTTAGAGAAAAGGGGAGGAGGATTATTCGGTTCATCTCCTTTAACAGGCTCAATTGGCGTTGTTACTATTAATATACCCAGAATTGGATATTTATCAAAGACAGAATCCAAATTTTTCCAGAGACTGAATTATTTAATGGAGTTGGCAAAAGAGAGTTTAGAAATAAAAAGAAAAGTTTTAGAAATTTTAACGGAAAGAGATTTATATCCTTATGCCAAGTTTTATTTGAGAAACATAAAGAAAAGATTTGGACAATACTGGACGAATCATTTTTCAACAATTGGTGTTGTGGGAATGAATGAAGTATGTCTTAACTTTTTAAAAAAGGATTTAGGCTCAAAGGAGGCAATAAAGTTTACATTAAAAGTTCTAGATTTTATGAGAGAAAAACTTTTAGAATTTCAGAAAGGGACAGGCAACAACTATAACTTAGAAGCTACTCCAGCAGAAAGCACTTCTTACAGATTAGCTAAATTGGATAAAGAAAAATATCCAGACATTATCTGCGCAAATGAACCTGAATTTAAAAAAGGAGCACAACCTTTTTATACAAATTCAACACAACTTCCTGTAAATTTCACCGATGATGTATTTGAGGCTTTGGAATTGCAAGATGAGATCCAAACAAAATATACAGGTGGTACAGTTTTACATATTTTCGTAGGAGAAAAGACTGAAAATCCTCAAATAGTTAAGAAATTGGTCAAAAATATCTGTAATAATTATCGCTTACCTTACTTCACAATTACTCCCACATTTTCTATTTGTCCTCAGGATGGATATATGAATGGAGAATATAAAACCTGTCCTAAGTGTGGAAGAGAATGTGAGGTTTACTCAAGAGTTGTGGGATATTTAAGACCGGTATCTTCCTGGAATAATGGAAAGCAGGAAGAGTTTAAATTGAGAAAGACATTTAAAGTGAGATGAGAATAGGGGGGTTCCAAAAATTTTCTCTTATCGATTATCCAAACAAAATAAGCTGTATAGTTTTTACCCAGGGATGTAATTTTAGGTGTCCATGGTGCCACAATCCTGAATTAGTTTATCCTGAATTTTTCACAACTTCTTTAAAAGAAGAGGCAATTTTTGATTTCCTTAGAAGACGTAAGGGTAAGCTTGAAGCAGTTGTAATCACAGGAGGAGAACCTACAATTCAACCAGATTTAGCTGAATTTATAGAGAAAATTAAAAAGATGGATTATTTTGTAAAGTTAGATACCAATGGGAGCAGCCCTCATATTTTAAAAGAGTTAATCAAAAGTAAGTTAATTGATTATATTGCCATGGATATAAAAGCACCACCAGAAAAATATTCTCTTCTTAGTGAAAGAGATGTAAATATTTCTTTAATTTTTGAAAGCATAAAGATTATTGAAAACTCTTCTTTAGAATATGAATTTCGCACTACTTCTGTTCCTTCTTTGCTTTCTGAAGATGATATTTTAAGAATAAAAAATATGGTCAATGATGAAAAAAGATACAGGATTCAGAGGTTTAGAAAAGTAGAAAAGAAAGTACCGATATGTTAAATCGCTTCTTAATTTTACACAAATGAGTGCTCAAAGAATACTTTCCTTAGCACCTTCTATCACTGAGACTATATTTGTTCTGGGATGTGGAGATAAACTCGTGGGAGTAACTGAATTTTGTAACTGGCCTCCTGAGGCTAAATTGATAGATAAAATTGGGGGTTTCTCTACCCCGGATATAAAGAGAATAATTTCTTTAAATCCTGATTTGGTATTAGCCACAGATTTTCATTTAAAAATCATTAACTACTTGAAAGAAAGGGGAATAAATACATATGTTATAGAAGCCAAAACAATTTTAGATGCTCCTCAAAGTATAATTCAGGTAGGCAAAGCCATTAATTGCAAAGATAAAGCAAATAAATTAGTAAAAGAATTGAAAAATGAAATGGATACTCTTTTAGAAAAAACAAAAAAGATACCCAAAAAGGTGCGTGTATGTTATCTCTGTGATATCTTTTGTGTTGCTTGGAGGTCCTGTGCAATGAGTAAGTTAATTGAAACATTAGGAGGAATAAACATTGGAAGAAATATTAAGTCAAATCAGCAAGAATCCGTCCTTAAGGAGATTGCCGAGGAGAATCCTGAAGTGATAATTACAGCTAAGGGGCACAGAGAAAGTGTAGATTTATTATCTTTTGTTAAAGAGACTCCCTATTTTAAGAAAACTCGAGCTTACAAGAACAATAGAATTTATCAAATTCAAGCAGAATTGGTATGTCGTCCTGGACCAAGAGCAATAATAGGATTGAGAAGACTTGCTAAATTTATTCATCCCGAGGTATTTTAAGAATGGGAGTATACCATATTACTTATACACCAGAGTTAAGACAAGTCTGTCTCTATATGGATGGGGGATGTAGTTTTTCCTGTCATGGCTGTATCACTGACTCCCATCCCCAGGATTATCATATAAAAGATGCAAAAAAGGAAAAGAATAGAACTTTAAAAATCCAAGAAGTTATATCTTTTTTAAAACCCCTTGATTTTAAAAAAGTTATCTTCTTGGGGAAAGAACCAACAGAGGATGTGGATTTCTTACCACTGGTAAGATTTCTAAAGGAAAGGTTTCTCAGTTTTAACATTTTACTTACTAATGGGTACAGATTTGTAGAGGAAGAGGTAATTGATGAGGTTTGTGTAAGTATTAAAGCCATATCAAAGAAGTTATTTAAGGATTTTACAGGAAAAGAGGAACCAGAAAGAGCTTTAAGAAACTTTAAAAGATATGTAGACAGACCCAAAGTTAAAGTGCGGGCAGAAAGTATTTTTATTCCTGGTTATATTGAGAGTAAAGAGATAGAAAAGATTGCCCAATTTATTGCTAATATAAGTCCAGAAATCCCTTATCGTATTGATGGATATGTACCCTATTCAAGTAAGGATAAATTCAGACGACCAACTAAAAATCAGATGGAAAAAGCCAAAAGAAGAAGTGAGAGATATCTAAAAAATGTTTCCATTTTACATTCTAAGATGAAGGTAAGATATAAAGTGGAAAGAGTATATTAAATGAAAAAGAAAATCCTATTCTTTACTTGCATTCTTTTACTTTCATATAATAGTGTTTTGATTGAATGTGCTACTAAGGTTTATCCTCAAAAAATTATCTCTTTAGGTCCTTCCTTAACAAAGGAGTTATATCTTTTAGAAGCAGAGGACAGACTTATTGGATGCACAATCTATGCGCCTGAATGTGCTAAAGATAAAGAGAAAGTTGGGACAGTTATTGATATAAATTTGGAGAGGATAATAAAACTTAAGCCAGATTTAGTATTGGCTACATCTTTGCTCAACCCCAAACAGGTAGAGAAGCTGAGAAAGTTAAAAATAAAAGTTGTTGTTTTCTCTCAGGCAATAAGTTTTCAAGAATTATGTGACCAATTTTTGGAATTGGCAAAGCTTATAAGAAAGGAAGAGAAGGCAAGCCAGATAATTAAAGAAGTGAAAGAAAAAGTAAAGAGTATAAGAAATAAGACAAAGGCTTTAAAGAAAACCAGAGTATTTATCCAGGTAGGAGCAAAGCCTTTATTTACTCCTGGGAAAAACTCTTTTGTGAATGATTTTATAGAATTTGCAGGAGGAATAAATATCGCTAAGGATACAGAAATTGGCATTTACTCTCGGGAGAAGATCTTAGAAAAAAATCCTGATGTGATTATTATTGTAACAATGGGAATTAGAGGGATAAAAGAGAAAGAAATCTGGCAGAGATATAAAAATATAAATGCAGTTAAAAACAAAAGAATATGTATTATTGATTCTTATAAGATTTGCAGTCCCACACCAGTTAGTTTCGTAGAGACATTAAAAGAATTGGTTAAGATTTTACATCCGGAGACAGAATGAATAAAAGATTAATAAACTGGCTTAGCTGGTCATCCATTCTAATATTGGCTGTATTTATTGTAATGTTTCTCTCATTATGCATTGGTTCTGTAAAAGTTTCTTTAAGTCAGATTTTTAATCCCTCGGATAGAATAATCAAGGAAATTTTATTTAAAATTCGTCTTCCCAGAATTATTTTGGGTTTTGCAGTTGGAGGAGCACTTGCTATTGCAGGGGTTATCTTGCAGGGACTGTTTAGAAATCCTTTAGTGGAACCGTATACCTTAGGGATTTCTGGAGGAGCAGGAGTCTTTGTCTGTTTAAACATTGTTTTGAAGATCTATCAGAAATTTGGGGTAATAACTTTTCCCATTTCAGGTTTCGTAGGCGCAGGATTGGTAATTATTTTAGTTTATATTTTAAGCATTAAAAAAGGCAAATTAAGGATTCAGGGACTTTTACTAACCGGGGTTATGATAAGTTTTATTTCCTCATCTCTTATAATGCTTATTATGGCAATGACTAAAGCTGAGAACTTACATGGGATAGTTTTCTGGATAATGGGTTCTTTAGAAGAGCCAAATATATTTCTTGTAAAAATGACCCTTTTAGTCTCAATTTTAGGACTTTTAATTTCCTGTATATTCTCTTTGGATTTAAACGCTTTTTCCTGTGGTGAGAAGGAAGCACATCATCTGGGAGTAGATGTTGAGAAAACAAAGAAGTTACTCTTTATTCTGGCATCTGTTCTTACGGGTGTATGCGTATCAGTCGCGGGGATAATTGGATTTGTTGGGCTTTTGGTTCCCCATCTTATGCGTATGCTGGTAGGAGAAGACCATAGAATACTACTCCTAAGTTCTTATCTATGTGGTGCAGGATTTCTAATTTTCTCTGATACTCTGGCAAGAACAATTATCTCTCCTTTAGAACTTCCTGTAGGGGTTATTACCGGAATTATTGGTGGAAGTTTATTTATTTATGTGCTTACTAAGAGGGGGAGATAATGCTGGAAACAAAGAGCTTGGTATGTGGTTATGATAATTTCCTGCTTAAAGGTATAAGTTTTAAAGTAAATTTTTCTGAGCTGGTAGGAATAATTGGACCTAATGGTTCGGGTAAAACTACATTAATTAGAGCGATAACTAAACTGGTTAGACCAAAAGAAGGGAAGATAATTTATCAGGGAAAAGATATAACCAAATTGAGTTTTAAAGAATTAGCAAAAGAGATTGCCGTTGTTTCTCAGGATGCATATTTCCCTGATATGGTAAAAGTTAAAGATTTTGTGCTTCTGGGAAGAATTCCTCATTTTAAAAAATTCCAATTTTTGGAGACAAACAAAGATTTAGAGATTGTAGAGGAAGTTATGAAGTTGACAGGAATATTAGAAATCAAGGATAGATTTTTAAAGGAAACGAGTGGTGGAGAAAGGCAACTTGTTTTAATTGCCAGGGCATTAGCCCAGGAACCAAAGTTGCTCTTATTGGATGAGCCCACAGCCTATTTAGATATAACACACAAGATAAAGATACTGGATTTGATAAGAAAGTTAAATAAAAAATATAGTTTAACTGTGTTGATTGTCTTACATGATTTAAATTTAGCAAGTCAATATTGTGATAGGTTAATTTTGCTTAAGGAAGGAAAAATTTATAAAATTGGTACACCCTCTGAAGTTTTAACTTATCAAATCATCGAAGAGGTTTACCAAACTGTGGTAATCGTAAAAGAAAATCCCTTTAATTTTAGACCCTATGTATTTTTAGTTTCAGAGGAGGAAATGAAAAGAAGGAGGAAAGATGAGAAGAAAAGGATTAATTCAGATTTATACCGGTGATGGGAAAGGAAAGACTACTGCAAGTATTGGTCTGGCTATAAGAGCAAAGGGGCAGAGATTTAGAGTTTGCGTTATCTATTTTCATAAAGAACCTAAAAGATGGAGATACGGAGAATATAGGATTTTAAAAAAATTGGGAATAGATACATTTGGTTTTGCTAAAAAGCATCCCCATTTTTATAAGAAGGTAAAGAAAGGAGAGATGAGAAAAGAGTGTCTTAAAGCACTCAAGTTTATTAAGAAAATATTTGAGAAAGCAAAATATGACCTGCTTATCTTAGATGAGATACTTATCTCTTTACGAGAGGGCTACTTAAAAGAGGAAGAAATCTTAGAAATAATGGATTTAAAACCAAAAAATCTGGAGTTGGTTTTAACAGGTAGATTCCTGACAAAAAATATAACCGATAAGGCAGATTATGTGACGGAGATGAAGAAGGTAAAACATCCTTTCGATAAGGGAATAGTGGGAAGAAGGGGGATAGAATATTAAAGCATTAGAAAGATGGATAAGACAATTTATAGGGAATACTTAGATAAAAGGAATAAGAAGATTATAGAATTGAGAAAGAAAGGTAGAGCTTTAAAATGGCTGGCGTATAAATTTAAATTGAGCATTCGTCAAATAAGTAGAATTTTAGCAAAACATTCCAAAAAATAGATATGTCCAAAAATGTCTATTGATGGAAATGAAATATAATGAAAAAATTCATCTATCACTTGCTCTTTAAAGTATTTTTGGCCGGATAGGCAGGGGAAGTGAGGGTGAGATTCCCTCCGCTGCCCGGCAACGGTAATGCTTCTACTTATTGAAAGGAGACAAGCCCGGTCGACTGCTTATCTCAGGAAGTACCTTCTTGGGGAGGGAAGAAAAATAAGCGAAATGTTATTATTTAGCCGACCTCAAGAAGGTCGGCTTTTTTATTAACATATTATACGAGGAGGTGCTGGAATGAAAAAGTTTGTCTTAAGTCTAGGTATGGCTTTTATTCCTCTATTAGCTTCTGCACAAGAAATCCCTGCTTATCAACTTGGAAAGATTGTAGTTACAGCTACAAAAACAGAGCAATATCAGGCAGAAGTTGGAAGTTCAACTACTGTAATCACATCTGATGATTTGAAAAAAGAAGGTAAGACCTTTGTCCTGGATGCCTTAAGGGATGTTCCGGGAGTTTCAGTTATGCAGTATAGTAGTTTTGGCGGAGCGACTTCTATATATTTAAGAGGTTCTAAGCCCGGACATACTTTGGTGATGATTGATGGAGTGGAGGTAAATGATCCAATGGGCATTGATAGGTCTTTTGATTTTGCCCACTTATTAACTGATGATGTTCAGAAAATTGAGGTAGTGCGGGGTCCTCAATCTACTCTTTATGGCTCTGATGCTATTGGAGGTGTAATTAATATAATTACAAAAAAGGGTAAAGGTAGACCCAGATGGAAGACATTGTTTGAAGGCGGTTCATATAATACATTTAAGGAATCTTTAAGTTACGGAGGCTCCAATGAAAGATTTAATTATTATTTTTCTCTGATTCGTTTAGATTCAGATGGGATTTCCAAGGCAAAGGATGGCTCTGAAGACGATGCGTATAGAAATACAACTTTCTCAAACCGTCTGGGTTATAAAATTTTAGAGAATGTCAATTTAGACTTAGTTTTTCGCTATACAGATGTAAAGGCAGATATAGATGATGGGGCATATCAGGATGATCCCAATTATATTGCCTGGTGGAAGGATCTTGTGGGAAAGGCTTCCTTAAGTCAATCTGTAAACTCCTTCTGGGATTACAAACTTTCTTTCTCATATTCCAGGACTAAAAGGATGTATCGGGATGACCCTGATAGTGTGGATGCTTTTGACAATACTCACAACTGGTATATAGGAGATGATAAGAAATTTGAATGGCAGAATAACTTTATTCTTGCTGATTGGAATACAATTACAGCAGGATTTGAGTATGAAGAAGAAAGAGGTTTTTCAGATGGAAGAAATTCTTGGGATAGGTTTGATAGAAAGAGTGTAGATAATAAAGGATATTATTTACAAGACCAGATAAACTTGGGGGATAAATTTTTTACAACACTTGGAATTAGAATAGATGATCATGAACTTTTTGGAACAGAAACTACATATAAGATATCTTCTGCCTATATTATTTCTCGAACAGGGACCAGAGTTAAAGCCAACTGGGGAACAGGTTTTAAAGCTCCTTCTTTATATCAGCTTTACTCCAGTTACGGCAGTCCTGATTTAGAACCGGATGAAAGTAATAGTTACGACTTTGGATTTGAACAGAGTTTGCTAAACAATAAAATATCTTTTGGTTTAATCTATTTTCACAATAATTTTAAAAATATGGTCGATTTTGATATGGCTACCTTTAAGTACAAAAATATTGGCAGAGCAAAGACTAAGGGTATAGAGACTGAATTAGCTTTTAAACCCTGGAAGGATTTGAAAATAGGAATTAACTATACCTACTTAGATACAGAAAATAAAGAAACAGGTAAAGAATTAGGTAGAAGGCCTAAACATCAGGTAGCTCTTGATATAAACTATAAGTTTCTGGATAAAGGAAACCTTAATCTCTCTACAACCTACGTTAGCTCCCGCTGGGATGATGATGCCAATACAAAAAGGTTGAAACAATATGCTAAGATTGACCTTACAGTTACTTATGATTTGACAAAGAATTTTCAAATCTTTGCTAGGGCAGAGAATTTGTTTGATAAGGATTATGTGCAAATCCGGGGATACGAGATGCCCAAAGCATCTTTCTATGCTGGAGTAAAAGCATCGTTTTAAACTTAAGATAAAAAACTTTTCACAAGAAGCATTGCTTACAATGTGACACTGCTACTAATGAGACACAATAAGAACTCTTCCCCCCTCCCTCTGCCGAGAGGAATTATTTCTGGGATTAAAAGAAAATTTCTAAAAATTTTTAAAATAACTTTACTCTTCAAAAAAATGTGATAAAAAAGGTAAGTTTTCAGAAATTTTGCTATAATCTCCATGGAGGGGTTGACTCAAATTTATACTGGCGAAGGAAAAGGTAAAACTACTTCAGCTTTAGGTCTGGTTATAAAAACAAGAGAACACAGCTTAAAAATAGCCTAGGTATCTTTTTATAAAGAGCCTCAGAAATATAAACACGGAGAGTTTTCTATTCTAAGAAAAAGGGAGTCTTAGGGCTTTTAGATACTAAACCTCCTAATATAGAATTAATCCTAACCGGGAGGTCTGCTCCTAAGAAAATTATAGAAAAGGCTGATTTAGTAAGTTATATAAAAAACATAAAATACCCTTATGATAAAGGCTTTAAGACTCGTAAAGGGATTGAATATTAACCCAAATTTTTCATTACCTGCCCGCCGATGTTCACATATTCTCTTAGCAGGCGGAGAAAAATTTGTCTAAGGAGAAGCCCCTTCTTTTGAAGGGGCTCAGGTTAACAGCCCATTAAAAATGGGCTGGGATTTGCCTTTGTATCTTTTTGGTATAAAGCTTTACTGCCCAACTGTAACATTTTGAATAAGGGACAAAGCTTTTCAAAACTCTGGTGCAAATTTTGGTTAAAATTTACAGAAAATTTAATTTTATGGTATAATAAATTGGAATGAAGAGTTATTTTCCTTTAGCTTTAGTTATATCTTTGGGAGTTCACATAGTAATTATTGGGGGGCTGCCTCATTTCCCTCTTTCTTCTTTTAAAAAATCACCTTTAAAATCTCCTGAGACAAAATTTATAGAAGTTAAAAAGAAAGAAATTACCCCTCCTAAAAAAATATTTTCAAAAATTGCCCCTCCTTACTTAGACGTCAAAAAAGAACTTTTTTCAACTTCAGAGACAAAAAATAACTCTTTTAGAAAAATCAAATTAAAAAATGATATCTTGCTTAATCCCAAAGAATTAATCTTAACCAAAACTAAACAAGATTTAGATTCTTACCCTCCTTATATGAATTATTACGAAAAAATAAGAGAAAGGATAAAGAAAATTGCCTACGAAAACTTTAACGTTAATTCCTCAGGAAAAGTATTCTTAAATTTCACCATCAATAACTCTGGAAATCTTATAGCCATCTATTTAGATGAAAAAAATTCTTCGGCCCCACAAATTTTAAAAAGAATAGCTAAAGATTCTATAGAAAAATCTTCACCTTTCCCTAAATTTCCTAAAGAATTAGAAAAGTTTAATACTCTCACTTTCAACCTTTCTATACAATTTAAAACCAATTGACATAATAAGATTTAAGTGTTATAGTTAGTTTCTATGAGGAGAAAGGCAACAGTTACAGGAAGTTTTTATCCTGGACAGAGTTCCTTAATTGAAGATTTTATTAAGGAAAATATGCCTCAAAAACTTCATCTTCAAGAAGCTAAGGGGGTAATGCTTCCTCATGCTGGCTATATTTATTCAGGAGGAGTAGCTGTAGAGACAGTGGCTAAAACCAAACCTAAAGAAATTTTGATTATAATGGGACCTAACCATACGGGAAGAGGTGCTTTATTCAGTGTTTATCCTGAAGGAGTATGGGAAACTCCTTTGGGAGATATTGAAATAGCTAAGGAATTAGCTCAGAAGATCACTGGAAATAATTTACTTCAATTAGATACTCAAGCTCATTTTTATGAACACTCTATTGAAGTTGAACTTCCCATTTTAAAATATTTTTTTGGAGATTTCAAAATTGTCCCTATAGTTTGTAGCTTAGCAAATATCTCTGTATATAGAGAAATAGCTAAAATTATCTATCAGGCTTTAAGGGAAGAAAAAATTTTGGAAAAAAGTTTAATAGTGGCTTCTTCGGATATGACTCATTATCAACCTCAAAAAATTGCTTCTCAGAATGATAAGTTTGTTATAGAGGCTATCCTTAATTTAGATACTGCTGAATTCCTAAAAAGAGTAGAAGAAAAAGATGTTTCTATGTGCGGGGTAGCTCCTGTAGGGATAATGTTAGAAATTCTACAACTCTGGGGAGCAAAAAGCTCTTCGTTAATAAAATATACTACCAGTGCTGAAAGAAATAGAGATTATTCTTCAGTGGTGGGCTACGCAGGAATTATTTTTAACTAAAATGAACGAAGAAATAAAAAAGAAAGTAGACGAAGACTGGAAAAGACAAGTAGAAAAAGAAAAACAGCAATCTCAAAAAAACCAGGAAACTTTCCACCAGCCCAGTTTTACTATATTAGTTTCCTCTTTAAGCATGCAGGCTATGATAGCTATGGGAAAGTTAGAAAGTCCTATTACTGGAAAAAAAGAAGAGAATTTAGAACAAGCCCGTTTTTTAATAGATACTTTAGGTATACTCCAAGAAAAAACCAGAGGAAACTTAACTCCTGAAGAGGAACATTTCTTAGAAGACTCCTTATTTCATTTAAGAATGAACTATGTAGAAGTACAAAATTTAAAAAATAAAGGTCTGTAAGGAGGAAGGATGATTGATGAGGAATTATTAAAGATTTTAGTTTGTCCGGCCTGTAAATCCGATGTAGTTTTAGAAGGAGAAGAGATAGTCTGTGTGGGTTGTAAGTTAAGGTATCCTATAAAAGACGGTATCCCTATAATGCTGGTAGAAGAAGCTAAAAAGCCTGAAGATGAAAATAAAAAAGAATAAAAAAGTATTGGTAATTCATGGCCCTAATCTTAACCTCTTAGGAAAAAGAGAAGTTTCTGTCTACGGCAAGACTACTTTGAGAGAACTTAATACACTTTTAAAGAAAGAAGCCAAAAAATTGAACTTATCTCTGGAAACTTTTCAATCCAATTCTGAAGGTGAAATTGTAAATAAAATAAATTCCTCTTTAGGCAAAGTAGACTTTATAATAATAAACCCTGCGGCCTACACCCATACCAGCGTAGCTATAAGAGATGCTCTCTTAAGTGTAGAAATCCCCACTATAGAAGTTCACCTTTCCAACATCTTCGCCCGAGAAGAATTTAGAAAAAAATCTCTAATTTCCGATGTAGTAAAAGGAGTAATCTCTGGTTTAGGTATACACTCATACCTACTTGCCTTAAAAGCAGTAAAGGCTCTAATCAGTTAAGTTGTTAAGTTCAATAAAAATTGGAAAAGCGATTCAAAAAAAGATTTAGGAAGGTTATTTCATCAATCAAGAGAGAAAACCTGGATTCACTCTTCGTCTCTTCAGAAGCTAACATTCTCTATCTTACCGGGCTAAGAATAGAAGGTTATCTTTTGGTCTGCTCCCAAAAAATAATTCTTTTTACTGATTTTCGCTATTTTTTGGAAGCTAAGAAAAGGACAAAGAAATTAGGGATTGATTTAGCTATCTATGAATATGATATTTTTAGATTTATTGCTAATAGAATAAAGGGGCTTCTTCTTAAAAAAGTAGGCTTTGAAAGCACTCACCTCTCTTACCAAGAATTCTCCGAATTAAAAAAACATCTTAAAAATGTAGAACTAATACCTACTTTCTTGCTGATAGAAAAGTTAAGAATGATAAAAGATTCTCAAGAACTCTCTCTTATTAAAAAGGGAGTAAGTATAACCGAAGAAGCCTTTTCTTTCTTAGAAAGCACAATCTATGAAGGTTTAACTGAAAATTCTTGGCTTTAGAAGCTGAAAAATTTATCAAACTAAAAGCTGAAGATATAGCCTTCCCTCCGATTATAGCAGTAGGAAAAAATTCTTCTTATCCTCACTATAAAACTGGAGAAGCAAAAATTAGAAGAAAAGAAGTTGTCTTAATTGATTTAGGCTCAAAATATTATGGATATTGCTCTGACTTGACAAGAGTCTTTTTTTTAAGTAAAATGCCCCATTATCTTAAAAAAATTATAGATATCGTAAGAAAAGCAAAAGAGTTGAGTCTGAAAAAGATTAAGGAAGGAGTAAAAATAAAAGAAATAGACAGAACAGCCCGAAACTACATTGAAAAAAAGGGATTAGGAAAATTTTTCCGCCACTCTTTAGGTCATGGAGTGGGTTTAGAAGTCCATGAGTGTCCCGGTATAAACCCAAAAAATGAAGAGGTTTTAAAGGAAGGGATGGTTATAACTATTGAGCCAGCCATATATCTTCCTGATAAATTCGGAATAAGAGAAGAAACTATGGTCTTAGTAAAAAATAATCGGGGGGAAATCTTAGATGAATATAGCTGAGGTAAAACCAGGAATAACTCTAATTCTAAACGAAGAGTTATTTTTAGTCTTAGAAGCTGAACACGCTAAATTAGGAAGGGGTTCTGCTTTTTTAAGAGCTAAACTTAAAAATCTTAACACTGGAAAAGTTATAGATAGAACTTTAAGAGACTCAGACAATATAGAGCAGGCTTTTATTGAAAAGAAAAAAGTTCAATTTCTTTATCAGGACGGACTCTTTTATCATTTTATGAACTTAAAAACTTACGAGGATTTTTCTCTAAATAAAGAAACTATTGAAGATGTTGTCCCCTGGCTTAAAGAAAATTTAGAATTAGAAGGTTTATTTTATAGAGATAAGCTTATAAATTTACAATTACCTGCTTCTTTAGAATTAAAAGTAGTAGAAACTGAACCAGGTTTCAGGGGAAATACTGTAAAGCAAGGAACAAAACCAGCTAAATTAGAAACGGGAATTACAATCCAGGTTCCTTTATTTATAGAGAAGGGAGAAGTAATAAAAGTTAATCCTCAAACTGGAGAATATTTAACAAGAGCCTAAATAAAATAAATTATATAAGCGGGAGGAAATTATGGATATTGAGAAATTAAAAGAACTTATAGAATTTATGAAAGAAGAAGACCTCTTAGAATTAGAGATAGAGGAAGAAGGTAAAAAAATAAAGCTCTCTAGAAATCCCAAACAAATTAATGTTAGTCCTTCTATCCTTACTCCTTCTGCTCCCCAAACTGCTCCCCAAATGTCCCCTAAGACAAAACCTCAAGAAAAAAAAGAAGAAGGTCTTATAGAGATTAAAGCTCCCATGGTAGGTACATTTTACAGAGCTCCTGCTCCTGATGCTCAGCCCTATGTAGAAGTAGGCTCTCAAATTGATTTTGGAGATGTAGTTTGTATAATTGAAGCTATGAAACTAATGAATGAGATAAAATCTGAAATTAAAGGAGAGATAGTAGATATTTTAGCTGAAAATGGGGAGCCTGTGGAATATGGACAACCTCTATTTTTAGTCAAACCTTTGCCTTAAAAATGTTTAATAAAATTCTTATTGCTAATAGAGGAGAGATAGCCTTAAGAATAATCAGAGCCTGTAAAGAACTGGGGATAAGAACAGTAGCAGTATATTCAGAAGCAGATAAAGACTCTCTCCATGTTCAACTTGCTGATGAAGCTCTCTGTATAGGAGGCCCTAAACCTCAAGACAGTTACCTTAACATCTCTGCAATAATCTCAGCAGCCGAAATTACTGATAGTGATGCTATTCATCCGGGGTATGGATTTTTAGCTGAAAACTCTCACTTTGCTGAAATATGTGAATCCTGCGGGATAAAATTCATAGGCCCTAAACCTGAACATATAAGATTGATGGGGGACAAAGTCCAGGCTCGGAAGATTATGAAAAAGCAGGGTCTACCAGTAATACCAGGAAGCCCTGACCCTATAACCAGTAAAGAAGAAGCTTTAAATTTTGCTCAGAAACTTGGTTATCCCTTAATTATAAAAGCAGCTGCTGGTGGAGGAGGGAGAGGAATGAGAATATGCCATAGCGATGTAAGACTAATAAGTGCTTTTATAACTGCTCAGAGTGAAGCAGAAGTAGCCTTTGGCAACTCTCAAGTCTATATAGAAAAATATTTAGAAGCGCCTCGCCACATAGAGATTCAAATTGTAGCTGATAATTATGGAAATATAATCCATTTAGGAGAAAGAGACTGCTCAATTCAAAGGCGTTACCAGAAACTTATAGAAGAAGCCCCTTCACCGGGGATTAATCCTAAGCTTCGAAAAAAACTAGGAGAATACGCAATCAAAGGTGCGAAAGCAATAAATTACTTCAGTTTAGGAACAATGGAATTTTTATTAGAACCTAAAACTAACCAGCTGTATTTTATGGAAATGAATACCCGAATCCAAGTGGAACATCCTGTAACCGAAGAAATAACTGGTGTAGACCTAGTTAAACTTCAGATACTTCTTTGCTCAGGAGAAAAAATTCCTTTTAAACAAGAACATATAAATTTTAAAGGACATGCCATTGAATGTAGAATAAATGCTGAAAATCCTGAAAACAATTTTATCCCTTCTCCAGGGAAAATTGAATTTCTTAACTTACCTGGAGGTCCCGGGGTAAGAGTAGATACTCATTTATATCCTGGGTATAGTGTGCCTTCTTATTATGATTCTCTCTTAGCTAAACTAATTATCAAAAGAGAAACCAGAAAAGAATGTTTAAAAACGCTAAGAAGGGCGTTAGATGAATTTATGGTTGAACCTCTCAAAACTACTATCCCTTTCTACAAAAAGATAATAGAAGACAAAGATTTTATTGAAGGCAGATATCATACTCATTTTTTGGATAAATTTATTCAAGAAAAAACTGAAGAATGAATCATATTGTTTCAGAATTAGGAGAAATAAAAATCCATAAAAAGTTAATCACTCAGGTATCAGAAACTGCCGCCTTAAGTGTAGAAGGGGTAATGGGTCTGGCTTGTGGTTCTAAAGGATGGTTAGCTAAAATCTTAAAGCACTTAAAGATAAATTGTATCAAAGTAGACACAGGCAAAGACCTAAAGATAGAAGTGCCAATAATTGTAAAATATGGTTATAATATTCCTCAAGTAGCTGGCAGAGTTCAAGAAGAAGTTTTAAACAGTCTTTTTAAAAGTTTAAATATAGAATCTGCTTATATAATAGTAAAAATTAAAGGCCTGGCTTTATAAAAAAGGGGGTAGAAAATGGGTTTTTTTTCTTCTCTAATATACATAACTGTTTCCTTTTTTACCGGAGGTTTACTCATCCTTATTGCCCTTAGTTCTTTCTATATTCCTCAAATTGAAAATGCCCTAACTACAATTTACAGTTCTCCCAATCTCCGCTTAATTTCAGGATTGACTGGTCTATTAATAATCCTTATCTGCATAAAAACCATCCAATCTTCTTTAGCCAAGGTTCAAAGAGAAAAGACCATAGCATTTGAAGGAAATTATGGACCAGTAAGTATTAGCCTTTCAGCAGTAGAAGAAATAATTAAAAAATTACTTCTTGAATTTAAAGAATTAAAAGAAGTAAAACCTCAAGTTATTGCTTCAAAAAGAGGATTAGAGGCTGTTATAAGGATAGCCCTTTCTTCTTATACTAACATTCCTGAATTTACTTCTAAGATTCAAAGTTTGGTAAAAGAAAAGGTACAAAATATGCTGGGTATAGAAGAAGATATTCAAATAAAAATAGAGATAAGAAAGATTCTTTATCCAGATACAAAGCTTAAAAAGAAAGAAAAGAGAGAAGAACCTTTTGAAGAAAATCCTTCTATCCCTTATAGAGAATATGAGTCTTAAAGCTACAAAAAAGGAGGTTAAAATATGCCTAAAGTAGGAGTTCTTACTGGAGGAGGAGATTGTCCAGGATTAAATGCAGTAATAAGAGCAGTTACTCGGACTGCTATTAATAACAACTGGGAAGTAATTGGGATAAAGAATGGCTGGCGAGGATTAATTGATAAAGATTATCAAACTTTAAATTTAGAATCTGTGTCAGGTATTCTTCCTAAAGGAGGCACTATCTTAGGAACCTCCCGTACTAATCCCTATAAAAAAGAAGAAGATTTAGAAAAAGTAAAAACAACCTATAAAGAACTGAACTTAGAGGCTTTGATAACTATTGGAGGAGAAGATACCTTAGGGGTGGCCAATAAACTATCTCAGGAAGGTTTAAACATAGTAGGCGTACCTAAAACTATAGATAATGATTTAAACGCTACTGACTATACCTTTGGATTTGATACTGCAGTAAATATTGCTACTGAGTGTATAGACAGACTCCATACTACCGCCGAAAGTCATCATCGGATAATTGTGGTAGAAGTTATGGGAAGACACGCCGGCTGGATAGCTGTTTACTCAGGCCTCGCTGGAGGAGCTGATGTTATCCTTATTCCGGAAATCCCTATAGATATAGAAGAAGTATGCCAGCTAATCGAGAAAAGACATAATCGAGGAAAAACTTTCAGTATAATCGTAGTAGCTGAAGGTGCGAAATTTAAAAATGCTAAAGAAGTGCTGAAGGATCAGGAAGTAGATGAATTTGGACATGTAAAACTAGGAGGTATAGGTAATACTTTAGGAAAACTCATAGAAGATAAAACAGGCTATGAAACCAGAGTGGTAGTATTAGGCCACATTCAGAGAGGAGGCACTCCTACAGCTTTTGACAGGATTTTAGCTACTCGTTATGGAGTAAAGGCAATGAAGATGGCCTTAGAAAAGAAATACGGAAAGATGGTAGCTTTAAGAGGAAATCAGATAATAGATGTCCCTCTTCAAGAAGCAGTAGCTGAACTTAAAACTGTAGATTTGAAAATTTACGAAATAGCTAAAACTTTTTTTGGTTAATAAATGAAAGAAAAAATTAAAAGTTTAATATCTTCCCATATAGAAACCACTAAAGAGTTAGAAAAGAAAATAGAATTAATTCAGTCTATTACTTCCCAAATTATAAAGTCTCTTAGAGAAGGGGGTAAAATTCTAATCTGTGGAAATGGAGGAAGTGCTTCTCAAGCTGAACATTTCTCAGCAGAACTGGTAGGCAGATTCAAAAAAGAAAGGTTTCCTTTAGCAGCTTTAGCCTTAACCACCAATACAGCTATACTTACTGCCCTGGGAAATGATTTTGGATTTGAGCATATTTTTTCTAAACAAATCTCAGCGTTAGGGAACAAAAAAGATACGGTTATCTTTCTTTCAACTTCGGGAAATTCTCTTAATTTAATAAAGGCTGCGGAAGTTTCTGAAGAACTGGGTATATATACAATAGGAATTTTGGGTAAAGGGGGAGGAAGGCTCAAAGAAAAGGTTAAACTCTCTTTAATAGTAGATTCTCAAGAAGTACCCAGAATTCAGGAAGTCCATAGTTTAATTATTCATATTATTTGTGAATTAATAGAAGAGGAACTTTTTAAATAAGTCCTCTTTTTTAAACCCCCTATGAAACTTTATGAGTTCCAAAGTAATTAAAGTTAGCAAATTAGCCTCTTTAGTAAAGACTTTAAAAAAGAAGAAAAAAAAGATAGTCTTTACTAACGGTTGTTTTGACCTCATTCATCCTGGACATATAAAACTTTTATCTTCAGCTAAAAAGTATGGGGAAGTATTAATACTGGGACTTAATTCCGACTCTTCAATAAGAAAGATAAAAGGAGAAAAAAGGCCCATCTTTAAAGAAAAGGAACGGATAGAAATTCTTTCAGCAATTACTTACATAGATTATATTGTAGTATTTAAAGAAGAAACCCCTTTTAAACTAATAAAAATAATAAAACCTGACGTTTTAGTCAAGGGAGGAGACTGGAAAGAAAAAGACATTGTAGGAGCAGACTTTGTAAAAAAACAAGGAGGAAAAGTAATAAGGATAAAGTTAAAAAAGGGCTATTCTACTACAACTTTGATTGAAAAGATTAAGAAAAATTATGAAAAATAAAATCTTAAGAATTGCTGACGCAAATTTTAACCGAGCCAAAGAAGCCTTAAGAGTGATAGAGGATATTTTTCGATTTTTTACAGAGGATAAGCTGCTTACTCAAAAAACCAGAGTAATAAGACATGAATTATCCAATATTTTTAGTAAGAAAATGCTAAAAGAAATGCTTTCTCACAGGAATTCTCTCCAAGATATAGGAAAAAATGTAGATTATTTAGAACTTAAGAGGAAAGATACTCAGGATATACTCTTTGCCAACTTTCAAAGAGCTAAAGAATCTATAAGGGTATTGGAAGAAATCTTTAAGATAATTAATAAAAATAAAGTTGGTAAATTTAAAAAAATGAGGTATAATCTTTACTTTCTGGAAAAAAGTGCCAGAGAAAAATTTAATTTACATAATAATAGATAAAGATTTACTTTCAGAAAAAGGCAAGAATCTATTTACAATTGCTAAACAAATTTTCCAGGCAAAACCAGACTTTATTCAGCTGAGAGCTAAGAAATCTTCATCTAAAGATTTCTTTTATACGGCCTTAAAGCTATCTAAAATGGCTAAGAAATATAGAGTTAAGCTTTTAATAAACGACCGGGCAGATATTGCCCAAGCAGTAGAAGCAGATGGTCTTCACTTAGGAGAAAAAGATTTACCTGTAAAGTATGCTAAAAAAATATTGGGTAGAAAAGCTATAATCGGGAAGACCGTCCATTATTTTAAAGAAGCCCTAAACTCTCTAAAAGAGCCCGTAGATTATGTAAGTATTGGGCCAATATTTAAAACTTCTTTGAAACCCCACCTTAAACCTTTAGGGATAAAAGAAGCTTTAAAAATATACTCTCTCTTTAAAAATAGAAAGATAACCCCTTTTTTAATCGGGGGTTTAAACTTAGAAAGAATAAGGCTTCTTCTAAGAAAAGACTTAAATAACTTTGTATTATGTAGAGAGGTTCTTCTTGATAAAAATCCTAAAAAGAAATTACAAGAATTAAAAGGGGTGATTTTGAACTAATTATGAAAAATTCTATACTTAAAAAAATAGCTAAAGAAGAGAATATATCTTATTCTTCTTTAATAAAGAAAATCCAAGAAGGCAAAGTAGTAATAGTTAAAAATAAGAAAAGAAAAGTAAAACCCTTAGCTATTGGTGAAAATTTGAGGATAAAAATAAATACTAATATAGGAACATCCCCTTTAAATCCTGAAATTGGAGATGAAATTAAAAAATTAAAAACTGCCCAGGAAGCAGGGACAGATTCAGTAATGGATTTAAGTATAGGAGAAAATATAAAAAAGATAAGAAAGCTTATTCTTAAAAACTCCTCAGTAATAGTAGGCACTGTTCCCATCTATGAAGCAGCGGTAAGAGCAGAGAAAAAATATGGCTCTTTTGAAAAAATGAAATATACAGACATCTTAGAAGTAATAGAGGAACAAGCCGAACAGGGAGTAGATTTCTTTACAATTCATGCGGGAATTACTAAAGATATCATTAAAAACAAAGAATTAAAAAGTAGAAAAGGAGGTATAGTCAGCAGAGGAGGAGCAATAATTTCCCGCTGGATTATAGCTAATAACAAAGAAAATCCTCTCTTTGAACATTTTGAAGAAATTTTAGAAATAGCTAAAAAATATGAGGTAGTATTAAGCTTAGGAGATGGCTTAAGACCAGGAGCAATATCCGACTCTTTAGACTTTTTCCAGGTAGCTGAACTCTTAAATTTAGGAAGGTTGGTCCAGAAGGCAAGAAAAAAAGGAGTAGGAGTAATTGTGGAAGGGCCCGGCCATGTGCCTATCAATCAGATAGAAGCTAATATCCGTTTAGAAAAAGAAATATGCAAACAAGCTCCTTTTTATGTCCTGGGTCCTTTAGTTACGGATATAGCTTTAGGGTTTGACCACATTTCTTCAGCAATAGGAGCAAGTTTAGCCTCTCTCTATGGAGCTGATTTTCTCTGTGTAGTTACCCCCAAAGAACATTTAGGTCATCCCGATATAGAAGATATAAAACAGGGGGTTATCTCAGCTCGGATAGCTGCCCATTCTATAGATTTAATAAGAAACTCTAAAATAAGAAAGGCCGATGATACCATTTCTTTTTTCAGGAAGAAGAGGGAATGGAATAAACAAATAGATTCTGCTATTTACCCTGAAGAAGTAAAGAAAACCACGAAAAGACTTAAACTTTCTAATGTATGTACTATGTGCGGAAAATATTGCTCTTTAAAAATAATGGAGGAGTGTCCTCTTATATAAATTCTTTTAACTTTTCAGCCTACGGATAAAGCGGGCGTAGTTTAATGGCAGAACACAAGCTTCCCAAGCTTGTTATGGCGGTTCGATTCCGCTCGCCCGCTTAAACCTGGTTGAATAACAGATAAGTTTAAAATTTTTCAAGATACTTAGATGAATAAAGAAGTTTTAGTAAGAACAAAAGAATATCAGATATTAGAGAAAAGGATTAATTCATTTCTCCAGGGCTATAAACAAAATTTAGCTCTTCTCGGGCCTTCCTTTTCTGGAAAAACCCATCTAATAGAAACCTTCTTAGAAAATAACCTTTTATCCAAAAAATTTATCTTTTTGTATACTGACTTAGAATTTTCGACTTTTCCCAATTTTACCTTTCAGGTTTTTTCTTCTTTACTTTTCTACTACTTAAAACAAAAGGAAAAATTTATTAATGACTATAATTTAGATACCTTAATTTTAGAAAGCCAGGAATTCATCCCAAAAACTATAGAAAAAATAAAATCTATCTTGACCCTTTCTCATTCTAAAGAAAGGGCTTCCTGGGAACAAATTGCTCAAGTATTAGATACTTTTACCGACGAGACCCAACAAAAATTAATCTTCGTTATTGAAAATTTTACTCTTCTTAAAAACTTTTCCAAAAAATTCCTTCTAGATTTGGCAAAATACATAACTCTTCAGAAAAATATTATGTTTATATTTAGAAGAAGAAGTAAAAAAGAAGCAGAAAACATTCTTTCCGAAGAATTAAATCTTATCTTTGGGAGCTTTGAAAAGATTTATGTGGGTAATTGTTCTCCTTATTATGCCCTTACT
>Ga0180301_10000207_pt1 | contig 45164 bp, 71 predicted proteins | sample GuaBasSediGuay16_FD_121797 | JGI IMG/M metagenome (GOLD analysis project Ga0180301, IMG submission 121797) | Subseafloor sediment microbial communities from Guaymas Basin, Gulf of California, Mexico - Guay16, Core 4569-2, 12-15 cm | ecosystem: Environmental > Aquatic > Marine > Hydrothermal... | reverse complement strand
GTTATCTTCACATGCTCTATCGGTGTAACCACTTTAGCGATTTCGCTAAGCGGTTTATTGGTCAATCGGTGCAATCCAACGCAGTGAGTAACGATTTTACCCATTGCGGAACGGTTCACTGTGCGCCCAAAAGTCTCTTTTGCTTTCTCAATTGCGCTATCTATCTGTTCTTTAGACAAGCCAAGCGCTTCAAGCGCTTTTCTCAACTCTTCTTCTTTATCCGTTGCCATCTTCTCAACTCCGTTACGTATATGAGATTACAGTAACTATTATTACGTAGTTACTGAATCTCACCACTACTCAATCACATTCACTTCTATTTAAACTTTTCTCTCTCAATCTCTCCCAATTTTCACCCATATTCTCACTCTGTCAATCTCTCCCCCCTTCTCTGTTGACAATCGGCACATCGGTTAATGATATGGTGTACTTTGTCATCACGTTGGGGGCACACTCACCACCTCACACCCCAGCCAAAATTTCTACCACCAAACGCCTTAATAACTTATCGCCCAAAACCTATTAACAATCATCTTGTGCCAAAATGCGGGGGAAAATAATATATAGTCGGCAGCATATAGCATGATGGGCAGATGGTATGCTATGCCGACTACCGATGGGCATAAATAGGTGTAGAGCATAGGGGTAAGTATGAAGGTCGAAGAACGTATGTCGATGGAGCGGTTTATGGAAGCGACTGTAGGGATGGTGAGTGCTGGGGGCTACGGCGAATACTTCTTCTGTCCGATATGTGGCTATCGGATACAGAAGCCCCCGTATGGGTTGATGATTGCGGTCACATGCCCCGTATGCGATGTGACGTATATAGACAGAAGGGGGGGCTGAATTTGGGTGAGAGTATCAAGCTGAAGGGTAGACTCCAGACTGTCCCTATTGACAATCTGAGAGAACATCCAGATAATCCGAAGACAATCTCACGGAAGATGCTTCAGAAGCTGAGAGAATCGCTGGAGACTCTCGGCTACATCATGCCGATACTCGTGAATCGAGAGATGGTAGTGCTGGATGGGCATCAGAGATTGAAAGTGTTCAGAGAACAGGGTGTCGATGAGGTGGAAGTGCTGGTGGTGGATACAGATTCGAATGTAGAAGACATGATGGCGTTGATAGTATCAGACTTGATATATGGGGAAGTGCAGGAGAAAGAGCTGGCAGAATTGCTGGAAGTGCTGGAGAATCATGGGATAGATACGGAGTTTTTGAGGGAAGAACCCGAGCTGGAAGAGGAATACATCGGGGCTCCACCGAGAATAGAAGATGACGAGTACACTCCAGACGAATCTGTAGAGCAATGCGTGGGTCCCGGGGACGTTGTTCTGATTGAGACAAAGCGAGGGAAGCACATAATCATCTGCAGAGACTCCACATCCGATGAGATTGCAGAGCTCCTGTCAACACTTATGCACGAGAACGCAATTCCACCCCCACGTATAATATTTGCGGACCCACCGTACGATATGGATGCGGATGAGATATACACTGCCGTCTCGAACTTCGTATCAATCTCACTTGACCCACACATATTCTATATGGCATACGACCAGCAGCTACACAGTCTGATGCAGATTGAGGATTCACATTTCCGTTCGTTTCTTGTATTCCGTACCAAGTCTCAGGTGAGAGAAGGGCTTTACTACTACAGACGCCATATACTCATGGCACACTACATCGTCGGAGATGAACCGTTACCCTTCCACAATCTGATGGAGGGTACTGAGACGATGGTGGATTTGCCGTATCGCAGAACGTTTCCAGACAAGATACACGAATATCAGAAGCCACTCGATGCCATCTCGTATTTCATACGACCCTACATCGAGACGGGCATAACAATCGGAGACCCATTCGCAGGTACGGGAACTATCGCAGTGATGGCTGATATGCTGTCGTGCAACAGTGTATCGGTGGAGATTGACCCAGGTATGGTCTCAATCGCTGTAGACAGATTCAGGAACTACGACCCGGATGCTAAAATATGGATTGGAGGTGAACCGTATGGAAGATGAAGAAGCACTGTATGACGATACTACAATATCAGTAAGAAGAAGGTCTGACGGAATGATTCCGAAGAAACGTCGAAGAAAGTCGGCCAAGAGACGGAAAGTTGAAGCTGAAGTGATAAAGCTTGCAGATGTACTGCCGAATAAGAAAATTGCTGAACGACTTGGAATAAGCGTGTCTATGGTAAATCGGATACTGAAGGACTACTACCATGAACTTGAACTTGAGTTCTCGAATAACACTGCAGTCTCATTCGCAGCTAAGGCATACAGAAATTACACTCAGCTGATAACCGAGGGCTATCGGATTCTGAGAAGAGCTGAGAATATCGAAGACCAGAAAGAGAAGCTGAATATGAAGACGAAAGCTATGGAGCGTATTCAGAAAGCTCAGGAAGCACTTGATAAGATGCTGAAGTTCTTAGGGATATACCAGGAGAAGTCTGTCGTATACAATATCGACATAACGAAGACTGAGAAGTGGGCACAGCTTCAGCTTGCAATACTTGTATATATCAAGTACGTACTGAAGCAGGACCCACAGCAGTTTCTGGACTTTATAGAGAGTGTCTCACGCAATCCGAAACTGCTTGAAGAATATCTGTCTCCCGCTACAAGACGCAAGTTGCAGAGCAGAGACTATGGGGACGTAGCCAACAGCATCATGTCAGAGGAAGACCAGACGATGATGGTGAAGATTGTTGAAGACGAGGAGTGATGCGGATTGGCAGACCCGAAGAGAGCTGAACGTATACTTCGAATCGAACACCGTATAATCGGAGTTGCAGACAATGACCTGTTCCGCTCTCTGTCACAGTTCATGCGTGAACAGGAGATTGGGCTTGGGGAAGATATAAGGGGCTTCATCAATAATATCAAGATTGCACAGGATATGATAGAAGAAGACCCGACGGTTCTCGACCAATTCAAGAGCAACATATCTGGCAATAGAGAGCAGGATAAGTTCTCGGCAGAAGATGTTGAGAATATGGAGGGCTACGAGAGGATACTCTACTACAGAGCCAATCCCTGGAGACTCTTATCCCTCACAGTCCCCAAGTCAGTCTTCAACAAGACAACCCCCGTCGGTGTACGCTTCAACGGCTTCTCGATACTTCAGAAACGAATGCTGAGAGATATGCTCGACCCGACGGTAAGTAAAATCATCATAACCATGAATAGGGGCGGTGCGAAGACTTTCTTATCTGCATGTGCCATCTACGCTATGCAGTATCTGATACCCAAAGTACGTATCTCGATAGTATCGGGCTCTCAAGAACAATCAGATTATATGTACACCTACTTCAAGACGATACTCACGGGCTCACCGCTGGTGAAGCTGGTCGATGGAGAACCGCTTCGGTCTGGAACGAACTTCCATCATGGCGGATGGGTGAAAGCATTCCCCGCATCTGAGAAGAAAGTTAGAGGTCCCCGTCCCGACGTGATGTTTATCGACGAAGCATGTCAAGCCGAATCCAACATCATATCCGCTGCACTTGGAGGTTCACTGACGGCACTGAACTTCAAGCTCATCGTAGCTTCCACACCGAACAAGATGGTGCACGTGTTTAAGGACTGGTGGGACAATGCGAAGAAGCTGGGTTTCGTGAAGTATCATCAGAGTGCATACGACTGTCCGTGGATACAGAAAAGCACTATCGACCAGTTCAAGACGATACTTGACGAAGCGACATTCAAGATTGAAGTACTCGGTGAATTCGCATCTGCCACCGGCTCTGTATTCGATGAGAAGCTGATACGTGAGGGTATAATCGATAAGCTTCCGGAGACGGTAGAAGTGTATGACGAGAAACACCACAAGCTTGTAGAACAGGAACTTGTGCTGGTCAATCCGACTGTCGGTATCGACTGGGGCTACAAGCATCCAACGGTAGTTACGGTCGTGGCTGAAGACCAGCTGGGACGGATATACGTGCTGGAGGATATCGAGCTCAATCGACCCACAGAAGCACAGATAGAGCAGGTGGTGGTGGATATGGTACGGAAATACGATGCTGAGGTATATGCAGATTCATCCAGTCCATTTCAGATAAACCACATGAGACTCAGGCTTTTACCCACGGGTCACGGCATCCATCCGGTAGTGTTCTCACGTATCAAAGACCGACTGATATCCAACGTCAGAACGTTCATGGAGAACCATGCACTTTACTACATACGTGATAAGACCGAAACGCTGATAAATCAGCTTATAGATTACAGCTATGAAGAAAATACCGAGAAGCCGAAGAAGGAGAACGATGACCATGTGGATTCGCTTATGGTGGCTATGTGGCCCCATAGAGAGACGCTTTTGGCTATGCGATTTAAGAATGTAACACAAGAGGTGATAAACTTTGCAGAACATCTTGACTTCGACACTATTGGCCTGTATAACACCCAATAATAATATATACGAGTGCGTAAATGTAGATGAACACACGAGGTGATGTGATGAAGATACCGTTCCTCAATATGTTCAGCCGGACACCAAAGCCAACAATCGTTGACGATGGAAGAAAGATTCTTGCCCACACCGGGCGTCCACGTGATACTCGGCTTGGCATTCCGCTTGTAGAGCAGGACACACTATACGCATATCCCTATCTGCCAGTCTCATACATATCTCTCTACAGAGTATCATATATGTCTCACATCGTGAGAAACTGCATCGTGACGCTAAAGAGCGAGATATTTCGTAGAGGGCTGAAGATAGAACCGAAGTTCTCTGCGAAGTGCAGTGTGTGTAAAGAGGAATTCCACGACACGTCTCCGGAACAGAAATGTCCCAAATGCGGTGGAGAGCTTGTTCCGCCAGACCCGAAAGAGAAAGCTCGACTTGAACGCATCATCCAGAACGTGAATGCCAATCATCAGACGCTTCAGGAAGTGCTGGAGAAGTGCGATGAAGATATTCGTGTGGCAGACCAGGGCTACATCATACTTCGAAAAGAATATATTCTCGACCCCGACGGAAACATAAAATATGCAAAGCTGAAAGAAATCATACCCGCATCTCCGATAGTCATGAGGCCCGTAGTGCATCCAGCTACGGGTAAGCTTGGGGGCAGAATGCTTGTATGTCCCGTTCACCGGGACCAATTCTATCCGTACGAACTTGACAGACATGATGAGAATATCCCGGACCGCAGATGTCCCAAGTGCGGTGCGAAGATGCTGGATGTAACTCACGTGGCACTTATGCACGAGAGAGGTGAGATTGAGAACCGCTACATTGAGGGTGAAGTGATAAGCTGGCATGAGTACGGCCAGAACTTCACATTCTCATTTCCTCCGATGCTGACACTATGGGTACTGACGACGGCACTAATCTACAAAGAGTCATACACCCGGGACGCATTCATGAAACAGCGTGTTCCGAAGGGTGCAGTCGTTGTATCTACATCTTCACCCCATAACTTCCTGGCATTCTGGGATAAAGTTATGGAGAATGTGAGACTTGATTGGAACTACATTCCCGTCATTCCGATAGAGCCAGAGCCGGGAATCTCCGGTTCTGCATCTGCACGGATAAACTTCGTGAACTTTCTTGGCAGTATGAAAGACCTGGACTACGCAGAGATACGTAGAGAGTTCATGAGGGCCATAGCTGCATTCTATGGCGTCTCCACCGTCTTTCTGAACGAAGACTCCAAAGGAGGCATGGGTGGTGCTTCCGCTGTAGCTGCCAAAGTGCTTGTATCGAACAGAGCCACCGAAAGAGCTCGAAATATATATAATACGAAAGTGCTGAGCCGTATCATCAAAGAGCTGGGCATCACGAATTGGAAACTTGAAATCGCTCCCTCTGAGGATAGAGACGTGCTGAGAGAACAGAACATCAAACAGCTGGAGTTGCAGATTGCACAGATGTTCCAGACGATAGGCTACAGAGCCGACTACGATAAGAAGACAGGAACTTTCACATACAAGAAAGACCCGATACGAGAACTTTCAGATGCACTTACGATGGCTCAGATGCTGCTGGGGATGAAGGGTGGCGGAGGCTACCAGAGCCCGTATAAGGTAGACGAAAACAGCAAGACGTTCAAGACAAGTAAGCCGAGAGACGGAACGACTGGAGAAGCTGACCCGATGGAGATTGTGAACCCAGAGAATCCACCGTCTATGAAGAAAGGCCGTATTGAAGGTTCAGAGCCGATATCACCAGACACTGGTGTGGGTCGTAAGAAGAACGTGACTGACGGCTATGCTGATGTCAAGCCAACTCCACCCACATCCAGAACCGAGAACGCTCCAGGTGCCGTCCAGAGCTACACGTGCCCCATCTGCGGCAGACAGTTTGAGACGAAACAGCAGCTTGGGGGCCACATGAAGTCAAGCCACGGTGTATCGGCTGAGGGTGGCGATGCGCAGTACTCACCTGAGGATTACAAATATGTCATAGACAGCATAATCAACTCTGGACTTTTCTCTCGAACCACATGCAATCTGTTGAGGGATTTGCTTGCCAAGCAAGTACATTAAGGCGGAGAAGATACGAAAAGAACTTGCAGTACAGTTCGACGAAGTTCGTAAAGAGGCAGTAACACGACTTGACGTGAGAGTAACACTGCGTTTCAAGATGCACGGTGAGAAAGAGCTTGAGAGAAGTCCGAAGAGACGCAGACTTGAACAGGCACTTGATGAAGCGGTTAGGGAGATTGCCAAAGACGTTGTTCGAAACTTCAGAATCAACGTCGTACACAATATCCAGAGCGAAAAAGCTTATGGCCATACAGACTTTCCGCCACTTGCCAGGGGGAGACACCCCGAACGAGCTGATTTTGCCGATGCGTATATCAACTCTGTCAAGTATCGACCGGGACCGAAAGGCAAAGCGTACGTCGTAGCATCTGGAGAAGTATTTGACCTGGTGGAGTACGGCTTTGCAGTAACGAGACCGCCACTATCCGGCGATGCTCTATTTCGGATAAAGCAGTGGATACAGCTGAAAGATATACTGTGGCAGTTTCTGCCGGAGAAGTATCAGGAAGCTTATGAGAAGTTTCCAGAGAAGTGGGTCAAACGGCGTCTTCGAGACGAAGATGACTACTCTGCGTACAGCAAAGTGTTTGGCAGAAGCCGTAGAAAGCGTAAGAAGTTCTACGAGACTGCATCTCCAATATACTCATCCGCACTTGATGCTGCTGCCAAGAGAGTTGCGATGATAATTTACAACAAGTCCCCATACCCACCCCGATACATCTTCAGACTTGCATGGCTGTCATATAAAGCTGACAAACAGCGTAGAGCACGGATAGTCGAAGAGAAGCTTGCAGAACACCGTGTGAAGACGCTGGGAAGATAGTACTTTCGGTCACCCCACCCAAAAAATACCCATTAATTAATAACTATTAACTTTTAAGTTAATATTAAATAAGTTATTATTCCCCATAACTTAATAACTTTCAGCCCATAACTTATTAAGATATGTTACCTGATTAATTAATAACTATTAACTTATTTCTTAATATTAAATAACTTATCAGAATGTTCCATCTTCTCGCCGCAAATTATATATATGCCCTGCCCCATAGGCAGAGAGATGACCGAAAAAAGCGTGATGATAGTTAAGAGCGACGATGGAAAGTTCTACATAGAGGCGTGGGGTACTGTAGAGGTAGTTGATAAAGACGGGGAGGTAATCCCTGTCGACGAGTTCGTAAAGAGCATACCCCAGATGATGTCGCTCAAGCCGAAGCTTCACTTTGGTCATACGGATGTGGAGATAGGAGAGATTGTGGATATCTGGAAGGACACCTATGTGGATGACTCTGGCAACAGAATCCCCGGGATAAAGATTAAAGCCACGCTGTATGACACATATCGGTTCCACGATACGATAAAGAAGGGCATAGAGTCTGGCGTCTACAACATGCTGTCTGCTAAGGGCTTCACGTATGACAACAAGTTCGGAGTACACGATGGTAAGCCAGCGAAGATAAGGAAAGACGTGGAGCTCATCTCATTCGCTCTTGTCTCGTCTGGCAGAAATCCCCATGCTTACGTCGTGAATGTCAATGGGACGCCGATAATGAAGGGTGACATATCTGACGAGAACTTCAGGAAGAAGGTTATAGCACTCCTGATGGATGGAATTCCATACTCTAAGGCCATATCGCTTGCATCTGAGCTTATGGCTGCGGAAGAGGCTTATGAGGGTGGTGATAACACGCCGTTTGCTGGATATAAAGACTTTGACGATTGTGTGAAGAAGAATGCGAATAAGAGCGACCCGAAGGCGTACTGTGCTGAGATAATGAGACGTGCTGAGGGTGACGATGTGAACAAAGCCGATGAGATGGATAAGGCGAAGTATCCGTGGGACCAGTGTATTAGAGACCAGCTCAAGCGGGGCTACTCTGAAGAGCAGGCCCGCAAAATCTGTGGTTCTATCCGTGCCAAGTCTCAGGGACTTGGAAAATCAGACGGAGGAGAGTCTATGGAAAACGAAGAGGACAAGAAGGAAGAGAATATGGACAAAGGTGCCGAGGGAGAGGAGAATACCCTCGATGAGAGAGTCTCCAGGATTGAGAAGTCCCTGGAGAACTTGAACACAGCGATAGAGAAGCTCTCTGGCGTTATAGAGAAAGCTGTTATAATGCCGGAAGATAGCAAAGCGAAGACCGACAATCCACCCGCACTATCCCCTGGTAAGGGTGGCGTGGATTACATACAGAAAGGGGAACTTAAAGAGCTTGTCAAGGGGCTTCTCTCCGAAGAGGAGATTCTTGACAAGGTGTTGATGGAGAAGGGCTATGTGAAGGTTGAGAAAGGGGCTGATGCTCCGAGCAACCCGATTGAGACACTGACACCTGAGAAAGTTCTGGAGATGTTCCAGAAAGGGCTCAGAGAGAAGCTTGGCACGAAAGATGAGGACATTCCCTCAGCTGAAGAGATTGCCAAGGAGTCTCTTGCAACTTGGGGGTGATAGTGTTGACGAAGTACTTGTACACTGTGGAAGATTTCTACAAGGCTTACGGGGACCCTGAGTTCGCTGAGTCTATCATATCTAAAGCCGATGACCCCATACTTACCACCACAACCGGTGTGTACTATGGGGTGATAGGGGCTAAGATATGGGTTCAGCTGAACACTGAGAACAACATAACGGCCTTATTCAAGAAGGAGAAGTGGGGTCCTGCGAACGGCTGGAGAGTTGTGACTGCCTTTGCATCTGCGAAGATAACTGCCGTGTCTGAGAACGGTACTCTCCCGGATGCAACGAAGTACACAGCTCAGATAATCAAGAACAGAGTGAAGATTGTTGCCACACGCTTCACTGCATCCATGCGAGAACAGCTTGAAGCTCAGAGAGGTCAGGCTATCTCGTGGGAAGACACCGTGGAGCTTATGGGAACCCAGCACAAGCTCGGTATCGCTGAAGCTCTCGCTGAGGTGGCTAACTCGTCTTCATACACCGCTGGGACTGACATAACACCTCTTGCACTGATTGTGTCGTCCTACTCCGAGTACACCAACTGTTCTGACGTGAACGTTGGTGAGGTGTATGGAGATGGCGGAAGCAACTCTATCGACAGAACTTCAGCTGCATCTGCTCTCGATGCTATCGTGCTGCATAACTCAGGCACGCTTAGGGCACTCACGGTGAATCTCATCAATACGCTCGTGGAGAACGTGATGAGAAACTGTGGTGACTTCAATCCGAAGAACTACGTGTTCCTCACCGGAACCGACACTCTTCAGAGATGGTCTGAGCTTGTGGGTGGCATTCAGAGACTTCCCGAGCAGACGTTCAATGTTGACATGAAGGGTGGAATCCGCTATGTACCTGGCGGTGGTGGCGGTTTCCAGCTCAGGACATACAGAGGAATCCCCATCGTAACATCTCAGCATCTGACACTGAAGCAACAGCCTAATGGCGGGCTTACGCCCATATACATGCTGCATGTGCCGTCATTCGCAATATGGTATGACCTGCCCACCATATACGAAGAGCACGGCTTCCGCAAGAGAGAGACAATCCTGCTTGGGAGAACTGCTGAGGATGGCATGTTCATGACTGCGATGGACCTGATATGCTTCAGGCCATTCGCCAACGGAAAGCTGAGGGACATCAAGGCCTACTGAGGTGATGGCTAATGTACGTCATACTCAAAAGCGGATACCCCCTCATGCTCAGGAGCAAGAAGGATAATCGCAATTATCTTGTGAATCCAAATGCTCTTGAGTACATCCCTGACGACATAGCGAAAGAGCTTGAAGGGGATGCGAGGGTCACGCTTGTGCCCGATAAGGTGGCAAAAGCTGTGATAAAAAGAGCGAAGAAGCTCGGAATTCCGCCGGCCAAGTACTACCTCGAAAAGAAGAAGAAAGGTGGTGAGTGAACATGGCATTCGCTGCAGAGATATTTCCTGGGTTTCCTATCTCGCTCGGCGGGATGGCTCTATCGTCTGGGACTTACAAGAACACAGGTGGCTCGACGGGTGGGAATATCGATACGGGACTTGGTCTTGTATATGTTGTGATACTCCAGCCCAAGGGCTCAGCTGTGTCGGCTAACCAGCCTGTGGTGAACGAGACTCCCCCGATGGCGGGAAATGCAGTGACGATAGTGACAAGTGCTGACGAAGAGGGCACCTGGATTGCCATAGGGCTGTGAGGTGATACCGGATGGATGGCGAGAACGCACTGAAGAAAACAGGTCTGACGGGAACCGGGATGGCACTGATATCACTCGGTGCTGCGGTACTCTCGTCAGACCCGAAAGCCATTCATGGCTATGCTATGATTGGCGTAGGGATGGCTCTCGTACTTGTGAAATACAAAGTGCTTGGGGGCTAATTCCGTCATGTCAGCGGAATACTGCACAGCGAAGGATATATCTGACTTTCTCATGCTGAGAAAGGATGATGAGCGTGATGTAGTTGCAGATTCGTCTGGAACTACTGTCTACGCTGGAAAATCCGCTGCGTATGTATCCGCTGGCGATATTATTTTAATTTGGGATGATGATAATCCAGGCGGAGAGCTTGCGACGGTAGCATCTGTTTCTGGAACTACAATTACGCTTACAGAAGCACTTACAAATACGTATTCTGTCTCGAAGAATGCTAAGTTTCAGATACAATCTGCATTCACTACACGTTCGTATCCGACGAAAGCTGAGGTCGAGACGCTGATAGAGAGGGCTGAACGTGAGATAGATAGAGCGACACATACCAGCTGGAAGCAGAACGGCAGAGTGTTTCAGGAGTGGAAGACGGTAGCTCAGAGAGCTTCATATCGTATATCCACGATGATATACGTACCGTTCTTCAGAAATGATGTGCGATACAACGTCGCTCTAACACATTACCCGATACTCAAGCTTGATGCGGATAAGGGAGACCAGCTTATTCTCGTGACAGCAGATGGCACTACGAATGTGCTGAACGATTCTGATTACAAGATATGGTATGTGGATGAGACCACAGACCCCAGAAATGCTGGAGATTACAATATATGGATAGACAGGATAGCTGGTCGGCTGTACTTCCTATCTGATTTTCCAGAGATGGGTGAGAAGAAAGTGTTTGTCAAATACAGATTCTCAGAGTACAACATCCACGAAGGTCTGCCAGAAGATATCAAGCTTGCAGCTATGCTGAAGGTAGCTGCATGGCTCATCCAGAACAACAGATACTATCTCAGGCTCCCATCTGCCGACGACTCTGGAGCACTGAAGGTGAGAGAGCAGATAAACAATCTGCTTGACGAATATGATGAGATAATAGCTCGCAACAGGAGGATACTGGGTTATGTCGGGGAAGAGTGACGGCACACAAAGTCGGTATATGACATCCAACGGGATGGAGATTACGCTCAGTGACGACGAAAGCCGTATGTATGTTGTGGTGAGCGATATAGTTAAACGACATACATCGGGCATCTACAAAGAGCTTGAAGACATAAAGAGCACCCTGCGTGGTGACGGTGATAAGACCGGGCTTGTTGCTGAGGTGAAAATCAACACTACCAGAATAAATAAATTGGAGAAATACATTTTCACCATAGCAACATCCGTGGGGGTGTATCTGCTTGCGAGGCTCATATATGGGATTCTTGAAGCGTATATCTGGTAAGGGACTCTGGGGTGCTCAGCATTCTCCGAATAAGACAGTCTACGGCGTTGCGAAGAGCTTAAACACACCACGCAAGATATATCGGTTCATACGCAGAAAGATACAGGTAGTTGATGGTGGGCCAGAGGATTTGCAAGAGATTCTTGATACACACACTGCAAGCCAGCTGGGTGTTGCATGTCTTGCAGCTGAGCTTCTTTACAGAAACAAGTATCCTACATACATCATGTTCGTTGGCTATAAGCTGGGGAAGCTGTACCCATTCGCACTGACATTCAATGACAAGTATGCAGTGTCAATCGGAGAGGTGATGAAGTACCACGCACCAGACCCATTCCAGATAATGAAAGACTACGTACCGGATGGAACACGCTGGATTATCACCGATGTAGCGAGAAGAGAAGTTCTCGCATCATACTCTGAAGGCAGAGTGCCGTATGAAGTTACGATAAATCTGGAGAGCAAAGAGATGCAAAAGCTCGTGTTTGGACAGAAAACTATATATTGAGGAGCGTTCTTTTTAATGCGGAGGTGTTAGAAGTGGCTGAAACGATAACCGAAATGATTGAGCGTGAAAGTGTGCTGGAGGAGTACAGGAAGACTATAGCCAAGCTGGATGTGAAGGGTCTGGTGGGAGAGTATAAGACTCTCGTTGGCAATCTGAAAGAAGCTGAAGCCGTTACGCAGGAGAAGTACAACGAGTACCAGACCGCCAAGACCCAGCAGAGAGAACTTGAACTCAAGCTCAGTGCACTGAAAGACGAATGGGCCAGAAGGCTGGAGCTGACCGAATGAAGTGTCTGTGCAGAGCCGGATTGATTACAGCACTCATGGCCAATATCGGTCTGCTGATGATAGTGCTGGGGATGCTTGTGGTGAGTGGCGGAGCGGATTTCATAGTTACCTCCACAAGCGTCTTCGGGATGGCTGAATACGTGATGGATGTTGCTGGTGTGGGGTCGGTTCTTGCCTTGAATGTTCTGTCTCTAATATGTGTAGTGCGGAGGAAGAAGAGATGTCAAAAATACTGAAGCTGCTTACGCTGTTTGTGTGCCTGCTGTTTGTGCTCCCAGGGGTTCAGCTGGATGAGAAAACCCGTCGGGAAGTACAGACGAAGATTCAGAAGAGAGATAGGTTCAAAATCAAATGGCTCCCGTACTACCGCTGGAAGCGGTGGTACACCCAGGCCAAGCGGTGGTGGAAGTCCACCCGCTGGATAGATAGAGCACGCTGGAGATGGCCGTACATAAAATATGAAGCGAAAGAGGCGTTCAGAGGGTTCTTCAGCGATGTTGAGCGGGTGTATCAGAAGGCACGGCTGGAGATAGAGGAGGCGGTATGGCGGAGGGATTTTGAGAGGCTGAAGGTTGTACTGAACGACGTGGCGGTTGTGGACAGCGGGGCAGGTCTTGAGATTGGGCAGACATACTTCAGGGAGACGTGGCCGTCAAGTGCGGATGGGACATATACGAGTGGGACAATTCACGCTGATAATGATTGGACAATTGGGGGGGGAAGTGGGCGGTATGTTGTGGTGGAAGATGGATGGGTGAAGTTCCATAACATGGCTACGGGTGGAATATATATTATGCATGTTCACAGTGGGCGTGTATATAAACACAAACAAGCATATCGTGTAAAGTTCTATATTCCCAGCGATAATGGAAATGATGGAGGAATAATGTATATACATGGGAGAGTGGGATATGATAACATATTCACAATAACTATACAATATTCGCAGCTGGGAGGGCAGAGTATAACAAAGGATACTGTACACGAACTCCTTATAGTTTGTGATTTCATAGAGGGAAAGACTTACGCATATCTTGACGGAGGTTATTCATATTGTTGCGACTTTGGAAGTATGGACTATAACTCCTTTGACAGGTTGGTATTCAACTTCTATGGGAGTGCAACGGCTGAAAAGGAATTCTGGATAGGCGACATCCTCATAGCCGACACGATAGAGAGTTCGGCGGTGTATTTCTACGATACGGCGAATGAGGACAATCTGGATGACTATACGAAAGGCGGGAATACCCATCCAACGTGGGACAGCACAGAGAAGGCGTATAAGTTATATGATAATGCGGCGGGAACGCAGTACAGTCAGATTGTTAGACGCACAGATACACCCGAAGATAATGTAGAATTTAGATTTATGATGAAAATAGGGAATAATGACACAAGCACGCACATTAATCATTTTATATTTATATATAGAGATGCAACAGATATTTATACGCATATTAAGGTTAGATACAATGCTGGAAGTAATGTTTTGCTACTATATAACATAGTAGATGGAACAACGTATGGGTCTGATAGTGCAAGTTGGACACCGACAGCGGGAACATGGTACTACTTTAAAGTAGTAGTGGACTTCTCAAATAAGATTAGGTTGTTCAGAGGCACAAGTTGGAACAGTATGGTAGAAGTGCTATCGCTTACACCGACAAAGAGTAAGCGGTTCTATACTGGTGAATTGAACATATATGGGTATCACAATGATGGCGAAACGCTTGAAATATTCATAAAGAACATAGAGATAACGGCGTCGCCGAAGGTGCTTGCCCCCCGGAGCAATCCGCCGTGGCTACTGACGCAGAGCATACGGCCAGATGTCACCAATACGCTGTGGGAGGAGCTGGCGGGGAGATGGGGTGTTGGGACATTGGAAGATGATGGAGGTATATTTGGAAATAGCATAAATCACACGGATACGAGTAACTATATTTATGTCTTATACTACTTCAGTGGGTTGTTAGACATAACAAACCGATACGCTATAAGAATTGTGTTTGAAACCGATAATATAACAGATATATCCCGTGCAATTTGTCAGTTGAATGTAAGTGGAGGGACGACCTCATCAAAGAGCGTGGATGTATCTGGCGTAATAACTGTGAATAAGAAGTTGGCCATAACATTCTGGCTTGATGAGTTTAGTGACCCATCGGGACATGATAAAATTACAGGAATGAAGATACAACTTCATTATCTTTCAAGTCAGACAGCAACGATAAAAGTTTCAGACATCCAATTCCTTGGTGGCGGGGCACATCATGTGGCCGGGGAACCGCTGTATCAGTCGCCAGGGTATGATGACCTGGCAGAGTGGGATACATCGGGAAGCACGGGAGACGCTCCGACGTGGGATGGTACAAATGAGTTGTATAATTTTGAGGACAATACGGCGGCGGACAATGTTGTGAGTCTAATGGAACGGGATTTGAAGTTCAACATGAATGGTTCTGGAGCATTGAAGTTCAAAGCACAGATACAGGCGGATGACACGAACACAGACAGGTATTGGCATATCAAACTGTATAACGACAGCGATAATGCCTTTGCGATGTATTGGACAGGGAACACCATGAGCATGTATCTCCGTAGCGACGGCACGAACAATTACGGCGGAAGTTACACGGCGACGAAGGACAATAATGAGCATGAGTTCTTGATATATTTCAACAAAGATGAAGGGGTTACCGTCTTCATGGACGGAAAGAAAATCATACAGGACAATTCAATAAGTGGCTCGTGGGTGGATTGGAGCGGGACCACGAAACTATACATACAGACACGGCATGACAACGGTGAGAAGTCACATGTTCACATCCCAGGCGACAGCATAAAAGTAGAACGCTACCCACTCCAGATATGGAAAGGCATTTCAAACGGGCTGGAGGAATTGACGGATAGCCTTGCCCCAGAAGATACACTGCACGGCGGGGAGTTTGACGGAACATGGATGATTGGATATTGGAATGTAGCAACAAGTGGTAATCCTTTAACAAATGGGAAGTATATATACTCTGATAGTGTAAACGGGTATGGCGGAATATATTATGAATTTGATAGTGCGGTGGATATGCGATGGGTGGAGAAAGTCAGGCTATTTGCAAAACTTAATACACAGACTACAAATATACGTTTCAGACTAAAGGATAGTTCGGGAGATTATTATGAATATACTTTAAGTGGCACGACATCATGGAAGTTCTTTGAGTTTAATATATCTGATATGACACAGAGTGGAACGCCAGATATATCCGATATTGTAAAAGTTATATTTTTCCATACAGGGACAAGCGCTGATGTAATTTCAGTTTACGGCTTGCAGTTCCTTGCCCCGATGGCGGAGGAGGAGCATTACGTGCCGATTACGTGGGAGATTGAGGAAGGGCTGGAGTTTGATAATAATAAAGTGAGCTGTGGGAATATTGATAATGCATATACGGTAATGACATGGGTAAGGGTAACGGATATTGATGCTGGGAACAATATCGTGAATAGGGCATCTACTTATGATGATGGGTATGCTCTAAATATTCAAACTAATGGGAAGTTGTCTCTTTTGTCTCACGCTAATGGCAATACTAATGGGGATTTTTCTTCCATAAAAACTATAACTGAAAATGAAAGTACTTGTGTTGGGTTTATTTGGCATGATACATATCAAGCATTAATTATCAACGGAGCAATAAATAGAGAAAGAAATGTTACTCATGAGCCACCATCAACATCAGATGATTTCATTATTGGGGGACACGGAAAATGGTGGAGTTATTATCTCCATGGATATGCTACCCAAATTCTTGCATATAATAGAAGATTAGAGCCGTGGGAGATAGCATACAATTATCATAATCCGAAAAATCCAATACGGAAAGGTTTGGTATTATGGCTTGACCCCGACAGTGTGAGCGGGAGCACGTGGGCGGACAAGTCGGGGAATGGTAACGATGGGACAATCCACGGGGCGACGCTGAAGACAGGTGCCTTTTACATGGGGCCAAATGAGAAAGCAGAGCTTTATCGGATGAACACTAACGGTCACTTCATAGCGGATGAAGCCACAATCAAGTTCGTAGACCTGTGGGGTGCTGGGTTTGGTGGTGTTGGTTCGTGGGAATGGGAAGTAGGCAATACAGACATCTCTGGAATGAACGATGATAGCGTAGAAGCATGGGGTTTCTGGGGCGGAAGCTGGAAGCTACCCAACAGCATAACAGTCGACAGATTTGGGGTGTATGATGGGGCATCCGTGCTGGTGAGCGATAGGATAGTGTCAGATGTGGGCAACTGCGTGATAGACGACGGTGTGCTTGGAGTGAAGATATCAGCACTTCAGGTGGACATATATTCTACCAGCGACGGCTATCCGATATTCTCTGTGCCGATGGTATTCACTGCCGACACAATGATAAACTTAAAGACCGGTAAGATAACGATACCATCCGACCTGACACTCTCAGCCGTTGAGTATCAAGCGGGGACGACGATAGAAGTGGACTCTGGCTACACACTGTATGCACGAAGCATCTCTGGAAGCGGAACGCTTACGGGCACTACAAAGATTCTCAAAGAAAGTATCGTGGACGCTCCTCTTGACATATCCCATACGCATGTAGCCGACTACACGAACGAAGCTGGGTGGTAAAAGTGCGGAAAAGTATATATATTGGAAAGAATATGATAGAAGGAGGTGAGTAAGTTGACGGAACCGTCTTTTGAAGTGACGACACACAGATTTGGGCATGAGACTGCAAGATATGAAGAACCAGCTGATTCTTCTGGGAACGGGCATGACACATCTGGTTCTGGAACTGAAGATACGCACTTGGAGTGGACTTCTGAAGGCTACTCAGAGTGGACGATAATCATGAAGAACCAGAGTGCAAGTGTTGGTGCCACAATCCGTGTATACGTTGCAAACGAAGCGTCTCCAGGGAATAATGACTGGGCCAACGTTGCAACGATAACACTGTCTGCGAGTGAGAATCAGGTGAAGAGAATCACTGGTGAGTATACAAAGATGAAGATAACAGCCGAATCTGCTGGTGCGGGCGTGTCTGAGCACATAAAGTACGACCTGCTTGGAGTGTGATTGCACTGATACCGGGTGGCATACGGCGTATCTACTTCAAGGACTTCTTCTACGAGTCCACGAAGAGTAATATGCCGTCTGTCTACTGGGACTCATCAGATACAACGCTGTGGAGTGTTGGGGTGGGTAACGGCTCTATGCCGTACTCGTCCCCGATGGGCTGCGGATACAGACTTATCGCAGCTCCAAATCCGGGTACAAGCGTTGCATACACGAATCTCCCTGCAAACACATGGGCCAGTGTAGCACAGGATAACAGCGAGCCGAAGATGTATGAGTTTCTTATGAGATACAACGACGCAGTTGGAGAAGCTGGAATGTATTTCATGTGGGACTCTGCATCTGGTTCTGCATACAGGCTTAGGGTAACGTCTGCTGGAATCTATATTGACAAATCCACATCTGGGCTATCGGGCTGGACTAACATCGGAAGCGAATCTGTAGCACTGTCAGCGGACACAGATTATCACATACGCATCATATACTTCCCGCTGGATGTGTCGATAGGGGGCAACACGGCAGACACTGGCGGTCGATTTCTTGTGACGGTAGATACAGCTCGGAACAAGATGGGGCTTGGAGAAGTTGCAATGCTTTCGTGCAGGGACACAGGCTCGATTCTCACAAGCGGAGACCGACTCGGGCTGTTCGTCGGAGACAATGTGGATGCAGAGTTTGGAGCAATCACATACGCATCGTGGTTCTATCCACAGCTTCTTGGAGCACACGTGATTACGAGATTGCAGAACATAGGTGTATCGAAAGCTGAGTTCACATTTGCAAAAGCTTTGGACGAAGAGTGGGACCTGCTGAGCATCGGAGACCGTATCGAGCTGTGGGTAAAGTATCCAAAGACAGAGCAGGATGCGTCTATGGAAGCATACACGATTCCTGATTTCGATGGGGTGGTGCAGAAGGTATATCAGTCCGATGCGAGAGATGCTACAATCGTAGTTGCTACGGATGAGACACAAGAGCTTGCGTACTCTGGAGACAGTAAGACTTACAATCCAACTGTCGGTACGTACTACGACATCATACTCGCTCAGTTCATCGGCGAATACCACGGCAGTATCTACGCTCCAGCATTTTCAAGACTCTCAGCGAGACCGGGCATAAACCCATCTGTAAGCTGGGGTACACCATCATCAAGCTGGACAGATGATGCGGATAATCTCGAACAACTGAAAGTGCTGGGATGGCTGAACAATGTGTGGTGGTTCTGGAATCCAGAAGGGTTCCTGCTGGGTACACAGAATCCAATCGTGTATCCCTCATCTACCAGTCCACTCGTTATCGACACATACAGCACGACGAACATACTGATGGTAAGGGCAGTTGTGGATGTACACGACGGGGACCAGATTAAGAACAGCATTACAGTCGAGCATGCTTCTGGAACCGTGAATGCTACAGACGCTACATCCATCTCGTCTATCGGTAAGCGAGACAGACGCATATATGCGAAGAACATGCCATCATCTGATGCTAACACACTCGCTACGAATATGCTGAACTCTCAGCTGAAAGAGAAAGTGTACGATGTATATTCGTTCATAGACCTGATAGACTTAAGACCAGGATATGGCGTGAAGGTCAAGCTGAAAGAAGCAGGTGATTCGTCTGAAGTTGAGATGATTGTGACGGAGAAGGAGTACTGGGGTGGAGATGTGTCTGGTAAGACTCCTGCAGGGATAATCAGAATACGTCTTGCTGAGTATCCGTTCAGCTCTCCCAGCTCTCTTCCAAAGATGCTGTATGATAAAGATGATATGATATATGATGTGTTGAAGACTTTACAGAACGATAGGAGATTTCTGTGAGGTGTGTGATATGAGTAGCGATGAGAAGGTAGTTCTTGCGATAGCAGATACGCATGTATTGAGTAAAGTGGCACTTATGGGAAGCCATGTGGAAGACAGCCAGTCGGGGCTTGTGTACACCCAGAACAGAATTCAGGAGACGATATGGGGTGAATGGCTGAGAATGCTGGATAGAGTGGCTGAGATTGGTGGAGTGGATGTTGTGTTCCACCTGGGGGATACGTGTGAAGGGCCGGACAGGAAGTCATACGGGCTCTCGCCGGTAACACCAAATCTCAATCTGCAGGTGGAAGAAGCTGTGAAGTATATGAAGATGATAAAGTTTCGAAGTGCGAAGAAGAGAATCGCAGCTGTACTCGGCTCGCCGTACCATATTGGAGAGAACATATCGCTTGACGCTGAGGTCATGTCAAGACTGACTGATGCGGGCTACGACACGGTCATAGATGGTGATGTGGCGGTGGAAGTGTCTGGAGTTCGATTTCACTTAAAACATGCTATGCCGGTTTCGAGAAGTGTGTGGATATACAAAGCGACACATATTGCCAAAGAGATGCTGCTTACAGAGCTTCAATCGGACGTGTGGGGCAAGTTTGATATAATCTTGAGGGGTCACGTGCATACATTCATGGGTGTAGACTATACACACTCTACTGGCTACGTTCTGCCGGGCTGGAAGGGTAGAGACTTGTTTGCCAAGAAGAGAACGTATGGCAATCCGCATCTGGGCTACATGCTGTTCTTCTGCGATAACGGCAGATGGAGCCGTGAGAAGCATATATTCGAGCTGATTGGAGACCACTCGATAAAAAGTGTGAGGTGGTGATGCTGATGGGCGATGAGTATAAGCAGATAAAGATAAAGCTGGATGAGCTTGTCAGAGAGAATGAGGAGAAGAAGAGATTGTATTCTCTCTGGAAGCCGTGGGAAGTTGAGCTTCTGGTCGAGTACTGGCCGAAGCTTACGCCAGCACAGAGAAAGAAGCATCTGGTTGAAGAAGCATTTGGGGGTCGCCATTCCTACGAAGCATGTCTTTCGAAGTATAGAAGAAGCAGGAGGGAGTACAACAAATGATAGATACGGAAGTGCTTGAAGAGAGTGTTGAGAGAGAGCTGAAGTTCTTGAAGAAGAACGGCTTCTGGGTACCGTGTGAGAGTGCAGCCGAGTTCGTTAAAGACCCGCGGGGCATGAAAAGCAAGACAATCAAGTATCTGAGAGACCACAACTACGGTATCGCAGGGATGACAGTCTACAAGCGTTTGCTGGATTTAGCAGAAGAACTTCATGCTCACTTTATAGAGGAAAAGTATATAAAGACTTAGGTGGTAGTGAAGCGTATGAACGAGATAAGCTTTGAACAGGTGGTCGTGGAAGGTGGCGTGATTGCCAAGTATGAAGATAAGAAGCCGCACAAGACGACAGGAGACGGCACTTTAGATGTGCACCTCGTGTGGAATGCGTATGAGTACGATGAATGGAGCATAATCGCAAAGAACAGAACGAACACTGGAGCGTATCTATACGTAGAAGCTTCGAATGCGGAGAACCCATCTGAAGATGACTGGGCTCTGATAAAGCTTGTGGAGCTTGAAGCTGGAGATAACGTGTCGGTAGTGATTAAAGACAGATACTTGAAGATACGAATCAGGTGCTGGTCTTTAGGGGACGGCGAGAAGAAACACATAGCGTATGACGTGTGTGGCTTCAGGAAAGCAGGTGATGCATTGTGGTAGTCGTGGTGAACTCGACGTATGTGGAGAAAAGCAGCATATACTCTGATGAAAGTGTACTGATAAAAGCATCCGTATCGGGTGCTGATGTAGTGCTTGCAGTTGTGAATGGTGTTGTGGTTCAGCTTGATGATGCGGGTTCGTCTCTCTACTACAGACGTGTTCTTGGCTCCACCATAAAAGAATGTACATCGGCAACGGTGTATGTTGTGGGGCTTGACTTAAGTGGCGGACTTGTGGATGTAGCGGATGCAGGAACGATATCTGTTGAAGACAGGGGTGTGGAATTACCGATGGATTACATACGGAATGTCATACAGCAGAATTGGGACACGTCTGTCATATCTGATATACCAACGATAGAGCTTGTGACGGAGACGAGAGGTGCAGATGTGTCTGACAGGGATGTCATACTGCTTAGAGAAGCTGAACGTGTGAGGGAGTGGCACAGCAGAGGAAGATACAAGACTGTCAGATATCCAATAAGTATCGAGATTAGAACGAAGAAGTGTGCCAACCATGCAGCGAAGATGCTGTACTGTGTTATGAAAGCGATAGAGTCTGTTATGCTCGATACGGCATCTTCTCAGTACGACTACATACGATTCATGAATGACGGCAAGAACGTGTCTATGGCTTCATTCGGGATATGGAAGTACATTCTCGACGTGGAGCTTGTCAGAGTATTTAAGGAGGTGAGTGCGTGAAAGAGAAGAAGTACGTATGTACCCATGATGGTGTGGAAGTTGATGGTAAAGTATATAATAAGGGAGATATACTATATTCAGACAAGAAGCTGAATGTGACTTACTTCAGTGAAGTAAGGAGCAAACGAAGAAAAAGGAGGTGAATGTGAGTGAGTAGAGTAGTGTCTGGAGTGCTGACACAGGTCAGCTATGGAGAAGAAGTTCCCGATGTCGTGGATACGACTGGCGGAACTGTGTCTGGCAATACCGTATCGGGCTTGTCGGGCTTGACTGCAAATAAGTATGTGGGCCAGATGGCGATTGTACTTGATGGTTCTGACGCAGGGTCTGTCTATCATGTAGCATCGAATACAGCATCCAGCATAACATTCGAAGAGACCCCAGGGTTCTCTGCTGGTGCGAGAATTGCGATAACGACTGAGGGTCAGCTTCCGTCAGATACAACGAAGTTCTTCGGCATCATAGATGAAAGCGATATACCCAGCAGAGCTGCAGAGCTGTTCGATGAGATATATCACGGGGGCGATTTACCGCTGAGGTCTGATGCGGTACCGATGAAGTTCTCATACGAATCGACGATAGCACTGTCGGCCTTAAAGAATGCAGAGTATCTATGGCTTGCACTTGGGAAAGTTACGGATACGCCGTCTGCGTATGGGGCTGTGAGTACAACGCTGGCTGCAGCTGCTTATCCCGGCGAGAACGTCGTGACCGTCTCAGATGCAACGGGACTGTCTGTCAACGACTACATACATATCGCTGGGTCTCATGGCGGAGAGATACGGAAGATTACAGCGATAAACTCCAACGAGCTTACGCTGGATGTACCGCTAAGAATCGCTCATGCTGCGGGTGTAGATGTGAAAGAGGTGGATACAAGCGGATACTATACGCATGTGATTACGGTCGATGAGGAAGTACCGTCATTCACGCTTGAAGTCGTGTATATGGGTGCACGGGATATGTCTGATGCTGACATCGTTCTGCACACAACCGGCTTGAAGGTGAAATCGCTTGAACTCTCATCTGCTGCTGGAGATACACCACTGACAGCTTCTCTTGGTGTTGCGGGACTGCATCAGCTTGAGAATGCTCGAAGCAAAGCGACTGTCGTGAAGGTGGGCTACTCTGAGAGACCCTATCTCTTCAAAGACTCGTCTGTCACGATAAACGGCGTGGTGTATTCCCGTGTGGAAGACTTCAAGATTGCACTTGACAGAGAGCTTGCAACGAAGTGGTACCACAGGTCTGACATAGCAAATGCTGAGGATATCGACCCGGTGGAGCATATTGAGGGTCGTGTTGGGCTTACGACAGATTTGACAATCCCCATGACAAACACAACGCTGTACAATCTGCTGAAGAACGGTACGAAGTTCACTGCGACGGTAGTGCTGACACGTGGTACGAATGACAGCATGACAATCGAGTTTTCAGGCTGTTACATGACAACTCATCCGCTGGCACTTCCCAAAGAAGGTGAGCTTCCCGTAGCTATCTCAGCAAGTGCATCCAGTGTGACGATAACGGTTGTAGACTCTGTGCCACACTACTGAGGTGAGCCAGATGGGTGAAGACAAGAATATGCTCACATGGGATGAGCTAAAGGTGGACTACGCTAAGACGGAGAAGATTGAGATTCCGTGGAACGGTAAGACCGTAGAGCTTGAGATACGCAACATACCGTGGGGTAGATTCAATCAGATTTCGACGGAAGTGGCTAAGGAGACGCAGGAAAGTCCAACTCTCTACAACAAGCTTCTGCAGGAGAAGCTGATGCGGGAGATGTTCGTTAGGATGGCTGGCAGAGTCTGTGACGAGCAGTTCTGGAACGAAGTGGATTGGAAGATTATCGAAGCGATACGGACAGCGATGTTCGGACCGGAACGGAATGCACTGTACGACGAGAAGCTCCTAAAAAACTTAGTGAGGGAGTTGGTAGAGCAAATCGCAGATACCGGCTCAAGTTGAAGGAGATGCTTATGAAAGCTGACCCTGAAAGAGCTCGCCAACTCCCGATTGAAGACCGAAAGATGGAGCCGTTGATAGATGACCCACTGCTGCTCCAATACGCATCGACAGCGAAGTTGATAAAAGCGGGGCTCGTGTCTCCAATACCATACGAGACGCTGAGACAGATGAGTGTTGAGGAAGTGCTGATATGGGTTCAGGTAGCGGGTCTTGAGATGCTGACAGAAGGGGGTCGATACGATGGGTGATGAGGACAGAGTTATCATAGAGATAGACGGTTCGACGAAGCCGTTCGAAGAAGCGATATGGCGTGCGTTGAACAATATACGTCAGCAGATGCAGGATGCACTTGGAGAGCTTACAGTTCCGATAACGATAGAGACCAATCTGGAGAAGCAGGAAGAAGCGTACAAGAAGCTGCAAGACCTGAACAAGCTGTACGGCGTACAGCTCAGCTACTATCGAAAGCTTATGGCATCTCAGGGGATGGAAGCGAAGAAAATTGCTGAGATACTTGGAGAGCGAGAGAAGGAGTATCGGCTGAACCAGGCACTTCTCTCACTGCTCAAACAGCAGCACAAAGTGATGGAAACTGCGAAGAAGAAAGAAGAGAAGAAGCCGAAAGAAGATGTGACGAAGAGGGCTGGTCTGTTCGAAGCTCTTGGTGTGACGGGCATATCACCGTATCTGAGAATGAAAGGTGGCAGAGTGTATGGGGGCATATCCGGTATCAACATCCCCGCAACGATAGAACGTGTCTCTGAGGGTGAAGGTCTCGGTGCGAAGTATCCACAGCTTCAGCAACTTGCAGCGAGACTTAGAGGTCCGCTATCACGTATCGGCTTCGTGAAGCCGATGGATGAAGAGAAGATGGCGAAAGTGCTTGGGAAGAAAGCTCCAGCTGCTGCTGGGGGAGCTGTTGGAGCAGCACTATCCCTCGCACCGCTCTTGGCACTCGTTGGTGTTGGCTATATGATATACAAACTGCTTCGAAAGATGTTTGAGGTGCTGAAAGAATCTGAAGCGTATCAAGCGATGAAAGACCTATTGGGCGGTGGGATGAAGTCGATGATAGATTCATTTCTTGGCCCACTGATGCTCGTTGCACGGTATGTCGTGCAGGAGCTGAAAGGCAAATATACGGAAGAGATTCAGAGATTCATAGAGAATCCGTCTGCATGGGTTAGAGAGCACTTCTTGCCTACTGTCGTTGGGCCAACGATTGGAAGATTCAACGAGAATCTTCAGTCTGTGTATATGGACATAAAAACCACATTCACCGGTGCGGGTGAATCGCTCAGCGAAGCTGTCAATTCCGCATTCGAGACGACGAAGAGCGGTTTGGAGAGTGTTCAGACCAAACTGAGTTCGTTCGTAGAATCTGCGTACATGTCACTGACAGACAGTGTTAAAGCCGTTAGTAGAGGTTTGAGAGCATCTGCATCACTCGTATCGACTTCACTCGTTGGTGGGGGAATAGCAGTTTCACATGCGTTCTCGCAGGTTGGCGGATGGCTTCAGTCTGCGTTTGGTGGTGTCAGCGGTTGGCTTCGATTAGCATTCTCCAATGCGGGCGGATGGCTCCAATCAGCGTTCAGCAGTGTCAGTGGCTGGCTGCAATCGGCATTCAGTAATGTGGGTACGTGGCTACGCACTGCATTCAGCAATGTGAGCGTATGGCTTCAATCTGCATTCTCCAATATTGGAAGCTATATCCGAGACGCTGTTTCCGGTGCTGGGAGCAGCATTGTGGATACCGTCTCAGGACTCTTAGGGTTGTGATAGCATGACAGACGTGATAATAAAGTTACACTCAGCAAGTGTGAGCTGGCTGGATGGTAAAACGAAGATACTGAAAGTCACGAAGTATGAGGTGAACGAAGATAGGGGCATCAAAGCACATCCACTCAAGATGCTGCATGTACTTGCAGAAGCGTTTGGCATTGCATTTGATATGGCTGTCAGAATGCCAACAGTGTTTACAGACTTTGGGCAGGTTCTGGAAGTGATACGCATCACTGCATACGTCGAGTGCGATGTGGGCCAAGACGATGACTTTGCACAGGAGTACAGACACTTCTTTGGGAGAGAAGCGTTTCTCGCAGATTCGGCTACACTCATTATTGGAGACTCTCTCACGTCGGACACGGGGGACTTGTTTGCACATTCTTCAGACGGCATCATGGGGATAGTGTCCAAAGCGAGTGTGGTGTGGAATGCAGACAACCCACGGAGACTTGACATAACATTCGACTTCATCCCCGGCATCAAGCTGAATATACTGTGAGCAGAACTCCATTAATTAATAACTATTAATTTATAAGTTAATAGTTATTAATTAATGCACTACCCCCATGTTGTATCTTAATAATTAATAGCATATTTTCTATTAACTATTAAGATATATTCCCACCGATACCCCAAATAATAAGTTATTTAATATTAACTTAAAAGTTAATAGTTATTAATTTATACAGAGACTATCGTCTTGGGTTTGGGTTTGAAGATTCTGCCAATCTCATAGTATGCCGTGTCTCCGACGCCAATCCGGGGGGCCACCAGCACTGCTGCTTTCTCCATATCTTCCCACTTGATGTACTTGTACTGCGTTGCCAACCGCATACGCAGATAGCGTTGGATGGGCAGAATGTAGAGCTTCATTCTGCGTGGATGTGAGCGATTGTTGATGGCCAGATATGCCCTGGCACCAGCTCTATCCAGAGCGAGTAGAGACTCTATCTGGTGGTCTTTGACCCAGCGAGTCTGATAGTATTTTTTGTTGTGAGCCGATTTGCATTCGAAGAAGAACACCTTCCCCAGATATATTGCGTAGAAATCTGCTGGTCGCTTAGGGGGGATAGCACCGATGGTTGGCAGTTTGGATTTGCAGTGGGGACACACATCTATCCGCTTCTTACATACAGGACACCGTCTGCCTATGTAGTCCTGCATGTCGTATATGCGTGTCCACCACAGCTTCAGCTCTTCCCGAGCCACTTCGAGCGAGTTTGCAAATTCGTGTTCGAATGCTTTGCCTGCCTTCTTTGCCACACGCTTACCCCCACTTGCTGAGCAAATCATCTATGAACAGGGGTGGAGACTTGCCAAGCGATACGCCAAGTACGTTGTAGTATCTGTCTTCATCTTCGCAGTACCACACACCAGATGCTATAAGTTCCAGGAGAGCTTCCTGTATCAGCTTCTCTTGAAGAAGTTGTAACCACAGTGTCTCTTTGCTATCTTTCATGGGATGGAATATCTCTATAACTGTATCTCTCCATACCAGCTCACCATCTACGTTCAGTAGCAAGAGTACCTTAAGACGTGCTACGTGGGTGAAAGTTCTATCCACCACGCACGGTGGCACTACCTCGAACTCTATGGGAAGTCTTGCCTTCCGTCTCCTCTTAAGCTCTTCGGTTAGCATGGCAATCTGCAGATTGACAGTATCGGTGTCTACCTTATGTGAAAATCCATGAACTGCCAGCTCTGGCATGCTCCGCAACAGCTCTGCAGCTCTTTTAAGTCTGTTCAATCTCACCACAAGCTCCGCAGTATCCATCTTTTTTATATCTTCACACTGCTCACCTTCTACCAGTTTGTCCGTCATATATTGCACCTCCACACTATCCTCTTAAACAGTCTATCAGCACAGTCTCCATTCTTGCAGTTTCTTATAGCGACTACCATATTCCCAAGCACTATCATCTCATTAGCAAGCTCGTTGATATTTTCAAGGGATATCATCTTGCACTCACCCCCACACATACCTCCATCCGCACATTTCTGCGACCATAGTGCGGTGTACGGCAGTTGTGTCTCCACCGTCATCACACCTGATGACCGGCCATTCTCTATATTTCACCGTCATCTCATTATACCATGCTAACATTCATATCAAGCTCCAATCATACCTGCATTCTCCAATCATACCTGCATTCAACGTCTCCACAGTATGCGTTTCCATCTTTCCACGAGCTGCCCCCAACTATTTTCCTATCTACCTTCTCACCTATGACTACGAACATTCACTTCACCTCCATCAGCTCTTTCACTTTCTCAATGATATCATCGAGCTCTTTCTTTAGCTCTGCTATGCCAAGCTTTTTGTCAGTTATGTCTATAACTATACCCTTCGTTGGCATTGTAATTCTGATGTCTATCTCGCTTCCCTTCTTTTCTTCTCCCATCTATTTCACCTCTTTCTCAAGAGCTTTAAGTCCAGAGCACTTCTTTCTTACCTATTGTCTCTGCACATTCTTCAATCTTCGTGAGCAGTTCTTCACGGATACTCTCGTTAGACATGTTCTCTGCCACCAAAGACGCCATAATTCCCAGCAACAGCATGTCATGAACGTCGTCAAAGATACCTGCGTTCTCATACTCTTTAGATTGCTTCAAAAGCAGTTCTTTCAGCTTTATTTTCATCTACCCCACCTCGTCTATCAGCTGATTTATTCTCTTCAGTACCCACTCGTTCGTCTCTGCCAGCCACAGTAAGTCTCGCACGTCGTACAGACAGTCATCAGAGCTAACCTCTGCGTTCTTCAAGTCATCAGAGCTGAGCTCTGCATTCTTCAAACCTCTCCGTATGATGTATGACACTGCCGTCGGGAAGTAGTATCTATCCCCATCGCCACACCGTGTATACACTTCATTCCCACGTGTATCCCTGTACAGCGTATCTCTCCTGTTCTTCACAACCACGATACACCTCGTCCACCATACTCTGCCGATGAAGTGCTCGTAGAACTTCACTGCAACGGCATTCTTCTTGCCGTTCCACTCCATCACAACTTTTCTCCAACCACCTTTGCACTTAAACCGCAAGACACTTCTCATCTTATTACCTCCGTTTGCATCTTCTCAGCTCTACCACAATCCTATCTGGCTCTTCGTCTACAACCATCCATACCCATTTCTCTTTTTCCACTGCTTTCTTTATCGCAGAAATGATTCTGCCTTTCTCTCCAGCAAGTGTCTTGAACTCCCTGTCCGAAAGAACGTCTTCGCACTCCGTTGGAAGCCATATATTCCAGTACTGCAACGGGTCACTGAGCTTCGTTGGTTTCTCACCCATAAGATTAGACAATTTCACGTCCCTACGCCACACGTTCATTCCCCCTTCTTATACGCCATACACGACTCCGTGTTGTCGTACTTCATAATCTCCACAACGTATGTCCCATCTCTGCTTATCGTCTTCGCTGTAATCTCTATCGCTACATCTGGGTCCCAGCCGTTCTCTTCCAGATAGTCATAGAACGCCTCTTTCGCTTTCAGCAGTGCAGTGGCTACACACTGTGCAAAGCTGAGAGTGTCTTCCATACTTTCAATCATCTCTTTTCCCATGCACACCACCTCCAACCTTCTTCATATCCTCTTCTGTGATTATGCCCATAGCGTGTCGTATCGCATCTTCAGCCGTAAAGCCCGGTGGCTCTTCCTCGGCTATAATCTTCTCTATCAAAAACTTCATCTCTCTTTCTATCTTCTGTACATCTCTAACCGTGTATGCGAAATACTCTTTCGCCTCTTTGTCGTAGTACAGGCAGAAAGTCTTTTTTTCATACAGCTCGCCCAACACTCTCTTCTCCAGTGGGTCTGTAGGGCATATCCAATACCGTGTTTCTCTTATTATCGTCACCACACATATCACACTCCATCAAACAATCTGCTCAGTACTATTCTTGCCCACATACGGTCTCCTTCTTTAGCTTCTTCATCAAGCTGTTCGTACGGCACCATATACTTCTTCCAGCGTTTCACACGCTCTTCCGAAAGCTCTTCTTTCTCCATCAGCTCTTTAGCCCACTGCTTCCACTGTTCATGTTCAAGCTCAGCAAGCTGTTCGACTGTATCCTCGTCATACAGTTCGAAGTTCTCTTTTATGAGCTTGACTATATAGTCTCCCATAGCCATCGTGCTGTGGTACAGCTTCCTCAGAGTGCGTATGCACTCTATGACGTAGGCCACATCTTCCTTTCGTCCGTCGGGTGATAAACGCATTAATGCTATCACCTTCCCACACTTCGGACAACGTTCTCCAACGCCATACCCACTGCAATTCCATATCGTTCCGCAGTTATCACACACTATCCATGGCATACACAACACCCCTTCCACTTAGCTCTTCTCAGCGTACGGCACATCTTCAACGCTATAGTATATAGGTATTCCCAGCTTTCTTGCAACGTTGTACTCTATCATAGCTCCTTTACTCTGCTTCCAGTCTCCAATCATCACCATAGCGTCAGACCTCTTCACCAGCTCCATACAGCCCCGTATGAACATCTCCCATTCGCCGTTCATCAGCATGGAGTTTCCGTGGGGACATATCACTGCCCAACCTTTCTCCCACAGCTTCTCAGCGGCCATCAGAGCATCTATGACATTCTTCATCTCTTTCAGTGTAGAGTCTGCCGAGTACGGCCCGGATACGAATATCACCTTCATAGCTCACACACCCTCCGCTCTAAGTGCTTGACTGAGTATCATCTCCTTCAGTACCTTCACACACCTCTGTGCAATACTCTTCTTCAAGAGTCTCATGTTGAGACCTTTAAGTTCTTTCAAATCCGTTTCTTCGTATAAGTCTATCAGCACTTCCTGTGGAAGCTCTTTCATCAGCTGCATGGCAAGCGGATTGCCATCATCCACAAGCCGATAGATAGCTTTCTCAATCCTTTCTTTCGTAACGTGTCTGCCTATGAACACAAGCGTTGCTTGATTATCGAGATTGTTTTCTGGCTTACTTCGATTCTTCTTAGACTCTGCCAGGTCTGACCGTACGTACTTCGCAAATATCTGTCGTTTGTAGTTCTTCAAGACCACACCTTCAGCTTTTATGTCGCCGTATGCGGATACAGGAACGATATCGTCATCGATATAGCGTTTCCGCAGTTCACCCGCTTTCACAACATCCACCACCGGAACCATCGGTATACCCCATTCCTCGCTCTTGGCCTGTATGTACTCCAGCGGCATATACCACTCCAGCTCAACCGAGTATATGTCAAACAGCTGGAACGGTGGCATCCTGTCATAATCGTACTTCAAGCGTCTGTGCGTCTTCGCTTCGCCGTACACTACAATCGGATAGCTGACAGTGGCTGGAAGCTTCTTCTTCAAGAAGCGTATTGCTTTTCTCATCTGCGGGTCTATCTTGTCGTCCGTCTTGAAGAGCACCCTCCGAGACCCAAATATCTTGGTATCTCCGTTCATGTATATCCGCAGATTCGAGCCGTCTATCTTCTCTTCAATCACTATGTCATCCTCTGGATTATCGAATATATGTACCGTCTCTGGACTCCCCAGCAGTCGTATCTTGTGGTACTTGTGTACAGCCACCTCATCATCCGTCATGATGATACACCTCGTGTCGAATATTGTCAGCAGTCCTCAGCAGCGTGTTGAAGAGCGACACAAGCTTTCGCATCTCTTCTTCCGTCAGCACTACCTCTTCGTGGGAGTACGGCTCTCCAAGCTCCACGATGACCGAGACGCAGAACTCCCTGTTGAGCACCGCATCTTTCATATCATCCGCATCCCCCATGAATGCCACATACGCATTTTCAGATATATCCCAGCGGATTTCATCATCCACGCATTCACCCCCATACATTAATTAATAACTATTAACTTATAAGTTAATATTAAATAACTTATTTTTCCGTCACATCTCCCCAGCACCACATGCGATATTCGCAGAAATGGCAATATCCCGTTTTGCGTATTTCTGGAATCTCCCCCGTAGTGTTCACCGTCTCCAGCATATCCGCAAGATTCAGTATGTAGTCATTCAGCTCGGTCTTCCATTCCCGCATATATCTCAGCAAATCATCAGACCTGATGAAGCGTTCTGTATTGTCCCCTAAGTGTACTATTCTCGCTGTGGGCTTCGGTGATACTTTCTGTCTATCTGGCCATACCAGGTGCGAATATGCACCTACCTGCAGTGCATGGGACTTGCGTCTGAACTTGCCTGTCTTGAAGTCAATAATCTGATTGTCATCGTACAGCACCATATCTGGTGTCCCCGTGATTATAAACCGTACTCGTCTGCCACCGAATATCAGTTCACGACCAACATTCACTGCCATCTCTCTCGTCGCTTCCACCTCTACATCACGTCTGTCCCACTTGAAGATATTCTCGTAGAGCCACTTCTCAGCACTCTTCAGCAGCTTCTGTGCTTTCACTTTATCCTGGGACGTAAGCTCTCCGTTGTAGATTGCAAACGCTCTATTCGCAGACTTGCGTCTTGTCTCGCCACCAACCCTGAGCTCAATGTATTTATGTACCAGCGAGCCTATTCTCGCTGACACGTCTTTCGGGTTCGTCTTGCGAAACTTCATCAGCTCCATCATCTTCTTCAGGGGACATCCATGTACGTCTGTCACATGTATAAGTATCTCAACTTTCTGACCCACCTTCATCTTCAATACCCTCCAGTGTGATTTTTCCAGACTGTATGTCGTGATACAGCTTTGCTATGGCTCTAAGTATCGCAACATACGCAAGTCTCTCTATGCTCTTGACCGATATGTTGTGAGATTCCTCTAACGTCACATCCCCAATCCGGTCGATATTATCCAGCAGTATCTCCGATACCACTTCGCTTCGATTATCTATTCCTGCAAGCACATCTGCAACTTCACGGGGGATGGAAAACGATACGACGACTGCATCTTTACGCTTCCTTCTCGGCACGCTCAGCCCCCCTGTTCGTCACATCTGCAAAGCCAGACACGTTCGTTACATGTCTGCACTCTATGTTCGTGCATATATACACTTTCTCATCGGGGTAGTACTTCATACTACTACCACACACCACACATCTCACAATCACACACCCCCTCTAAGCTCCACATACTTTGTACCGTTCTTCTTCCTGTACACTACCGTCCCTTTCATCTTCACTTCTACCAGCACATGTCGTACTTCATCTTCGGTCAACTGATAGTATCTCATCAAGAACCGCTTCATATCTGATAGTTTCATGCTGTGTTCCTCCTCACCGTTCAGTATGTGTCTCATCACGTCCGACCACATGGACGCTCTGATTGAGTCTCTCGCATCCAGCTCGTCTGATATGAGAGACTTCACATGTGCTGACAGCTTGATGTCTGGATAGTTCCCTTCAGCCACAGCCATCCCCACAGCAAGTCTGCGGTATATCTGTTCTTCGAAGTGTGGCACATCCAGCTCATCAAGGAAGTTATTTATCTCACTGTAATCTATCTTCTTAGCTCCAACCTCATCAATCTGCATATACACTGACTGCAGTACCTCAGCGACTTTACTATGATGCTTCTTCAATCGTTCAGATATTTTCGTTCGTATCTGCTTTCTCGCAATGTTTCTGAATATCTTTGCCTCAGCTCTGGTGGGGAAGAATCGCTGAAATGTGAATCGTCTTGCAAGACCTGACGTTAGAGTCAGTGTCGTCGGTCTCATACCAACCCACAGAGTCAATCCTATTCCGCCAATCTCAATTCCACCATACGCTAAATCCTTCGTCGCTTTGTTCGTATCGAGTGCTGTCATCAAGTATATCTCGTCATGAGATATGCCCTCGCCATTGAACATGACCTTAATGCGTTGATAGTCATCAGCTCCAATTATACCCCGCTTGTAGCGTCCAAACACACCTTCAGTATCTTCAATCTCTCCATCAGATGACTTCACCTTCGTTCCCATCCAAGACTCTATCGAGAATGTCTGTCTTACGGAAGACGTGATGAGTACCTGAGCTCCAGACAAGAAGCCTGTCTCCGGTGGCAGTATTGACCGGAAGTAGATAGACTTTCCCCATCCGGACGGAGCTATGAAGACCACATGGTTTCTGAAGTTCGCCAGCGTTCCTGCATGATAGAAGTAGTGTTTATCGAGATTGACAAGATTGAGGATGTGTGAGCCGATAGATGCTGAGAGTCTTTCCGTGATGTTAGGAATGATGTAGATATCTCTCAGTTTGAATTCCTGGACAAGTGCATCGTATATTGTATTCAACAGGCTCACACCCCTGGCCCGTATCACGCTGTATCGATTGTCACTGCCGGCGGGTTCTCACGCTTCATCCTGTCGTCCACAATCTTCTCCGCATCTTCTCTGGTGAGAGTCTTCAGCTGTGTTATCACCTCGATTTTGCCGATGTCATCAGAGTTCAGCAGTATGCTCACAACCTCCTGGTGGTCTTCCGCATCCAGCACATCCGTATCAAACATCACGAACTTGCCGTTCTGAGAGATTGCAAACTTCTTTATCCCGTTGAATATATGTGTCGGCTTCTCGTCATCCATATTGCGGTAGACATGTACACGCATGATGTCTATCACCTTCTGGCCCACAATTCCTTCAATCTCCGCCTCTTTCATCCTGTTTCTTATATCTTTTGCTACACGTCTCTTAGCCATACTTACTACCTCCTATATGATAGTGATGAGCGGCTGGCCGGTGTGGGAAAAACGGTGTAGTACGCAGATGAGAAGACAAAAAAAAACAAACCATGTTAACCAGCCAGCCATCTGTTCCATCGTTACTCAGGCACTCCCTCCTCTTTCATCTTCGGCACTATGACCTCGTCGATGAATTCGTCGGTGGTGCCAAGCCATCCATCAGTCTTCAGAAGCTCTTCCACGATTCCGTCGTATGAGCAGTCCACCAGATACGGGGGCCATCGGTTGTAGTGGAGAGTACCAATCTTGTGCACCTCTCCGAATATGCGTCTCTTGAATATATGGCCTCTCTTGCTGTGATATACTCCCCGTGTGAGGAATATTATCACGTCGAACTGATACGGTGCTTTATTGTACCCATCACGTATAAGCCGACCTGTCTTCTCGTCGCCAATATATTCATCTTTCATACGTGATGTGAACACGACGTTCTTTCCCTTATTCCGTGTCTCGTGGATTATGTAGTCAAGCTTCTGGTACACCATCGAGTACTGCACTCTCGCTGCTCCCGGTTGTGCTGAGTAGAGCGACTTCTTGCCTGTCTCTTTCAGTACCCACAGCTCAGCCCAATCCCGCAGGTCTCTGCTTGAGTCGAAGACAAGTGTCTGTACCTCCGGGTCATCGATGCAGTGGAAGAAGAATCTCACAACGTCTCCCCAATCTGATGCCCTAAGGTATCGGGGATTGTTGAACTTCTTCGCCACCATCCAGCCCTTCTGCTCCGTATCACAGAGTGCAGGCTTGGGGAATGTCATCGCCATGTGTGTCTTGCCAGACCCCTGGAGACCGACAATCTCAACTGCAAGTGGCGGAATCTCTGCATCGGGTAGTGGAGTCCAACCTGTCCAGCTGAACTCCACAGAGCCGAGCGGGTCTGATTGGGTACTCCGCTTCTGCTGCTTATTCACTTTCCTCGGCTGTCCAACTCGAATCGGCATAGGACACACCTACTCAGTCAGCCACTGCGACGTCCCTCGGGATTATCTTCACGTAATCCGCAGAGATTGTTATCTCATCGTTGTTGTTCTTCACAACCCGACCCAGAACAGCTGCTTTTGCTTTACCCTCGATTCCATCCGGAATCTCATCATCCTCCCATACGAACACAGCGACCGGGTCATCGTCGAGCGTTCCAATCTCTAAGACCGTGAAATCTTCCTGCTTACTTACTCTCCCGATGTAGCCCCCGATGAGAACTCTTTGCCCTATCAGGTCTGAGAGCTCTGGGAACGAGTAGGAGTCCATATCTGAGAAGATTTCTATAAGAAGCTCTCCAAGCGGTCTTGCATCTCCAGCCTCAGAGATTGTCTTCTCACGACCCAGATACACCCTGTTCTTGCCGGGATGATATCTGCCCTCAAACTCATACGGTTTGAGTTCCTCTATGTTCTCCACCATCGCAATCTTCTCATCCCACAGTGTGAGCTGAGAAGCGAAGACGGTGTCACCCACCACGAACAGCCCTGCTATGCTTACGTTCTCTGCGGTCTCACCGGAGTTCAGCTCCACAGAGCGTGGCTCGAATATTCTGACAGGATACATGATTATCTTGCCAGACAAGCTCCCTTCAAGATACTTATATCTTGACTTGAGAGCCACGAGTGCTCCATGCTCCGAGTAGCCTTCCTCTATCAGACCGAGAAAGTCTTTCTCAAGCTGTTCGAAGTCAAGCCCATACCTGTCTGCGAGTGCAGACAACCTTTTCTTTATTTTCTCTTCCATACTTCTTCACCTCTCCATATTTGTTGGAGCGTTATCTGATTGGGTCCTGGTGTCTACACCACCGACATATATTTGTGTCATATATCGGCAGATTGAATCTTCTGCATACACCGAGCCGTGGACCCTTCATTGACACTATGAAATGCGAGCAGTTGATTACTCGACGGATAGTTCTCCGCTGTTCCTTCTTGTAGTCCTTATACAGTCTACCCCTACCTGTTGGGTCTTCCCTACGCCTTTCTTTCAGAATCTCCGCCACCTCGTCATTCATTACCCACCACCACCGTAGTCCTCCGCCTGACCTTCATCGGCAGTTCTCCAATCCTCCACAAGTAATCGTTCAACTCCCGAGCGAGCGAGCGACTCCTCATGACCACACTCACCAGCTCCTGACGCATTCCTTCTTGCCTGTAGTTCTTGATGAATGTGTTTGTAGAGCCTACAATGAAGCCCTTCTCAGAAGGAGAATACGCTATGGTGATGGTAAGGTTTGAAAAAATGATGACCGCAGGCGTGAAGCCTTTCTCAATCGCCGATTGCGAATCGGGTACCCAGAAGCTCCCACGCTTGGGCACATTGTAGGATAGTATATCCCGTTTTCCCATGCGGTGCATGGAGACACATATACGGGATATATATATAAACTTTTCCCCAGCGTTACTGCCCAGGTTCTCATTCCTGGTTCTCACCGCCGCCACCCCCCTCCAGGAACTTCAGATTGTGATAGCCTTTCGGATACAGCCCAAGTGCCTTCCGCAGTTCCTTCTTATTGAAATAGCCCTTTACGCATAGGGGATTTCCGTAGTTCTCTCTCGGCAATCTCTGTCTGTATGTAGGCCATGTCCAGCCACCTCTTGCTACTACGACAAACAGTGCATCTTCTTCGATAGGTTCTCCCAATCTCTCTAAAGCATCTTTGGACAGTTTACGAAGTAGCCTGCTTAACCGCTCATCAAAGATTAGCACATCGAAGCTCTTTGATAGGTAAGGTCTCGCAGAACGTATCACTTTTAGTAGAGCATATTCGCTGAATTCGGATGAGGGTGAAAAGCCAAACTCTTCCCACAGGTCTGAATAGTACAGCGAGAGAGCTATGCTCTTTACCATGTCGGTAATCTCTCTTTTGTAGGAAGATGATTGTCTCTCAAGGTAGACCTCAAGCCGGTCATCGATATGTATTCTCCCCATGTGCAACCTCTCTATTCCCATAACCTTGCCATCGTCCACGACAGCAATTGCAGATACGGCGGATAAGGGAGAGTCTGCGTCTCCATTCATGTTTATATCCACACCTCCAATTCCTCTGCCTATCTTTACACAGGGCTTCATCCTGTATGTGAAGCCGTGCGTATTAATCAGTACCTCCAGCCCCTCATTGAAGAAAGTAAAACGACGGCTGAGGTACATGTGCCAGGGGGAGAAATTGTATCTGCCTTTATATGTCTTCATAGTAGTCATCCTCCTCAGGGTAGAAAAGCTTTCTGTAGTAATCGCAGTAGAGCTCCTTCGCTTCTTCATCGCTCAGGGGATAGCTTTCATCGTAGCCGTAAATACCTCTGACGAGAGCTTTTAAGGCTCCCATAGAAATGCGGGTTTGTCCTATCTTCGAAGCTATGTCACCTGGAATGATAAATGGCCGGCCATCCCAATCCCAGCTGTATCCTCTGTCGTAGGGATTCCATGAGACAAGTTTTGTCTTCTTTTCCTTAATGTTCTCTATCCCAACGATTTTCACAGGTGGCCGTGCGACGACCACCTCTGCTTCAATCAAGAGTATCGCTCCATCCAGCTTATGCCTAACGGTAGCAATTGGATACTTGCCACCTTCAAACAGTATGGATATGTCATAGAGGGAGCAGATACTGTTGATGTCTGCATCGGAGAATGAGGATACGCCTGTAGGGTGTCTGTGCATAATCACATTCCACCCTTCATGTCTCATCTTATCGAGCTTCTCCATCTCCAGGTAGTCTACTGAGCCACCTGACACTTCCTGCTTTGGAATATAGTATTTGTCTTCGATGTAGATATTAGCTCCATCTCTGTCTGATTCCTGCAGGAGAATGCTGAACTCGGTGCTGAATTTCCCTGCAAGTGCTTTTATCACTCTGTCTATCTTCTCTGGGAGGACTATCCTGTATTTATCTACGATGTCCAACCCAGATTCGAAGATTTCCTCTTTCTCTTTCACAAACTTATTTGTCTTTCTTTTCACTTTCTTTTTTGGCATATTTCTCACCTCCTGTGATTGCTCTCAGGAAGAATTCATGGACGTATCCTGAGAAGAAAGATGCGTAGTTCGTGTTAGACTCCTCTTTCATCTTCTCAAGCGTCGCCCAATGATACCTGTTGATGATGGTGTCGACGATGAATGAGGCAATGATTATCGGCGGAACGATGTATGAGGGTGTTATTCTGTATTCGATTCTCCCATCACCCATCACCTCTCTGTTGAATGCGTCGTAATCCAGCGTCATGTATAGCCCGTCATAGCCTCCGCCAGCTATGTGAATTATATGCGTATTGTCACCCGTTGTTAGCCTTCTAAGAAGCTTGGTCTCTCTCCCTGCCTCTCTATCCGTAGTGTCTATATACACTGGCGTATGGAGAGCCAGGATGTTTGCTATGAGGTCTATCTCTTCTGGCATTAAGTCTGTATCCTTCTTTGGAATTGGGATGACCGACAGTCTGTGAGCAGCTCCGTTTCTCATAAGGATATCCTGCAGTGCTTCCACCTTCAGCATTCCAATCTGGTCGAAGGTGTACGGTGTTCGGGTGGTGTTGTGCCCCTCAACCACATCGGGGTCTATCAGAACTATCCGCTCTACAGGTGGCATCTTGGAGAACATGTATGCCACCCATGAGCCCACACCGCCAACACCTACAATGACAACGGCTGAAGGTACTTCAAGACGTAAGGGCTTCATCCGAGAAGACAGCCGATTCTTCTCCTCCTTCACGAAACCTGTAAGTTCATCTACGATTGTCATATCATATACCTCCATCTATAGCGGAGATTACTTCCTCTCCGCCGATGTATTCGCCCTCTTCTTTGGCATCTATCACCGCCACCTTCTGGCGAGCGATGCCAGAGAAGAACAGCTCCTCCGCCTCATTCTTAGCTTTCCCACCATACGCTGAATCAAGGTTAATCATTCGCAGCATCTCAGGTACTTTCATGAACTCTGAAATCGGTGCACTCGCCAGGTCCCCAAGACATACCTGTCTCGCTGGTGAGACGTTGGGGTGTCTTGCTCTTGACACCCTTGCATTGAGTCTGTCTTTTCTCGCATCTATCCGCAGCCCCTGGATGTAGAACTTGTCTCTATGCTCTTCTGGGATGAGCACTACCTTCCCTTCACATTTTATCATCACGGGGACTATCTTGTGAGCATAGCGAATCCAACCCGGATGCCTCTTGTCGGCAGACCAATTCTGAAGCACTTCAAGAATCTCTTTCGTACCTGCCATCTCTGCACTTCTTCTGGTGGCAGCCTTCAAACACTGAAGACTATCCAGCTCGATTGCTATCCTCTCAAGCTGTTTGCGTAGATTGTACTCTAAGTTTTTATGCACTTCACCGCCGAATGTGATTGTTCCTGACTCCTTAAGCTTCAGTTCATAGATTCGTGAACCCACTGCAAGGTATGCAACAGGGCTCTGCGTAGGGTTGAAGACGTGTGCAAACTCTGGCATACCTGTATTCTTCGCTGCGACAGCCTTGGCGATTCTCACCAGAACCTCCATTGGAGCGTTCTCCATCCCTGAGTATGCTACTTCAAAGAGAGCGAGCACTTCTCCTGCTGTGATTGGGTCTCTAGGGATAGACCCTATCGCATCCAGCACTGAAGCTGCTTTTTTCTCCCCTACCAGCAGTCTTGCGAAGTGATAGCAGGATAACTTCGCATCTGCCACACACTCGGAGAAAGCATGCACATTTCCTCTATCCACAATATATGCTACATTGCCTTCTTTCACCACATACACTTTGTATCACCTCCTCGCTAACCTGTAAGTTAAGCGAGCGTAAATTATGGGATGAGTGCGAGGCAGCCTCACCTCGCACTCCCGCCACCCCACCACACCAAGAAGCCTTACTGCTTGGCTTCGTGGTAGGCTACCACACGGACGTTCCCATCGTAGGGGAACATCCCAGACGTCAGAGGCTCACCCGAGTCTGCATCCTTCAGAGTGAACCTCGACACCCCATCCTCGATTGCCAACGCCTTAACGCTGGCAAGCCGGACAGGGCCTTTCACTCTCTCTATGCGCCCAGATGGGAGGTGGACTTCCACCTCCCTACCGTCAGTATCTATCACTTCGTCCATACCTTTTCTCACACTCCTGGGCCAACAGGCCCGTCCGCCCCTAATCGGCGTAGTGCCGAATAGGGTGCGGGGTCTGTGGCTGGCGATGTCAATCCTTTTGCAGTGCCCGAATGATGAGTAGAATGCCCACGCTCTTCTTTTATCTTGTCATTCCTCCAGCCGTTTCATAACTCTCTCCTCCCTGGCCATCACTTTCAGGATGTGTTTGTAGTGCTTCTTCACCATAGCTATGACGATGTGCCTCTGCTCCTTTCGAGTCTTGTTTGCCAGGTAGTTGTAAAACGCCTTCGCACTCTGCTTATTCAAGAACGTTATATCAACGAGAGGTTCGTATGCGGAGACTGTTATTGTCTTTCCATGCCTGGTGATTGTCCTTGGAACCCAATCGTAGAACAGCTCATCGAGCTTTTTCAGGTTCACATCCACTTTATACCACAGAGTGTAGTCCTTACCCTTAACTTTCCATGTTGGCATCTCACCACCTCACTCTATAATCTCCGACCAAGCGTTCCCTGGGTCTACGCCTCTCTTTTCCAGCTCCTGTCTTGCCTTGTATCTTATTTCAAACAGGTCATCCGCGTGTATTATGAACTCATCTTCCTGTCCGTCTTTCGTAAAGTGTATCTTTACCTTCACTCACTCACCCCTGCGTAGTTCATCCAGCGTTCTCTTCAGGTCTGACACGCTTAAGACGTAGAATGTGTCGTATGCCTCTTTGAAGAGGAAAAAATCATCGGAGTTCACCAGCCTGTCGAGCGTCTCCCTCTCTTCTGAAGTCTCTGAATATATCAATATCCTTGCTTGTAGCTTCACTTCTACCATCCGCTCATCCCCCTTCTTCAACCATCACGTCAAGCTTCTTCCTCAGTTCGAAGATTTTCAACTCATCGCATAGCCTTACAACAAGCCCCATGTAGTCTTTGTATCCCTCGTCATCATAGTAGGGTTCTGAGTTAACCCACATGCCGTTATCGTACTCTTTCCAATTGATATGAAGGAGCTCAGATAGCACCGCCAGCTGAGGTTTGCCGTAGTATTCGTAGTCCTCTATCCATTCTCTGAGGGAATCAAAGTCCTCTCCGAGCATGTACAGCCAATTTCTGTAGTGCATGATGCTCCTCCATGCTGAAATACCTCTGCACCCGTTGGCTTTGTCCCATGCGAACTTCATGTAATCCTTCATTACCTTAACAACGTTGGCTGGAGTGTATTCTTTGTACTCCCAGCTTTCCTCGCCACTCCTGTACTTCTCGTAAGCTTCCTTCTTCAGAAACTCCTTCGCTTGCTCAAGTGTCATGAACTCTATAGGGTCTGCCGCTGTCAGTCCAAGGGAGTCCTCTTTGAGAACTGTCTTCATGACCTCTGTTATATCTCTCATGCTTGCACCTCTACAACAAACCCGCATTCTCCTTTGCCAGCTCTTTCCCTCTTGAGGCCAAGAGCAGCTTCGACAATCTTTGGCAGCACCTCTTCCAGCTCTTTCTTTAGCTCTTTCAAGTCCCTCTCTGTTACCTCCCATGTGGGGTGTGCAGACATTGAGTAAACCTCTGCGTCGGCGAGCACATCGAGGTTCAGTATCCTCCCTGGAACGTCTCCTGGGAGCAAGTACCCATGACGGGAGCAGTCAAGGTGAGGATACATCTCTAAGAACTCCTCACGGCTCATTGAGAAGACCTTATGGATGATGCGTTCGTTGGTTCCAAGCTTGTGTATTTCCTCCTTCAGAGAGTTCACAACCCACATGTGCAGGTATGTCCTGCCATTCACTACAACTTTTTTCATCTCTATCCGTATTTTCACACATACACCTCCTGCTACGGTTCGTAGCACTCCCTCACGGCGTATTGTCTGGGGAGATGTGGCCTGAAGTCACTAATAACTACGAGAGGGTCATGAGGCCACACAGACAACACCTCCGTGTGTAGGGGCTACAGCCATTTCTCTCTATATTCCCTCCACGGCATGAACTCGTTATCATGCCTCCACTCTTTTATGTAGTTTTCAAACTCCTCTTCGAGACTCCACTCTTGAAACTTCAGGATGACATTCTTCTGCTGTTCGGTCTTAAGGAGACTGTACACGGCAAACGGGTCTTCCTGCTTTAAGGTATTCAGCACTGTGAGGTAGTTCTCTTTCACGAGCTCTGCCGCACAGACTGCCCTCAGCAGTCTCCCAAAGTCTTTCCTCCGTAGCGAGTACTCTCCTAACGTCTTCATCCTATCCACTTCTCCCTGTACTCGATAGATGACATGTGCATGTAATCTGAGGCAAGCTCTGAGAGCTTCTCCCTAAACTCGGAGAGCATTCCCCATCGGCGGAAGTAGTCCTCTACCATCAGCATGCCTGCACTATCGAGCAGACAGTAAGTCTCCTGCGGGTCTTCTGTCCTGAGCTTTTCAAGTATGTAGGTCGGGTGCGGAAGCTCTCGGAACAAGACCTGCCGAGAGACCGCCTTGAGCACCTTAGCGAACTCTTTGTGATTCATGCTTACTCCTCCCGCATAGGATATGACAGCCCTTCAGCTATCATCTCCACCGCTTTTGCTATACCTTCGCCTATGTCGTTGTAGAGTACGACATAGTGTTTACCGACTTTGAAGATACCTCCTGCCTCTCCGTGCATTCCGTAGAGTATCTCCAACGCTTTCATCTCTAACGCATTCTCAGGCACGAGCTCATATCCAAACGATTTTGTATACATGTTTTCACCTCCTGCTCGTCTCCCCCAGGAGATGGGTTGGCACCGTGCTTGGAGTTAGTAGCCCAGTACACGGCTGCGAGTGAGCCTGGGGCTCCACCTGTCATGGTACGACGACGCATTTAACCTCCATCACCTGCTTAGGGTCGAGCTGGGAATTCCCTCTTACAGCCATCACACACCCATACAAAGTGGATGAACGGCCTCTCACCTCGTCTCTCCTTTCTCATCTTTATTCCGCAGACGGGGCAGACTTTCACCTCTCCGAAGATGATAGCCTCCCCGTTCCTATACTTCGCCATCGTCTCACCTCTTTATAAACCTTATCAACTCTCTTATCGCTAATGCCACGACAGGGATTGCCAGCACAATCCCTATCACACAGAAGGTAACCATGAGCGTAAAGCATATCACGTCAGGATATGCCGACGCTCCTACAGCAGAAGCACCTACGCCGATTGACGTAAGCGTAGCTGCTGCGATTACCCTCTCATCGTTTTTTTCCATAGACGCACCTCAGTTCGTCACCCGTTTGATTATAACGGGAAAAGCTCTTCATACGGGTTTGGTATTTTCTTCTTTATCATGCTCACCAATCTTGCACGGATGCCGTCACCTTCCGCGGTATATATCGCTTCAGGGAAGTTCCGCAGTGTCTTCTCCCCGTTCACCACCTCCACCGCCTCTGTGACTGTCAACCCACGGTTGAACAGCCTTATAGCCAGTCCAACCTTGCTCGGGTCAACCAGCCCAATGAACTGCAGCGGTTCAGGCTGATGCTTCCATTCCCAAATCGCTGCCATCTCGTCGTTGAAGTGGCTATCTACCTCGTTGGCGATAACCATTCCAACGCCATCTTTCAGGACAACGTATACATCTGTTGTCCCAAAGATTAGTTCACACACAGGCTCACTGCCGTCTATTATCTCTGTCTTTTCTTTCACACACATCACCAGCCACCTACCGTGGCTATCGCCGAGTCGAGCGAGCGACCCTGGCGGCCACGCTCCCGGGGACCTGAACCCCGAGACCGCCTTTTCACTGCTTCAATCTCTTAAGTGTCTCTTCTAAAGCCAATTGGTTAAGAGACACTTTGAGTGTCTTCCCACTCCGCCTCTTAGGCGGTGTGCCTCTGGCTGGTATCTCCCAGCCAAATTCATACAGAAGCAATTCGTAAACTATCTTCTCTTCTTTTTTGGTTCTCTTTTGGTTCAAGCGGTAGAATAGCTTCTCTCTACCGCTTCTGCTCAATTCGCTGTATGGATTTTTTATGCTGGTATTCTCTAAGCAATTGAGAATACCAACAACATGATTAGTAATCTCTGTTACTTCTCTGTCAAGTTTGCGATATTCGGAGAGAATTAGCTTATAACTCTCCGTAATCGCCTTTAAATCTCTCTCCGATACTTGAATGAATCGGAGAGATTGCAAAAGCTTAATCTCTTGTTGAAATTCTCTCAACTCTACGTAAGCATGAGTCAGAGCATTAAGCTTTTCCCGTAGTTTAACTAATGTAGCGAGTCTGCGTAGCACTTCTTTATACATTCGTAACACCCATGTTTAAAAAAAAATAAGCAGTAACCGATTAGCGATTACTGCTTAGATTGCTTCTTTATAAGTTTTTGGCACAGTTTGACCAAGTCATTCGCCGTTATGGTGCTATCATCATCATACGATGATAGCGGTACGTAGATAACGGTGCCATTACTCCGTTTAAC
>Ga0180301_10000206_pt1 | contig 45245 bp, 45 predicted proteins | sample GuaBasSediGuay16_FD_121797 | JGI IMG/M metagenome (GOLD analysis project Ga0180301, IMG submission 121797) | Subseafloor sediment microbial communities from Guaymas Basin, Gulf of California, Mexico - Guay16, Core 4569-2, 12-15 cm | ecosystem: Environmental > Aquatic > Marine > Hydrothermal... | reverse complement strand
GCTGCCTTGGGTCAGATGTGGATTGCAGAGGCTCCAGTAGTTGTAGTAGTCTGTGCTAACATACCTAGAACAGCTTGGAGATATGGCGAGAGAGGAAGAAGCCTCTATTGCTTGCAGGATACAGCAGCAGCTATTCAGAACATGCTACTGGCTGCTCATGCACTAGGCTATGGAACGTGTTGGGTAGGTGCTTTTGATGAAGAGGAGGTATCCAGAATACTCGGACTTCCAGACCATGTGAGGCCTGTAGCCATAGTTCCTATCGGGAAGCCAGCTGAGAGTCCTATACCTCCTCCAAGAAGGCCTCTAGATGAAGTCGTACACTGGGAAAAGTACTAGATAGCACCTAGCATATAGTAGGTCTGGGAGGGAGGGCTATGGTTGATCTAGTGAGAGCCCTTGAGGAGCTATCGAATGCCTTTGGAGTAGCAGGGCATGAAGATCAGGTTCGAGATATACTCAGGAGATATATTGAGCCCTATGTGGACGAGATCAGAGTAGATAAACTGGGCAATCTGATATGTACTAAGCGGCGAGAAGGCAAGGTTAAGATAATGCTAGCAGCTCACATGGATGAGGTAGGGCTTATAGTGAAGGCCATTGAGAAGGAGGGCGTGATAAGGTTTGCACCCATTGGTGGTCTCGACCCTCGTGTGTTGGTATCGCAGAGAGTCATAATACATACAAGAGAAGGCAAGAGAATACCAGGAGTCATAAGCTCCATACCTCCTCATATCCAAGAGCCTCAGGAGAGGGAGAAGGCCTTCAAGCTAGAGCACCTCTTCATAGACATAGGAGCAACAAGTGATAAAGAGGTTGAGGAGCTGGGAATTAGAATTGGAGATCCCATAAGCTTCGACGTCAAGTTCACTAGACTTCATGGCAAGTACGTGTCAGGTAAAGCATTTGATGATAGAATAGGATGTGCTGAGCTCATAGCCATAGCTGAGCACCTTGATGAGGTAGATGCAGAGATATACCTAGTCGGTACAGTACAAGAAGAGGTTGGCCTGAGAGGAGCTGCTACAGCAGCATACGGCATATACCCTGACTACGCTATCGCGCTAGATGTCACCGTGGGAGGAGGAATACCAGGGGTGAAGATAACTCAGGTGACAGCCAGGCCTGGCCAAGGACCTGTGGTCACAGTAGCTGATGGCGGTTTACTAGCCCATCCCAAGGTGTTGAGAGCTCTCATAGAGGCAGCGAGAAGGCTAGGCATAAAGTATCAGCTTGAGACCTTCCTGCCCTATGGAGGAACAACTGATGCAGCAAGGATAACACTCACAAGAGAGGGTGTGCCCTCAGGGGTTATCACGGTAGCCACTAGGTACATACATGCACCAGTCTCAGTCGCCAATCTAGAGGACATGGAGAATGCAGTGAGGCTAGCGATAGAGACCTGTAAAGAGTTGAGTAGAGGCTAAAAGCGATGTATAGAGTCGTGTACGTGTTGCTGATAGTAAGCCTTTTTGCCCTCCTCATGCTGATAGAGGACTCACTACCTGAATTACTACTTGAGCTCTACGTGAAGTGTACCAATGCCCTACTCTTTGCAGAGGAGACTGGGATCAAGCTACTCCATGAAGATGAAGAGTTAGTCATGAAGATCAATGGAGAGGAATTCTCCCTACATATCGACATATTCGACACACAACTACTCAGCTTCGCCCTCATCCTAGCCACCGTGCCCATAATTCCTGAAATAGAGCCCAGAGGCAGGATGATCCTACTGATAGTGCTTGTAATCATCGTATTCGCCCTTAACGTCCTAAAGCTACTGACCTTGGTCCTCCTCATAAGGCTGAACATTGTGAAGAGCGTAGTTGACCTAGAAAACATTAAAAACTTTGCAAATATAGCGATAATATCGAGCATGGGGATGCTAATACTAGGTATAGCGGTGATGAGTGAGACGAGACGTAGACTCTAATGCAAGACTATAGCTTTTCGCATATGCAAAGCACCAGAGGCTGTGGAAATTCATAGTCATGGATAATCAATCTGATGGAGAGGAAATCGCTAGGAGGCCCTAGAAAGGCTGGAGAAACTCGATATTCCACTATGTAGTCATTCATATCGAACACTATCACATAGGTGCCATTTCCTAAACTAGTCACCTTAGAGGAGACATTGACTAGCCTTAGCCGTGATGAGCTGACCCATATGAACCACACTCTAACATACCCGTCGAAGAGCAGTACGTGGAAGTTATGCCCTCCTAGTTCCACTATGGGAACTCCCTTCTCGTCCAATATGTACACCTTGAGAGTAACCTGCGTACCATCAATATCGAGGCTTACTAGATGAGCCCTTATGCCCTCATGAGAGCTTGAATTGTAGTTCCTGATGGCTCTGTACGATATTGTGAATAGTGAACTCATAGCATTATGCTCTTCACTATAGCGAAACCTGTAGTCGTAGAAGGGATCAGCCCATTCAGTATCCCTGAGAGGAACACCTCTGCTAATCCACGTTACATCAAATGCTAGAGATGATAAGGATAAGTTCAAGAGCCTGTACGAGTACGATATGCCCAAGGCGTAGGTAAGGTTGTTCAGCACGAAGTTCAGGTTCTCTGTTGCTTTATCATTAGCTTCGATTATGTAGGAGTAGAATGTACCACCGTATACATATACTCGAAGGCCTCGCCTTGGATCATCTGGACTTAGTATGAACGTTCCTTGGTAGTAGTCAGGGTCGTTGTCTACGAGGAGCTTCAGATGATTGTAGTAATGGAACAGAAAGGAGGAGACCATCCTGAGCGAGAGCTTATGAAGTAGCCATCTGAAATATGCTACATAAGCCTCCTCAGCCTCCCACAATGGCATGCTTGAGGGCTTAGGAGCTATCTTTACCGGCAAGGTGACTATCATGGACGAGATTATGACCGCAGCTATGATCATGAACTGCCCCCTACTTCTCACGGTCTGACCCCCATGGATACCTTTATTAACAATGCATAGTTCGATGTCGGATCCCAAGGTAGATACACGTAGTCCACTTCGGTTGTGTTTGTTGGCTCTTTGCCGAAGGTGTAGCTCCCAAGGAGTTCTATTACGTGAACAGTGCCACCTTTCAATATCGTGATGTTGTACACTTCAACTCTGATGTATGATATGGCCACTACTCTGAGGGCATGGGCTAGAGACTCCACATCAGGAGGGCTTGTGTCTATCAAGAGCTCCTCGAGGTAGCCACTTCTATCAAGGCTCATCAACAGGGCCATGACTCTTGACTTCATAGAGCTCAGCTGTTCTTCCTCATGGGATCTCCTTACGCTGAATGCATATGCTAAGGTTAGTGATGATATTATCAACAAGGATGCTAACAATGCCTCTATCACTCTCATCTGACCTCTGCTCAAGTTCTCACCTCATACGCTATGAGCCTTAATACATAGCTCAGCTTGTTTATGAACACTAATCTCCATGTAGAGCTAGCCTCAGTGAGCGCATAGCTACGCCCCCACGTCATCGAGCTTCTTATAGCTGGTATTGATGCTAGTAGTATCTTACTTCCACCTGAGGTCACTATGAGACAGATGCCTTCTCCAAGACGAGGAATCACATAAGCTCCTGCATTATCATTCCATGCAGCGACACCTGTGTGATTATAGGCATCATACCTTGTGACCACGTGAATGTCGAGTGATGGACCTACGTTCTCAGCTATGAGGTACTGGCCATATACAACGCCTTCACCGAAGGAGTCTGCTCTGAGACTATCATGGAGGACTTGGAGATTATAGAAGCCTCTGGAGCTGGCTATGATGGCTAGGACGTAGGCTTCAGGCTGTAGTATGGAGTACTCAAGAGTGCATTCCCCACGCTCATCAGTCCTTCCCTCGGCAGAATATACTCCTATAAGCCTCCATGTGCCTGTGGATGCACTATAGACAAGACTAAAGAGAAAGCCTTTTACTACAGCCATAGGCACAGGCTTTCCTCCAAAGTCTCTAACCGTGACCTTGAATGAGAGGAGAAGTGGAGTCCTCTCCAGGAGCTCAACTTTTATGTCAAGATACGGCTTTATCTCAAGCCTAATCCACCTATATGATAGTGATGATGAGGCTTCTTCATACGTTATGTTGTTCAGAAAAAGCCTCTGAACTTTATACGGATCTAAGTCGAGAGAGCTTCCATTTACAGGAGCTAGGCCTATTCTCTCAGGAATGCTCCTAAGTTCAACACCCCAGTCCTCAGGACGACCAGGCGACATTAAGAGGTCATCTATGAGCCTATCAGCTAGGGCCATGTATTGATAGCTGACATGCCTAGTCAAGGAACTCAGCTGTGCAGATGCATAGGCGATCACTGATAGGAGAAGGATAAAGGCTATGGCATAATCATAGACAGGACTCATCCTCTCAAAACCCCTAGACCATAATAGACACCTGTGGCGTTCACCATGCACCAGACGACGACATTCTTCATACCACTATACACTCTCTCCACTGCTTGGACTCCATCGAAGGTGCCGCTCGTCACTAGAATAGCTCCAGGCACTGTAGCCTCCAGCTCAGTCTTCCAGACTTCATCAATAGTGGCTAAGTGCAGTATGAGGACCTGGCCTTGTGCTCTGACTTCAACATAATAGCCTTTATCGCACACATACTTCGGTATGGATAATAGTTTGTAGACGAGACATGGTCTACAGCTTGATGATAAGGCTACATCCACAACCTCCTGAACCTCTAGCTCTATGCTTTTTGCTATTTCCTCAAGTCTGGCTTCTGCTGCACTTTTCATCAATATCTGTGATAAAGAGTGAGAATAGCTGGTCAGGAGTATCATGATCACTATGGCTGTGCCGCTCATTATTATCTCAGATACCACCACTTGCGGCATTATCTAGCCTCCAAGTGGAGTGTACAGGCCTGGATGACCACTATGTAGTAATCGGTGGGAAGAGTTATGTATTCACTACCATGACATGTTACTGTCACAGTTATCGATCCATAGCCCACTATGGGGTCATATGTTCTCACGCCTCTACACGCAAACATGATGCTTGAAGGCCTTGGCGATAATACCTTGGCATAGCTCTCGACCACGAGAACCACTATGTAGTTGTAGTATGTGCCCTCTATGTTCATTCTTCCAAAGCTAGTGACCTTGGCTCTTCTAAAGTCTAGGGAGATTATAGGCCCAAGGCCTTCCACGTATGCTGTATATGATGCAGGTATGGGCAAGTACTCATCTGTGCCTATGACTCTTCTCGTAAAATTACCATATAGATACTCAGTGCCGACGTATGTAACACCAGGTGCTATGTAAGTGAGGTTGGCTGTATCAAAAGTAGCGTCGAATACTATGTTGCCATCAAGAGTTATGGTAAGCCTCAGCATTGTATCATTCACGACGTTGAGAAGGCCACGCGATATTATTAGGGGATATGATATCGTAGCGCCCTCTGAGAACAGCACTGAGTCGGCGTAGGAGGCCATCTTGGCAAAACACTCCTTCATGTAATCATATTCAGCCTTAGCCTTCTCATAATCGATCCTGTTCATAGCGTAGATGGAAGTACTTATCACTAAGACCAAGATTACTGCTGTTAGCAGTAGTGTGGATATCACTGGCGAAGCTCCGGTCTTGCGTAGGTTCATATCCATCTTATCCTCAGGTTTCAAAGAAGCTAATCCAGCTTATAAATCACTATGCAGAGAGAAGTATTACAGAACGATAACATGCTACAATATACTCAGAGATAGGTTTATGAAGACCATAAGCACTCTATCAATAGGCGAAATCCTTGAGCATAACTCCAGAGCTATATGAGTTCATAGTTAAGGTGGTGGAGGACAAGGTCAAGGAAATAAAGGTCACCAGGGAGGAGTATGAGGAGATAAGGAAGAGGATTATGGAGCTCACTGATGCTGTGAAGAAATTAGCTGAGGCCCAAGAGAGAACGGAGAAGAGACTATACGCTCTTGCTGAAGCCCAAAGAAGAACTGAGGAGAGATTGAACGCTTTAGCAGAGGCTCAGAGAAGGACTGAGGAGGAATTGAAAGCTCTTGCTGAGGCTCAGAAGAGAACTGAAGGAGGGTTAAATGCTTTAGCAGAAGCTCAAAAAAGAACTGAGGAGAGGTTAGAGGCCCTTACTGAGGCTCAGAGAAGAACTGAGGAAAGATTGAACACCATAGAGAAGGAATTAAATACCCTTGCCAAGGCTCAAAGATTGACGGAGGAAAGACTAGGCACCCTGACTGACAATGTCAATAGACTAACGCTAGCGATAGTAGAACTCCGTAGGTCCATTGGTGCACTTGCTGAAACTATAGGGTTTGGGCTTGAGGATATAGCGCGGGTTGTACTCCCAGGCTGGCTACATAGACATCTAGGTGTTGAGGTAGAGGAGCTTAGGAGGGAGTTCTTCATAGTGGAAGGAGAGGAGATAGAGGTGAACCTTTATGGAGAAGGTGTAAAGGCAGGGGAGAAAGTCGTGATAATAGGAGAGGTGAAATCAAGGATCTACAGCGATGATGTGAACAAGTTCTACTTTGAGAAGTACAGTAAAGTACGCGAATTATTCAAAGGGTTAAGCGTGTTAGGGATCATGTTTGGATTCTGGATCCATCCATCAGCAAGCAGGAGAGCTAAAGAACTAGGCCTGTATGTAGTAGCCTCTTACGAAAGATAACGCATGGTCTTATAGCTGTGAATATTGTTAAAACGCTATCCTCACCTAGATAATTACGGTGTCTGAAGTGCTTGAGATAAAGGATAGAAGACTATACTTCAAGGGCAAGCCTGTATTCCTCATAGGCGTCAACTACTGGCCTCGAAGACATCCTATATGGAAGATGTGGAAGGAGTTCGATGAAAAGGAGCTTGAGGAGGAAGCTAAGCAGATGACTGACATAGGCATAAACGCTGTAAGGCTGTTCTTGTTTGGAGAGGACTTCTCACCAGGACCCTATAGGATTAATGAGGAGAGCATTGAGAAGGCTAGGAAGCTGATAAGAATACTTCACAAGCATGGTATCATAGCATTCCCTACTCTCCTCGTGGGTCATATGAGTGGAGAGAACTGGGAAATACCTTGGAGAGAAGGTAAGGATCTCTATAAGGATTATGAAGGTATATCAAGGATGTTGTGGTTCATAAAGGAGATCATCGAAAGGCTGAAGGATGAGGAGGGCATTGGAGCATGGATACTCTCAAACGAGCTGCCGTTATACATAGGAGGTGCTGACTTCGATACCGTCGAAAACTATCTCAGATATCTGTACAAAGTAATCAAGAACATAGACCCCAAGAGGCCATATACGACAGGTGATGGACACTTCGCTCCTCTCGGCTATGTGCCTGAGAGAGTCAAGGATGGGCTTGACTACTTTGGTCCTCATGTGTACATGTATGAAGATGACCTCCTTAGGCAGACCTACTGGTACTCCTTTGCCGTAAGATATTGCCTTAGCCTGGGCAAGCCAACCATACTTGAGGAGTTCGGATGCTCAACTGTTCAAGTGTCTGAGGAGAATCAAGCAGCTCTCTACAACATAGTTCTCCACAGCTGCTTCATGAGCGGAGCCTCAGGAGCCTTTGGATGGTGCTATAGCGACTTCCCCACCGAGGATATCAGGCCTTACGTACATCATGCCCATGAGCTCATGTTCGGCATAACCAGAGTTGATGGAAGTGAGAAGCCAGTAGCCGATGTCATAAGGAGCTTCAGGAAGACTATCGATAAGATAGACCTATCACTGTACAAGGTAGAGGAGCCACATGCAGTCATAGTGGTGCCATCGTATATGTACAAGAGGTATCCATTCATGAGAATAGACCTCTACGAAATACTCAGGCTGCTAGTACAGACATACACGTTGTCTAGAATGGCTAGTCTTAATGTCAGTTTCATCAGAGAGGAGGAGCCTCTGGAGAACTTCATGAAGTATAAGCTTATCATAGTGCCACCCCTTCCCTCGCTCTTGGCTACAACGTGGAGAAAGCTTGAGGAATACGTGAGGAAGGGAGGTCACCTCTACATGAGCTACAGATATGGAGTGTGGTGTCAGAACCTCAGAGAGCTCTTTGGAATAGAACATGACATGAAGTATGGCATCTACGAAGCCCCTGAGGTGCCTTCACTTCTCATAAAGCTTGAAGAGAAGATAGGCTCTCTTGAGAAAGGTCATGAGGTAAAATTACCAGTGCCGGGGCCAAGCTCCAAGACAGCCTATTGCCCAATATTGAAGGCTAGCAAGGTATTAGCTCTTGAGACCATGACTGGGAGAATAGCTCTGACAGCTAATGAGCTGGAGAGAGGAAAGGCTTTCTTCATGACATTTCCCATTGAGACATATGGCATCATGGTCTATAACTTCAACCTGAAGACCAATGCCTATGAGCTATACAAAGGCATAGCAGGGGAAGCGGGCATCAAGCCTCTAGTTGAATCAACAAGTCCCTATGTTGAAGTTGGTGCGCTTCTAGGAGAGGAAGACCTCATAGTGGTGGCTGCCAACCACACGTATCAAGAAGTCGAGAGTAAGGTCATTGTCAGAAGAAGAGCAAGCGAGGTAATGGACATGAGGAAGGATACGAAAGTCGCGTTTGAAGTCAAGGCAGAGGAGACGATAATCAAGCTGAGGTTCAGAAAGGGAGAGGGATATATATTGCGAGTGAAGTAGAGAGGTCATGGCTCCACAGTGAACGTTATCCTGGTGATGCCTGCTCCCTTGCTTTCCCTCTTCAATAATTTTATCCTTCCTATCTCCTTGGTATTCTTCACATGAGTTCCTCCGCACAGTGTTGCGTGCCATCCCTCGATCTCGACAACCCGAACCTTCTCGGGGAGCTTACCCTCTCTAATGGCCTTTCTTAAATATAAATCCACTGACTCTCCGTATCTAGCTAGCAGCTCACGAGCCTCATCAATGCTCATGAACCTAATGAATACCTTCCTGCCCTCCTGAACTACCTTGTTGGCGACCTCCTCTATCTTGGGTAGGTCTGATCTTGTAATCCTAGCTCTGAAGTCAAGCCTGCCTCTTTCAATGGTCTTAGCTGCACTTACATGCTCTACAGTAGTACCCATGGCAACGTTAACAGCTCTAGCTAGAAGATGAGCAGCTGTGTGCATCCTCATGAGCCTATAGCGCCTATCCCAGTCTATGATACCTTTAACTCTATCTCCTATCTTAATCTCTCCTTCAAGCTGGCCTTCATGGTACACCTCTTCACCTTCCTCATATACATTATCAACGCTGAGCTTGCCATTAGGCCCTTCGATAATGCCATGGTCACAAGGTTGTCCTCCACCCTCAGGATAGAAGGCGGTTACGTCAAGCACTATTGCGACTCTATCATCCTTCCTTAGCGTCTTGACCACATGAGCTTCGAACTCCTTTAGATAACAGTCCTCAAGGTAGAGCTTCTTGGTCATGAGGCCACTCACCTCGCTATAATACTCAAGAAGTGCTTGGGATAAATACTCTATCAGCAGGTTCAAGACCTAGAGGTAATGGATTTGATGTACTCCTCCAGGAGCTTACACAATCTTATGACTTCACGTCGATAATCATCAAAAAGCTCTTTGCTCCTTATGAAACTATGATAGTAGTTAGCATGTAGCCTCTCAGCTATAGCAAACAATTTTGAAATGACTGGGTTCTTGAGCTCCTCTGCTATCCGCTCTACTATGTCACTATAGTCTCGATGCGAGTAGTGTCTCCAGCCCCTACGAAGAGCTACAATATTAAGCAGTGCAGTTGTAGCCCCCCAATACTTCTCACCTGCCTGGGAGAGCTCGCCTTTCTCAAAGTATTTTTTAGCCTCTTCTAGGTATCTCTCATAGAGTTCTTGATATACTTTGATACTTGTCTCAGCATTAAGACTTCTCAGTATTAGGTCGAGCACGTACTCCTCTAGTGTCTTTTCACTTCTCTTGGCCTCTAACTTAAGAACTTCATGCAGAGAGGAGGGAATCCTTAGGGTTATCGAGACGTATTTCATGATCTCACTGAGACTTTGGACGAGGGACTATTTAAGTCTAGACATGAAGCTGCTAAGAGCTCTATCACCGAGAAAGCCATTCTCTGATAACTTTCTCAATCATCTCAAGCAGCCTCTTAGCATATTCAAGGGCTTTAGCTGCATCCCCCTCTTTGAAGAGCCTCTTGGCTGGAAGTCTTCTATATTCATCGCCATAAAAGGAGGGTACTCTTTGAGTGGCAAGCCATGTACTGGCCTCTATTACAAAGTCGAGCTCTTGCCTAAACCATGGAGGAAGTTTATCTCTTATCCTGATAAGCGAAGAGCTTACTTCACGAGTCCTTGGATATTCTACTCCATATAGCCTGAGGAGAGCTTTTAGGCTTAGCTCAACGCACTCTTGAGCTCTTCTAATACATCTATGATAGAGCTTCCTCTTGAAAGCCATGATGGCCTCTTCGTATGAATATTTTGCATCCTCCAGATAGGATAACGCTAGCTCTTCATTCGAGCTCATATTCAATCCTCTCCCCGAACCTTATGTCAGGCTTTAGTATCCACAGCCACTGATCCTTGTCCAGCCATATTCTCCTCGAGCCAAGCTTCAGTAGGAGGTTCCTCACTCTATTCATGATGTTCTTGAAGAAGTAATCTCTATCATACAGCACTATAGCATCATGAACCATGTCGAGGTATATAGGCCTGAACACTGCAGCTTCCTCCTTATTAAGAGGATAGAATTCCACGAATAGGTTGTAGCCTTTCTCAATAAGTCTTTTGGCGATGTCAGTGTTGTAGACTTCTCTCATGATTTTGCTAAGAATCATACATCTATCACTATAGCTTCTATCATCATCCAGTATTAGCAACACATCGACATCACTTGACCTCGAGTCCATGCCCCGAGCTACACTGCCGTAGATAATAAAACTGACTAGCTTATCTCCAAAAACCTCTCTTACCCTGTTAAATACAGAAGCTATATACTGCCTTCTCAGAGGATCCTTTATCATGTTCATGGCATCATACTTCATGATAGGCACCATGTGTTGCTCGTCAGATCATCTCATGCTATAAAACGTTGAGAAGTCTAATATATAAAAAAGCCCCAATGGTCAGAAGAAGACTCATATAGTGAAGGTTCTCGATAGGCCCTACGTTAGAAGAAGCAGAGTTGCTGTGAGGAGCATGTATTTCGACATAGATAATGGAATCTTCAGAGCCATATTCACGGATGGGGCATTGATGAGTTTGATGCCTACATCTATGTCCCTAAGAGGCACCATCCAGGCATTCCTAGGGGCTATAACGTGGCCTGTAGAGGAGGAAGCTTGAGATATGAATATCTTGAAGAGAGCTCTATGCTTAGAATAGAGGTTAAAGACATATTTGAGGATGAAGTCGTGCTGACCATAGTTCTCACAGAGGAGGCTCCTCCACGCTATGAGTGGTTAACGCTATGGCTATGGGCGATAGCTGTTATATTGTCGATAGTCATACTCATAGTGGTGCTGAAAAGAGCTTAGTCGCTAAGGTCACTTAGTAGTCTTCATGTACAGGTATCTTTATACGTCATCATAGGGATAGCGTAGATCGTGAGCTATACAATACTAATTCAACCTATTGGAGACGTAGATAGGTTCATACTTGATAGCCTAGGCCAGGAGCTGAAAAGAGCCTTAGGCGTCTTCGTGGAGGTCTCCTATACTCCCATACCTATTCCCGAGGAGGCGTATGATCCCAGAAGAGACCAGTACATATCAGAGAAGGTCTTGAACTATCTTGGCCTCTTAACCCAGGCCATTCCTCATGACAGGATACTAGGCATAGCCGAGTTTGATGCCTACAGTCCTCCACTTAACTTCGTCTTTGGGCAGGCAGAGGTAAGTGGTAGACTAGCAGTAGTCTACCTACCGAGGCTTAGACCAGAGTTCTATGGGCAGCTTCCCAACAAGAGGCTCTTCAGACTGAGAGTGCTCAAGGAGGCCCTTCATGAGCTAGGCCATACCTTCGGACTTGACCACTGCTCCAATCCATCATGTGTCATGACTTTCAGCAATTCTATAATGGATACTGATAGGAAGGAGGCTGCCTACTGCTACAAGTGTGCAGGCAGGCTGAGGAGAAAGGGCATTAGAGTCAGATATGTGTTAGAGTGAAGCGATGGAAATAAGTACAAGAGCATGGACTATCACTAGGAAGGGACATGAGGCTAAGGTCATGGCTTGAGAGGCTAACAAAGCTAATAAAACCGCGTAGAAGAGGGATCAAAGTCATAATTACTCATGGAGACTTAGATGGGGTAGCATGTGCGGCTATAGCCAAGAGAGTTCTAGGAGAAGTTGAGATCATCTTCTCAAGTCCTGAAAAGATAGCGAAGAGCTTGAGGAAGCTCAGGGTTGAGGATGGCCTTGTAGTAGTCACTGATATATCAGTCAATCATGGCAAAGAAGATGAAGTTCTTGAAGCCATAAGGAGGCTTAGGAGGATGAGGAATGAGGTTTTGTGGATAGACCATCATAGATGGACTGACAGAGCCTTAGAGCTCATAGGAAGGGAGGCAGAGCTTCATGTCAAGCCTAGTCCTAGCGCTACAAGGCTAGTGAAGGAGATCTTAGCCCCTCAGGATGAGATAGCAGAGAAAATAGCTGAGATAGCAGATGATGCTGATACTGGAACCTATTCAATGAGCTTGAGCAGAGCCTATCGGGTGGCGACTAAGAGGAGAGATACAAAGATGAGGCTCCTAGAGAAGCTTAAAGATGGAGTCTTTGAGGATGAGGAGGTTGAAGAGTGGATGAAGAGGTCTGAGGAGGAGATAAAGGCCTCAGAGGAGCTGGCCAAAACTGTGGAGATATGCACCACTAAAAGCGGCCTAAAGTTTGGCGTCATAAGGATGAGGAGAATGAGAGGGTCAGGGTCAATAGCCGCCAAGATAGCCATGGAGAAGCATGGTCTAGACTTCGTCGTGGTGGTAAGGAGAAATGGTAGAGTATCTATGTACAGCCGAAAGGCGGATATAGGAATACTTGAAGTAGCCAGAGCTCATGGAGGAGGAGGACATCCACAAGCCTGTGGATTCAGGATGAGCCTAAAAGAGCGCATCCTCACACTACTGTTCAGGAAGAGAATGTGCTTCATGAAGGAGATAGTTAGGCTATGATCAAGTGATGAAGAATGGAAGTGGGCAGGTTTATATCAGCACATGCTGTGACTATCAGTGAGGGTTTAGATGGAGCTGATAAGAGCCATGCTAGAGGTGTACAAGAGGCTACTGGACATAGCACCCAAGGCAAGAAATCTTGATCAGGAGGTGTTCATACATCTGGAAAGAGCAGCTCAAGAGCTCGCATCAGCCTTAACTAGCATGCGGATAAGAGGACTACTTGATCCCGCTCAGGAAGAATTATTAGACAAGCTGTTAAGAGGAGAGGAATAGTTCGATTATTATCCAAAATTAACCTTGCTTCATCATAGGGTAAAGAGAAGAAAAAGCTAAAATATTATGGTATTCAGTCCGACTATGGTGTGGTTACTACTGTGGTATAGAGATTGCCTGTTGCGGTATGTACGCCTATTTCGTAGGAGACTCCCGACTGGAAATTCCAGTCGATGACTATTTCAAGAGTCGACCCTGGGTTTAATGTCTGAGGAAGTGAAAGTGTTGTGCCCATAGTGGTATCTGTGTAGAGAGTAGCTTCTGAAGGGTAAAGATCCGAATGAGGCACATCGTTGACATAGACCGCATCGATAGTTACGGATGTTGTACCTGTGTTCTTGATAATAATCCTGATTTCAGAGGTTCCATCACCGTCGAAATCTCTTGCATATGCTGTGGTAAATCTAACCTCTTCTGTCTTGGTATAAGCTCCTGTCAAGCCTATTAGCCACATGGCTGCAGCTATGCTCACGGCTATGGCCACTGCCACTAGGATTATTATGGCTACAACGGGTGTTATGCCCTTCTTATCATTTCCAAGGGTTCTCATGGAGACCCCTCGTCCAATAGCAGGGCTTTCTCTGTTATATAACCACTGGGACTATTTAAACTCTAGCCAGGGTTTTTCTATTATGAGTGGAAGAGGAATGTGGTAATGCCTTAAAATAATTTCTTTAAATGGCTCTAATCTTAGCCTGTAATGAAGCTCTCAAACCATTTCCTTGCCGTCTCATCATCAGGCGCTTGTACTGGTGGATGTTTGAATAGAAAGGCTGAGGCCTCTTTTACAGCTCCTCTCATGCCTTTGTCCATAGCTATCTTTGCGGCTCTTATGGCATCAACAAGTATGCCAGCTATCATGGACTTATCATCCACTGTCAGCTTGACATCTATGGTGACAGGGAAGTTAGCAAAGCTTCTGCCCTTAATGTATATATAGGCTACCTTGATGTTGCCTAGGAAGGGCACGTAGTCACTAGGGCCTATTCTCACCCTCCCTTCTTTCTCAAGCACCTCGCCATAGGGAAGTATGCTTGTTACGGCTCTTGTCTTGCTTATTCTCTTACTATGTAGTCTCTCTTCTACAGTCATGTTGAGAAAGTCAGTATTGCCTCCTATATTAAGCTGATAGGTCTCTTCAACAAGCACTCCTCGCATGTGTAGTAGTCTTACCAGAGTCCTATGTAGTATCGTGGCTCCTATCTGGCCTTTCACATCATCTCCAAGTAGAGGCAGACCAGCCTCCTCATATCTTCTTGGCCATTCCCCTCTAGGGTCGCTGGCTATGAAGACTGGTATTGCGTTGACGAAGGCAGCACCAGCCTTAAGTGTTGCTAGAGCATAGAATCTGGTGGCCTCTTCGCTCCCCACAGGCAGGAGATTAACTACGACTTCAGCCCTGCTCTCCTTAAGTATGTCTGCGACCTCTCCTAGCTCAGGCTCTGGGCCTTCATAGGGCTCAAAGGAGCTCTTCATGTGAGGTGCCACACCATCCATTATGGGGCCTCTATGGACGATGACTCCTAGCTTAGGCACATCCACGAACTTAGGGACTATGTTCGGTTCGGCGAATATGGCTTCGCTTAGATCCTTTCCTATCTTCTTCCTAGAGACATCGAAGGCTGCTACGAACTCTATATCGCCTATGTGATAGGGGCCTAGCTTGACTGCGTATACTCCTGGGATGAACTCATCTTCCTCAGCTTCCTTGTAGAGGTAAACACCTTGAACTAGGGCTGCGGCAGCATTTCCTACGCCTATTATGGCAACCTTTATACTCCCCATTCTATCACCATATTTACCTAGATAAATATAATATCTATCTCTATAAATATTTCGTCTATGGTTTTAAGCCTTCAGCATGAGTATCTCATGGGGAGAGGTGAATTGGAGAGAATTGCTGAAACTAAGGCTCTAAGAAGGCTTAGGAGGAAGTTGACCGAGGAGAATCTATGGCTCTATGTGATTCATGTGTTGAAGGAAAAGCCTATGTATGCCTATGAGGTCAAGGTGAGTATTGAAAGGAAGTTTGGCTTCAAGCCTCGAACTGTAACAGTGTACGCTGTTCTTTATAGGATGGTTAGAGAAGGTCTACTCAAGGTTGATACTAAGAATGGCACAAAAGTGTATATGCCTACTGAGAAGGGCATCGAGGCTTTTAAACTAGGGCTTGAGTTCATAGAAAACACCCTGAGAAGACTGTCAGCTAGTGGCGCATAGATTAGAATTAGGCTTAAAGAAATAATAAATAACAAGTATAGCCGTAATTATGTAGTCCTAAATAATTTCAGGAGGATTGAAGTTTCAGTGATGAGAGGCGTTTCCTCACTTGCTTTATATACCTTCCTCTCTCCCTCTCACTGAGGCTTCTCCATAGTAGAAGCTGCTTCCTCATGGCATCTATGAAGAAGTAGTTCGATGACCTCCATGTTGTGTATGAGCCTGTCAGCCTTCTCAGGTGTAGTACGTAGGCGTACCTCTTGCTCTCGGGCATATATCTTGTGACTAGGCGTACTTCTTGAGTTACATGAGCCTCTCTTGGAGCAAGCCCAACTACGAAGCTGAGAGACTTCTCGGTGTAGTCAACAGGACTTAACTTATGGACGCTGAAGAACCTTGTTTCTCTACCAGCCCCGCTTAAGTACTCCTGCACATACTCAAGCACTCCAAGGGCTTCGTCAAGCGAAGTGACTGAGAGTGGTAGAGGTATCTCCCACAGGTCTCCCTTTGGCTTTGTGGGTATCTTCCATCTTCTTTCTAATGATGGCGTTATCAGTTTGCTTGCTATGAGTGTTGGATAGATGGAGGATGATATTATTATGAGGAAGGAAGCTAGTAAGACCAGTGCTACAGCCATGGATGAGTAGTTCAGGGTGTAGATCGAGGGCAGTACTCCAGCTATGTAGAGCACGTAGTTCATGCCTACTCCAGCCAGATATCCCACTATTATGGCTATTGACGCATAGACAAGGCCCTCTGTGAGGAATATCGTGGCTGCTCCTCTTGGTGAGAGACCTACAGCGCTGTACACGTAGATATCTCTTCTCCTTTCTCTTACAGCTGCTATCAGGGTTATGATCATGTTCAAGGCAGCTATGACTATTACTGCTGTTACAAGGCCCCAGCCAAATAAGGCCCACGTAGTGACTTTGGAGAATCCTATGGAAGGCTCTCCCTCTTTGGCTATGTAGGTTGGAGCCTCCATAAGCCTTGCTATCTCCATGGCCTTTGCCCTTATATTTGCCAGAGCCTCCTCGTCAAGTGGATACACGGCTATGTTGGCGACATAAGCTCCTAGGTCCTTGGCAAGTCTAGCTGGTATAAAGAGCACTTGTGGCCATGAGAGAGGCATGGCCACTCTTGCTCTCATACCAGCAGGTGCATACTGAGGTATGGTCATTGGGTCAAGTGGAGCTATTGGAAGTCCATCGAGGTCATCAATTTTCACGACATGAGCTGGTATTACTCCCTTAACTCTAAGCTTCAGACCGTGCCACTCTATAATGTCTCCTATGGTTACGTTTAGGCTTTCCCTTACCATGTCACTTATGATGCACTCATAGTAGTCATCTTCATCAAAGGGCTCTCCCACGATCTTATCCTTGAAGAGAAGCTGGCTCTCGTAGGGAGTTAGCCCCATGACACCTCTAACAAACGCTATGTTTTCACCAGCCTTAAGTGGTACTACATAGCCTTCAGGATGTTTACGAGGTGGCACTATACAGAAGCGAGGAGCTACTACATAGCCCTCTCCAAGAACTCCTTTGAGCAGAGAGCATGTGTATACATCGAATACTTCATATGGAGGTGTTGATCTCCTTATCTTCACTAACATTCCAGTATAGGCTGCAGAGGGCATGGCTATCTTTTGTGGCGTTATTACTGTGACTGAGACTGAGGTGAGCGAGGCTAGAGCTATAATGGTTATTATCAAGGTGGCCAGTGTCAAGCTTGTTCTCAGCCGATACCTCCTCATGTTCTCAGGAGCCATGAAGGTGAAGAATACTGCAGAACCCATAGCAGCAGCTTCGAAGAAGTGCCTGCCAAGTTTCTTCACTGCAGCCTCCTTCAATATATTGGATGTCTCGCTGAAGAATACCATCAGAGCGAACACCAGGAATGCAAAGACTAGTATTCCTCCTAAACATAGCGCGGAGTTTGACATTATGGAGAAGGCTGGGTGCACCAGGCTGAAGAGTGTTACTGAGATCCCAGCTATGGCTATAGTTATGCCCCATCTAGCTTTGCCTGTAGCGTGGAATAGTAGCCTCTCAAGGCATACTGCGAAGGGCACTATCAGCGCTAGGAATATAACCGTAGTACCTGTCAGGTCATATATAAGGGCCATTACGAAGTCATAAGCATCAGCTACCCATCCCCAGGCAGCCAGCGCCTTGTAATAGGCGCTGACATAATCTCCTCTTTCAAGATAGTTCTGGGCCTCCCTTATATATTTATCAGCATACTCAAGTGTGCTCAAGGCAGCTAGGGAGGACACGAACTTCGAGGAGAGCATCTCAAACCTGTTCTTGACTATGAGATAGGTGTCGTGTGCAAAGTGATAGGCAGTCATGTTGATTCTCAGAAGCTGACCAGACTTGTAGAACATATAGCCAACGCCTTCGGGGTTCTCCTCACTGCAGTTGGCTATGACGCCGACATTTCTAGCAACGATCATGCCTCTTCGTAAGACTATGAGGAAGCGAACTCTTGGAGGAACAAACACCAGAGCTACTCTCTCTATTGGGTTGTAGAAGTGACCGTAGAATGGTATTTCAGCGTACTCCTTGATGTTATAAGGCATTACCCTGCCTAGGCTTCTGAAGTAGAATAAATCTCCGCTGCTGGATGGGTCGAGTACTACAGTACGCCTGCACGTCTTAGGGTCGAATACATCATAGAGTTCTACCGTTGAGCATTCGAAGACTGGCACAGTCAGATTCTCGTATGGTGTAAGTGGAGTTATGGCTGGTGGTATAACTCTCATGCCGTATATTCCTTGATCAGGTGCGTAGACAATGTGGGATGGAGCATCTTTAAGAACCCATGCCTCAGCATATACAGGCAGGAATACTGGAAGACCATGGACTTCAAAGTATCCATTCTCATCACATTTCACGTAGATGTTGGCAAAGGGAAAGCAGTTCATGGTTGTTAATCCCGTCACGGCCATAGCCACACCAGCTCCAGCAGCCACATAGGTGCCAGTAGCGTACGCTAATGGGCCCATTCTGATGATGGCATTGGGGATATTGCTGTACCAGCCTATGGTCACATTGAAGGCGACAACTCTGCCTCTTATGGTGACGAAACCAGCAGCTCCTCCCTTGCCATAGAGTCTTGCTCTTACAGGCTTGGTAATTAGCCAGGTAATGCCCCAGTCCTCTGAGTTTACCAGTTCGTCTATTATGAGCCATGACAGTATTAATTGCTTATGAATGTTGTCTATGTTAACTTTATCAAAAGTGTCCTCGGTTGTCCCCCAGTAAAGTCTTCTGGTGTGCTTGGTGATGATAGTGAACGCTATGTTTCCAGCTATGAGGGCTGGCTCTGTAACTAATATAAATGGATCTATGGAGGCTGCAAAGGCGTAGACGTAGGAAAGGCTGTAGTAGTAGATGGAGTCCTCACTCATGCCATACTCAATAGCTCGTTCAAGTGCTCTATACCTTATCACTGAGCCAACCCATGAGAACTTGCCTGCTATCTCAGAAGGCGTTACAGCGGAGCCATACTTGTAGAAGTGCCCTATGTAGGTGACGGCTATTATGTCATTGTCTGAGGCTAGGTCGAGGCCTATTGTCATCCATATCTTAACCTCGTCTCCTTGAACCTCAGGACTGAAGTAGTAGTGCTCTACGAATTCCCTAGGCCCTACTAGCCCAACCCATTTACCACTTAAGAAGGCAAACCACAGGCTTCTCTTGGGCTTATTCTCTAGGTAGTACTTTATCAGCAAGAGGAGAGAGGCTATATTGGAGGCTTCATCTGCACCAACAGCAAGTCTTGGAGTTATACACCAGGTATCAACATGGGTGGCTACAACAATTACATCATTCTCACTTTCACCTGGAATCTTCACTACTAGGTTCTCAGCCTCTATCTCCTTCCACTTCATCTTCACATGGACTCTAGCCCTATAGCCTTTCCTGCAAGCTTCGAGAAGGAGTGAAGTGTCCTCAGGAGCTACATACAGTCTAGGAGTATATAGTGGGCTGAGGAGCATCTTCTTCAGAGCCTCGTACTTGCTGACTTGGCTGCCTATGAATATGACAGCTTGAGCTCCAAAATTAAATAGGTCTATCCAACGGTCACCAGAGTCGAAGTCTATAACAACTATGGAGCCCCTTACGTCCACTTTCCTCAGAACCTCATCCTCTCCTTTGCCCACGTATACTAAGGGGCCTTCAATTCCTCGAGGAGAAGTTGTACAAGGCTGTATCAGGTTAGGCCAGAGGGCATAAGCCTTGACTTTGATGATACCTTCTGGGGTTATTATCTCAACATAAGAGCCCTCATCATACGGCACTATAGCCTTGAACTTCTGGACTTCAGCCTCCAGCCCTAGTTCCTTTATGTAGTCCTTTATGAACTTCAGAGTTCTGTAGTAGCCATCATAGCCTATTACTCTTGGACCAAGCGTGGAAATCCTCTTGGTGAGGAGGAGCAATTCCTCCTTGTCGAAAGGCCCTATAGTCTCCTGTGGCTGTGCCTTTACGAGCGATGATATAGCGGACGAGAGGATTATAGTCAGTATCAGCAGGAGGACGAGTCTTTTCATTAGCCACCCTCAAAATTTAAAAGACTCTCTGAGCTTTAAAGATTTTAGGGTTCAGTCATGGGGTCATCCGAGGCCTCTGAGTTCAAGCCAGGATTTACTTGGAGAGCTGCTATGGCGATACTTCTGACATCCATGATCTTCCTTCCCACTTCACTCTATATACAGCTGGCAGCAGGAGTAATGTCCATACCAGCTATAGCAGTGATCATGGCCATTCTATTCAGTGAGCTCTCAAGAGTAACAGGCTCTCCTCTCACGAAACAGGAGCTCTTCATAATATACCAGATGAGTGCACTAGCCGCTGCAGCAACATGTTACATATTCCAAGTATTTAAGGCATATATCATGACCTCGCCAATATCATACTCATTCAGGCTAGGGGGAAGGCCCATACCAGAGCTCATACCTTCATGGTGGGCACCTCCCCCAGGATCTCCAGCATATGAGCTTAGAACCTTTATACATCCTGACTGGCTAATACCGCTTATCGTAGTCAACATACAGGCTGGTCTATTCTACTACTTAGTGGAGCTCAGCATGACTATAATGCTCGCCCATCTGTATATAGAGGTTGAAAAGCTCAGGTTCCCTCTTGCAGCCATAGACGCTGCCCTAATCACCACGCTCAGCGAGAGAGACCCTGACCGATTGAGATATTTCGTAATATCGCTGTATCCTGGCTTCGCTTGGGGCATGATCTTGTATCTGATACCAAGCATTACTGGCTATCAGATAGTACCACTTCCATGGGTAGATTTAACACCATACACAGCCAAGTTCATGCCAGGAGCTATAATAGGCTTCATGACGGACATGGCTCCCTATGTGGGCGGTCTCTTCGTGCCAGCTCTTGAGGCAACCTATATGCTCATAGGCTCCTTGGCTCTATGGGTATTTGGCAACTACCTGACTCTAACTGTCTTCAGAGATGCCTTCCCTGAATGGGCTCGAGAGTACTTCTACGGCCTAACCATAGGAGAGTGCTACTCAAGGTCACTCCTAAGAGTGTGGGTCGTGCCACTGATAGCGTTCACCTTCGCCGCTGTTGTCCCGATCATCGCTATATATTCCAAGACCATAATCGAGGCCTTCTCTTCATTCGTCAAGATGCCAACTAGACTCAAGGAATTAACAGGATATCCCTCGATAAAAGTGTTGTTGGGGATGTACATCATAGGAACAGTGGGTTCAGTGATATTCTTCCACCTCTTCGTCCCTGACTTCCCAATATGGATCTCATTCCTTATGGCCTTTGGGCTCTCCTTCTTAAATGGCATAATCGCTACAAGATCCATTGGAGTTACTGGATATGCGATAGCCATACCTAATGAGTGGTATGCTGTAGTCTATCTAAGCGGCTATCAGGGAATAGGCGCGTGGATATTCCAACCTGTCATAGGTGGAATACCAACTCTAGAAGGAGGAGCTCCCTACTGGACGTACATGATAAAGGTGGGCTATCTTACTCAGACCAAGCCTATGGATGTAGTCAAAGCGCTAGTATACACCATAATTGTGTACAACGTGCTAAGCTTTGTGTGGATGGAGTTCTTCTGGAGAATAGCACCTATACCTTCATCCATATACCCCTATGCCCTTGCAACATGGCCTGCTATGCTCATAAGCCAAGCTGTCTGGTGGACTAGGCAGGTAGGCGTCAAGCCATGGCTCTTCTGGGGCTCCTTCTTTACAATGCTGGGCATAGGCTTTGGAGGAGAGCTGGCAGCAAGGCTCTACGGCTTCCCATTCAGCATAATAGGGCTTGTGACAGGGGCCTCCATAATACCGCCGGGCGTGATACCAGTCTTCATAGGCTCCATGCTGAACAAGTATGTCCTGCCCAGGCTCATGGGTAAGGAGAGGTGGGAGAGGTATAGGACGGTCATTGCTGCAGGCATCATGTGTGGTGAGGGAATTGCTGCAGGAATTGCTATCGCATGTTCGCTAATAGCGAAGGCTACATGGATCAAGCCTTGGTAGAATATTTCCCCGGATTTTTGTATAATCCTCTATAAACGCTTAAAACAGTTTGACATACTATATACCTATTGAGGTCACTCTATGTCAGTACCTGCTCTTGCGGAAGTAGGTAAGCCTGAAGAGTACAAGTCAGGGCTGACGAAGCGTGTAATTATAATATCGATAATAGTGATACCCATCTACTACTTGGCTACCCAGTTCCTATGGAACCTATCAGGAAAGCCCTATACCTTCAGCGGCGGCTTCATCTCCTTCTTCTGGATAGTGCTTGTGAGTGAGTTCCTAGGCAGAGTGAACGCTAAGTTGAGATTAACCAAGCAGGAGCTCGTACTGCTCTATGTGCCCTTCTGGCTGATAACAGGAATCAGCTTCCTAGAGAAGGGAACACCAAACGAGGGTCTAGTCAAAGGCACCTGCTCCGCTACTGGCCTAATACCTGCCATCTTCGCCATGTGTAGCGCCTCATACGATACTAGCACTGCATGGAAGGGGCTCTTCCCAAGCTTCTGGGTGCCACCTGACACAGATATAGTGGCCTTGGCGTGGAACGGCTTAAGGCCTGGTCAGGTAATGGACTGGGGTCCCTGGCTTGGCCCACTAGCTTACTGGATATTGTGGTGGATAGCCTGGGTAATCATAGGGCTGTGTTGGGGCTTTATCCTGAGAAAGCCATTGGTTGAGATAGAGAGGCTACCCTTCGTAGCTGGACTGCCTATAGCCTACTTCACTGCTGTAGCTGCTGAGGTAGATCCAGCTACGAACAAGAGCAGGATATTTAACCTTAGGGATCCATGGAATAGGATATTCTGGATAGGCTTCATAATTGGTATCATAGCCAGCATAATACCAATATCAGCAGAGATATTCCCATTCGTTCCATGGGGTGAATGGTGGGGCGAGATACCTATAGACTTAACGCCTTATACCGAGCCTGCTCTACCAGGCCTTGACGTATCCTTTGTCCTTCACGTCAGCCAGATAATGCTATGGACTCTAGTGCCCATGGATATCCTCGTATCAGGAGTTGTCAGCTGGATAGCCTTCCAGGTCATATATAACATAGCCGTCATAAAGATGGGCTTGATACCATTCGAGCCAGGCATAAGTGCCTGGACTTCATGGGGAATTGGATGGAGACCACCATTCCACTATGCTTGGTTTGGTGCTGTAGGCATAATGGCTGGTATAGGCATCTGGACCTTTGTCAATGCCTGGTCCTACATAAAGAAGGCTTTCGCAACTCTAACTGGTCCTGACTTTGAGGATCAAGGTCAGTCCATGAGGAGCGTTGTAATACTGTTGATAATCTTCACTATAATATGGTGGGTGCTCTGGGCTGCCGCAGGAGCTCCAGTGTGGGAGTTCATAATATTCTTCATCTTCTGGACCATATGGATCTTCGGCTCAACTAGGATCGTCGCTGAAGCATGGTATCACCACCCAATAGGTACTCAGCTGTGCTTCCCATTCCTGTACTATCCAGGCGCTGCTGCTGGCCTATGGCCATGGGGTCCACCAAACACTGAGGCTGGAGCAGTAGTCACCATGTTCCAGAACGCTACTGCAACCTTCTGGACTCCAAGATTCCAGAGCAACGCCATGTTCATGGCCGAGATAGGCTATAAGGTAGCCGACATAAACAGGACCAGAGCTGGCGACCTCTTCAAGTGGCTTGTGATCGTGAGCATAATAAGCATCATAATAGCCTTACCCATCGACCTATGGTTCCAGCACCACTTCGGTGGTCTGGCCTCCTTCACTGGAGACAACTGGGAGGCTGATGGCGTAGTATGGGCTGCACAGGGCTCAAACCTACAGTCATCTGAGTTCTTCCCAGAGGCCTACGGATTTGAGCACCATGTAGCCTACACCATAGGCGGCATAATATTGACCTTCCTGTTCTACCTAGCGAGGATAAGATGGGCATGGTTCCTGATTAACCCAGTAGGTCTCTGTATAGGAATGTGGCTAGCAGAGTACATGTGGTTCAACTCTCTTGCTGCTCTAATACTGAAGCTCGTAATCACCAGAGTGGGCGGAGTTGAGGCACTGGAGAGGAGATGGCTACCCTTCGTAGTAGGCTTCTGCGTAGGCTTCGGTGTACTCTTCATAGTCATGGCGATAAGAGAGTACATAGTGGCAGTCATACCAAAGGCTGTAGCTGTTTATGTGCCATAGCATAAGGTGAAAATCAAAAAATAAAAATCATAACATAAATATTTATTTATTTTCTATCTATTCTTGGAGAATCCTTCTAGAGCTTTTATAAGCCTTTCAGCAGCCTCCTCTACAAGATCAGTTCTTTGGGAGAAGCTTATCCTAACGTGTGCCTTACCTTTATCTCCAAAGGCTACACCTGGGACTACAGCTACACCAGCATGCTCTACAAGCCACTTAGCGAACTCCATGGAGCTCATGCCAAACATATCGATTCTTGGAAATACATAATAGGCTCCTTTGGGACGTACATAAGGTATTCGCAGTCTGTCTAAGGCCCTTAAGATAGCTTTTCTGTTCCTATCATAGAGCTCTACAGCCTCTTTGAGGAAGTCATGAGGACCTCTTAGAGCAGCTAGAGCAGCGTATTGTGCAGGGGTGCTGGTCTGAGTTACATTGTAGAAGTGGATGAGAAATATGTGCTCCACCAGCTCTCTAGGTCCCAAGAGGTAGCCAACTCTCAATCCTGTCATGGAGTAAGTTTTGGAGAAGCTGTTTATCACAATTACCCTCTCGGGACTATAAGTGGCTATGCATTCATGAGTCACACCATCATATGTAAACTTCTCATACACTTCATCGGAGACTACGATCAGGTCATGATCTTCAGCTAGGTCAATTATAGCCTTGAGGATATCTCTAGTGAAGACTGAGCCTGTGGGATTGCAAGGGGTGTTCATCACTATGACACGAGTTCTTTTGCTTATGAGTTCCTTCATGGCTTCTACATCTGGAAGATAATCCTTTTCCTCCAGGAGAGGATGGTGGATGGGCTTTCCATGACATATTCTCACGGCAGGCTCATATTGGACGAAGCCAGGATCCGGAATCAGTACCTCATCTCCCGGGTCTATTAGTGCCCTAATGGTTGAAAATATGGCCTCGCTTGCTCCAACAGTCACAACTACCTCATCAGGACTATAGTCAAGGCCATATTCTCTTCGATACTTATCAGCTATTGCCTCTCGTAATTCATAGATTCCTCTTGAGGTGGAATACTTCACCTTGCCTTCCCTCAAAGCTCTCACATAGGCTTCTATTACGTGAGACGGCGTCTTATGAGAAGGATCTCCTATGGTAAGATCTATGGTTCCTGGCCTTCTCCTAGCTACATCAAGAAACCTTCTTATTAGAGAGGGTTTTATCTCAGTCAAGGTTCTTGATACTTTAGTCAAAGAGATCCCTGATCAAGATTAGGGCTTATGCTTTTAATCCTAACTCTGACTTCACAAGATCACGACGGAGGTGCACAAGCTGAAGCTAATATTGATAAATGGGAGAATAATGACAATGGATGAGAGGGGAGTGGTCGAGGCCTTGGTGTCCGATGATGGTAGAGTAGTATTCTTGGGTAGTAGTGATGAGGCTTTGGCCTACAGGGATAAAGACACGAAGGTTATCGATCTTAGAGGCTACTACGTACTCCCTGGCCTGATAGATGCTCATCTTCACCTAGCAGGTCTTGGATTTTCTCTTGACTGGATAAATCTTCGAGGAGTAAGGTCCATTGAGGAGATGAAAGCTCGAATAAGACAAGAGAGCCAAGACAAGGAGCTTATTTTATGTAGAGGGTGGGATCAAGAGCTATTCGCTGAGAGACGATTCCCTACAAGGCATGACCTTGATGAAGCTATGAAGGATAAGCCTGTTATAGCATTCAGGATATGCGGGCATCTGGCAGTACTTAATACTAAGGCCTTAGAGCTCATAGGCCTGAGACGTATACTTGAAGGACCATATAAGGAGTACTTTGAGAGGGATGAGAAAGGGAATCTAAATGGCATTGTAAAAGAGAAGGGGCTTAGCCTAGTGCATGAAGCCATAAGGGGAGATGAAGAATACTATCTAAGTGCGATAAGAAGAGCTTGCATTGAAGCAGCCAAGCACGGCATAACAATGGTTCATGCCATGTCATGCACCCTCGAGGAGTTAAAGGCTATCGTTACCCTTAGGTCAAGAGGAGAATTGCCGATCAGGGTTCGAGCTTACCTTAGCTATGATGTATTCAAGACTATTGAGAACATAGAAAGGCTTAGAGCTATGAATGATGATATGTTCAAAGTATGTGGTATCAAGGTTATAGCTGATGGCTCACTTGGTGCACGAACTGCTTACTTAAGTGAGCCCTATCATGATGAACCTAGCACCAGGGGAGAATTGCTCATATCTAAGGAGGAGCTCGGAGAGATAATGGATAGAGCTCTTGATACAAACATGCAGGTAGCAATACATGCCATAGGAGATGGAGCTGTAGAAATGGTGCTAGAGGTCTTTGAGGATAGGAAGGAGGAGGTGACAAGGTTAAGGCATAGGATTGAGCATGCGTCTGTCCTGAATGAGGACGTTGTAGAGCTATTGAGAACAGTTAAGCCTGTGGTTGTAGTTCAGCCTCATTTCATAATATCGGATTGGTGGATAGTCAGGAGATTGGGCCAGAGAAGAGCTAGACTAGCCTATCCCTTCAAGACCTTAATGAGGCACTGTGTTGTTGCCTTCTCAAGCGATGCTCCTGTTGAGCCTGTGAATCCATGGGTCTCCATAGAGGCAGCCGTGACAAGAGGAATGGACATAGGCATAGAACTAGGTAAACTGACAGCTCATGAAAGATTAAGCCTAGAAGAGGCGCTAAGATGTTACACGACTGGTTCATCATATGCGTGCAGTGAGGAGAGGAGAGCTGGCGTTCTTAGGGAGGGAGGATATGCAGACTTCGTAGTTGTGGACAAAAATCCCTTGAATACTTCCAAGGTCAAGGTTTTGGCCACCTTTGTCAATGGAAATAAAGTCTATGAAGCTAGGCCGGGGGTGGTGGAGGCCATCCAAGCTTAGCCCAGGGATAGTAGTACCATGCTATAACATCTCCATCCTCCAGCACCACTCTATCAGCTGCAACGCCAGGGTAGACCCAGTTATCAACCCTAGTCGACATACCCCACTCTGGCTCACTTCTTCCATATACAGCGAATATCCAGCCATGAGTCTTATTCACTACTACCCCATTTATCCCTCTAACGAAAACCCCATAGGCACCCAAAGTGTAGTTGACTGATGCAATCCTCAGCAGAGCTTCAAAGGCTGTTGAGCCAGCCAATAGAAGAGTATCGTTATACCATACTTTGGTTCCATTGCCGTAGTTTATGAGAATATCTACTCTTAGCAAAACTCTCTTCACTCTCTCATATTCCTCAAGGGTTGCATTCGCCCTTCTGAGACGTGCAACTATTGTGTTGTACTCCTCAAGTAGCTCCGAGAACTTGTTACTTACTTCGCTCAGCCTCTGCTCAAGGATAGCAGACTTCTGATAGTAGTATAGCGCTAATGATGAGGATGCTATGCTCCACGCTAGTAGCACTCCAAGCGCTGCCAACAAGTATCTTGAGCGAGGCTGCATGCTCTCATCTAGAGAGTAGGCAAAAGTTCCTATATATTAATCTTGCGTCATAGTCTGAGCTTGCTAGCCCTCAGCCCCACTTCATATCCAAAAGTGAAGCCAAGGTATGAGAATAGGCCATTAACTATACACGTGGGGATGGCTTCGAATAGAGGCTTCCAATCTCCCCATCCAACCACCATGAAGGATCTTGCGAGAGAAGTGCCTATGTATCCAAATAAGAAGCCCATGAATTCCATCCTCCTCGACTTCTCATCCATGAGTAGGAAACACAGATCCAGTGTAGAGCCCCATGCTATATAGTAAGGTATCCATATGGCATTGGGAAATGCTATCTGGGAGGCTATCATATATATCGTGAAGAATAGAGTTGATGATAGAGCCTTCCTGCTCATGCTCACGAAGGCTCCGTATATGGCTGCTGAGGGAAGGTAAAAGGTGAGAGCCACTATGAACATTGATAGGAAAGGAACGTAGTATAAGAACTGAGGAATGCTCATACCCCACCAGACGCTGGTTGAGAAAAGACTTCCAAAGATTGCAGCTGCAACATAGTCCTCAGTGTCAAGCTTGATGCCTTTGTACAGAGCATAGGCTATGACCATTCCAGAGATGAGGGAGCATGATGATAATAGAAACAGAGCTAGATGCCATACCCTTGCAGGATGATACAAAGTAGTGGTTATTATCATTAGCATAGTAGGCATCACTAACGATATGGCCAAGGCTATTAGCCTTTTCATATGAAGTTGCCTCACATAGAAAAGATATAAATATAGGATAAAAAGCCTACTCATAGATATGCCCCTAGTCAAAGTGAAGAATTTCTCCTTCAAGTATGAGGGGGCTCAAGAGTGGGCTCTTAAGGATGTAAGCCTAGAGCTTAGTGAAAACGAGCTCTTGCTCATAGTAGGTCCTACAGGCTCTGGAAAATCTACCCTATGCTATGCTCTCTGTGGCTTAATACCTCACAAATTATCAGGAGAAGCTCAAGGCGAGATCTACGTGCTCGGAAAAAGGACTGATCAATGGGAATTCCATAGATTGATTCAAAATATTACCATGCTGTTTCAGAATCCAGAGAATCAGTTATGTTGTCTAACAGTCAAGGATGAGATCGAGTTCAGTCTCATTAACTTTGGACTCAACGAAGTAGAGGAAAGAGTAAGCTATGCAGCAAGCTTGGTGTGCATTAAGCATCTTCTAGATCGATATGTATTCAATCTATCGTACGGAGAGAAACAAAGAGTTGCTCTAGCCTCGCTTTTAGCACTTAAGCCTAAGGTTATTGTGCTTGATGAACCTTTTGCTCATCAAGACTTCTTCGCCCGTGAGAGATTAGTCGACACACTCAAAAAGCTTAAAGATGAGAAAGGGCTCATCGTAGCTGAACATAGGCTCTGGGAGGTAGCTAGACTGGCAGATAAAGTGCTAGCTCTCAACGATGGTAGGGTTGTGTTTTATGGAGATGTTGAGGACTTTGAAGAGGAACATGTTCCTGAGAAGCTTGGCTTAAGAACGCAAATGGAGAGTTATAGGAGAAGATCTCATTCCACAGGGGATGTCATTCTTAAAGTGATGGACCTATGGTTTAAGTACGACGAAAGGTACGTGCTGAAAGGAGTTAGCTTCATGGGAAGGAAGGGAGAGCTAATATTTCTAGTAGGTAGAAATGGAGCAGGTAAAAGTACTCTGGGGATGTGTATTGCAGGACTGCTCAAGCCTTGTAGGGGAGAGATATTGATCGACTCGAAGCGTGTGGAGAGACCTACCAAGGAAATCATTTATCTACCACAGAACCCTGACTTGGCATTTGTTGAGGAGACAGTATTTGATGAGGTTGCCTTAGGGCTGAGGGCTATAGGCCTTAGAGAGGAGGAAGTACGAGAGAGAGTCTATGATGCTTTAGATACTCTAGGCCTATTAAGGCTAAAGGATAGAAATCCTAGAGAGCTCTCAAGAGGGCAGAGAACTCTTCTGTTGATAACTATGGCCTATGCCTTGAAGCCCAAGGTTATCATAGCAGATGAGCCCACAACGGGACAAGATTTTAGGAGCATGAGGTCCATAATTGAGGCCCTCAATAGACTATGCGAGGAGGGATGTTTAGTCATAGGCATTACTCATGATGTTGATGTGGCCGAGCACGTGGCTGATAAAGTATTAAGGCTTGAAGATGGCAAAGTAGAGGAGGTGTAGATGATGAGGGAGCTATTTCAGTACGTTGATAAGCAAACCTTTGTCCATAGAGTGAACGTCTTCTCGAAGCTAATAGCAGTGATTATGGTTACATGGGGGGTTATGATATCATATGACTTCATAAAGCTACTCTTGTTGATGATATCATTATTGGCTATATGTTTGAGCATAGGAGGCTTGCAGAGGTTAAGATTCTACACAAAGCTCATAATTCTAATGGCATTAGCTATAGTGCCTTCTCAAGCACTGTTCTACTGGAGATTCTACCTTGGAGAAGCTGAGGCTACTCTCTGGATAATTCATCCTGATGAGCTCCTAAAGGTGCCTATTCTTGGACCATTGCTCTTCATGGTCACTGGAGGGAAGGGCATAGCCTTCTGTATGGAGGGGCTTATTCATGGAACCTTAGTACTTCTCAAGCTTGGTATAACATGGATGCTTGGAGCTCTTGTAATCATGACTACCAAGCCTGGGGATATAGTGAGGGCTCTTAGCTCTATTGGAGTGCCAAGAGGTCTTATAGTCTCTGCTATCACAACCCTGAGATTCATACCTCTAACAATGGAGGAGGCCTTCATAACATCGTATTGCCTAAGGATGAGAGGAGTAAAGCGCACGTCCTACACCTATGCAAGGCTCATGCTTAGGAATGCAATATACAACGCTGTTGCTAGGTCTCAGGTTATGACGCTTGCCTTAGAGCTCAAGGGCTTTGGCACTGGAGGCACTGGAGGAAGACGAAACATTGTCTTTAAAGCTCATGATCTAGGCTTTATTATGGTAGCTCTATCAGTGCTTCTTCTGTTGATTATGAGCTGATGATTGTCAGCTAAGCGCTATATCAATATAGGTGTGAAATGTTGATTTACTGTAGGTGAAGCTATGAAAAGGAGGATCATCCTATTGATCTCAACGTTTGCATTCATGCTCATATCTGCCAACCTCTCGTTCTACTCCATGATGTATGCTCAGGAGGGGAGATTAAGAGAGGTAAGTATCATAGCAGGATTTGTCGCCTTAGCCTCCTTCCTGATGGGCTTGGCTACAAGGAGCCTAAGGGAGGGGATTATAGCCCTTCTAGTAGCATACTTTGCAGGCTTTATGCTAGCCTCAGCTATAGTGCGCAATATAGCCATTGAGACGCTAGGCAGCATAGTAGGCGAATCCATGTCCTGGAGAGCTATTAGAGAGTCCTTTCTCTTCATTGTAGCCATCCTTCCTGTTCACATAGCTATTAATATACTTGGGAACATAGTGGGTGAGAAACTTGAGGCTTAGACATATAGCTCTAATGATATTATTGGGAATGAGCATCATAAGTTGTATAGACCTGTACTTAGGCCTTAACGTCTACAGGATGGAAATGAGGAAGCCCTTCTCCATAGTCGCTACTCTTGAGGACGTCAAGCTGTTGACTAATAATGTGAGTAGGGTAAGTATTGTAGTCGGTCTATTCAACAATGGCAGTAGAATAGTTCATATAGTTAGCGGATTATGTCAAATATATGTGATGGGGGAACTCATAGGGAGTATTGAGCTGGAGCCAATGGACATAATGAAGGGAGAGATGCAGCATATAGACCTTGAATTAGTAGTCAGTGAAGAGAGATTACTTGAAGCCCTTAATGTAACATACCCGCTTGTGAGAATAGAACTCATAGTTAAAGTCCCTCTAGGGCTGGTGAAGAGGACTATAAGGATAGGGTGACTAATTTGAGGATAATAGTCGCTATAACTGGAGCCAGTGGAGTGGTCTATGGAGTAAGATTATTGGAGGAGCTGAACAGGAGAGATGTAGAGGTACATCTAATAGTATCGGAGAATGGTGAGAAAATACTGAAGCTAGAGATGAACATTGATGTTAGAGAGCTTGGGAAGCTAGCCTACAAGGTCTATGATCCACATGACTTGACAGCGCCCTTGGCCAGCGGCTCCTTCATAAGCAATGGAATGGTGATAGTGCCATGTAGTGTGAAGACCATGGCCAAGATAGCAAGTGGCATATGTGACGACCTCATAACTAGAGCTGCTCACTGTACGCTCAAGGAGGGTAGAAAGCTTATACTGGTGATAAGAGAGATGCCTCTCAGGGTGATTGACATAATGAACATGCTCCTCCTCAAGCTCGAGGGAGCTATAGTAATGCCTGCCTCTCCAGCCTTCTATCACAAGCCTCAAAACATCGATGATCTGATCAACTATGTAGTCGGCAAAGTTCTTGATGCTCTAGGGATTGAGCATAACCTCTACAAGAGGTGGGGAGATGGTTATTATCGTGAGGATAGGCAGGCCTCGGCTAGAGGCCTTAAGGTCTGACCTCTGGCCTCGTATAGTACAAGCTTATTAACTATGAAGCAGCCTCTCCTTTCAGATGCCAGCTTTAGTACCCTTTTCATGCGCCTATATAGCTCTAAGCTATATTTCACTCTAAGCTCAGCTATGGATATGTGAGGAATATAGTTCTCATACCTATCATGGGGAGCTATGCCCTTTTCCTCCAGAAGCATCATAAGATGAGTACGAATCCTTAACAGTCTAGGACTTCTCTCAAGCACTGCTACCATGTATCTAGGCTTAGCTTTTGAAGGCAAGAAGTCTATTCCAACATACTTTAGAGAAAAGGGTCTATATTCAATTAAACTCTTTATCACATCCTTTGCCATAACACATCTGGGGTCATCACCTATATAGACTATGGTCAAGTGCCTTCTCTGAGCTGGTATGGGTGAGAAAGGACTCTCTATAAGGTCGTCATAGGGGGTAGAGCCTGCAGGAACGCCTATGAAGTATCCCATGATGTAAGCCTCTCCTCAAGGTCATCAGCTGCATGGCTCAGTATCTCCTCTAGATCAAGACCATAGAGCTCTGTAAGCTGTCTTAGCCTATATAGTGCACTTGGAAATCCCAGAAGGTAGGTTTTAGCTAGAGCTAGGATGTAGGGCCTGGCATCTCCAATCAGCTCAATAGCTCTTACATCAGCTTCGAGCTCAAAGAACCTCTTAACCTTTAGAGTTACTAGAAGTCCTATGGGCATGAGCGCAATTATAGCTATTAAGTCCAAGGATAGCTGATCCATGATGAGATAGTCGCTGAGAGTCCAGGCAGTTTGATATATTGTGCTTAGTAGGAGAAGCCATAGTATGAACAGCTTGTCATTGTGTTTTAGTTCGTCATGAGCTATCTCATGAGCTATCACTCCTCTAAGCTCCTCAGGGCTAAAGAACTTCTCAAGAACTTCTGATACTATCACAATTCTCCTGCTCAAGAGCTTAACCATGAGAGCGCTCATCACACTGGGTGGACATCTCATGACCACTATCTTCGATATCCTATGCATCTCCATAAGCTCAGCTAAGTCTTTAAATTTCAAGAGCTCCCTCTCCCTTCCAAGGATCTCAGCTATGAAGGTCAGTAGAGCTCTTGAGAGTAAGTAGTAGAAAGTCAGGACTAGGAATGGCATTATGTGAATGCCTATCATGAGCTCTAATATCCATCTTGGCGCTATTGACAGTATGGAGAGGCAAGCAATTAATGGAGCCATAGCTGAGAGTAGAGCCATCCAGCCAGCTATAACGGCATTTAAGCTGGTGTTATCATCCATGGGAGCTAGGCATAGAAGAGCTACTGTAGCATAAGCTATCATGCTGGTGACCAAGAGGATGAGGCTGAAGATAGGCCATTCAACACCTAGGGATACTAGGACTATTGTAGGATAATCCATGAAGATGATAGGCGTTATAAAGGAGATGGCCCATGTAGTCAATGTCATCACTATGACCACATACTTGTAGTGCTTAGGCCTTCTCTTATGGGAGCCTATGATTCTCAGCGTAGTGAAAAGTGGCAGACATGGTGCATACGTCATTAGAAGAGACGCTGGAAAGCGCCAGAACTCTCCTTCAAGTTTAATCCTCAAGATTCTCCTATCAAGATTTGGAAGAAGGATAAAGCTTCTAGCGGGATAGACTTCAAGCTGTGCACATCTATCGGCTTCAACACTTATGCGTATTGGAAGACCAAGGTCACAGAGTAGCTCAGTTAAGTTAAGGGTTAGGGCTTGGAAGAGATTAGGCTTGGAGTATTCAAAACTTATGAGCAAATTCAAGCCCTGGTCTTCCATGTCACTTTCCATCACAAGTATCCTGAAGCCGCTTTTCTTAAGGCTCTCTATCAACTTATTGAACAGCTTATCAACATGCTCTTGAGTTAGAGCAGCAACTTTTGGAACCCTAAGCTCTATCATGCCCTTTCCAGTCAGCGATAGACGCAGCAGTAACATGGCCTCTAGACGGCTAGACCCTAGCACAACTGTCGACATCAGGAGTAATGAAATCAGTGTCATGAGGGTTACTATACGCAATCCCAAACCCATTCAAAATATAGAGGCCAGCAGTTTAAAACTTAGTCTCTAATTGGGCCAAGGTACCACGTGAAAGACTCCTCTTAACCAGGTCCATTAACTTAGCATAACACAAATAGAGACGGAGACGGTCCTCTGTGCTTATACATAGATGTTTAGCATAATGATCCAAGAAGTCGCCTGAGTATATGCTATGGGCTAGCACCACTTTATGCTCCAATTCCAGCTCATGCCCTATCGTCATGTTGACTAAGTGACTCCCCATTCTGAACTCAAGGAAGTCAAAGAGCCCTATCTCATACTCATCACCTAGGGTAAACTTGAAGGGGGCTACATCGAGTACTCTTAGGAGAGAACGTCTCCTGAGCACTTCCTCGCTTCTTATACTCCTGCATCCCTCCTCAAGCAGAGCTCTCAAGTAGGCGAAGTATTCATCAATATGCGATAAACAGTACAGAATTATCCTAGAGTATTCAACAACTAAACTGTAGAACTTCTTAGCTACCTCATCAACTATTCTCATCTTGAGGAACTCATCGCTGAAGTAGGAGGGCTTTATGCCTTCACATAGTGAAAGAGGCGTAACCCAACTATTGTAGAAGAGCCATACAAAGTCATCAGTTGATGTGTAGCGAGCACACAGCCTTTCTAGGTCAAAGAAGTGTAGGAATAGCTCACCATGGCCTATGCCCTTAGCAACCAGCTTAGAGACCTCTACTATTAGCATATTGAATACATCGCGAACTCTGGGCATATAGCTCAATGTTCCACCAGGGGAATATTACACTGAACCCTCTTGTATAGCTAATGATCTGTTGAAATACCTTTGCTGATAGGTACTGGAATGTGCAATAACATGAATGACCAAGATATTAGAGGGTGCAAAAGTAAAAGTTTAATACCTTCCCTAGGTTATTATATTCGAAGGTGTCAAAATTGAGTGAGAGCAGACCTATAGTTCCATACAGGGCGAGAGTTAAAAATAGGCAATTAATTATACCTGTGTGGATAAGAGAGCTATGCAACTGGAAGCCTAACGAAGTATTGTATTTCAAACTAACAGAAACAGGTGATGCCATAGAAGTCAGTAGAGCTGATGGATACACCACTAAGATGATAAAAAGCCGTATGCACATACCAGTCGACTTGGCAAGAGCCTTAAGTCTTAAGGACGGTACCATAGTTGAACTAATCCCCAAGGAAGGAGGTATTCTCATAGTAAAGCCAGTGAAGGAATGAGCATAGGGACATGACCAAGAAGCATAATAATATTTTCTGAATTTATTCAGTATTTATACTATTTTTAGAATAAGTTAAATTTGAAGGTTTAAAAGAGTGCTCTTGAAATCGTATAAAGTGATGGGAAGAGCACTGAGGGGTATAGATGAGGGAGGTCCTTATCTCCGAGGAAGATTACAAACTGATCAAAGAGCTGATGGAAAGAGGAGGCGAGGAACTACTCGCCAATCTAGCGAAATCTCTTGGAGTTGAGGAAAGCTCGCTGATGAGAAGGATTGCAGAACTCTCCAGTAAAGGACTGGTAGAGGAGAGAAGGACTAGGGAGAAGTTTGTTGAGCTCACTGAGGAAGGAATGAACTATCTCGAGGAAGGGCTACCTGAGGAAAGACTTTATGGTGTAGTTCTCAAGCTAGGGAGACCTTGCAGCATAGAAGAGCTTAGAGAAAGAGCGCTAGAGGAGGGATTGAGTGAAAAGGAGTTCAGAATTGGCTTAATGCATCTGCTAAGAGTAGGCGTGTGCAAGCTTAGCGAAGGGATAGTCTCAGTAGACCTAGAGAAGGATAGAGCCTTCAGAGAGAGGAGTGGCAGGCTTAGGCATTTCCTCAAGGCTATACGCGATGAAAGATTGACGGAGGAGGAAGTTAGGAGTAGAGGTTATGATCAGGAACTAAAAGAGGCTAGAAGGAGAAAACTGGTCGTAATGAAGGAGAGGACCATAGTGCATCTGGTGGTGACTTCCAAGACGAAAGAGCTTCTAGCTAGAAACCTATTAAGGCCAGCTAGACTAGTGACTAAGCTTAGCCCAGACCTCATAAGGTCAGGTAAGTGGAGAAGCGTCATCTTCAAGCCCTTCGACTTGACCACAGAGGTCCCAGTGATATATCCAGGAAGAAAGCATCCCTACATGGAGTTCCTTGACCAGATAAGAGAGATATTAGTGAGTCTTGGATTCGAGGAAATGAAAGGTCCTCATGTTGAGCTTGAGTTTTGGAACTTCGATGTATTATTCCAAGCTCAAGACCATCCAGCCAGGGAGATACACGATACCTTCTACCTCAAGTACCCAACTATGGGCGAAGTAAGCGATAAAGAGCTTTTTGAAAGGGTAAGGCTTACTCATGAAAATGGCTGGCAGACAGGCTCCAAAGGATGGAGATACAGGTGGGATCCTAGAAGAGCCCTAAGGCTTATAATGAGGACTCAGACCACTAGCGTATCAGTGAGAACTTTAAGGCTAAGAGGCAATCAAGTGTTCAAGGCCTTTGCTCTTGATAGGAACTTTAGACCAGAAGCTCTTGATGCCACTCATTCCATGGAGTTCTATCAGTGTGAAGGGATAGTAGTAGGCCCAAGGCTCAACTTCAGGCATCTTCTAGGATTCCTTAAGGAGTTCACTCGAAGACTCGGCCTTGAGAAAGTGAAGTTTAAGCCCGCCTACTTCCCCTTCACAGAGCCAAGCGTAGAGGGCTTTGTATACCATAGGAGGCTAGGATGGATAGAAGCTCTTCCTGGTGGAATGTTTAGGCCTGAGGTGCTTGAGCCTCTTGGCATAAAGTATAGGGTCTTAGCATGGGGGATAGGCATCGACAGATTGGCAATGATAGTGCTCGGCATAGATGATATAAGAGACCTCTTCTCAAAGGACTTATCGTTCCTACGTAGCAAGTCCTCTACTTTACTCCCAAGCCTCATGAGGTGAGAGCATGCCAGTGGTAGATGTTAGAATAAGTGATATTGAGAGGCTCCTTGGGAAGAGTGTAGATGTAGAGGAGCTCAGAACACTAGTTGAGAGTCTTAAATGTGAAGTTGAGAGGCTGGATGATGATATATTAGAGTACGAAGCTACACATGACAGACCAGACCTCTTCTCAGCAGAAGGATTGGCTCGAGCTCTTCAAGGGCTCATGGAGATAGAGATAGGGCTGAGGAGGTTTAGGTTCAAGGACTATACTGTGGAGGTCCAGGTTGGCAATGTATACTACAGGCCTTACATAGCATGTGCCATAGTCAAGAACTTAAGGCTAGACGATGAGGGCGTTAGACAGATCATGCAGCTACAAGAGAAGCTCCATATGACATACTGCCGAAACAGGAGAAGAGCCTCTATAGGAGTCTACGACCTCGACACCATAAAGCCTCCAATAAAGTACCTACTTGTCCCAAAGGATGAGATAAAGTTTGTACCACTTGAGTGTGCTGAGTCCATGAGAGGTGATGAGATACTGAAGAGACATCCCAAGGGAATTGAGTATGGGCATATAATAGCCGAATACGATGAGTATCCGTTGCTCATCGATAGTGAGGGAACTGTGCTCTCTATGCCACCGATAATAAATAGTGAGGACACCAAGGTTACTCCTAAGACGAAGAACATGTTCATAGATGTGACAGGTACGGATTTGAGGACTGTGATGCAGATGCTAACTATAATGGTATGCAACATAGCCGAGAGAGGAGCACCTGAGGTCATAGAAGGGACCATAGTCGTAGCTCCTACATGGAGCTATCGATGTCCAGACTTAAAGACGGAGACTCTTAAGCTGAATGTAGACTATGTAAACGATATCATAGGCCTCAGCCTGAAGCAAGATGATGTAGCCAAGTACCTCATGATGATGAGGCATGATGTTGAGAAGGAGTTTGAGGGAACTCTCAGGGTCAGTATAGCTCCCTACAGGATAGACATACTACATGAGATAGACTTGGTGGAAGATGTAGCAATGGCGTATGGATATGACAAACTTGAGCCAGAGTTACCCATCTGGCACTATACTATAGGGAAGGAAGATCCCATTGAGAGATTCACTCGCCTCATGAGAGAGACTCTTGTTGGGATAGGATTTACTGAGGTAGCCAATTACATGCTCACCAATGTAGATATCATAGCTAGGAGAATGAGGATTGAAGGCATGAAGCTGGTTGAGCTTGAAAACCCCATAAGTGAAAGGTTTACCGTTGTAAGGACATGGATCATACCTCAATTGCTTGAGATAGCCTCCCTAAATAAAGTGATGGGATATCCACTCAAGCTATTTGAAGCAGGAGACGTCGTAATTCCTGATGAGAGTTTAGAGAATAGAGCAAGAAGTGAAAGACACTTAGCTGCCATAATAGCATCTCCTGATATCACCGTTGTGGATGCTCTTGTAGTGCTCAACGCTGTAGCTAGAGGGCTAGGCCTAAGATTCACTTACAGGAACGCAGAACATCCAAGCTTCATAGAGGGCCGATTTGGCCTCATCATGTGCAGGAATGAGCAGGTAGGCATTGTAGGAGAGGTTCACCCAGAGGTGCTCGAGAACTTTGAGCTTGACGTGCCCGTTGCTGCATTTGAGCTTAATCTCAATAGGCTTCATGGACACTACCTCAGAAGGGTTGAAGAGCTACTATAGGACATCGTCTATCACAACTTCTCCTTCAACCTTCTTGAAGGGCATTATTGTGATGCCAGGAGCTATTATAGTGTCTTCAGCTATGGCGGAGTAGTCGCCTATGACAGCACCAAACCTCCTGTGATGTGTGTTTACAAGTGAGCCTCTTAGGTAAGCCCATATCTCTCCTCCATTATCCCATCTGTCGTATATAGTCACGTGGTCACCTATCGTGACGTTAGAGCCTATGATGCTTGACACTATATGGACTTCATTACCTATCATAGCCTTCTCTAGCACTAGAGTGTTTGTGATCTTGGCATTTCTGCCTATCGTACAACCATTCATTATCACAGTGAAGGGCCCTATCACTGAGCCAGGTCCTAGTTCACAGTCATTTCCTATGAAGACAGGAGGAATTATAATCACTTGATTGCCCAGCCTTACATTCTCTGAAATACAGGCTTGACTTACTCTATCTGCCATGACCTTCAAGTTGGCATCCAGGAGATCCCATGGCCTACCAACGTCAAACCACCATCCGTAATCAGCCTCTACGACAGCTACACTACTTATCTCGTTGAGCAATCTTATCGAATCAGTCAGCTCACGTTCACCTCTTGGACTATAACCTGTTTCATGGATTGCATCAAATATTAAATCATCATTGAACAAGTATATGCCAGCATTTATCAGGTCACTTGGCTCCTTGCCTTTAGGAGGCTTCTCTACTATGTCCACAAGGACGCCTTCCCTAACGACAAGAACACCATAGTTCCAAGGATCTCTAACCTTGACCCCAACCATAATACAGGAGTAGGGCCCTCCCATTGAGAGAAGCTTCTTGATGACGTCCTCTCGTATGGTTACATCACCATACAGTAGGAGGAAAGGAGGCTTCACATAGTCCTCAGCTACTTCAACAGCATGAGCTGTTCCCTGGGGATTCCCTTGCTCTACAAAGGTTACCTTCATGCCAAGCCTTCTACAGAGTTCTTTGACATAGTGCTCCATAATATCGCCTAGGTGATGCTTCACTACGATAATCTCGTCTATACCACACTTGTGAAGAATTTCGATCTGCCAACCTATAATAGGCTTACCAGCTATGGGCAAGAGGTGCTTGGGGCGAAAGCGAGTTAAAGGGTCTAGCCTTGAGCCTCTACCAGCAGCTAGAATCAATGCCTGCACTGTGTCACCTTTATTTAGTTAGTTTAAACTAGTTAAAAGTTTACTCTGAAACTCTGACTATTGGCTCTACATGCTTACTGTCGGATGATGTCTAAAAGGGAGGAGTCTATTGGCCTATGAGTAGGTCTCTCTTAGCAGTATCTTCACAGGAATTCCGTTGACGAACTCAACCATTACCTCTATGCCAGGAGTCTCTGAGAGGCTGGAGGCTAAAGGCTCTATGAGCTTGAGAACCCTTATGAGGACATTCAGCCTATCCTGTAGCGACTTTATAACCTCTTCTAGAACCTTAACCTCGTCGGTAGGCCTAGCTCCAATAACTATCTTCAAGCCCTTGAGGTCTATTTCACTCACTAGCTCAGGCTTAGCTCCAAGCATCTTGGCGAAGAGCTCCTCTATGTTCTTAAGCCTATCTGCCCTTTCCTTTATCTCATTGTACCTCCTTATGTAGTCATTGAGTTGTCTCCTGATGTCTTCAATTCTTCCTTCTAGGTATCTCGTGAAGTCTCCAAACGATTTGAAGACTAGGAGTTCCATAGCCAAGGCTTACACCAAGACTAGCTATTCAGCTAGTACTTATATCTCTTTTTATTACAAACTGAAGCACCAATCATGCCCTCTCAATAACTTTTCACTTGCCGAATCTCCTATGCCTCCTCTGATACACTCTTATAGCTCTCAGCAAGTCAATTCTTCTGAACTCAGGCCAGTATACATCTAGGAAGCATAGCTCACTATATGCCATCTGCCACAGGAGAAAGTTACTTACACGCTCTTCACCACTAGTTCTTATTATCAGGTCTGGCTCTGGGTTTGGTAGATGTGCAGTATAGAGATAGCACTCTATGACTCTTTCATCTATCTCATCAGGACTAAGCTTTCCTTCTTTGACGTCTTTGGCTATTTTCCTCACAGCATCTGTTATCTCTGCTCTTCCCCCATAGGCTATAGCTACATTGAGGTAGTGTTTTGAGTAACTCTTGGTGGCCTCCTCTACCTGCTTTATTAACTTCTGAAGCCTTTCAGGAAGAAGATGTATCCGTCCTATAGCTTTAACTCTGACTTGGTGCTCATGTATTCTCTTATCGTTAAGATACTTGAGTAGGTATCTCTCAAATATCTTGAAGAGCTCCTCTACTTCCTTGGGGTCTCTTCTGAAGTTCTCCGTTGAGAAGACGAATATAGTAACAGTCTTAATTCCTAGTTCGAGACACCACTGTAGGAGCTCCTCTAGCTTCTGAGCACCTCTCTCATGACCATACCATGGAGGAAGTCCATGTCTTCGAGCCCATCTTCTATTTCCATCAAGGATAAGAGCTACATGAGAGGGCATCTTGCCATCTTTGACTTGTCTCCATAGCCAGTACTCGTAGACTTTGTATACTCCCAATAGCCTCAAAAGCGTCCTTAACATGCTGAACTCCATCAGCTAGTATTGTGCAGGGGGTATAAAAGAGTTCTTGATATAGGCATTATGACGAACCTCAACTTGAGTGACCTAGAGGGCTATAAATGCACGTGAAGGATGTTATTGATATGTTGTCTATCTGCCTGACTTAGGCAACATCAGCTGAAGCTATCCTACTATGATAGCTAGGCCGATTGGTTCCTGATCTCATTCATAGGTGCTTATGAGAGCTGGCATTTGCTGGATTATGATAGCTTATATAGTAAAGTACCTCATAATATAAAGCTGGGGGACGTGTTGAGGCTCGATAGAGTGATAGGAGCATTCCTTTTAACAGGGAGTCTACTGCTCCTAGCCTCCTATACTTGGGTGCTCTTCTTCTGCCAGGAGGAGTATCTCAAGTGGTGGGCTCTTGCCATACCAGTGTATATGCTCATAGCTCTCCTAACCCTGTTCTCAGCCTGGATAGGCTGGATAATGCTTACAACACCACCTCCTAAGCCAGTTGAGGAGCTTAGTGAAGAGATAAGAAAGAAGTTAGAGGAATTCAAGATGGAGCTTGAGCTTGAAAAGGAGAGTACGAAGAAGGAGAGCTAGCCCACAATAGGCTGATCCCCTCAGGCTCGTTTGAATGATATCTAAATTCTCACCAAACCATAGAGTTAAGCATAGGTGATAGGTTGAAGTACCTATTAGTAGCCTTGATATCCATCCTATTAGCCCTCATGGGCCAGATTGTGTGGAGATATAGGCTCAGGGAAGTGTCCCTCGACCTAGACGAGATCCTGTCCATGAAGATGCTCACAGTAATCTTTGATCCCTTGATAGTGCTGGGCATAGTGTTCTATGCGATATCCACAGTATTATGGTTCATAGCTCTGAGCCATGAAGAGCTGAGCAAGATATATCCCCTTATAAGCATAAACTTTGCCCTAGTTGCTCTACTTGGATATGTCCTGCTACATGAGCACATAGGTCTCATCAGAGCTCTAGGCATAGCACTGATAGTTGTAGGAGTTATAATGGTAGCGAGGACGTAACGAGCATGCTCCTAGACCAATATGAGAAATACAAGAGTGATCTCTAGGGAGTGGATAACAAGCTAGTCAGTGAATTACAATATTGCAGTCTTCTAAAGTAAGCTTATATTGCCTAGGATGATCAGTCATCTATAGGGTAGATGCTGATGGAGAAGATAAGGAGTGCTACCATGATTATTATGCTTATTTTAGCGATGATGACTGAGATGCCTGCTCATCCGGCCAAGGCCAAGTCCTTTACATACATAGACCACGATATAGTTCAGGATACTGTCTGGACTCCAGAGGCCAGTCCTTACATAATAGTTAGGAGCATAGCGATCAATGCTACTGTCAGAATTCTGCCTGGAACTGAGGTGAGAATAGCCGATGACATCGAGATAAGGATCTATGGGGCTCTAGAGGCTTTAGGTGAGCCAGAGAGGCCTGTTATATTGAAGGGTCAAGGTACTAGGGAGACTTACTTCATAAATATCTATAATGGGGAGGTACGGCTAAGTAATGTTATCATGTCATGTTCCTTCACCTATGACTGGATATCCAATAGTAGGATAGTGATTGAAAATAGCACCATCAAGGCTTTTGTAGGGAGGTCACTCCTCTCTGAAGTGGTTAATAGTAACATCGCTCTAGATAACGTGTCCGTAGAAGGTGAGCTAAATCTTGAATGTAGTAGAGGTTCAAGTGTAACACTCAACAATGTGGTGCTAGGTAGGCTTGATATCGTCCTTGAGAAATCAAATGCAGTGCTGAGCCATGTTGCAGTATTAGGGAAGTCTAGTATTCTCTTGGATGAGGGTTCCATCCTTAGGGCAAGAGAATTTCTAGCAAGGGGTCTAGACCTTTTTGTATGGGGTAAATCCATTGCAACCATAGAGAAGAGCATCATAGCTTTCGGTGAGGAAATGGCTGTGGACTTCCAGTTTGGCGGAGGCAATGTGACCATCAGAGACTCAGCCATCCATCATCTTGAAGGGGTATATGTCTCTGGAGAGGGCTATATATGTGCAAAGAATAATTGGTGGGGGGACTCAAGCGGGCCTTGTAGTGAAGCGCTTAATCCAAGTGGTAATGGTGTCAAAGTCTATGCAGACCCTGATGTAATGACCTTCATACCATGGCTTGAAGAGGCCCCTGACTTCATGAATAGCCCACTTAGTATTCAGGTTCTTGAGCCCGAGGTAGAAAGATATGAGGAGGAGGTCACAATACTATTCAGAGTTCGATTACTCTTTGAGAGACAAGTGTCCAGTCTCTACAAGAGCTTTATCTCAGTGCTGCTTACTGGCAACTTAACTGCAGTCATGGAGAGGGGAGTGCTTTCTGGTCCTATTGCGAGTGTACTTGAAGAGCTAGGGCTCTATAGTCCGCTACGGCTAAGGTACGATCCTGCAAAGGACTACTATGAAGTTCTTCTTAAGCTAAAGTCAGAGACTAGGAAAGGAAAAGTGCTATATTACGAGCTCAAGTGGGCCATCATAGCACATGACCTAGTCGGCAGAGCCTATTCCTCAGGTCAGGTAAGCAAACTAGTCATAGAGATGCGCCTGTCCAGTGCAACATCAGAGCTCAAAGGTGAGATTACATCAGAAAGTAGGACGAGCAGGGAAGAAGCAGAGATACCTACATCCACATCAATGAATATCTCAAACACGATAACAGTCATCATAGTAATTATAGCCCTAACAATAGCCTTCCTAGAGCTCCTCAGGATCATAAAGCGACTTGCTCAACGAAGACCATGAGGCGAGAGCAGGAGTGAGGCTAAACATTAAAGCGCGACTCTAGGGATGGAAATATTCATTGTACAAAAGGCATTATCGAGGGAAAACCTAGAGTTTGTGGTCCCGCCGCGGGGATTTGAACCCGGGTCTTTCTAAGAGGTCGTCTTTTTCATATAAATTATTTTCATCCAGTCTCATCCTCTATACTGCCTCTTATCATTCCTCTTCTCTCTTCTAATTACCACATAACCAAGCTCCTCAAGCTCCCTAACCACCTTCTTCAACTTGATAAAGCTTAAACCTACAATTAACCTCTCTAATATACCTCTGCTCCCGCCTCCTCGGGTTCAAGTAGTATCTACAGTGAAGGCACTCATACAAATGCTTTTGATTAATCCTCCTACAAAGCTCACAAATGGAAACACCATCCTCCCTAGAGAGAATATCTGAAATAAGCTGGTGAAGAAGCTTCCACCTCAAGTAAAATCACCGCTTTCTAACCAGTCCTATTTCATCTTTCACCAAATCCCTTTCAAGAGTAATGAGAATCCTAGCAATAGGCATAAGCGCCTCATAGCATGGCTTCGCACATTTCTTGATCCCATCAATTGTGTACAAGGAATCAAAAATCCATTACAATATGCAAGACTTGTTAGAAGAGAAGAAGCCATTAAACCCCCTAAAGGCTACCCCAAGTCCTAGAGTTTATAAAATTGTGGTGCTAGATATTATTTGGTGAACCTCTCTAGTTTAAGCTAGAGAGGGGATTGCAGAGCATTATGCGATGAAGCTAATCATGGGGCTTGGGGTGGCCGGGGAAAGCTTGAAGAATTAAAATGAGTTAAAGCCCCTAGGGATGAACCTAAAACTCTTTCCTTCTTTACCCCTCCTCCTCTTCCTTCCCACCATTATCTCTCATAATGATATGAGTGGGGGATAAGGTGAGGGGAAGGAGGGGGAGGAG